>Ga0073928_10010935_pt1 | contig 10680 bp, 4 predicted proteins | sample PaiPotPPA55metaG_FD_76969 | JGI IMG/M metagenome (GOLD analysis project Ga0073928, IMG submission 76969) | Iron sulfur acid spring bacterial and archeal communities from Banff, Canada, to study Microbial Dark Matter (Phase II) - Paint Pots PPA... ...
ATTGAATGGGCTGCGAATCAGATGCCGGTGCTCGAATCGATCCGCAAGCGTTTTGTGAAAGAGCAGCCGCTCAAAGGGTTGCGGGTTTCCGCTTGTCTGCACGTAACCAGCGAGACTGCAAACCTGATGATTGCCTTGCGCGACGGTGGCGCGGATGCGGTGCTGTGTGCCTCGAACCCGCTGTCCACGCAGGATGAAGTGGCTGCCTCGCTGAATCGCGATTTCAACATTCCCACGTATGCAATCAAAGGCGAAGACAACGAGACGTACTACACGCACTTGCGTGCGGCGCTCGACCACAAGCCGCAATTCACCATGGATGACGGCGCGGACTTGGTCACGATGCTGCTCACCAAGCGCACCGATTTGGTCAGCGAGGTGATTGCAGGAACCGAAGAAACGACCACCGGCGTGATTCGCCTGCGCGCCATGGCCAAGGACGGAACGCTGAAGTATCCGATCATTGCGGTGAACGATGCGATGACCAAGCATTTTTTCGACAATCGCTACGGCACGGGGCAATCGACGATTGACGGCGTGATTCGCGCGACCAACGTGCTGATTGCGGGCCTTAAAGTGGTGGTGGCCGGCTACGGCTGGTGCGGGCGCGGCGTGGCCATGCGCGCCAAGGGTCTGGGCGCGGACGTGATTGTCACGGAAATTGATCCGGTGAAGGGAATTGAAGCGGTGATGGACGGCTTCCGCGTGATGCCCATGGAACAAGCGGTGAAGGAAGGCGACATCTACATCACGGTTACGGGCAACAAGAGCGTGATTCGCGCCGAGCATTTTGAAAAGATGAAGGGCGGAGCGATTGTATGCAACTCCGGCCACTTCAACGTGGAAATCGATATTCCCGCGCTCGAGAAATTGTCCAGCGGCAAGAGGGAAGTGCGGCCGCTCGTCGAGGAATATCTCTTGTCCGGCGGGCGCAAGGTCTATTTGCTGGGCGAAGGCCGCCTGGTGAATCTGGCAACCGCCGAAGGCCATCCCGCTTCGGTGATGGATATGAGTTTTGCGAACCAGGCGCTCTCGGCGGAATATCTGCGCGCGAACCACAAGAACTTGAAGCCGCAGGTTTATGTGGTGCCGGAAGACTTGGACAAGGAAATTGCGCGGCTGAAGCTCGAGTCGATGGGCCACAGACTGGACAAGCTGACCGCGGAGCAGGTGCATTATCTTGCGTCATGGCAGGAAGGCACGTAGTTCGGCTCCTGAGCGTCGCTGAAACTGTTTCGCGGGGGCACAGAAGGTTGTGCCCCCAGTTTTTTGCTCCAGGCGTACTGACTGAAGCGGCTTCGTGCTCACTTCCGGACGAGCTGGGGCAGGGCAAGCTACGCCTCTAGAAAAGCTTGATACGCGCCGCTTGCTGGGGAATCGAGACAGGACTATGTGGGATTTGGCGGGACAGGCACTGGAGGTCGCAAGACTGCGCGGGGCGACGTATGCCGACGTGCGCGTGATGCATTTGCGACAGCGCGATTTGACCACCAAGAACGGACGGGTGGGGACCCTGGCGCAGTCGGAATCGATCGGGCTGGGGATTCGCGTGCTGGCCAATGGCGCGTGGGGATTTGCATCCACAGACCGGTTAACGCGCGAGGGCGTGGCGGTTTGTGCGGCGCATGCGGTTTCGATCGGCAAGGCTTCGGCGCTGGCCAAGCGGCGCGCCGTAAGCATGGTTGCCGAAGAATCCTTTATCGATAGCTGGCAAGGTCCTTTTCTCAAGGATCCTTTTGAAATACCGCTGGAGTCGCAACTGGCGCTGCTGCTCGCCACCGATGCGGAGATGCGCCGCATAAAAGGCGTGACACTCACCGAAACGGACATGCAGTTTCGCAAAATCGATTCCTGGTTTGCCTCGAGCATCGGCTCGCGCATTCACCAGCGCAAAGTGATTTCCGGTTGTGGAATCGTGGCCACCGCGTTTCAAGGGGAAGAGATTCAGAAACGTTCCTATCCCAACAGTTTTGGCGGGCAGCATATTCTGGCCGGATACGAATTGATCGAATCGCTGGACTTGCTGAAGCATGCGCCGGTTATCGCCGAAGAAGCCGCGGCGCTGCATTCTGCGGCGCAATGCCCGCAGAAAACCGGCACGTTGATTTTGGGCGCCAGCCAGCTGGGCTTGCAGATTCACGAATCGGTGGGCCATCCCATCGAACTGGACCGCGTGCTTGGCGAAGAAGCGAACTTCGCGGGCACGAGTTTCCTGACGCTCGAAAAACTGAACCACTTGCGCTACGGCTCGGACATCGTGAATGTGGTGGCCGACGCGCGCATCGCGCACGGGCCTGGGCTGGGCAGTTTCGCGTATGACGACGAAGGCGTGCCCGCGCAGTGCACCGACATTATCAAGGACGGGCAATTCCGGGGGTACCTCTCAAGTCGCGAGACCGCCAAGCTCATCGGCTTGCCGCGCTCTTCCGGAACGATGCGCACGGAAAGCTGGAACCGCCTGCCGATTATTCGCATGACCAACATCAGCCTGCTGCCGGGCTCCTGGGATTACGACCACCTGATCGCTGACACCGACGACGGCATTTTCATGGACACCAACAAATCCTGGTCCATCGATGATCGCCGCTACCAGTTCCAGTTTTCCACGGAGATTGGCTGGGAAATCAAAGGCGGCAAAAAAACGCGCATGCTAAAAAATCCCAGTTATGGTGGCATCACCACGGAGTTCTGGAATTCCTGTGACGCGATTTGTTCAGCGAAACGTTGGACCTTGTGGGGCACGCCGAATTGCGGCAAGGGCCAGCCGATGCAGACGATGGGCACGGGGCACGGCGCTTCGCCTTCGCGATTCCGCAACGTGCAGATCGGGACGGCCTATTCCGGGCAATGAGCACGTCGCGAAAATCAGCCGGCACCTCTCGAGCGCGCAGCAAGCCAGAAAAGGCGGCTTTGTCAGACGCGCGCCGCTTGCACGGCATCATCAGCGACGTGCTGCGCCTGGCGAAATCCGCGGGGGCGGAAGAAGCGGAAGTGCACGTTGACGAAGTGCTCGACGATCTTACGCGCTTTGCCAACAACGCCATCCATCAAAATGTTTCGGAAAACGGCATCACCGTTTCCATTCGCACGATCGCCGAAGGCCGCACCGCGCGGGTAACCACCAATCGCATTGACGACAGTTCTTTGCGTGCCGCGGTCGATTCTTCGCTGTCGCTGGCCGCCAGCCAGCCCCAGGATAAACGCTTGCTGGCTCCGCCGGGCAAGCAGCGCTATCGCTCGGTGCAGCGCTTCATCAAGCAGACCGCCGCAATCACTCCCGAGGATCGCGCGCGCGCGGTTCGCCGCGCATGCGATCTCGCGCTCAAACGCGCGCAGGTGGCTGCGGGGATTTTCTCCACCGGCGAATCGCAAGCGGCCATGGGCAATTCGCGCGGGCTGCGGGCGGCGTACCGCGAGACGCATGCGGAATTTTCCATCACCATGCAGGAAGCCCCGGCTGCGAGCTGGGCCAAGGCCAATGCCGCCGATGTGCGTGATTTTGATCCGCAGCAGCTCGCCGCACGCGCGAGCCACAAGGCGCATTTGGCGGTCGACGCCAAAGAATTGCCCACCGGAAAATATACCGTCATTCTCGAGCCGTCCGCGGTTCTCGATCTGGTGGGATTTCTGTTTTACGATTTTGCGGCCACGGCGGTTGCGGACCAGCGCTCGTGCTTGAACGGGCGCATGGGCAAGCTGGTGTTCGGGAAGAATATCAGCATCGCCGACGATGCCTACCATCCGCTGCAACTCGGCGCGCCGTTTGACGGCGAAGGCATGCCGCGCGAGCGCGTGTCCCTGGTCGAGCGTGGTGTGCCGCGCAACCTGGTGTACTCGCGGCGAGCGGCAAAAATGGCGCGCAAGGCGCCTACCGGTCACGGTTTCATGCTGCCGAATGAGTACGGCGAAGCGCCGATGAACCTGGTTTTTGCCGGCGGCGATTCTTCCCTCGAAAAAATGATTGCATCGACGGACCGCGGATTGCTGGTGACGCGCATCTGGTATATCCGGGAAGTGGATCCTTACGAGAAGATTATGACCGGGATGACGCGCGATGGACTGTTTCTGGTGGAGAAGGGGAAAGTGACTTCCGCGGTGCGCAATTTTCGGTTCAACCAATCGCTGCTGGAGGCGCTGCGTAAAGTGGAGATGCTCGGACCTGCGGTGCGCGCCACCGGGGAAGAGGCGTTTGAAATGATTGTTCCGGCGATGAAGATTCGCGATTTTAATTTTACGGAAGTGACTAAGTTTTAGGCAGCGGGCGTTGCGGGCGCGCCTTGTGCCCCGGCCGGCGGGGGCGGGAGTAGGCTGCACCCCGACGAAACCCCGCCGCCTAACAATCCCTTAATCTTCAGATCCATCAGAAAACCAATTTGGCGCATTGAAATTCTGCGTTGTACTTGGAGACGCGCGTGCCTCTATAACGGGGTATGGCTCGTCATCCCAACTGGGGTCACCCGGACCACGATGCGTGCGGGACGGGGTTTGTGGCGCGCTTGGGCGCGGCTCCGGCTCACGACATCGTTGAATACGCGTTGACTGCGCTCGAGCGCCTGACGCATCGCGGTGGTGTGGATGCCGACGGCGCGAGCGGCGATGGCGCGGGTCTGCTGACCTCCCTGCCGCAGGATTTCTTCCGCGCACGCGCCAAAGAGCAGGGCCTCGAATTGCCGGAAATATTTGGACTGGGATTCGCGTTTCTGGCCGCGCCATTTGCGCTGCAGGCGCGCTCGGCGATTCATGCCGCGGCCGAAGCGCAGGAGCTCGAAGTGCTGGGCTGGCGGCGGGTGCCCATCGATGCGCGATCTCTTGGCGCGCGTGCGCGCGAGAGCATGCCGGAGATTTGGCAGTTTTATGTGGAAGCAGAAAAGCCGGGCGGGGATTTTGAGCGCCAGATGGCCTTGTTGCGCAAGCGCGCGGAATCGGTGCTGCCGCCGCGCTGTTATATCTGTTCGCTTTCCGCGCAGAGCGTTGTGTATAAAGGTTTGCTCACCCCCTGGCAGTTCCCCCAGTTTTACGAAGACCTTCGCGACTCGAGTTTCACCGCTACTTTCGCCGTTTTCCATCAACGTTACTCGACGAACACCCAGCCCTCCTGGGATCTGGCGCAGCCGTTCCGTTATGTGGCGCACAACGGGGAGATCAATACCATCCTCTCCAATCGCCGCTGGACGCGGGCTCGCGAGAATGAACTGCGCTCGCGGCTGGGCGTCGACGATTGGTTTGCCGCACTCGAGCAGGGTGTCAGCGATTCTGCGAGTTTCGACAATGCCTTTGAGCTGAAACTGCTGGAGGGCGCGACGCCGGCGGCGGCCATGCTGGCGCTGGTGCCCCCCGCGTTTGAAAAGGATCCCCATCTTTCACGGGACGTAAAGGCCGCACTGCGTGCGCGTTCGCGGGAAAGCGAGCCCTGGGACGGACCCGCCGCGCTGGTCTTCTATGGCGGCGGTTACGTGGGAGCGAAGCTGGATCGCAACGGGCTGCGGCCGCTCCGCTATACGGTTACGCACGATGGCTTGATCATTGCCGGGTCGGAAACCGGCCTAATCGACATTGCGGAATCGCAGATTGCCGAGCGGCAGAAGCTTGGTCCCGGAGAGATGATTCTGGCCAGCCCGGAAGAGGGAGTCTTTCTCCGTTGGCGGGAGATTTTGAAGCGCCTGGCGGCCAAGTATACCGAACTCACGGCCTCGGCGCCCTTGCGCAAAGCGATTCCTGCGGCGGTTCCGACTCCGTCGCCGGCGGAACACCTGCCGCCGGCGGTGCTGAATCCGAAACGCGTGGCCACCGCGGCCGGCTGGACGGACGACCAGTTCAAAATACTTTTTTCGGGCTTGCTGCATGGCAAGGAGTCGGACTGGAGCATGGGCGACGACGCTCCGCCGGCATTTTTATCGGCGCTGCCGCGCACGCTGTGGGACTACTGCAAGCAGCGTTTTGCGCAAGTGACCAACCCGCCGATCGATCCGCTGCGCGAATCGCACGTTATGTCGCTCGATGTGCACTTGCGCGATGGATTGGTGTTGCCGGGACCGGTGATCAATTCAGCGGAAATGGCTGCGCTGGTCGCCGAACTGGGAAGTGAGTCGGCCCCGGTTGTACACATCGATTTGACTTTTCCTGCCACCACGGGAGTTCCGGGTGCGCGCCACGCTGTTGCTCAGCTCTCAACTACCCCTCTGAGCAGTGGTGCGCGCCCGGGGCTCCTCCTTCTTTCCGATCACGCGATCAGCGCGGACCGTGCTCCGTTGCCGGCGCTGCTGGCTACGGCCGCAGTCTGGAAAGCCATGGTGCGTCAGGGATGGTGGGATGTTCCGCTGATCGTGGAATCGGCGCAGGTTTTTGATACCCATCACGTGGCCTTGCTGGTGGCCAGTGGCGCGAGCGCGGTGGTGCCAAGCCTTGCGCTGCAATTTGCATCAGCGCCGGAAGTTCTGGAACACGAGCCGAGTGCCGGGGAAGCGGTGCGCACGGCGATCAATGCCGGTTTGCGAAAAGTTTTGGCGCGCATGGGCGTTTCGACTCTGGCCAGCTACCGCAACAGCCATTTGTTTGAAATTGTGGGGCTCAAGGAAGACGTTTGTAACGAATTTTTTGAGGATGCCGCGGATTTTCCGGGGCAGAAGTCGCTCGATGACGTGTTGGGCGATTATCTGCGCATGCACGCGGCCGCCTTCGCTTTGGCCTCTGAGGAGATGGCGGACGCCGGTTTGTACCGCTTCCGCAAAGGCGCGGAGTTGCACGCCAATTCCCCGGAAGTGCTGCGCCGGCTGCATGCCTTCGTAAAAGCTCCCGAAGCCAAGAAGTATTCTGCGTTTGAGGAATTGGCGGAGAGCCAGGGACCTATTTTCCTCCGCGATTTGCTGGAAACCGCGCCGGATGCGCCCGTGGCGCTCGAGGAAGTGGAGTCCAGCGACTCGATTTTGCGACGTTTCAGCACGCAGGCGATGTCCCTCGGTTCTCTCGGCGCGGAAGCGCATCGCACGCTGGCCGAGGCCATGAATTCGATTGGCGCGCGGAGCAATACCGGGGAGGGCGGGGAAGACCCCGACGTTTACCATAACGAGCCGCACGCGGCCAACAAGATTAAGCAGGTGGCGTCGGGGCGGTTTGGGGTAACGGCAGATTATTTGGTGCACGCTGAAGAGCTGGAAATAAAGATGGCGCAAGGCTCGAAGCCGGGGGAAGGCGGCCAACTGCCCGCCAAAAAAGTTACCGCGTACATCGCCCGGATTCGCCATGCTACGCCCGGCACGCCGCTGATTTCTCCGCCGCCGCATCACGACATCTACAGCATTGAGGATTTGGCGCAGCTGATTCACGACTTGCGTGCCGTAAATCCGCGCGCGCGTATCGGTGTGAAGCTGGTTTCCGGTTCGGGCGTCGGGATTATTGCTGCGGGAGTGGCAAAGGCCGGCGCCGATGTAATCACCATCAGCGGGCACAATGGCGGCACGGGATCTTCGCCACTCACGTCCATCAAGAATACCGGTTTGCCTTGGGAAATCGGTTTGCGCGAAGCTCATGACACTCTGGTTCGTGCGGGTCTTCGTTCGCGTCTGGCTCTCCGCGTGGACGGAGGCCTCAAGTTTTCGCGGGATATCGTGCTGGGCGCGATTTTGGGCGCGGATGAATTTGGTTTTGGCACGGCTTCGCTGTTGGCGATCGGTTGCGTGATGGCGCGGCAGTGCCACTTGAACACCTGCCCGGTTGGCATCGCCACGCAGGACGAGACCCTGCGCGCGCGTTTCAGGGGCAAGCCGGAAATGGTGGTGGCCTATTTCCGTTCGCTGGCCGATGAAATTCGTGTGCGGCTTGCTAATCTCGGCGTGCGTTCGCTGAGCGAACTGACCGGATGGTACGACCGGCTGTCGGCGCGTTCCGGCATGGATCCTTTGATGGTGGTACCGATTTCAGCCCATGGCCGAGTAGCGCCGCAACAGACGCCTACGGTGCACGCGGCGGCGCTCGAGGATTCCCGGCATTTCAGTGGTTCGCTCGACCACGAGCCGGAATCGCAACCCATTCGCAATTCGGATCGCAGCGTCGGCGCGGGGATCAGCGGGGAAGTGATGCGCCGCCGCAGCAAAGGCGGGGAATTTAACCGCGAGATCAGCCGCGAGTTTCACGGCTCGGCGGGACAGAGTTTCGGCGCGTTCCTTGCCGCGGGCCTCACATTGAAGCTCACCGGCGAAGCCAACGATTATGTCGGCAAAGGTCTTTCCGGTGGAACGATCAGTATCTCGGCTGGCTCGGCGGCGTCGCGCCGCGGAGATGTTCTTGCGGGAAACACCGTGCTTTACGGTGCAACCTCGGGCCAGTTGTACATTGCGGGACGCGCCGGCGAACGCTTCGCGGTGCGCAACAGCGGGGCCTTGGCGGTGGTCGAAGGCTTAGGCCAGCACGGTTGTGAATACATGACCGGCGGAGTTGCCCTGGTGCTCGGCTCGATGGGCATGAATTTCGGCTCCGGCATGACCGGTGGCCTCGCGTACGTGCTGCGTGAGGGAGCCGAAGAAGTTGTGCACCACGATTTCGTGAATTTGGCGGAAATCACCGATGAAGAGGACTCCTGGCTGCACCGCCTGCTTGAACAGCACCTGCATCTGACCGGGAGCCCCTGCGCCAGGCGCATTCTGGCGCGCTTTGGCGGCCTCCCGCTGCTGCGGGTGCAGCCGCTCCACTTTCAAGGCACCATCGAGAACACCTGGCGACCGCACCTGGCGGGTCTGCCGGAAACTTCCGTGCTGCTGTCTTCCCACAATGCAGCGCAGCGCTCCCCCGCGGGCATGCTGATTTGAAAGGAATGTAATTCACAGCCCACTCGGCGGGCAGAATCCGATATAATCCTCGCCGAGCACACTGCCCATGGATTTCGACCAACTCGCCACGTTCGTATATGTTGCAAAACTCAAAAGTTTTTCGCGGGCAGGACAGAAGGTTTTTCGCTCGCAATCGGCCGTCAGCGCGCAGATCCGCCAGCTCGAGCAGGCCTACCGCGCCAAGCTGCTCGATCGCTCGGCCAAATCCGTCGAGTTGACCCCCGCCGGCGAAGTGCTGTTTGAGTACGCAGAAAAACTGCTGCGCCTGCGTGATGAATCCGTCCAGGGAGTGGCCGACCGCGGGGACGTGGTGCAAGGTCGCGTGGTTTTCGGGGCCAACGAGGCCACCTGTTTGTATCTGCTGCCCGACATTTTCGCGGAATTTCAGCATAAATATCCGATGGTGCACGTCAGCATCTACCGCAATTTCAGCCACAAAATTCTGCAGCGGGTCGAAGACGGGAGCGTGGACGTCGGTATCGTGACCCTGCCCACCAAATCGCCCAATTTGAAAGTGCATCACATTTATAAAGACCGCATGCGTTTCATGGTCAGCACCCACAATCCGCTGGCACATCGCGGGAAGGTCACGCTGGATGAAGTGGCCGCGCAGCCGCAAATTTTCCCGCGTACTGGCTATACGCGGCAGGTTCTCGACAAGCTCTTTCGCCCTTACCGCTCTCGTATTCAGGTCACCATGGAACTGCCCAGCATCGGCATGATCAAGCGTTTTGTGGCCGCCGACGTAGGCATCTCGCTGATCAGCGAAACCTTCGCGCGGGACCAGGTAAAGGCCGGGGAAGTAAAACTTATCAACGTGGAGGGCGTGGAGCTTTTCCGCGAATTGGGGCTCGTCTATCGTCGCGACCGCAGCCTGCCGCGTGCCGCCCAGGCGCTCATCGCTATGATCCGCGAACACCGCAAAGGCCACGAATCCGGCGAAGCCGCCGGGCATTGAGCCCCCTGCGGCCCCGGTAACCTCGTCAAGCGCGAGCGGTCTTAACCAATCGGCGAGAATTTCAAGCTGGCAATCGAACGGGTGATCACATTTTCCTGGATCTGGATCAGGTCGGTGTCCGCATAGGTCATCCCTAAAATCGTAAAGGTCTCGTCGGCCCGGGTCAGCACCACCAGCGTTCCCGACCAGTCGTGGTCGTCGGCCATGCCGCGAAAGCGATATTCGATCCCCGGCAACCCGTCCACGGTGGTGGTTCGCCGCGAGATTTGCCGGTAATTATCGTAGACTTCGCGCACCCGATGCTCAACCGCCGTTGCCGCGGCATCTAGGGATTCCTTGTTTTTCTCTTTGCCGACCACCAGGAGCGTGGATTCGTTAAATGTGCCCATAGCCACAATTGCGTTTGGCAAGGCCTTGCGCGCGTCCTCGATCAAATTCCAGCTTGGCGCCTTGTAGATCGTAAAACCGTTGGCCCGGTTGACATACAAATTACCGCGAACCTCTTCGGGGAGGGCATCCGGCTCCTTCGGCGCAACGGGAACTGCCGCTGAGCTTACTGCGGAGCTAGCCGGCAAGGCCAGGTCCGCGGCCGGATGGATCGCCGGGGCCACAATCTTCTTGGTTGCCAGCGCGGGCATTTGCGGCTTGACCACGGTGTTGGCCATGATCTCCGCGGTCTTTTCTCGCTTGGCGGCGGCGGGGTCGACGGTCTTGTCGCTCACCTCGGTGGCCGCGGGAACTGTGTCGCTCTCGTCGCTGCTTGGCGTCGCGCTTGGTGGCGCGGGACGCGCGGTTTTTACCGGTGCACTCTTTTTGGTTGCAGCCGTCAAGTCCTTCTTTGCGTTGGCCTTGGCTTCCGGCGTGGAGTTGCCTGCGCTAGCCGTTTCCGGCACAATCTCG
>Ga0073928_10010937_pt1 | contig 10680 bp, 15 predicted proteins | sample PaiPotPPA55metaG_FD_76969 | JGI IMG/M metagenome (GOLD analysis project Ga0073928, IMG submission 76969) | Iron sulfur acid spring bacterial and archeal communities from Banff, Canada, to study Microbial Dark Matter (Phase II) - Paint Pots PPA... ...
ACTGATGGGGCGGTGGTCTGCCTCGGCGATATGCCAAAGGTCGCTGCCGGCGAGATCGACCTACTCATTGCCGCTTTCAACCCGCTCGAGGGCCGCGCCATCTGCGTGCCGACCCGCCACGGCAAGCGCGGCAATCCCGTGCTTCTGGCGAGCCGCCTCTTCCCGGAGATCTCGAGCGTCTCCGGGGATGTCGGCGCCCGCGACCTGATCGCGGCCCATCCCGAGCTGGTCGTGGAGGTCGAGATGGCCGGCGACGGAATCCTCACCGATATCGACACGCCGCAGGCTCTCGCCCGCCTCGCGGGAACTGCGAAGATCGAGGCGTAAAAAGCGCGGAATAAACTCAAATCTGCCCCGTTGTCTGGGAAATCGGTAAAAAATCCCGAAGGAGGCAGTCATGAGTTCGCTGGTTGGCGCGGTCACGCTGGCAAGTACAGTCTGCGGAGTCTTGCTGGGCCAGATCACCGCTGGCACCGAGTTCGCTGGCGTGGTTATCGCCTCGCTGGTCCTGATGACCCTGCGCGTCTGAGACGTGGGCTAGCTAGCCCGACGTCAGCTGCAGCGGCCCGATCTCGTATTGGCCGATCGCTGGATCGATGATGGCGACGGTGAACGTGTTCCCCCACCATTGCGCGCCCGACTGCCCCCAATAGGGCAACCCCACCACCTTGACGAAGGTCGTGGTCCCGGCCTCGACCGCGACCGTCTTGAACTGGTTGGGATAGAGCTTCTCGCTGTCGACCTCGACCTGATAGGTGCCCGGCGCGAGATCGCGATAGAACACCGTTCCCGGTGCTGACTCGCCGGCCCGCTTCCCGTTGAGCGATACCCTGGTCCAAACCAGCCCATCATAGGGGTTCCCCGCCCGGTAAAAGATCAGCCGCGCCTTGGTCGCGGGGACTGCAGGCAGGGCGAGCTGTTGCTGCGGCGCGGTGTCGCACCCGATAAGGGCGGCAAGCGGCCAAAACAGTAGAAACCGACGGCTCCTCATCTCGCTCTGCCCTTTCTCTGCTCGCGCACCACGCGACCGGCGTGAGTGCCACCGCATGGTGGTGGTTGCGCCCTACCTCCCGCGGAGACGCAACTCAGGCCAAGCTTACCTTCTGGGCGCAATCGAATTTTTGCGAAAACTTTCGGAAACTTTTTCTAAACCATTATGGCCCAATCCTAGCGTCGTCTTTTGCGGTAATCAGAGACGAACGATGGGTCAACGCAAATTTCGTTTCGGCATCCTTGCCGGCTCCCTGGCACTCCTGATCCTCGGTGCCGCCCCTGCCCGAGCCCAACTCTGGCTCGATCCGGCCTACCCGGCGCGGGCGAAGCTCGGCCCCGCCAAGGCCGCGGGCGCGGTGATCTGGAGCCATGGCCGCTCTATTGATTCCGAGGATTCCCAGGCGCCGATCCCGCCCTATATGGGCGCGTTGCGCGACGGCGGCTGGGACACGTTCCGCTTCAACCGGATGCGCTCCAGCGACACGCTGGCCGCCAGCGCCCGCGGCTTGGCCGACGAGGTGCACCGGCTGAAGCTGCAGGGCTACAAGCAGGTCGCGCTGACCGGACAGTCCTTCGGCGCGTTCCTGTCGCTGATGGCCGCCGATGCCAGCGACGAGGTCGACGCGGTGGTCGCCACGGCGCCGGCCGCTTATGGCAGTTTCTCGGAGTTCTACGACAGCTGGCGCAGCAACGCGACCAAGCTCTACCCGCTGCTCGAGCAGGTGCGTCGCGCGCGGGTCATGGTGTTCTATTTCCACGGCGACGATTTCGATCCGGGCGGGCGCGGCGACCGCTCGCGCGACATCCTGGGCGCCCGCAAGCTGCCCTATGTCGTGGTCGACCAGCCGCCTCAGCTCACCAGCCATTGGGCCGCCTCCACGCCGCAATTCGCCCGCCTCTTCGGCAGCTGCGTGCTGGGCTTCCTCGACGCCGCGCAGATAGCCGATGGCGCGCGCTGCGATGGCGATGCGTTCTGGGCCGGCGCGCCGCAAGCCTCGCCGCTCCGGCCCGCCGTCGCCGCGGCCGGCTCGGCCCAAGGCACGGCCGGGCAACGGTTGGGCCGGCAGTGACCTTCGACCAGGCGCGCCCGTGCAAGGGGGCGCCTAGTAATCCGCCTGGTCATCGACGGCGTGGCCGCGCTTGGGCACCAGGACCTGCCGCTCGAAGCTCATGAACACCGTGCCGTCCGCCTTCTTGCCGATGGTACGCACGGTGACGATGCCCTGGGTCGGCCGCGAACGCGATGCGCGCTTCGACAGCACCTCGGTCTCGGCATAGACGGTATCGCCGGCGAAGACCGGCGCGGTGAGCTTGATATCGGTCCAGCCGAGATTGGCGATCGCCTTCTGGCTCACATCCGAGACGCTCATCCCGGTGATCACCGCCAGCAGGAAGGTGCTGTTGACCAGCGGCTGCCCGAACTCCGATTTCGCCGCGTAGGCGCGGTCGAAATGGATCGGGTGCTGGTTCATGGTGAGCAGCGTGAAATGGATGTTGTCGGTCTCGGTGATGGTGCGCCCCGGACGATGCTCATAGACATCGCCCACGCTGAACTCCTCGAAATATCGGCCATAGCTCTCGCGATAGCGCTGCTTGCCGATTTCGCGCCGTTCGACCGTCATTTTCTGCCCCGCCCTTCCGCTCTCCGCCCGGAGAGATGAGGAGAGATGATAGGGCGCCGGCTCAGTGCTGGAAATCGAAAGCGTCGAGCAGGTTCGCGGCCCGGGCGTCGCGCTCGCCGAGCGGAGCGAGGCCGAAGCGCGTCTCGATGAGCTTCAGGATCGAGGTCGTGTCGTAGGTGGTGTGATCGACGTAATGCCGCTTGGCGAAGGGCGAGATGATCACCGCCGGTGCGCGTATGCCGGGCCCCCAGCGGTCCTCCTTGGGCGGCGGCACATGGTCCCAGAAGCCGCCATTCTCGTCATAGGTGACGATGATGGCGGTGCTGCGCCACAACGGGCTCTTGCGGATCTTTTCGATGACCTCGCGCATGCCGGTCGCCCGACGAGATAGATGACGACGATATGCGCGAGACGCGACAGGTCGCGCGGCGGGGTGGGCGCCGTGGTCTGAGCCGCGGCCGGTGCCGCCAGCACGCTCGCGAGAATCACGGCTTGCCCCAGCCGCCGCGGCCACTTGCTCATCGCCTTCCCCCGGACCGTGCATGAACCCGGCCATCATAGGTGAGGGGCGGTGACGGCGGAATGACAGCGGCGAAGCCCGACTTGCTGCGCAGCCCGACCGGTGCCATCCTCGGCGCAAGGCGACAAGGGAGGAAAAAATGATCCGCGTCAGCGTGCTTTATCCGCCAAGCGGCAAATTCGACTGGGACTACTACCTCGCCAAGCACGTCCCGCTGGTGCGCGAGAAGCTCGGCAAGGCGCTCAAGGGCGTCACCGTCGACAAGGGCGTGGCCGGCGGGACCCCCGGCTCCGCGCCCGGCTTCGTCGCCATGATCCACATGACCTTCGATTCGGCCGAGGCGTTCCAGGCGGCGTTCGCACCCCACGCCAAGGCGATCATGGCCGACATCCCCAACTACACCAAGGCGCAGCCGCAGATCCAGATCAGCGAGGTCAAGGCGTAAGCTCGCGGGCTCACACCGGATAGCCCTTGGCCTTGCCGGCGAGGCCGTCGAACAGACCGAGCATCCGGCCGCGCCAAGCGGCCACCGGATCGTCCGGCGCGAGCACCGGGAAGTCGCTGATGCAGCGCACCCATTGGAAGCCGCCGAAGACGATGTAGTCGGCGTAGAGCGGCGCCTCGCCGCCGAGGAAAGGCTGCGCCTGCAGCGTCAGGCGCAGCGGCGTGAGGCTCTGGCCAAAGGCGGCGACCCGCTCCTCGCGGCCGGCTGCGACGGCCTCGAGCGCCTGGCCGAAGCGCTCCTCGCGCGAGCGGCGGAAGTAGTCCTTGTCCTTGTCATGGACGTGCCGCCAGATATCGAGAACCGTCAAACGGACGAGCCCCGGATTCAAGACAGTGTCGGCCCAGCTGTTGTAGAAGCGGCTCAGCGCCCGGGCCGCCGGCCCGCCGAAGAGCGAGGGCCGTTCAGGATAGGCGTCTTCGAGATGGCAGGCGATCGCCCAGGAATCGGCGATCCAGCGGCCATTGTCGACCAGCACCGGTACGCGTCCCTGCCCCGAGGACGAGATCCGATCCTTCTCGGTGAAGCGCCACGGGATGGTCTGGACCGGCAGACCCTTATGCGCCAGCGCGAGCCGCGTGCGCCAGCAGAACGGGCTGAACCGCCGATCCTCCTCGGCGCCGGCGAGGTCGTACATTTCCAGCATGGCTCCAGTCGGCTCCTAGCCCCAATAGCGCCCGGTCGCGCCCACCACGACGGTGATGAGCCCGAGCACTAGGTTGAAGGTGACGATGCGACGGATCCGCGTCAGCTGCCGCGCGGCGGTCGGGAGATCGCCGCTATCGACCGCGGCGCGGAAGCGCCGCCAGGCCGAGAAATAGAGATGGGCGAAGGCGAGCATCATGACGATGCCGATGCCCTGCATGACATGGATGTGCGCGCCGAGATGGGCGAAGCCGCCGAAGCCCCAGAACACCATGCCGTAGCCGCTCGCCAGCAGCGCGGCGATGCTGGCCCAGACCCAGGGGAAGAAGCGCGCGAAGACGCGGCGCCACAATCCCAGGCGCTGCGCCGGCTCGAGCGGCGCGACCGCCGGGCGCAGCATCTGATGGGCGAAGAACATGCCGCCCACCCAGATGACGGCGGCGAGGATGTGGAAGAACAGCCCGACGATCATGGCGGCGGCATTCTACCGTCGCGCCAGCGCGCTGTCGCGGCACGCGTTGCTCGTTGCCAGAAGACGCCGGATAAGGCAAAACCATAGGGTTGGGGTGGGCCCTCATCCGCGCGTCCCGCGCGGCTTTTGGAGATTGCCGATGCCGATCAGATACGCCGCCGCCCTGCTCGGGCTGGCGCTTGTTGCCGGATGCACCCGCGCCTCGCCCGACGAGCCCGTGGCGCCGGTGGTGACCGGAGCCATCGGGACGCCCTTCCTGATCGCCCTCAAGGCGCCGGTCTGCGCCGCCACCTTGGCGGTGGCGGGGCCGATCACGGCGCTGACGGAGCTGGCAGCGCCCTCGCCGGTCGCCCCCGGCGATTACGACGGCGCCTTCAACGCGTCGATCCGCGGCGAGGTCGCCGATGGCGTCCGGCAGAATTGCGGCCCGCCCTATATCGCCGGCCCTTGAACGGTCGGCCGACGGCTCGCGCGGCGGCGCCCGACCGACCGCGCCACCGGCTGCCGCGATCCCGCGCAAAAAGGGCGCGGACCGATCCTCACGAACCGGCACGGCGAACGTCTGCGGCAATCACCCGCTGGACCGGCTCGGGCCGGAACCTGATCACGGCGGCGATGCCGAGCGCGATGAAGATCGCCAGCACGACGAGTTGCGTGACCAGAAACGGCGGTTCGGACTGCGTCGGCGCCAGCGGGTGCAGAAACGGCACCTTCTGGAACGCCTGCACGATCCCGACGAAGACGTTCAGATAAAGGGCCAGCACAGCGGCCAGCACGTAAATCCAGCGCGAGGCGCCGGCCAGGCGATTGACGTAGCGCGCGACGAGCGCGACCGCCAGCGCCACGAGCGATATGACGCCGACGATATGGGACGGCAACAGCTGATCGCGCGGAAAGAAGAACCCGGTCACGCTGGTCAAGACCGTGGTGGCGAGAAAGAGCGCCGTCCAGCCAGTCCGCCGCTTCGCGCCGAGCGTGCCGATGACGACCAGGAGTCCAGACAAAATTCCAATCAAGCTCAAAACGACGTGAACGAGCGTAAAGGTAGACGTCGACATACCGAGAATCATGACACGCCTCCTTCCGCCTGTCGCGGCGGCGCCGGGTGTTGCGACATCGCGCCATGGTACGAACCGTTATGACAGGCAACCCGCAAGCGTCAATCATGTTCAATCATGTATTGTGTCCCCGGCTAATTCCGGGCTAATTCCGGGGACATAATACATAATTACGCCGGGGCCGCGCGCTTTTCCGGCTTGGGGCCGGGCTTCTGGCGGGCGAGCGGCCGTTTGAGGCGCTTCTCCAGCCGCGCCACGAATTTGGCGGAGCCGAGCGGCCGGCCGGTTCGCTCGCCGGCACGGATCGCCTCATGCTCGTCCTCGCTCAGCCCGCCCCGCAAGAATTCCCGCCAGTCCGCCACGAGATCGAGCAGCGGCCGCACCATCACCAGACCGTCGTCGCGTCCATCGAGATGCGCCCTGGCGCTCGACCATGGCCAGTCGCGCGCCGCCGCCGCGAGCTTCGCGCGCACCGGATTGAGCTCGACATAGCGCGCGGCGGCGAGGAGATGGCTCTCGTCCATCGGGAACGAGGCGAACCGTCCCTGCCACAGATAGCCGCGCCATCCTTCGCGGAAATTCACCAGCCGCGTGTAGCGGCGATGCGCCTCGCCCAAGGCCGCGCGCAGGCCATCCGCGGCGGACGGCACCAGGATGAGATGAACGTGATTGGGCATCAGGCAATAGGCCCAGACCGCTACGCCGGCGGCGCGGCAGCCTTCGGCCAGCAGCCCGCTATACGCCTCGTAATCGGCGTCGCCGAAGAAGACCGGCTGGCGGCGATTGCCGCGCTGGGTCACATGATGCGGCAGGCCGGCCGCGACCACCCGTGCCAATCGCGCCATGGCACGAACGCTATGACAGTCAACCGCAAGCGTCAATCATGTATTGTGTCCCCGGAATAGCCTGGCTTCGGTCCATCGCGGAGAGCTAGTCTAGCCCTCGTCCTCGCCGGTGAAGCGGAGGAGCCGCGCGCGCACCGCCTCGCGCACCTCGGGCGCTTGCGCGTCGAGCGCCTCGCTCATGGCGCGGAGGCGGCGGCGCAAAGCATAGACCTGGTCGAGGAGCTGCAGCACGACGGGAAGGGCCTCCTCGTCGATGGCGAGGTCGCGCCGGAGATCGACGATGAGCCGGATTCGGGCGACATCGACCTCGTGGAACAAATAGCCTTCGCTCGCCGGCTCCGGCCGCACCCAGCGCTCCTCGATCCAATGCCTGAGCTCCGCTTCCCGCAAGCCGGCGATCAGCTGCATCACCGCGTCGATGCCGATCATGGCGTCATCCCCCGGCGCGGGTCGTAAGCGTGCCGCGGCGCCCATTCCCGCACGAAATTGGCAAGCTCCGCATCGCCGCTCTCGGGCAGCATGACCTTCAGCGTGACATACTCGTCGCCGCTTTTGCCATCGGGCCGCTTCACGCCCTTGCCCTTCAGCCGCAGCACCCGCCCGGTATTCGAATTGGCGGGAATGGTCATGGTCACCGGGCCCGACGGCGTCGGCGCCATCACCTTGCCGCCGAGCACCGCTTCGCCCAAGGTCACCGGCAGGTCGAGGTGGATGTCGTCGCCCTCGCGGCGGAAGAAGGGGTGGGGCGCGACGTGTATCTCGATGAGCGCGTCGCCCGCTGGCCCCTCATTGATGCCGGATGACCCCTGCCCCTGCAGCCGCAGCACCTTGCCGTCGCGCACCCCCGGCGGGATGGTGACATCGAGGCTGCGGTCGGGCGCGAGGTTGAGGCGCTGGCGCGCGCCGTTGATCGCGGCGAGGAAATCGACGGTGAGCGAGTAATGCTGGTCGGCGCCGCGCATGCGCATGGTGCCGCCGCCGCGCCCGCCCCGCCCGAAAAAAGCGAAGAGGTCGTCGAGATCCTCGGGCGCCATGCCCTCGGCGGAATGGTACTCGTATTTCTCGCCCGGCGCGCCCTCGGCAAAGCCGCGGTAGCGCGAATAGGCCTGCTCCGGGCGCTCGGCGCCGCTGGCATCGATCTCGCCGCGGTCGAAGCGGGCGCGCTTGTCCTTGTCCGAGAGAATGCCGTTGGCGCCGGAGATTTCCTTGAAGCGCGCCTCGGCTTCCTTGTTGCCGGGGTTCAGGTCGGGATGGTAGCGCTTGGCGAGCTTGCGGTAGGCGCTGCGAATCTGCTCTTCGCTCGCGTCCTTCTTGACGCCCAGCACTTCATAGGGATTTCGCGAAGCCATGGGCACTGCACCTGGTGGTGCGCTTGGATATAGGCGTCATTTGACCCGCGGCAACTCCTCGTAGGTATGGAAGGGCGGCGGCGACGGCAGGCTCCATTCGAGCGTGGTGGCCCCTTCGCCCCAGGGATTGCCGGCCGCCTTCCGCCCGGCGAAGAGCGTGTGGAAGACGATGAACACGAAGAACAGCGTCGAGGCGAAGGCGATGAAGGCGCCGATCGACGACACCATGTTCCAGCCGGCAAAGGCGTCGGGATAGTCGCTGATGCGCCTGGGCATGCCGGCGAGGCCGAGGAAATGCATCGGGAAGAAGGCGAGGTTGACGCCGACGAAGAAGGTCCAGAACTGGATCTTGCCGAAGGTCTCGTCGTATTGCCGGCCGCTCATCTTGCCGATCCAGTAGTAGAAGCCGGCGAAGATGGCGAAGGCCGCCCCGAGCGACATGACGTAATGGAAGTGTGCGACGACATAGTAGGTGTTGTGGAGCGCCACATCGACGCCGGCATTGGCCAGCACCACGCCCGTGACGCCGCCGATCGTGAAGAGGAAGACGAACCCGGTCGCGAACAGCATCGGCGTCTTGAACTCGATCGAGCCCTCCCACATGGTGGCGATCCAGGAGAAGACCTTGATGCCGGTAGGGACCGCGATGACCATCGAGGCGGCGACGAAATAGGCGCGCGCGTCCGCGCTGATGCCGGTGGTGAACATGTGGTGCGCCCACACCACGAATCCGATCGTGCCGATGGCGATGAGAGCGTAGACCATGCCGAGATAGCCGAAGATCGGTCTCTTCGAGAAGGTGGAGATCACCTGACTGATGATGCCGAATCCCGGCACGATCATGATGTAGACCTCGGGATGGCCGAAGAACCAGAACAGGTTCAAGAACAGCAGCGGATCGCCGCCGCCCGAGGGATCGAAGAAGGCCGTGCCGAAATTGCGGTCGGTGAGCAGCATCGTGATGGCGCCGGCCAGAACCGGCAGGGCGAGCAGCAGCTGGAAAGCCGTCACCAATTCGGCCCACACGAAGAGCGGCATCTTGTGCAGCGTCATGCCCGGCGCGCGCATGTTGAAGATCGTCGTGATCATGTTGATCGAGCCGACGATCGATGAGGCGCCGGAGAGATGGATCGCGAAGATCGCCATATCGACCGCGGCGCCTGGATGTCCGATGGCGGCCGACAGCGGCGGATAGAGTGTCCACCCGGTGCCGGCGCCCTCGCCCACGAATATCGATCCGATGAGCAGTGCGGCCCCGGCGACGAACAGCCAGAAGCTCAGATTGTTGAGGCGCGGGAACGCCATGTCCGGGGCGCCGATCAGCAGCGGGACGAAATAGTTTCCGAAGCCGCCGAACAACGCTGGAATGACGACGAAGAACATCATCAGCAGGCCGTGGACGGTGACTACGACGTTGTAGAGCTGATGGTTCCCTTGGAACAGGTGATCCCCGGGCGTCATCAGCTCGACGCGGATGATGACCGACAGGATCACCGCTACCAGGCCGATCGAGCCTGAAGCGAACAGGTAGAGCGTGCCGATGTCCTTGTGGTTGGTGGAGAACAGCCAGCGCCGGATGAAGCCGGGATGTTCATGACCGTCGTCGAGCGTGTGCGCGTAAGTTGGCGGCATCGACCGTTCCTCGCGGGACGAGATGGCCGGAGCGGCCCGTGCGTCAGGAATCGGCCGATGTCGCTGATAGTTCCGCCTCTCGCCTGTGCCGGTCCTGCAAGGTCAGGCCGGCAACTTGGCGATGCGCGCGCTCTCGTCCCAGAGGCGCCGCGAAGCGGCGTCGTCCTGCGCCGCCTGGCTCAACCGGGCCGGCCGGCGCTCGGCAAAATAGCCGCCGCTGACCGTCGCCACCGCGGGCGAGGAGGCGAGATAGACGATGGTCTCCGCGCCCTTCTCCGGCGAGATCGCGAAGAGCTTGGCGATGCCGATGCCCAAGCGGAAGAAGCCGCGATTGTTGTTGCCGAAGCGGGTGGCGACGAAGCCGGGATGAAGGCAGTTGGCGGTGACGCCGCTGCCGGCGAGGCGACGCGCCAGCTCGCGCGTGAACAGGATATTAGCGAGCTTGGAGCGGCCATAGACGGTGAAATAGCGATAGTCGCGTTGCGACTGCAGATCGTCGAAATCGAGCCCGGTCGCGCGATGGTGCGCCGCCGAGGCGGTATTGACGATGCGCGCTTGCGAGGCGGCGACGAGGCTGGGCTTGAGGCGATTGGTCAGGACGAAATAGGCCATGTGGTTGACCGCGAAGGTGCGCTCGAGTCCGTCGGCGGTGACGCCGCGCTCGGCGAACATGGCGCCGGCGTTGTTGATCAGCACATCGATGCGCGGCTCGAGCGCGGCGATCTCGGCGCCCAGCCGGTTCATCTCGGCAAGAAGCGACAGGTCGCCATGGACGATGCGCATGGCGGTCGCGGGAGCGTGCGCCTGGATCTGCGCGAACGCCGCTTCGCCGCGCGCCTTGTCCCGCGCGACCAGGAGAAGGCGCGCGCCCATCCCCGCCAGCCGCTCGGCGGCCACCAGCCCGATACCCGACGTTGCGCCGGTGATGACGCACACCTTGCCTTGCATCGTCGCTCCCTCAGCCGTGTGCGATCCGTTCATTCTGCCACCCTCTGCAGGCGCCGCTCGCGGTAGAAAATGTAGAGGCCGCTGCCGATGATGA
>Ga0073928_10010939_pt1 | contig 10678 bp, 9 predicted proteins | sample PaiPotPPA55metaG_FD_76969 | JGI IMG/M metagenome (GOLD analysis project Ga0073928, IMG submission 76969) | Iron sulfur acid spring bacterial and archeal communities from Banff, Canada, to study Microbial Dark Matter (Phase II) - Paint Pots PPA... ...
CTTCGATTACGCCTCCGGCCACATCATCCTTTCCATGGACGGCGACCTGCAGCACGACCCCGCCGACATCCCCTTGATGCTCGACACCCTGGAATCCGCCGATTGCGACATCGTCAGCGGCTGGCGCCAGAAGCGCGTGGACAACTTCTTTCTACGCCGCCTCCCCTCCCGCATTGCCAATTGGATGATGGCCAAGCTTTCCGGCGTGGACATCCACGACTTCGGCACCACCTTCAAGGTCTATCGCCGGGACACCATCAAGGACGTCCGCCTTTACGGCGAGCTCCACCGTTTCATTCCGGCGTTGGCCGCCTGGAATGGCGCCAAAGTCGTCGAAGTCCCCATCAGCAACATCGTTCGCCCCGGCGGCCGCTCCCACTACGGCATCTCCCGCACCTTCCGCGTCTTCTTTGACTTGATCACTGTCCGCTTTCTGATGCGCTACATGACCCGCCCCCTCCATTTCTTCGGTCCGGCTGGCCTCCTGGGCCTCGCCGGTGGCGCCTTCATTCTTCTCTTCCTTCTTTTCGAGAAGCTCTTCTACGGGATCAATCTCTTCGCTCAGCATGGTCCTCTGCTCGTTCTGGGAATGATGCTCTGCCTCTTCGGCTTGCAGCTTCTGGCCGTCGGCCTTGTCGGCGAGCTGATCATGCGCACCTATTTCGAAGCCCACCAAAAGCCGGTCTATCGCATCGAACGCGTTATGGGGGCCGCGCACCTCACCGGCATGCCCAGGTAGCGCGAAAGCAATTGCCCTCGTGGGTTAACTCTGCTATTAATGAAGCGGTTGCCGCCGGGGGAACGAAGGTGGCTCGTATCGTCCTCTACTCTCAGCCGGGTTGTCCCTCATGCGCCGCTGCTAAGGAGTTTCTTTCGTCCCGGGGCCTCTCCTACGAGGAGAAAAATATTCGCTCCGACCCCGAAGCACTCCGCGTGCTCACCGAAGAATTGCATAGCAAGGCGGCTCCCACCCTGGTGGTGGGGGAAAAGATCATCGTCGGTTTTGATCCGGAAAGATATGAAGCCGCTCTCGCGAACCCGGGTTCCTGAAGGCGGCCGCCGCGTTACACGGAGGAAATGAAACATGAAGAAGCTCGCAACGTTCGTAACTGCCGTTCTGCTCATCGCTCTTGTCGCCTGGGCCGGCGATCCGTGGAAAACAAAGTCCTTCGAGCAATGGAATGAGAACGACGCAAGGGTGATTCTTGATCAGTCTCCTTTTTCCAGGACCATCAGCATCAGCACCCACTGGCGGCCGGTTGATACCGGCACCGATGCCGGAACCGTCAACACTGGCGCCGGCGGCAGCGGCTCCACTCAAACGACCGCCATTGCGGGAGAACATGGTTCGAGCAGCGATAGCGACTACAGTTTCCGCGTCGCTTGGTATTCGTCCCAGGTCGTCCGCGCCGCCATGGCCCGCCTCGAGGTGCTCCGTCACGCCAAGAGCGAAGCGGAGGCCCAGAAGCTCTTCACCTCAAAATTGGACGACTATATCGTCCTCGTTCAGGGTCTCAACATGGGCCCCTTCAACACGCGCCCCGAAAAAGATTTTCAGGGATTGGCCTATCTTCAGTTGAAGAAGTCCAAGGCCAGGATCTTGCCCACCAAAGTCGAGTATCTCCGCGGGTCGGATGGCAAGGTCAATAGCGTCATGTTCTATTTCCCCCGCAAGGGTGCCGATGGCCAGCCAACCATCCCCGCGGATGAGAAGGGCGTGAACTTTAACTGTCCCTTTGAGAAGACTGCCATTCAGGTTTATTTCGAGCCCGCGAAAATGGTGGCTCAAAACGGGCTGGACATGTAAGCCCTTGGCGATTACTCCCGAGTGGCCGGCACTCTGGACCGAATGTAGTGGATGAACTCAACGACGGCCCATCCGGTCGGTATGACAAAAATCTCGCGTCTCGGGAGAAACCAATGCAGCGAATGATTCTCAGGACAATCGCATTAGCAAGCTTTGCGCTGGTTGTCGCGCTCGGCGCGGCGGGACAGGCACAAGCGCAGGACACGAAAACTCCGTATCCGAGCATGGCGCCGCTTGATCAATATCTGATGGAGCGAAATGCCGAGATAGCGCTGGCGCGGAGCGCTGCCCCGGATTCCATCTCACGGGATGCCGAGGTCAGGGTCCTCGGACGGCATGGTTACGAAACGGCCGTCGAAGGCAAGAATGGTTTCATGTGCCTCGTGGAGCGATCGTGGATGTCTCCGTTTGATTTTCCGGAGTTCTGGAATCCCAGGATGCGAGGTCCGATTTGTTTCAATCCACCCGCGGTGCGATCCATTCTGCCGCTCACTTTCAAGAGGACGGAGTTGGCTTTAGCCGGACTCTCCAAATCTCAGATGATCGATGGCATCAAGGCATTCGATGCGAAAGGACTGCCCGCCCTGGAACCTGGCGCCATGTGCTACATGCTGTCGAAACAAGGATACCTGAACGACTCCGCCGGGCATTGGGTTCCTCATCTCATGTTTTACGTCCCGCTTACGGATCCGAAATCTTGGGGAGCGGATTTGCCGGGCTCTCCCGTTATGTTGAACCCACAATTTCAAGGCGCTCCGGAGCCGATAACCGAGTTCATGGTCCCGGTAACCAACTGGTCGGACGGAACAGCTGCACCTAAGGATGCGCACTGACGTCCCATCACCATCCCCATTGATGAAAAAGTTATGAACTTCGATTTTTCGCTTTGAGAAGACCGTCATCCAAAATTATTTCGGCCAGCAAAAATTTGTGGCGAAAGACGGGCTGGCCATGTAAAAAGAAGGGGTCGGCGGGCCATCTGCCGCCCGGGGAATAACATGAAATCGGTTTCTGCGTTGAAGTCCGTAAGTCTGCCCGCCCTCCTGGCCCTTCTTACCTCGGTTTTCATCCTCGCCTCTTTGGCCAGCGCCGGCGGTGGTGACCCCTGGAAATCCAAGCCTTATCAGCAGTGGGACGACAAGGACATCGAGAAGATCATGCAATTCTCGCCCTGGTCCCGCACCGTCGTAATCGAAACCACCTGGGAGCCTCTCAGCGGTTCCGAGTTGGCTTCCTTGACCGCCGCGACTCCCGGGGCCACGGTGGGGACTCAGGGCTCCGGCGGCGCGAAAGGTGGAACTTCCACTGCCTTGCCCGCCGAACACAGCGACTCGCGCACGCGCGGCGCGGATGCTTCCTTCAGCGTTTACTGGATGTCCTCGCGCACTATGCGCTCCGCCATGGTTCGGAGGGCCGTCCTGCACGGTGGGAAAGACCCCGCCGAAGCCGACAAGTTCGTCAACCAGCAACTTGAAGCCTACGTCGTCGCTGTGAAGTGCGACGACATGGCCCCGTTCATGCGTAACGAAGAAAAATTCTTCCAGGACAGGGCTTCCCTCATCGTCAAGAGCACCAAACAAAAGATTGCCCCCACCAAGATTGAATACCAGCGCGACCCGGCCACCAACAAGGTCGTTGGCGTGTATTTTTATTTTTCCAAGAAGGGTCCTAACGGCGAAGAAATCATTTCACCCCAGGAAAAGGGCGTCGAGTTCGACTGTAGGATTGGGAACTCCTTGCTCAAGGCCCCTTTTGAGCCCCAGAAAATGGACGACGCCAAGGGATCGGACTTATAATCGGCGGGACGTGCCCGCGCATTGCAAACTCGGGCTTCGACCATGAGCTCAAACGGAATGCTTCAACGTAAGGTCCCGGCCATCGCCATTTGGCTCGTGCTGCTGGCCGTTGCCTTTGTCGCCGCGGCTGGCGGCGACCCCTGGAAGTCCAAGCCCTATCAGCAATGGGATAGTAAAGACATCCACAGGATTCTTTCCGATTCCCCCTGGGCCAGGATCGTTCGCGTCAGCGCTCCCTGGCGTGGCCGCAAGCCCGAGGCCGCGCAGAGCCCTTCCCAGCCTTCTTCCCAGTCCCCGCCAACGCCCGCGAGCGGCGGTGGGATGTCGCGCGGCTCTTACGGCTCGAGCACCGCTCCCGCGCCGCGTGCCGGAAACGAAGGCGATGAGGCCGGAGAGGAATCCGGGACCGCGCAGGCCGCTTTTCTCGTTCGTTGGAATTCCTCCCGCGTCGTCCGCGAAGCCGCCCTCCGCGATGCGATTCTCGCTGGCAAGATGAAGGAATCCGACGCCGATCGCCTTCTGGCCCAGCCTGCCCCGGTCTATGATGTCTTCGTCACCGGGCACGACATGGCCCCCTTCGCCGGCGCCGACGAAAAAGAGCTCAAGTCCCACGCCTTTCTCGTGACCAGGAAATCCAGGAAGTCCATCCCCGCCGCTGCTGTCCAGATCATTCGCGGCCAGGACGGCACGTCCGTCATCGCCCTCCTCTTTTCTTTTCCCCGCAAGGAGCCGGACGGCGAACCCGGGATTGCGCCGGACGAGAAAGGCGTCGAATTCCAGTTGACGCAGGGCGACCTCTCTTTGCGCTTTACTTTCGAGCCGCAGAAAATGGCTGACTCCCAGGGCATGGACCTCTAGCGCGTGCGCCTGGCGCTTTCAACCCATAAGGAGATTTGCATGAAATCATTCTGGAAGCTGCTCCCCGCGGTCTGCTGCGCGCTGTTCTTTGTGGTCGCCGCCCCCGCCCAGATGCGGCCGCCCCATTTCGGCGGCGTCTGGAACCCCGTCGTCGGCGCCGGCGCCGCCTACTCCCTCGAGACCAACGGCGAAACGAGTGAAATGGAGATGGCCGTCATCGGTAAAGAAGCGGCGAACGGGAAGGACGGTTACTGGTTCGAGATGACCATGAAGAGCGCGCGCGGAACCTTTGTCATGAAGTATCTTTACATTCTCGACGGCGCTCAAAACCGCGTCGTTCGCATGATCATGCAGATCCCCGGCCAGTCTCCCATGGAGATGCCCGCGTCCATGATGGAGCGGGCGGGCGGTTCCGTCACGCAGCCGGCCGACATTCGCGCCCTGTCCGAGGACGTCGGCGGCGAATCCGTCACCACGCCCGCCGGCACTTTTGCATGCGAGCATTTTCGTGCGAAGGACGGCTCCGGCGATGCCTGGGTGGCCAAGGGCGTTCCTCCCTATGGCTTGATCAAATACAAGGGCCACGATACGACGATGACCCTCGTCCGCGTCATCACCGATGCCAAGGACAAGATCACCGGCACGCCTCGGGCCATGCCGGACATGCCCCCACTGAGCCGTCCGGCCTGAATCGAAGCCCTACTGAATTTCGGCCTGAGAATCCGCGGCCTGGGCGCTCTCCACCGGCGCCCGCTCGGCTAAATCTTCCACCGCGTTCTCCATCGCCCGCACCGGCACCGACACGTGCACCGTTTCCCCTTCATCGTCCACGTCCACCACGATCGCGCCGCCGCTCTTGGACACCTGCACGTGCTCGCCCGGCCCGGTTACCTCGACGAAATCTGCGTCCGCGCACTCCCGCAGCCCTTCCATCGCCGCCCGGATCGTCGGCAGCCACTCCTTCATCTGCGCCGTCGCCTCGTCCAGGCTGTGCTGCGGTGCAAACCGCATGCTGAGCGGAATCAGCAGCGCCGGCGCAATCACGTGAATGTTGTGCCCGCCCGGCTGCTTCTCATGGACCCGCACGTTCACAAACCCCTCGCTCGAGACCATCGCTGCCCCAACCACTGCCGTTCCCAGCAGTCCCATCGCGAACTTTCCGAAGATCATCTCCCTGCTCCTCTCGCCGGGCGCGCTCCGCCTACTCGGCCTTGTTCTTCGAATCCACCCAGATCCGCACGCTCTGCTCCGCTTCCTGCACCGTCACCAGCGTCATGTCTCCCATTTCGCCCAGCACCCGCAGCGCCGCTGCCACGTCAAGGTCTTTCGACCCGTTCGCGACCAGCGCGTCCACCAGCTTCATCGGCACCGTCACTTCCACCCGGCTGTCATCCTTCTTCTCGCCGTCTTTCTTATCGCCCTTCTTTCCGTTTTCCCTCACGTGGATCACCAGGTTTCCGCCCATCTTCGCCACGCTCACGTCTTCGTGCGGGCCCTGCACGCTCACGAATTCGTTGTCCGGCGCCGTGCGCACCGCTTCCAGCAGCGCGCGCAGGTCCACGTCGTCATCGAACCGGCCGTCAATCTTGATCTTTCCCTCGTGCAGGTTTCCCTGATGAATCGTCCCCAGCACCTTCTCCGCCATCGCGATGGGGACGTTCACGCGCACCGTCTCTCCGCTGTCCTTGTCGATCACGCTCACGTGCAGCCACCGCTCCGGCGGCGTCCCCGCCATTGCCACCCCGGCCATGCACAGCACCATCACCGCTGCTTGAATCGCTCGTTTCATTGGGTGAGCCCTCCCTGGCTCTCTCTCTGTTCGGGATTACGCACTCTCCCCGCGGAATGTTCCCCTAATTTCGCGCGCCCCCCGCGAATTGCCTCCCGCCCCGCGACCCCGCTTCGGCCCGTCCTCCGGCCCGTTCTCCGGCGAATGACTCGGTTCCTCACCCCATGAAGCCTTCTCGGTTATAATCACAGCCTCTTATGGCGCTTATTTCAGGCACGCACCTTGGTCCCTATGAAGTCATCGGCCCGCTCGGTGCCGGCGGGATGGGCGAAGTCTACCGCGCACGCGACACCCGGCTCGACCGCACCGTCGCCATCAAGATTCTGCCGGCGGAGTTCACTTCGGATCCGCTTCGCAAGCAGCGTTTTGAGCGCGAAGCGAAAACCATCTCCAGTTTGAATCATCCGCATATCTGCGTGCTCTATGACGTAGGCGATCAGGACGGCATGGATTACCTCGTCATGGAATGCGTCGAGGGCGAAACGCTCGCCAAGCGCCTCGAAAAGGGGCCGCTCTCCCTCGACCAGGTGCTCAAGTTCGGCATGCAGATCGCCGAGGCGCTCGACAAAGCCCATCGCAGCGGCGTCGTTCACCGCGACCTCAAGCCCGGCAACATCATGCTTACCCCCACCGGCGCCAAGCTCCTCGACTTCGGCCTGGCCAAGGTAGCTGTGCCGCTGGCCGCCGCCGCGACGCTCACTGCCGCCGCACACAACCAGTCTCCTGTCACCCAGCAAGGCACCATCGTCGGCACCTTCCAGTACATGTCTCCGGAGCAGGTCGAAGGCGCGGAAATTGATGGCCGCAGCGACATCTTTTCTCTCGGTGCCGTCCTCTACGAAATGCTCACCGGCAACCGCGCCTTCGAAGGCAAGAGCCAGCTCAGCATCGCCTCCGCCATCCTGGAGAAAGAGCCTCCGCCGCTCAGCACCGTGATGCCCTTGACGCCTCCGGCCCTCGATCGTGTTGTGCGCACGTGCCTCGCCAAGAATCCCGACGAGCGCTTCCAGAGCGCTCACGATTTGAAGCTCCAGCTCGAGTGGATTCGCGAAGCAGGCTCGCAAACCGGTGCGCCCGCCATGACGCGGCCTTCCGGCCGGCCTGCGTTGGCAACTCTGCTCCTGGGCGCCGGATGTGTGCTGCTCGCGGCGCTTGCAGCCTTCTATTTCTTCCACCGCACCGCCAGCCGGGCAACCCTCATGCAGTTTTCCATTGCCGCGCCCGAGAAAGCGTTCATGGGCTACTCCTTGGCCATTTCGCCAAACGGCAATTGGGTCGTCTTTGAGGCCTCTTCCGAGGGGAAGGATTCACTCTGGATTCGCCCACTCGATTCTCTCAAGGCCCATGCCCTGAATGGGACCGAAGGAGGCACCCTCCCCTTTTGGTCGCCCGACAGCAAGGCCATCGGATTTTTCGCCGAAGGAAAACTCAAGAAGATCGAAGTTTCCAGCGGCGCCATTCAGGTCCTTTGTTCCGCGGCCGACGCTAGGGGTGGCACATGGAATCCGGGCGGGACGATCCTCTTCTCTCCGGATTCAGTCTCGCCCCTGTTCCAGGTGTCGGCCGACGGTGGTTCCCCGACGCAAGCGACGAAAAATGATTCCTCGCTCGGTGAGATAAGTCACCGCTGGCCCGTCTTCCTTCCCGACGGCCGGCATTTTCTCTTCTTCACTCGGACCACCGGGAAGGAAAGCGAGCCGGTTTATATCGGTTCCCTCGACGGGCCCGAGCGCAAACGCCTCCTCGAATCGTCTTCCGGCGTGACGTACGCCCCTCCTGGCTATCTCCTTTTTGTGCGCGGCCGGACACTCTTGGCCCAACCCTTTGACGCCGGGAAGATGCAGCTTGCGGGAGACCCGACGCCGCTTGCCGAAGGCGTGGAACCCGTCGGCAACATCGGACCTTCTTCCTACGCTCCCTTCTCCTTGTCCCAGAACGGCATCCTCGTCTATCGCACTACTTCCACTCAGTCTACGCAGTTGACTTGGTTCGACCGGCATGGGAAATCCTTGGGAACCCTGGGCAGTCCCGGCCAGTACGATGAGCTCGCCCTTTCCCCCGACGGAAAGCGCGTCGCCTTCGAGAGTACCGACATTTGGTTGATGGAGCTTTCTACACACGCCCTCACCCGCTTCACCTTTGGCGCTATAAACGACGCCGGCTCTATCTGGTCTCCCGACGGGAGCCGCATCGCCTACTCTTCCAACCGCAGCGGCATTTACGATCTCTACTGGAGACCCTCGAGCGGCGCCGCAAACGAGGAACCGCTCCTGAAATCCGAATTTCTAAAAACCCCCGACGATTGGTCGCGCGATGGGAAGTATCTGATCTATGAGGAAGTAAATCCCAAGACGGACAAGGACCTTTGGATCTTGCCCATGACGGGCGACGATCGTAAGCCCCGGCCTTTCCTCGTCACCCCGTTCCAGGAATGTCACGCCGCAATCTCGCCCGACGGCCGGTGGTTGCCTACGCTTCGAACGAGACCGGGCGGTTTGAAATCTACGTGCAGTCCTTTCCCACCCCGGGCGGCAAGTGGCAGATTTCCACCGAGGGCGGCGACCAGCCCCAGTGGCGCCACGACGGCAAGGAACTCTTCTTTCTTGCTCCGAACAGGAAAATTATGGCCTTACCGGTTCAGGACCAAGGCACATTCCAGCCCGGCGTCCCGCAAGCTCTTTTCGAAGCCCCTGTCAATATGAGCGGGCTTTCGGATTCCCGCAGCCGGTTTGTCTTCACCGCCGATGGACAGCGCGCCCTTGTCATCGTCAACCTGGGACAGGAAGCAGGGATGTCCTCGCCGATAAACGTCGTCCTGAACTGGAACGCCGAGCTCAAAAAATGATACGTGCGCCCGAAGAAAAACGTAGCTGAGGCTTCCATGGCTGATACTCCCGCATCCTTCGAGCAGATGTTCCCCAAGCTGGATGACGCGCAGATGGCGCGCCTCGCCGCCTTTGGCGAGCCGCGTCAGGCGCAGCCCGGCGAAATCCTCTACGAGCAGGGCGACGCGGATCACGGCATCTTTGTGGTCCAGGACGGCGTCATCGAGGTTGTCAATCCCTCAAGCGCCGGCGAAACCGTCATCGCCACCCTGGTCAGCGGCATGTTCACCGGCGAATTGGTGCAGCTCTCCGGCCGGCGCAGCCTGGTGCGTTGCCGCGCGCGCGATGCGAGTTCGGTGCTCGAAATCCGCCGCGTGAATTTGCGCCGCATCATTCAAACCGATGCCGCGCTCGGCGAGATTCTCTTGCGCGCCTTCATCCTCCGCCGCGTCTTCCTCGTCTCCAACTCCGTCGGAGATGCCGTGCTCATCGGCTCCCGCCATTCGAGCGACACCCTTCGTCTGCGCGAATTCCTCATCCGCAACGGCCATCCTCACAACTATCTCGATGTCGAGCGCGATCCCGACGTCCAGGCCGTGCTCGACCATTTCGGAATTACCGTCGCGGACATTCCGGTGCTCATCTGCCGCGAGGATCTCGTGCTGCGCAACCCCACCAACGCCGAAGCCGCCGCCTGCTTCGGCTTGAATGCGGGAATCGATGACCGCGAAATCTACGACATGATTGTCGTCGGCGCCGGGCCCAGCGGCCTCGCCGCGGCCCTCTACGGTGCGTCCGAAGGCCTGAATGTCTTGGTGGTCGAAAGCGACGCCCCCGGCGGCCAGGCCGGAACCAGTTCGCGCATCGAAAACTATTTGGGTTTCCCCACCGGCATTTCCGGCCAGGAGCTTGCCGCCCGCGCCTTCGTCCAGGCCGAAAGGTTCGGCGCGCAGATCGCCATCGCTCGCACCGCCCGCAAGCTCAAGTGCGCGAGCGAGCCATATGCGATCGAGCTCGATGATGGCGGATCGGTGCAGGGCCGCAGCATCGTCGTCGCCGCCGGCGCCAGATATCGCAAGCTCGCTCTGCCCAACCTCGCTCAGTTCGAAGGCGTCGGCGTCTATTACGGCGCCACCCTGGTGGAAGGCCAGATGTGCGGTGGCGAAGAAGTCGCCATCGTCGGCGGAGGAAACTCCGCCGGCCAGGCCGCGGTCTTCCTCGCCGGGATCGCCAGGCACGTCTATCTCTTGGTTCGCCGCCCCGGCCTCGCCGAAACCATGTCGCGCTATCTGATTTCCCGGATTGAGGACAACCCCGCGATCACTCTCTTGACCAGGACGGAAGTGGTGGCCCTCGAAGGCGAAGCGCACCTCGAGCGCATTCGCTGGCAAAATCGGGACACGCGTGAGACCGACCTCCGCGAGATTCGTCACCTCTTCCTCATGACCGGCGCCGACCCCAACACCTCCTGGCTCGACGGCTGCATCGCCCTCGACCCCCAGAAGTTCATCAAGACCGGCCCGGACCTCGGCAGCGACTGGCACTCTCACCGCCCTCCTTATCTCCTCGAAACCAGCGTTCCCGGCGTCTTCGCCGTCGGCGA
>Ga0073928_10010940_pt1 | contig 10678 bp, 13 predicted proteins | sample PaiPotPPA55metaG_FD_76969 | JGI IMG/M metagenome (GOLD analysis project Ga0073928, IMG submission 76969) | Iron sulfur acid spring bacterial and archeal communities from Banff, Canada, to study Microbial Dark Matter (Phase II) - Paint Pots PPA... ...
CTGGCCGGCCCGGGTTCCCGGCAGCCCGCGGGGCCTGGGTGACGGAGGAGTGTCCAGGGACTGCGGGGACCCGCCCGGGCCTGCTCCCTGACCGTCGCCGCTGCCGCGGTTGCGTCTCGCGGTCGGCGCCGTCACGTGCCCCTGCCCTTCTGTCCGTCACCCGCGGCCGCGGCTTTCGACGCCGCGACCGCCGCGGCTGGATCGACCCCGGCGCTGGCCGCCTGCCGCGCGGTGAGCGGCCTGGCCGGATGCCGGGAGATCCGGGCCCGCACGGTCAGCCCCAGCGTAACCAGCCGGCGCTGCGGCCTCCTGACGATCAGGACATGCTCGCCGTTGGCCAGCCTGCTCAGCGACTGGGCCGGCACCACCGGCTTGCGCAGCAGCCCGTACGGGCCGAGCTGGCTCAGCTGCCCGGCGGTGTCGGCCTGCCCGGCGGGGCCGCTGCCCGCCGCGGCCTTCGGCCCGACGCCGGCGGTCGCCTTCGAGCGGACCTGCGACCCGGCCGCGGCCGCGAGGTCGGCGCTGCCGGCCGGGGCGAGCTTCTCGCCGGTGAGGCCCGCGAACCGCTCGGCCGCCGCCGGGTCGGTCAGCCGGTGCAGCACGAGCACGTTGGCCTGGTCGGCCAGCGCCTGCACCTGGTCAGGCGACGTGGTGGTCAGCACCGCGGGCAGGCCCGCCGCGGCGCCGCGGGTGACGAGGTCGCCCAGCGTGGCCGGCGCCAGCCTGCCGCACTGGTCGAACCAGACCAGCCCGTCGCCCGGCACGCCGATCCGGCGCAGCTCGGCGCAGACCGCCAGCACGTCGCGGGCGACCAGGCTGGCCATCGTGACCGCGGCGCGGCCATGCAGCGGGCCGTCGATCGAGAACAGCACGACCGCCCGTTCCCGCACCACCCGGCCGAGGTCGACCCGGGGGCCCGGCGCCGGGGTGAGCCACCGGCTGAGCGGCGACGCGCGCAGCTCGTTCAGCTGCTCGGTCAGGGTCGCGGTGATCCGCGGGTCGGCCGCCAGCAAGGTGGCGGACACTTTGGCCCGCTCGCCGAGGGCCTGGCGCCGGGGATGGTAGCGGGGTACCTGGTCCATCCGCGCGCCCAGCGCCGCCGGGCTGAGCAGGTGCACGACCTCGTCCAGCATGGCGGCGCGGGGATCGCCGGGAGCGGCGTCAGCGATCGCGAACAGGTCGGTGAGGTAGGCCGCGCAGCTGCGCCGGTACGGGCCGGCGGTGCCTTCCCAGTCGACCATGCCCATGACCAGCGAGGTCCGCCTGGCGGGCTCGCCGGTGCGCAGCGGGTCGTAGTAGGCGGCGGCATCGGCCGGGAACACGTGCAGCGGCGTCCTGGTGGCCGCGCAGAGCGCGGCGAACGACTCCGCCAGCTTCCTGCTGCCGTCCAGGTCGACGGCGATGACCGGCTTGCGGCGGCGGATGGCCGCGTGCACGAGCTGGAAGCTCGTGGTGGTGGCGCCCGAGCCCGGCGAGCCTGCGCACAGCACGCCGCCCTCCGACTCGGCCCACGAGACCGCGGACCGCCACCCGGTGGCCGCGGCCAGGCCGAGGCAGGCGCCGTCCCTGGTGACCACGCCGCCGGCGGAGACGAAGCGGGTCAGGTAAGCGCGGCGCGCGAAGGTGACCAGGCCGGGCCGGTAGCCGGGAAGGTTCCACTCGTCGGTGTGCAGCCAGCTGAGCCAGGCCGCGATGGCCGCCTCGGCCGCCGCCGCGATCAGCGCCAGCGGGAACTGCCGCGGCAGCCAGCTGCCGATGCCGGCGTAGGCCGCGCCCAGGTGCGCGAGCCTGCCGGGATGCTGGCCGATCCCGCCGAGGTAGGCAGCGATCTTGGCGGGGCCCGCGGCGAAGCCCGCGGCCGCCGAGGCCGGTCCCGCGGCCAGCACCCAGAGCACGCCGACGGCGGCGGGCAGGGCCAGCCACTGCGGCCGCCACCTGCTCAGCCGGGTAACGGCGACGAAGACGACAGCGAGGACGAGCGTCAGCTGGGCGAAGAGCAGGTGCGCGGCCACGGCGAGCACCGCGCAGACAGCAAGGAACTCACCGCGGCGGGGGGTATCCCCGGGGATGAGATAGCGGCCAGGCCGCGGCACGCGCTCGGCCGCGGTTACGGTATCGGCAGGCATAGACACTCAAGGTTCCCAGCCTCCCGCCGCATGTGTCCAGATGCCGTCATCGCCGGCCGCGGTAGCGTTTGCCCGCGGACCCTGCGGGGACTCGACGACGACCCGGAACATCTCCGGCCGGAGCACCGCGATGGCCAGCGCCACCGGGGTGCCGGCGGACGCGTCGTCGAACCTGACCGTCACGGTGACGGCGGGCTGGCCGGCCGCCAGCCGCAGGCTCCGGGCGACGGACGGGGCCGGCGGCTGCAGCTCGATGTACAGCCCGGCCGGCCGCGGCACCGGCAGCAGCCCGCGCGCGGCACCCCGGGCCGGCGGTGACCCGTGGCCGGAGTTCTGCGGCGGCGGCACCGGGCCGGCGTCCCGGGCCGGCGTCCCGGCGTCGCGGGCCGGCAGGCCGGCGTCCCGGGCCGGCGGGCCGGCGTCGCGGGCCGGCGGGCCGGGCGCGAACTGCGACGCTCTCAGCACGTCGGCGAACACGGGCGGGTCCTCGGCGAGGGCGGAGTTCCGCTCCGGCAGGTAGCTGGCCGAGAACGCGGCCGGCCGGCCGCCGGACGTCCACAGGCAGCGGACGACGCACACCGGGTCGCCCGGCGAGAGCCCGAGCGCCCCGCCGATGTCCTCGGGCACCCGGCGCCAGGACAGGTGCCGGGACGCGCAGGCGATCTCCATGCCCATCGGGTCGATCGAGGCCCGCAGGTCCGGCAGGCCCTCCAGCCTGATCAGGTAGTCGGCCGGGCTGGCCCGGTACACCTGGCCGTCGGGCAGCCGGCGCAGCAGGTGCCGGGTGGCCAGCTCCTCGATTGCGGCCTCCATCTCGGCCGGGCTCACGCCGTAGCGGCGGGCGAGCGCGCTGCGCCGGGGCAGCCGCCAGCCGGGCTCGTGATGGATCAGCGCGGCAGCCACCCGGTCCGCCAGGACGTGAGCGGCCGGCCGGTCCCCGGCATGCTCGCTGCCGCCGGCTGAGCCCTCCCGGGCAGCCGTCCGGCCATCGTCGTCCTGCGGATGGCTGATCATTCCGGCGTGTCCTGGAACCACGCGGGCAAGCCGAGCGCCGGTGCCGCCACCGGGTGTCAGCCGCTCTTGCGGGCGAGTGGCCGGCGAATTCGTCTGGTCACCGGGGATGTGCTCCTTCGCGTTCAGGCATCTGGGTCGCACGCACGCCGTATGGTCGCTCGGTCACTCCCCGGCCGAGAGCCAGTCCGGAGAGGAGACCCCCGCGCCCGTCCTCCTTTCATAGGCAGCGCACATGTCGCGCGGCTGAACCCCGAGGGAAGCAAACGGCGAAGACTAGATGAAGCGCAGGCAAACAGACGCGGCGACGGCGCCCGCCCCCGGGAGGGCTGGCGCCGTCGTCGCGTCAGGAATTCAGCGGCTGCTCAGACCGCTACCTCGACCGCGGTGATGTGGCCGGTGTCGGCGGTCACCGAGCGGTCCCCGGTCAGACCGCCGGGAGCGAGCACCCGGACGGTCCAGCTGCCGGGGGCGGCGAAGAACCGGAACCCGCCGTCCTGGCTCAGCGGCACCTCGGCCACGAAATCGCCGCCGGAGTCGAGCAGCCGCGCGTACCCGGTGGCCACGGCGGTCCCGTCGTGCGTGACGCGGCCCTGCACCACCGCCTGGTCACCCACGTCGGCGGGAGTGCTGACGCCGCCGGCCGGCGCGCCGCACCCGTCGGCAGCGGTCACTTGGCCTCACCCAGCTCGATCGGCACGCCGACCAGTGAGCCGTACTCGGTCCACGAGCCGTCGTAGTTCTTCACGCTGTCCTGGCCGAGCAGCTCGTGCAGCACGAACCAGGTGTGCGCGGACCGCTCGCCGATCCGGCAGTAGGCGATCGTGTCCTTGCTGAAGTCGACGCCGGCGCCGCTGTAGAGGTCGCGGAGCTCGTCGTCGGACTTGAACGTGCCGTCCTCGTTGGCCGCCTTCGACCACGGGATGTTGCGCGCGCTCGGCACGTGGCCGGGCCGCTGCGCCGACTCCTGCGGCAGGTGGGCCGGGGCGAGCAGCTTGCCGCTGAACTCGTCGGGCGAGCGCACGTCCACCAGGTTCTTGCTGCCGATCGCGGACACGACCTCGTCCCGCATGGCGCGGATGGAGGTGTCCACGTCGGACGCCGTGTACTGGGTGGCAGACCGCTTCGGCACGTCGGTGACGAGCTCGCGGGAGTCCAGCTCCCACCGCTTCCTGCCCCCGTCGAGCAGCTTGACGTTCGCGTGCCCGTACACCCGGAAGTACCAGTACGCGTAGGCGGCGAACCAGTTGTTGTTGCCGCCGTAGAGCACGACGGTGTCGCCGTTGCTGATCCCCCGCTCGGACAGCAGCGCCTCGAACCCTGCCTTGTCCACGAAGTCACGGCGGACCGGGTCCTGCAGGTCCTTCTTCCAGTCCAGCTTGATCGCGTTGCGGATGTGCCCCTTGTCGTAGGCCGAGGTGTCCTCGTCCACCTCGGCGATCACCACGCCGGGGTCGTCCTTATGCGACTCCACCCAGTCGGCGTCCACGAGCACGTCGGAACGGCTCATACTGGAACCTCCTTGTCAGTTTCGGCGGACAGTGCCTCGCGGCCGCCTGCCCGGATTCGTTGAATCATCAGATACATCTCGCAGCCCAGGCAGAAGCCGAAGGCCGCGTTCAGGAAGGCCGCCGCGAGCGCCGCCGCGGTGGCCGCCATGCCGAGAGGCGTGACGCCCGTCGCGTAGCCGATCACGCCGATCACGCCGAAGACCGCGCCCACGCCCTGGGCGAAGCGCGGCGGCGGCTCCGCCTCCAGCTCGCGCGGCGGCCCGAGCCTGGGCCGCAGCAGCCAGCGGTAGATCATGCCGTACGGCGCGTAGCGCAGCCCGAGCGCCGCCCCCACGACGAACACCAGGGTCTGCGCCGCCAGCAGCCAGCCGCTGCCGGTGACCAGCACCAGGGCCAGGACAATGGTGGAAATCCAGGCGCCGAACCGGGCGCCTCTCGGGTCAATGCCCATCTGCCATGCTCCTTTGCCCAGGCAGTGCTGGCCAAGTCGGATTCAGGTTAACTCATAAAGCCGACCGGTAAAATGGGAATCTCGGTCTGGCGGTCCGGGCTACGGACAGAGCGCGGTCGCCACCCGGCAGAAGTCCACGGCGCGCCGCTTCGTGAGCACTTGCCTCTCCAGCGAAGCCACGTACCCGATGCTATGTGCGGCCGGCCGGGCTGTCACTCCCGTAAACGGCACTCAGCTCACCTCGCCCGGTACAAGCTGGCCCAGCGCGGCGATCACGTCGGCCTTGCGCGGCTGGCCGCTGGCGCGCCGCGCGATCTGGCCGTCCGGCCCGAGCACGAGCACGGTGGGCGTCCGGCGGATGTCCAGCCGCCGGACCAGGTCGAGCCTGCTCTCGGCGTCGATCTCCACGTGCGCCACGCCGTCCACCATCCCGGCCACGTCGGCCAGGATCACCCTGGTCGCCCGGCACGGGGCGCAGAACGCGGTGGAGAACTGGACCAGCGTGGCGCGGCCGCCGAGCGGCCTGCCGAGTTCGCCCTCGGTGAGCGTCTCGCTCGCGCCGGGCGCCGCGGGGCTGCCGTCAGCGGCTGGCGCACCCGCCGGCCGCAGCCGGCCGTTACGGGCTTTCCAGACCATCCCGAACGCGCTCACCGCCACCAGCACGGCCAGCAGCACCATCACGCCGATCACCACGCTGGGCTACAGCGCGCGCGAGCGGCCGGGCATTCCCGGCGCAGGCCCGCACTCGCCGGGTCAGTCGGCGTTGACGTGCACTAGCACGTGCCCGCCCGACGTGACCTCGAAGCCGTGCACCGCGGCGACGGGCGTCGCCACCGATTCGGTGTAGGCCTCGTTCTGCCAGCCGGCGACGGTCCAGCTGCCGGCCAGCCACTTCTGCCCGTGCGCTCCCAGCACGTAGAACTGGCAGGTGGTGCCCGGCTTGACGCCGGAGACCTGGGCGACGAGCTGCGTTCCCCACGGCTGGCCGCGGTACCTGATGGCCGCGGTCACGTTCGTCCGGGGCGTCGTGGCCTGCACCGTGTCCCACTGCACCGCGACGCTGCTGCCTGGCGGACTGCCGGACGGCGTCTGCGTGATCCGGACCGCACCGACGGCCGATCCCGCCGCGATGAGGACGACCGCCGCGGCCGCGGCCAGGTTGCGCCACCTGCTGACCCGGCGGCGCTGAGCCACCCGGGCGAGCAGCGGGGTGAGGATCTCACCATCCGGGGGGCCGGCGACAGGGAGAGTGCCAGGGCCTGTGCGTTCGGCAGGAAAACCGGCGATCTGCGCGGCTTCGTCGAAGGGCACCCGCCCGAGCAGGGCGGGCAGCCCGGCCAGCCCGGCGAGCTCTTCGCGGCAGTCCGGGCATCCGGCCAGGTGCCGGTCGACCGTCGTGCGCTCGGCCGGATCGATCGCGCCGACCACATAGACACCGAGCGACTGGCGGACATGCAGGCAGCTGGTCATGTCGGTCATGGCGTCAGCCCCCTTTCCTCCAGCGCCAGCTTGAGCGCCTTGAGTGCGTAAAACGTACGTGATTTCACCGTGCCGGCCGGTATGCCGAGCTCGGTGGCGGCCTCGGCCACGGAACTTCCCTTGTAGTAAGTCTCGAACAGGACGCGGCGGTGATCGGGCCGCAGCGCGGCGAACGCGTCGGCGACCGCCCATGACTCCAGCGCGCGGTCCACGTCGTCGGCGGCCGGGCGCTGGGCCAGCGCGGCCTCGCCGACCTCCTGCGGACGGGCCTTCCTGGCCCGCTGGCCGTCGATCACCAGGTTCCTCGCCACGGTGAACAGCCACGGCCTGGCCGGCTGGTCGGTGATCGCCTCGGGATGCTGCCAGGCACGCAGCAGGACCTCCTGGACCACGTCTTCGGCACGCTGCCTGTCTCCTGACGTCAGATACATCGCGTACCGGAGCAGCGGACCAGCGTGCTCGGCGTGCAACGCGCGGACGACTTCTTCATCGGCGACGCGCCCTTTGCGAGCGGTCCTGCCCCGGCCCCGGTCAGTCACACCCTTAGAACGTGCGCTGGGCGCAGTCGGTTCACTCTGCGATTATGCGCTAGCCGGGCGGGTGATTATGCGCTGGTGAGCGCCACGTTGTGGCCGGTTGCGGAGACCACCAGCCCGGCGGCGGCGACATGCACGCCGGTGACCGTCAGGTGCAGCGGCAGCTGGCCCACCGGGATCATGTAACTCAGCCTGGTGCCGAGCGCGGCGGCGCTGACGCTGATGCCCGTCTTCGTCACGCCGAGGCTGACGGTGGTGCGGATGGCGCCGAGCGGGGTGTTCCCGGCCACCTGCAGGGTGCTGCCGTGGGCGGCGAGCGTGATTCCCTTCGGCAGCCGCCGCTCTACCTGCGCGTACGGGATCAGCGCCGTTCCGGTCGCGTGCGCGGCGGTCACGCTGCCCGAGCCCTGGCCGAGCAGCAGGCTCAGCGAGGCGTGCACGCCGGTGAACCTGGCCTGGATGTCGTGCAGCTGGACGCCGCCGCCGCTCGCCGTCTTGATCGTGACGTCGATCTCCTGGTACTGCCCGGACGCGACCTGGGTGAGGAACGGGAAGCCGCGCACGCTGACGCCCGGCCGCGCGGGCAGGCCGTACGCGCTCTGCACCCTGGTGCCGATCTGGCGCTCGGCGATTGCGAGGCCTGCCCGGTCGATGACGACCAGCAGGACGACGAGGATCACCAGGGCGATCAGGAACTTCCGCATCGCAGTCAGCTTATGGGCTCGCGGCGACCGGCGAGCTGCCCCGGATTATCCGGGACGGATCACCGTTTATCTGCCCCGGGTGTCCGCCGGGCACCGGACCGGGCTAGCCGCCCGCGAACGGCGGCAGCACCTCGATCACCGCCGCGTCCGGCAGCACGACGTCCTCGGCGGCGCGGCTGCCCACCGCCGAGCCGTCTACCAGGAACGACGAGCGGGCGAGCACCGCGCTCAGCCGCGTGTCCTGCCCCCGGCGGGCCAGCGCCGCGGAGATCGCGCCGGCCAGCGTTTCCGCGTCGAAAGTCTCCTCCGCGACGCCCGCGGCCTGCTTCGCCGCCGCCCAGTAGCGCATGGTCACCTTGGTCATGTGAGTTATCCTCGCTTGCAACGGGATCCGGGCGGTGCTGCCCCCGGGTCTTTCTGCGTTCTGAGCGGAGGTGGCAGCGGTTGAGCGACCTGCTCCTGCTCACGAACGCCCTGGAGCCCTCTGCTGAGATCGTGCCAGCACTCGCGCTGCTGCTGCACCCGGTAAGGGTGGCACCGGCCGAGGCCGCCGCGCTGATGGACGCGCCGCCGGCCGACGCGGTGCTGGTAGACGCCCGGCGGGACCTGGCGCACGCGAAGAGCCTGTGCCGCCTGCTGCGCACGACCGGGGTGGACGCGCCGCTGATCGTGGTCGTGACCGAGGGCGGCCTCGCGGCCATCACCGCCGAGTGGGGCGCCGACGACGTGATCTTGCACACAGCGGGACCGGCCGAGATGGAGGCCAGGCTGCGGCTGGCGCTGGGGCGCAGGGCAGGCAGCGCCGCCGACACCCCGGACGAGATCCGCTCCGGCGACCTGGCCATCGACGAGGCCACCTACTCGGCCCGGCTGCGCTCGCGCCCGCTCGACCTGACGTTCAAGGAATTCGAGCTGCTCAAGTTCCTGGCCCAGCACCCGGGGCGGGTGTTCACCCGGGCGCACCTGCTGCAGGAGGTGTGGGGGTATGACTACTTCGGCGGCACCCGGACCGTGGACGTGCACATCCGCAGGCTGCGGGCCAAGCTCGGCCCCGAGCACGACTCCCTGATCGGCACCGTGCGCAACGTGGGATATCGTTTCGTCCCGCTCAAGGTCTCAGACGCCGACCCGGCGGGGACCATCGATGGTGCCGAGGTGAAGGAGATAGGCGCTGCACGGGCCGACCGGTGAAACCAGCCGCCTGACCGTCACCGGACGGCTGGAGGCGGCCACGGCAGCGCAGGTCATGCGCCTGGTCGAGGCGGCCACAGACGCCGACGGGGTGAGCCCGCTGTCGGAGCACGTGCGGCTGCACCTGCGCTACGGCGGTGACCCTCGGGCCCGCAACGTGCTGCTGGTCTCGGCCGGGGAACTGGCCGGCTACGCGCACCTGGATCCCACCGACCCGGTGGAGGGGCCGAGCGGCGAGCTCGTCATCCATCCCGCGCACCGCGGCCAGGGGCACGGCACGGCGCTGGTGCAGGCGCTGCTGGCCGAGGCGGACGGGCAGCCGCTGCGGCTGTGGGCGCACGGCGACACCCCGGCCGCCGCCCGGCTGGCGGAGGCGGCCGGCTTCGAGCGGATCCGGGCGCTGTGGCAGATGGACCGCTCCCTGCTGGCGCCGGTCGAGGAGCCGCGCTATCCGGACGACGTGACGGTCCGGACCTTCGTCGTCGGCCAGGATGAGGACCCGTGGGTGGATCTCAACCGGCGCGCGTTCGCCCGGCATCCCGAGCAGGGCGCGTGGACCCGGGAGGATCTTGACCTGCGCGAGCGGGAGAAGTGGTTCGATCCGGACGGCTTCTTCCTGGCCGAGCGCGGCGGCCGGCTGGCGGGCTTCCACTGGACCAAGATCCACGGCGGCGACTCGGCGCCGCACGGCGGGGCGGGTCACGGGCACGAGTCGATCGGCGAGGTGTACGTGGTGGGCGTCGATCCGGATCAGCGCGGCGGCGGGCTCGGCCGGGCGCTCACGCTCACCGGGATGCGCTACCTACGATCCCGCGGCCTGGTCCGGGTCATGCTCTATGTGGACGAGGCGAATACGCCCGCCATCAGGCTGTATGAGTCGCTTGGCTTCGCGCACCGGGACACCGACGTCATGTTCCGGCACCCGTGACGAGCGGGGCAGGGGAATGTGGTTCACGCCGAGCACATGGTCAAGCTCCGCGGCGGTGAGCGGTCGTTCGGCCGTGGCCACCGCGCTCAGCACCTCTGAGTAAAGCTCGATCTCGTCGAGTGCTACCCGGTCGTGCACGCGAAGATCGAGATGCTCGGACATCGCGTCACCTCCTGCCAGCGGCCCGCCGGGACGTCGTCGGCCCGTCGGGTACACGCCAACAGGTTATGTCGCCGCCGGGTCCCCCCGCATGACCCATCAGAACCATTCTCGGACTACGCTCCAATGGTCCTGTCGCGCTCGGCCGGGCCAAGTTCGTGCATCTGCCCCGCTTTACCGGGGCAAACCGGGATACTCAGCCGTTTCGGTTGCGCGTGCGTGGGTTCAGGACAAGAGTCATGGCGAAGGCCCCCCGGCGTCAATGCACCCCCTTCACTGACGAGATACCCCTGAGGCGACCGACGAGATGAGTGAACACACAGATCTGCTCCCTGGCGTGACGCAGGAAGACCCGTTCGAAGTCCAGATGCGCGGCTACAGCCGCCGCCAGGTGGACGAGTTCGTGGCCCGTTCCCGCAGTCAGGCCAGGGATCTCGAGGAACGGCTGTCCCGCTCACTCGATGAGGTCGAGCGGCTCCGGCTTGAGCTGTCGACGGCGCGCCAGTCGGCGTCGGGCGGCAAGCCGCACGAAGAGCTCAGCGAGCGGATGCGGCAGATACTCAAGCTGGCTGACGACGAGGC
>Ga0073928_10010942_pt1 | contig 10677 bp, 13 predicted proteins | sample PaiPotPPA55metaG_FD_76969 | JGI IMG/M metagenome (GOLD analysis project Ga0073928, IMG submission 76969) | Iron sulfur acid spring bacterial and archeal communities from Banff, Canada, to study Microbial Dark Matter (Phase II) - Paint Pots PPA... ...
GTATATCCGATGGTGCTGCCCGCGCGGAATACGGCGTACTCGTTGACGGTGAGAACCGCCAAAGCAGGTGACTACGGCTTGAAGATCGGGCTGGTCTGGTGGATTGTGGGAATGATCCTTGCTGCCGGATACTCCACGTACGTCTACCGCTCCTTCGCAGGCAAAGTGGTGGTAGACAAAGACTCGCGCGGATACGGTGACTAGGAAGTTGCCCGTGATGAACAGCTCCTTGATCAGACCGGTTGACTCAGGCAATTCGTCAGGTCCGCCACCTGTCCGGAAACGACGTTCGAGGAGATCGAAGAGAGAGCAGTGTGCTCCGTATCACCTCATTTCCTCCAACCGGACTTCTCGCCCGAAATAATAACCGAGGACCGCTTCAGTTAGACTACCGGCCAGAGTTGGAGGCATCGGATGCATCCAGAAACGCTATTCAGTGTATCCGGCAAACTAGCCATGGCCGGCTGGGCTCTGCTTGTGTTGGCTCCGCGCTGGCGATGGTCGCAACGGGTTGCGTCCACGATCATTCCTCTCACACTCGCGATTGTCTATCTCGTTCTGATTGTTCTTCACTTTGCAAAATCGCCCGGCGGCTTTGGCACGCTCGCACAGGTTGCGCAGCTCTTTCAGAATCCCTGGCTCTTGCTCGCCGGATGGATACATTATTTGGCTTTCGACTTATTTCTGGGCGCGTGGCAGGCACGGGAGGCTCAGCGCCTCGGGATTTCCCACTTTCTGGTGGTTCAGTGTTTGGTACTCACGTTTCTAGTTGGTCCCATCGGTCTCCTCGTATTTTGGGTTATTCGTTCCGTGGTAAAACGACAACTGTTCCTTGATGTGGATCGAGAGAATCGCCAGATATCTGGCCATTAGCTTCCCGGATCGAAAAAGATGACCACGCAGGCAGCACCTCCAAGTCCTCACTTCAACAGTCTGGGGCAGTTCTTTCGCGAGGTCTATCGTCGCAGTAGAGTCCTCGCCGTAACCGGCTGGATTCACGTTGTATTGCTAGCCGGCATGCTCGTGATTTCCCCTTTCGACTCGCGGCTTGTATTGGGCATTAATCCCTGGATTAAACCCATCAAGTTTGCGATCTCCATCGTCATCTACGTTTGGACAGTCGCTTGGTTGCTGGAATATCTACGCTTATCAAGTTGGGCAAAGAAAATCATGAGTTGGGGAATCTCGATTTCTATGCTGACCGAAATCGCCTGCATTGCGGCGCAAGCGGCCCGCGGAACGACTTCACACTACAACGTGAGTACGCCATTGGATGCTGCAGTCTTCTCCATCATGGGCGCTATGATCGCGAACAATACCGTTTTCGTTCTCGTGCTGCTGATCTTTTTCTTTATAAGAAGCCACGACGTAGTGCGTCCTTACCTTTGGGGTATTCGGTCGGGGCTGGTTATTTTCCTTGCGGCCTCTGCCATCGGGGGCGTGATGATCATCCACGGATCGCATTCGGTGGACGTCAAGGATGGAGGTCCGGGACTTCCTATTGTGAATTGGAGCACAAAAGGCGGAGACCTGCGAGCGGCGCATTTTCTAGGTCTGCACGCGCTGCAAGTATTGCCAATAGTCGGTTTCCTAATCAGCAGGCGCAGAAGTTGGACTACCAGCCAGAAAACTGCCTACATCTTTGCTATTTCTGGGGTGTATGTCCTGGTCATTGGATTTCTGTATTTCCAGGCTATTCATGGTTTACCTCTGCTGAGGAGATGATGTCTTCGCTCTCCAGGCCAACCGCCGATGAGAGCCGACTTGTCGTTCGGCGGCAACCGAAGTGACCGCTCCAACGTGATCCGCGATGCGCAAGTAATCGGCGAGCCCTTCAGCGCTTCGTCTTGCGGTCCAGAAACGGGGTTCTGGGAAATGAAGCAATGCATCGGCGGCACTCGGTTGTGTAACGCATTTCCCGGGGGTAGGTTAGTACCCGTGCCCACGCCGTCTGAGTCCCCATCAAATCAACTTAGCAAAGATTGTGAATGCGTTGGGCTCTGGAGAACCGAATCTCCCCTTAACGTCACGTCATTCTTGTCGTCGCGTAACCCTAGGAATCGCGCATGCAACGGATTCGCTTGCGTCCAGTCCGAAAAGGCGACCTGACTGTCCGAACCAGCTACTTAGTCACCTTTTTACTTGCGGCCTTCTGTGCCCTGATCTTTGCCCATCGGGCTTTCGCCGTTCGGGAAATTCTCGCTCGAACAGCTGCAGACATCGTTCTCTTGCCATTTGTCCCATTTAGATTGCTTTTGTTAATCGACGTTGCGTGGCTGTTCAGCGCGGCGATTGCTCCTTGCACCGCGTTCAGTTGCCGGTGCAGCTTCGATTCTTCCTGTTTCAATGCTTCAACAATGTCCATGGAGCCTCCACTCAATATTAAACACTGGCATCAATCAAACTACAAGGATTCGGCGCGGATCGTCCGAGGAACTTACTTCATAAGTTTGCGCTAGATTTACCAAGGCTACGTTCGCGATAACTTCGTAGCATTTGGATGTGATGCATCAGAATCCATGGGACCCTTATCAGGACAATTGAGCATTGCTTCACCGCCACGGTAGAAGGTCGGGTTTGGGCACACTTTTGGAATAGGGCACACGCCCTACACCGTGCTGATGCTTCCAAAGAATCGGAGTCCTCTCCAATAGCTCCGTCCGCTATTTTGGTTGCCAATGTTTTCAACAATTTGGGGAATCTGCTTTTCGCTCGAAGCTAAACCCAATGCAATGAAAACATTCGATTCGTGCACAGTTAGTGCACAGTCGCCTGGGGTGAACCCCTAAGCTGGCACAAATTCTTTGGGCACAGTTTCCGTTTTTGACCTGCCCCGCATTTTGAGACAGCAGTGAGTTGAATCCGAAAAGCCCCGCATATATGTCTCTTCCAGATAAAGCGAACGGCCCCGGGGTGACGGGGCCGTTCGTGCTTCTTATCGCGGAGGGGAGCACGCGGACGAAGCGGACTCAGAAGTAAACCTTCAGTGCCAGCTGAAGGATTCGTGGATCACGGGTGCTGATGATGCGTCCAAACGTTCCCGACTGCAGTGTTGTACGCACGCCGTCGAAGTTCGTGTGATTGAAGATGTTGAAGGCTTCGGCGCGGAATTGAGTGCTCACGTGCTCGCCGACTTTGGTGTTCTTGAACAAAGAAACGTCCCAACGTTGCAATCCAGGACCACGAACTGAGCCGCGCGGAGCATCTCCCGGAGGTCCTGCGGCGTTCGGTGGATTTGCAAACGCCGCGATATTGAACCATTCATCAAAAGTGTGCGGTGCGCCGGAGTTTGGATTGGAAATCTGATTGGGCCGGCGTCCCGCGAAGCTATTTCCATCCAGGAGACCGAGTCCGGCGGGATCGATGCTCCTGCCGCCGGTCACAGTCAACGGCAAGCCGCTGTTCGCGTACACGATACCAGACAACTCCCAACCGCCCAGAAGATGTCCGGCAAAGCCTTGCTGGCCGCGGTAGAACGGCAGTTCGTAGATATAGCTCACGGTGAGCACGTGGCGCCGATCGAATGCACTCTCTCCGCGTTCGTCGGAGAGACTGTAGGTGTTTTGTGGCGTGCGGAAATCCGACTGCGAGTTCGTAATTGCATGCGAGTAAGTATAGTTGGCGCTAATCTACGAATTCCCACTGAAGCGTTTCTGAAGGCTGACCTGCAGTGCATGATAATCGGAATCAAAACGCGAGGAAAAAACGTTGATCGCGTCATAGCCTTGAAATGGCCGAACCGCGTTCAGTTGCGCTGTTCTGGTGCCTGCGGTAATTGGAGCCGTTATTCCCGCTGCAACATAAGCCAGCGGCAGCGGCTCATTGATATCGATGACCCCTACAAGATGCGTGCCCTTGTTCCCGACGTAGCCGATATCGAGGAAGAGTTTGGGCGCTACTTCCCGCTGCACATCCAGGGTCCACTCTTGTGAGTAGGGCTGCTTCCAGTCGGACTGCTGGACCGTCAATGCTGGTGGCGAAAGATTCACATCGGCAAGAACGGCTGTCGGATTGTCGAATACCGTATTGCTGATCGTCACATTTCCAGAAAACGGAGGATTGCTGAATTCTCCGTTCTCCTGGGTGCCGATGGCAGGCGAATCGTAGAAGATGCCATATCCCGCGCGAATGGAGGTTTTGCCTGTCTTGAAAGGGTCCCACGCTATCCCAATCCGGGGGGCAAAATTCTTGGTATCGTGGCGAGCGACTTCATCACCAAAAGGCGAGTTCGTGCCTCCGACGATCACACCGTTTAGGGCCGTCCCGGTATTGGGCACAAGGTTCCCGGTCGACGGATCGATTTGCGGCGCCTTTGCCGGATCATAAAGAGCCGGATCGAACCCGGTAGCGTGACCGTTCGCGTCCGTCGGTTGATTGAACCGCGAGTACCTTACCCCGAGTGTCAGCGTCAGATTGTCCTTTACACGGTAATTGTCCTGGCCGTAAAGCTCCCATTGGCGCTGGCGAATTTCCGCACGGAAGTCGGTGTTGGTCTGCGTGAAGCTGGAGACGTTTCCGAGAAGAAAATTTGCCCACTCTTGTTCGAGCGTCGCATCTCCATTCGGATTTGTATCGTCGAAAGAGAAAGTGCCTTCATTCCCGGCGCCGGCATTCTCCGATTTCTGATACCAGTTGTACTGGAATCCGAACTTGAACGTATGCCGGCCGCGGCTAACCGATAGGTTGTCGAACCAGTGGTGATTGTGGCTGAAGTCCCTGTAAGCGCCAAAACCAAAGAGACCTTCCGAATCATTGAAACTCAGATTTGGCACGCGCGGAACTTGCGAGGGGAATGCCAGCGCGATGGCAGACACCACGTCAGGAGAATTCTTTGCCGCGCCCAAGCCGATAGGGTCACTAACGACCGCGCCATAGGAATAGTTGTAACCTGCCTCATTCACGATCCGCGGCGTAATTGTCGAAGTCGCGCGAATGCTGAACTGCTTCCCCGGAGAGTTCGTACTGGTCGTGGCTACCCCGGGAAGAGCGGAACCAGTGAAAAGTCCGCCGGGTTCTTGCGTGGGAATGGTGTCATTTTCAAAACGTCCCATGAGAGCGAGCCTGGGACCGAATGTATGGTCAACCTTGATAATCTCCTGATGCAAATTGAACGTATTTCGCGCAACGAAAGGAACATCGACGCCGGTGCCATCGGAGTTTCCAATCGCGGGCAATGGCAATTTCGAGTAAATATCTTTCAGGTAGGCTGCCGCGCCTGGATTGAACTGTGACGGTGAAATCTGGTTTGATTGTTGCGTACAGTTGCCGCTGGAATCGTGTTGAACGCACACGGAGGTCAGGAAGTTGCCGGCGAGGTTCGCCTGGGACGGCAGAATCGGATCAAAATTTGTGTTGGTGATCACCCTGCGGACTTCTTCGGAGAAAAAGAAGAATGTTTTCTTGCGCTCTGTATTGTAAACACGCGGAATAAATACCGGCCCTCCGAAGGTCCCGCCAAAATCATTGTACCGGAGCGGTGGACGATCGATCCCTGCGCGATTGTTGAAGAAATTGTTGGCATTCAGGACATCATTTCGAAAGAACTCGTACAGGCTCCCGTGAAACTGGCTTGTGCCAGACCGTGTAATTACGTTGATTTGGCCGCTGGAGCTGCGGCCATATTCCGCATCGAATTGACCCCGCACGACGCGGAATTCCTCGATGGAATCTACGCTGGGGTAAGTGAGCAGGGTTAGATTGGCCCCGCGATCCACGTTGTCGGCACCGTCCACCGACCAATTGTTCTGCGTTGGGCGGCCTCCATTCACGGAAAAGTTGATCTGGTTCGAAAGTCCGGTAGGACTCGTCACGCCTACATACAGCTGGTCGGAAGCCAAACCAGTGGTCACTCCAGGCGTTAACGCAACAAGTTGCTCATAATTTCTGGTGTTGATCGCCAACTCGCGAATTTCTGTGCCGCTAATGAGACCCGAAGATGTCGCAGTTTGCAGTTCAACCGGCGAGGCGTCAGCTTCGACCGTCACGGATTCCGTCACCGAACCGGGACTGAGCGAAAAGTTGATCGTTAGACGATCATTCACATCCAGCTTGACCCCGCGCCGTTCGATCTTTTTAAAGTCCTTCGCTTCAGCTATTAAAATGTAATGGCCAACAGGAAGAAAAGTCGTGAGTCGATTAACAAGTCAAGTCAAAAGTGGGGGTAGGGGGTGAAATGATGTCTCGAACAAAAACCGTAAGCGTATTCCTATGTCTGTTGATGTGGTTCGTGGGGGAGGGTCACGCACAGGAAATTACCGGGTCGATTGTCGGTTCTGTGCACGACCAGTCTGGTGCATCCATTGTCGGCGCAACCATTACGATTCAAAATGCCGATCAGAACGACAGCGTGGTCCGCGTGGTAACAACCAATAGCGATCACCCCGGTACACGGACTTAACAAACTCGATAGCTCGGCCTTCCGAAGAGAATGCGGTACGAGTAAAACGGAACACGGGTGCCTTGGCACGGATGCGAAGCAGCTTAGCTTCGGTGGAGGTGGCGGCGCTCGCTTCGGCGACTTCGTCGGCATAATCGATGCGAATGCCATAACGCTGGGAGAGCGCCTGATAAAGAGACTGGGTCGGCTCGAAAGCGGTCAGGAGATCGGGGAAAACTTTGAGCGGCAGATGCGTGGTCTCGATACAGATCGAAACGGAATCCGCCAGCCGAATCCGTCGAAGGCGGATAACCTGATCTTCCGGCTTGAGCTGAAGTGCTGCGGCCACTTCCGCGAAAGGTTGTACCCGCTCGAATGCCAGTACTTTCGATCGAGGTTGCGAGCCGCGCTCGTGCATTTCCTCGCTGAATGAGAGCAGTTGGCGAAAGTCTTTCTCGAGTTTGCGCCCGGATACAAACGTGCCTTTTCCGCGCTGGCTGTAAACGATTCCGAGACTGCATAGAGATTTAAGCGCCTGACGTGCGGTCATGCGGCTGACGCCAAGAGACACAGAGATTTCCTGTTCGGAGGGCACCGAATCGCCGGTTTTCAGATGTCCCGAGCGAATCTGTTCCAGGAGTTGCTGCTGAATCTGATAGTAGAGGGGGACAACGCTTTGGCGGTTGACGGCGACGTGGTTCATTCACCCACTCCAGTTGTCTATACGACTGGACAAATACTAGGAACCGCGTGGACTTGTCAAGTGGAAGTTTGTATAGCTAGCTGCGGAAAATCAGCTCGAGCAGGGCAAACTGAACGGATGTAAATGACATATCCAAGTAGAACCGCTCCGAACACCCAGAGATGAGTGAGGCGATCCGGCACCTTCTCGTGAAAATTCGGTTGAATGCGCGGATGGGGAGTGTCGCGGCCAGACCATTGACAGTACTTACCAGGCATTCGCGTTGCTGATCCCTGAAAGCGAACTCGACGCCATTAAATCGGCCAGCTAGCCGGTTCGCTTGGTGACGGGAAGCCAATAGCATTCCTGCTCATAAAGCGTGGGGGTCGCCTCTCAAAGTGTGGTCGTCTGCTTGGGAGGCAGGTGCTCTCAACGCCCCAGGCTGCAACATGGTCCGTATTATGATGACGGATCGACGTTCAGCACCAGCGCGGCGACAGCGCATAATAGGGAGCACACCATGGCCGGCAGTTGGATCTTTAGGATGAAAATATTCGCCATCATACTTGGGTCGCTTCTCCCGGTCGCGGCCATTGCTCAACCCGCCCCGAACCAAACGCCGGACCGAACCTGGATTACTGACGTCACCATCATTTCGCCCGAGAAGCTCAATCACATCGAGAAGGGCAGCGTGCTGATCGAAAATGGACACATCGTTAGCGTCGAGCGAAGAAAAGCAGCGAAGAAGCCTGCCGGCGCAGCGGTAGTTTCGGGAGAAGGACAGTTTCTTATTCCAGGCCTTATCGACTCGCACGTCCATCTTGCTTCTGTTCCTGGAATGAAGTTTGAGATGAGCTTTGATCCGGCTGAAGGCAAGCCGGAGATGATCAAGGAATATTTCAAACAGCTTCCGCGTTCCTATCTTTACTTCGGCTACACCACACTCGTCGACTTGGCAGCGGTCGATCGCCGGGTGTTGGACGACTTCAGGCAGGCTCCGCTACACCCGGACTTATATGACTGCGGGGAGTCTTTGCCTTTTGCCAATGGTTACCCGATGTCGTTTGCGCCGTCTGCAATACGCTTCAAACTTTTTCCGAATTTTATCTACGATCCTAAGCAAGCTTCCAGTATTCCGTCTGAATACAAGCCGCAAGATCACACCCCTGCTGCAGCGGTAGCTGCGGTCAAGGGCTCGGGCGGGATTTGCGTCAAAACTTACTTCGAGCGCGGCTTCGCGGGAGATAGGAACTTGCCGGTGATGGGCCCTGATATTTTGGCGGAAATCCGCAAGGCTGCGACTCAAGCCCGCTTGGTACTTATGATGCACGCCAACTCGTTTGAAGCCCAGAAATTTGCCGTCGACGGAAACGTTGACGTTGTCGCGCACGGAATGTGGAACTGGGGAGACCTCGGTAAGCAGGCTGGACTCCCAGCCGAGATCACAAGGCTCCTCGATCTAATCGTGGAAAAGAAAATTGGCTATCAACCGACTATTCAGGTCATGCAGGGTCTGCGCGCGTATTTCGATCCCGAATATCTGAACATGAAGGAAATCCCTAAGGTCATCCCTGCGGAGATGGTGGAGTGGTTCAACTCTCCCGAAGGTAAATGGCTCAAGAAAGAAATAGCTGAGGACGATACGACGGACGCGGCCGTGCTTGAAGGATTCGACCAGGGTCCTCTCCGCCGCGTACGGCAAGTCGTTGCTTACCTAGGGAGCAAAGATGCCAACTTTCTTTTTGGGACGGACACTCCGTCGGCCCCGACCTACGGAAATCTCCCCGGCCTAAACGGCTATTTGGAGATGCAGCAACTGCAAAAGGCCGGGTTGTCTCTCGTTCAGATCTTCAAAGCTGCTACGATCAATAATGCACGGGAATTCAACCTCGATTCGCAACTTGGAACCATCGAGCCGGGGAAAATTGCTAATCTCGTCCTGCTGAAAAAATCGCCGTTGGAAAGCGTAGACGCATACGACAGCATCGTCATGGTTTGGGTTCAGGGAAGACCGGCCTCACGCGGGAGTTTGACAGCCAATTCGAGCAAGTAATCCGCCAACCCCGGGAGGTCTGTTAGCGGATGGTTAGCAACCCTTCCCTAACGTTGTCGTGACCCGTTGGTTCATTGGCGACGTTCATGAGTTCCCCCGAAGGTTACTGCCCCGCCAACCTTGCCGATGTTAAAAAAGGGCTTCAATAAGCCAGGAGAATACGGGGTGGCGCTAGACCGGCTGGCGCGACGGAACGTTTACGCGATTACGTCGTTTATTTTCGGCATGGACAACGATACGACCGGCGTGGCGGAACGAACACTGAAAGAGATTCGCAACTGGCCTCCGGGATTACCGATTTTCGGATTGATGACGTCCCTGCGCTGTATAAAAGGTTAGGAGCTGCGGGAGGCTTACGCGGCCGAAGCATTGGCAAGAGTTAATACCGTTAGCGATGGCGCATACACCCTTGAAAATGACCATCGACGAAGCGCATCGCGAGGTACGCAAGCGTTGGGCGGCGTCGTACAGTCCGCAGGCCATCGGGAAGGTTGTGGAGGCATTGAATGACAAGCCGCTCGGATACGGCATAGACTTCCTGATCGCGCGGCTGTGTTTTAGCGAGGATCAAATGTCTATCGCAGCAGTACGTCCGGCTCCAGATTTACTGCGTCGTGTTGTCCGCCTGCAGATGCTAACAATTGTCTGGATGAGCGTAGAAGCCGTCGTGGCGCTTGTCGCTGCTTGGACGGCGAGAAGCCCCGCTCTTCTAGGATTCGGCGGCGACAGCGCCGTTGAACTATTCTCGGCGATCATTGTCCTTTGGCGATTTCGTTCCAAACCCGATTCTCGGTGGCCGAAAAGTTGGCTGCTCGGGTGGCCGGAAGTTTGCTCTTCTTTGTCGCCGCCTTCGTTATCGTCAGCTCTGGATTGTCTCTCCTAAGATATCGCGAACCCCACCCCAGCTTCGCCGGGATCACCCTGTTGATTGTGGCAGCCATCGGTATGCCGTGGCTGGCGAGTGAGAAACGGAAGCTGGCAACTCAAGTTGCGAGTGCGTCATTGAGAGCAGATGCAACCGAATCTGCTCTTTGTGGCTACTCGTCACTGATCACTTTGGCAGGACTGTTGGCAAACCTGATCTTTCATGCGCCGTGGGCAGACCCAATCGCGGCCTTGGCCCTCGTGCCGCTCATCACCAGGGAAGGATGGGAAGCCATCCACGCTTCGCGACACTGCTGTAACTGATCCTCGATTCGAGCCGCTAGGCGACAACTCCCGGATGGTCGGCGATGCGGAAACCATCCAGAAACGGGGTTCTGGGAGACCGCTCCTCCCTTGTCGCGAAGGCTGGGCTATCCTCGCCGTTTGTGGGCGGATTACGTGAAGTAATCCCAAGGTAAGGTTTGTCGACAATCTGTCCGGAACCCCGCTTCCAAGAGCGATCGAGTGGCCGGACGAGATTGCTCCCGTCCAGCCCTCTAAGAACCGTGCTTGAGAGTTTACCGAGTAGCCAGGCGGCCGTGCCGCCGCCCAGCCCTCTAAGAACTGTGCGTGAAAGTTTCCAATCACACAGCTCAGGCCCTGCGAACGCCTCTTTAGAGGAGACGCGGTTTCGATACGGGA
>Ga0073928_10010944_pt1 | contig 10676 bp, 5 predicted proteins | sample PaiPotPPA55metaG_FD_76969 | JGI IMG/M metagenome (GOLD analysis project Ga0073928, IMG submission 76969) | Iron sulfur acid spring bacterial and archeal communities from Banff, Canada, to study Microbial Dark Matter (Phase II) - Paint Pots PPA... ...
GAACCGCGCCCTCCGGGAATTGAGCGATGAAGGCGTGCTGGTGCGCGTGGCCGGAGTCGGCAGTTTCGTGGCGGATCAACATGCGCACACGCATCCGCTCGAGATCCGCAGCATCGCCGATGAGATCCGCACCAGAGGCCATGTGCACCGCGCCGAAATCGTCTCCCTCGAGCGGGTTCGCGCCGTGGCGGATCTGGCGCGGGACTTTGGGGTTGCGCCGCGCAGTGAGCTATATTGTTCGGTGATCGTGCACTTCGAGAACGATCGTCCCGTGCAGCTCGAAGACCGTTATGTATTGCCCAAGGTCGCGCCCGGTTACCTGAAGATGGATTTCAGCACCACCACTCCTTACGACTACTTGATAAAAATCGCGCCGCTGCAGGAGGCCGAACACGTGCTGCGCGCCGTGATGCCGGACGAACGCACCCGCAAGCTCCTGGTCATGAAGCGCGACGAGCCCTGTCTGCTGATGATTCGACGCACCTGGACCGCCGGCGCCATTGCCTCGGTGGCCCGTCTCTACTACCCCGGTTCTCGGTATGAAATGTCGGGGCGCTTCCGCCCTTAACGCCGGGGCGTTCGCGCCCCTCAATTGGGGCGCTTCGCCCCCAAGGATGCCACCATGCTCGCTCCCTTGAAGCCCCGCAATATCCGCGCCGCGCGCGGCGGCACATTGAGTGCACGCACCTGGATGACCGAAGCGCCGCTGCGCATGCTGATGAACAACTTGGACCCTGAAGTGGCCGAGAACCCTGCAGAGCTCGTGGTGTACGGCGGCATCGGGCGCGCCGCGCGCGATTGGAATTGCTACGACCGAATCGTGGAAACGCTGAAAACGCTGACCGAAGAGGAAACCTTGCTGGTGCAGTCCGGCAAGCCCGTGGGCGTATTCCCGACGCATGCGGACGCGCCGCGCGTACTCATCGCCAACTCCAATCTGGTCCCCCACTGGGCGACTTGGGAACACTTCAACGAGCTCGACCGCAAGGGTCTCGCCATGTACGGCCAGATGACCGCCGGCTCGTGGATCTATATCGGCAGCCAGGGCATCGTACAAGGCACCTACGAAACCTTCGCCGAAATGGGCCGGCGCCATTTCGACGACCAGGTCAGCGGCAAGTGGATACTCACGGCCGGTCTCGGCGGCATGGGCGGAGCGCAGCCCTTGGCGGCCACCATGGCGGGATTCAACATGCTGGCGGTGGAATGCCGCCAGAGCCGCATCGCCAAACGCCTGGAAACCGGCTATGTGGATGCCCAAGCGCACTCGCTCGACGAGGCGCTCGCCTTGTTCGAGACCGCCAAGAAAAATGCCAAGCCGATATCGGTCGCGCTCCTCGGCAATATCGTCGACGTGCTGCACACCATGCTCGAGCGCGGCATTCGCCCGGATGCCCTGACCGATCAAACCTCCGCTCACGACCCGGTCAACGGGTACCTGCCGCAGGGTTGGACGGTGGAGCAATGGGACGAGCGGCGGGCGAGCGATCCGGCCGGCACCGCCGCGGCCGCGACTCGGACCATGGCTCGGCATGTCGAGTACATGCTGCGCTTCCAGCGCATGGGGCTGCCGGTATTCGACTATGGCAACAACATCAGGCAGGTCGCGCTCGATGCGGGCGTCACCCAGGCCTTCGATTTCCCCGGCTTCGTGCCGGCATATATTCGCCCGCTGTTCTGCCGCGGTATCGGTCCGTTCCGCTGGGTCGCGCTCTCCGGAGATCCCGAAGACATCTACAAGACCGACGCAAAAGTCAAAGAGCTGATCCCCGACGATCCGCATCTGCATCACTGGCTCGACATGGCGCGCTCGCAGATTCATTTCCAAGGATTGCCGGCGCGCATCTGCTGGGTCGGTCTGGGACAGCGCCATCGCTTAGGTGTGGCCTTCAATGAGATGGTCAAGAGCGGCGAGCTCTCAGCGCCCATCGTCATCGGCCGCGACCACCTGGACTCCGGTTCCGTGGCAAGTCCGAACCGGGAGACCGAGGCGATGAAGGACGGCTCCGACGCGGTCTCCGACTGGCCCCTGCTCAATGCACTGCTGAATACCGCGAGCGGCGCCACCTGGGTATCGATTCATCACGGGGGCGGAGTCGGCATGGGCTATTCCCAGCACGCCGGCGTCGTCATCGTGTGCGACGGCAGCGAGGCGGCCGCCAGGCGCATTCGCCGCGTGCTCTGGAATGACCCCGGCACGGGAGTCATGCGCCACGCCGACGCGGGTTATGACGTTGCCATTGCCTGCGCCCGCGAGCAGGGTTTGAAATTGCCGATGATCGAGTCGCCGTAGTGGCGAATGTCCTGGAGATTCACGCCGGCGAGCTGACGCTCTCTACCTTACGGCGAATTCACGAGCAGCCGGTCGCCCTGCGGCTGTCGGCGCACGACCGCGGCCGCATTGCCGTCGCCAGTTCCCTGGTGGACAAGATCATCGCTGCCGGAGATGCCGCCTATGGCATCAACACGGGTTTCGGCCTGTTGGCCCAGACGCGCATCCCGACCGAACAGCTCGATCTGCTTCAGCGCAACCTTCTGCTCTCGCACGCGGCCGGCGTGGGCGAGGCGCTGCCCGACGCCATCGTCCGTCTGATCCTCGCGCTGAAGATCAACGCGCTGGCGCGCGGCCACTCCGGCATCACCATGGCGGTGATCGACGCCCTGCTCGCGCTGCTGGAGCATGAGGTGTATCCGGTGATCCCCGCGCAGGGCTCGGTGGGCGCATCCGGAGATTTGGCGCCATTGGCGCATTTGAGCACGGTGCTGCTCGGCATCGGCCAGGTGCGCGTGCACGGCGCGGTGCTGCCCGCGGCCGAAGGCCTGCGCCTCGCAGGACTTGTGCCCCTCAAGCTGCGCGCCAAAGAAGGCCTGGCACTGATCAACGGCACACAGGTGTCCACGGCGCTGGCGCTCGCGGGACTGTTCGGTGCCGAAGATGTGTTTGCCGCGGCCGTCGTCGCCGGCGCCATGTCGGTGGACGCTCTGAAAGGCAGCGATTCTCCCTTCGACGCGCGCATCCACGAGGTTCGGGGACAGCCCGGGCAAATCGCCGTTGCGCGCGAGTACCGCGACTTGATCGCGGGCAGCGCCATCCGCGCCTCGCATCTCGACTGTTCGCGCGTCCAGGACCCCTATTCCTTCCGCTGTCAGCCGCAGGTGATGGGTGCCTGTTTGGATTTGATTCGCAACTGCAGCGTCACGCTCGAGCGGGAGGCCAATGCCGTCACGGACAATCCGCTGCTGTTCGTCGAAGCGGGCGAGGTCCTGTCCGGGGGGAACTTTCACGCCGAACCCGTGGCGTTCGCGGCCGACACGCTGGCCCTCGCGCTGGCCGAGATCGGGAGCCTGTCCGAGCGGCGAATGGCCGTGTTGGTCGATCCGAAGATGAGCGGTCTACCCGCCTTCTTGGTCGAGAACAGCGGCGTGAATTCCGGTTTCATGATCGCGCAAGTCACCGCCGCAGCTCTCGTGTCGGAGAACAAGACCATCGCCACTCCGTGCAGCGTCGATTCGATTCCGACCTCCGCCAATCAAGAAGACCACGTCAGCATGGCGACCCATGCCGCACGCCGCTTGACTCCCATGGTCGACAACACGGCAGCCGTGATCGGCATCGAATTGCTGGCCGCGGCCCAGGGCATCGACTTCCACCGCCCTGCACAATCCTCCGCCAGCCTCGAGCAGGTTCACGCCGGTATTCGCGGCGACGTGCCTTTCTATTCGGCCGATCGGTACTTCGCGCCGGATATCCAGGCGGCGCAGCGTTGGGTCAAAGCGGGACGCTTCTCGCCGCTGGTAAAGCGCATATTGCCCTCGAGGGCCGATGTAGGCTGGCGTTGACATGGAGCCACCGCGGTATCCCGACCCTCTTTGAGCTCGTCGAGCATGTGTGATTGCGGCGACCCGTTATAGCGCAGTCCCTTCATTCGCCTGCCAGAACAATTGGGGCGGGGGCGGCCAGCGCATTGAAGCGAAGTTTCAGCAATCGGGTTGCGACGATTAGCACTACAAAGCCGGTTGTTCCCAGCCCAGCATCTGTCAACAGCATGGCAACGGTCCCGACGCGATCATGTACCGCGCCTTCAATATAGGTCGGGTAAGCGAACCCTAGATTTGTCAGCGACCATAGGCCTGCGGCTTTCGTCGATGCCGCCCCCTTGCCGATTGCCGTCATTACGATACCAAGAAGAGTCGCGTAGCACGCAGTTGCCAGAGCGCGATAAAAGAGTTCCACCACCAAGAAGCAGGTCGCTGTGCGTGGCGACCACGCAAAGGCAAGCATCACCCCGATCATCGCCCACCCGAGAACCACGTAGGCCGTCCAGGGATTGATGCGTCTGCCAAGCCAGCCTGCAAAAATTGCGCCCGCAATACTAGTGACTGCCCCGAAAGCGCCGAATGCCGCCAGTAGGTTGGGGTTTACCGCCCATTCATGGGAAATCGCTCCAATCAGACCGGCTTCTGTCCCCGCCCCGAACGGAATCACGCAAAGGACCGCGATCAGGACACCCTTGGGCGTGCGAATAAAGGTCCATAGGTCTACGAGTGCCGAAAACAGTGCCGTTGGAACCTGGCTTAGTGGCGCCGGCCGCCCCGGCAACGCAAGGAGGATCGCGGTCCCGGCGAGCGCGGCGGCGCCGGTACTGAGGGTCGCGGCAACTGTTCGCCCGGTCAAATGCGTCAGCAGCCAGAGTGTGCCCGCACCCCCAACCGCTTTGGCGAACGTACCGCCTGCGGTGTAATAGCCGCTCGCAGTGCCAAGCTGCGCGGCGCGAACATCGTGTGCCATGATGCCTTTGACAGCGACCGCCGCGATCGCCGCTCCCGACGACGAGGAGAACGCGAGCACCGTCATAAGCGGAACCGACGCGGCGTTCCTCGGGGCGATGAGCAGCGCAGCCAGGCACCCGCACATCACTGTCGAGCCGACGACGTACCAGAGTCGCCTTGTGAAGCAGGCATCTACCATCGGTGCCCAAACGAACTCCAGCGTGAACGCGAGCGAAGTCGCAGCGATAATTCCAGCTGCCTGATGGACTGGCACTCCCGCTTTCACGAGACTGCTGCCCAACGCGAGCCCGACTACGCCAACGGGCCACGCCGTACACGCGTGCATAAAGAAGAACGCGAACGGGGGGCACGTACGTCCACGATAGTCAGGCATCACATTGCGGATGACCAAAATGACGAGGCGCTATTGGAGATAGCGCGAACTAAGGGTTTCCATACTAGGAGCGCGTCCGGTACCGGTCAACCCAGCGGGCCGCACGGTCTTCACGAGGAGCACGGCATCACGAATATGTGATCAACGACAGCCCGGGCTGAGCGATCCTGCGGCAATATTTTGATAGCTAGGGTAGGACCCGCAAAAGGAAATTGATCAATGTCAGCACGACGCCCCGCGACCGCCATCGCCGTTTCCTTCCTTCTAGCGACGATCTGTATGTCTCTCGGATCATTGCGCGCCCAGAGCAACGAGGAGAACCCGGTCGGTTCTCCCAAGCCACCGCCGCTCGCCGGCACCAATTCGGTGTCCGGTCTGCACGTCGACCAAAAGAAAGCGGGTGTGTGGACGGCGGAGTTTGATTACTTTTATACGGGCGAGCCGCCGTATGCCGCGCTGGCCGTCGAATTGATCCCACAGTCGGGTTCGCCGCTCGGCCTAGGTGGGGTCGAACAGTACCAAACATTCCTCCAGCGTCCCCAACGGGGAGCGAACCACGCGAGCGTGGAAATTCGCTATCCCGGCGCTCAGCAGAGAACTTTAAAAGTTGCCGTAACGATTCGTAGCCAGATATTGAGCCCGGTTGTTGTTGCTCGCCAGCAGATTGACAAGGTGATCGATTGGCCCGACTTCCAGACGTGGATCCGCGACCAGCAAGTTGCCAAGGCCTCTCCGGAAGAGAATTTCAACCGCGCGGTTGCTCTCATCGACTCGGAAGAAGAGCCGCAATTGAACGAGGCCAGATCGATTCTCGAGAGACTAATCAGCGATAACCCAAAATTCGATGCCGGCTACGTCGAACTGGCCCGGGTCGCCATGAAATTGCACGGCGTGCCGGAGGGACTGCATCAGGCAGAAACCCTTCTCTCGTCTTCCCTGCAGATTAGGCCCAACAGTGTCAACGCAAAGATTCTCTTGGGCTACGTCTATGCGCACGAGCAGCACTTCGCCAAGGCGGAAGCGCTGTTCGCCCAGGCCGCAACGACGAATACCGGTAATCTATGGCTTTGGAGCAACTGGGGCGAACTGCTCCTGATGGAGGGCAAGACCGATCAGGCAATCGTGAAGTATCGACAGGCGATTGCGCATCCGATGACTCACGACACGTACGATCGGGCCCGCGCCACCGCCTATTCACAACTCTTGAACCTACTCAAGGCTCGAAAGGATCCGGATGGGATGGAGGTACTGTACAAGCAGCGAGTCGCCGAGTTTGGCCCGGGGAGCTGCTATACCGCCGACTACGCGAGATTTCTTCTCGACGTGCGTGGCAATACACAGGCAGCGATCGATCTGGCAACGGGAGCTCTGCACCAGAATTGCGATGACACGGAGTCGCGCGAGATCCTAGGGCTCGCGCAATACGTGAAGTGGGCCGCCACGACGGGACCGATCAGCGCAGAGTCGCTGAATCAAGCACGAATATTCCTGCCGGCAGGTCCGAAGCCGCTGTACTTGTTGGCTACCAGTGATCGAACCACACCGGCAGCGAAAAAATTGATCGCTGCGGGCGAGCCGATTGACCAGCAAGATAACGAGAAGCTGACAGCTCTTGCCTACGCGCTGCAAAATCAGGATCTGGCCGCAGCCAGGCGTCTGTTGACGCTCGGCGCTCATCCGGACACACCGGTTGGGGCGACAGGGCTTCCTGTAGCGCTCTTACCGGTGCTCAGCACCGATGCTGACGCGGTGCGGATGTTGCGGCAAAGCGGAGTCAACTACTCAAAGATTACGTTCCGGGGTGCGACCGCCCTCGAAATTGCCAAGCGGATAGGGGACCCCGCGCTCATCGACGCGCTTGGAGGCAAGCAAACGGACCTGTAGTCATGCGGAGGTCGAGCAGCAACTCTCCAATCTGCTTGGCAGGCTCGCTATGCATCGGCTAAGGTAGGACGAAATCCATACTGACGGAGCTTCGTTGCATGGACATCGTCATTCCAAACGCGACGTCGATCGGAGTTTTTTCCCTGGCGGCAATCCTACTGCTACTGACACCGGGTCCGGCCGTTCTCTACATCGTCGCGCGTAGCGTCGAGCAGGGCCGCATCGCCGGTCTGGCCTCGGTTTGCGGTATCACAACGGGAACGCTTGTACATGTGTTGGCGGCGGCGCTGGGGCTGTCAGCGCTGCTGGCTTCCTCAGCGCTTGCCTTCGCAGTCGTCAAATATGCGGGCGCCGGCTATCTAATCTATATAGGGGCGCGGCGGATTCTCAGCCGGACTGACACTCCGACCGCGCAGATTGAGCTGCCGCGGCGTAGCTTAGGAAGGCTCTATCGCGACGGTTTCGTCGTCAATCTGCTGAATCCGAAGACGGCTCTGTTCTTCTTGTCCTTCTTGCCGCAATTCGTCGATCCCTCGCGCGGCGCGGTGGCGTTCCAGATCGCCTTTCTCGGTCTGCTGTTCACATTGATGGGTCTGACGAGTGATGGTCTTTATGCGTTGGTCGCCGGCACGGCTGGGCGATGGGTCAAGCGCAATGGTCACTACTTGCGCTGGGAACGTTACGTCACCGGTGGCGTGTTCATCGGACTCGGTGTGACCGCCGCCTTTGCCGGCAACGGGCGCAAATAGCCGATTGGTGTCCGAAACATCCATACCGCCGTACCCTACTTCCGCAGGTCCGGCCCTGCGGCGCGGCCGGCGGCTGCAGTTGTGCCACCCCGGTAATCCGGCCGCGCGCTGATCGACCCTTCAGTACTTCGCCGTCAGTCCCACGAATAAATAACGCCCGAACGTGTCGTACATCGACGCGAGCATATTCCCGTTCACCAGTAGTGGATTGGCGTTGAAGCCGATGATGGGTGGTTGGCGATCGAACACGTTGTTGACGCCGAGTCTCAGGCTGACGTGCGATCCCAGATCGACGCTGGTATCGATATCGAGGTAATCGTACGACGGAACGTGCGAATCGACGGGATAGGCCGTGCCCGCCAAATGCGACTGGCTGCTGGTATGTTCGGAATCCAGATGCCCTATGTGGCGCCAGTTCAATGAAATTTCGAAATCCTTGCGCGCCTCCCAAGTGGCCCGCATCTTGTGGCGCCACTTCGGGATGGGTGAGGTCGGGCCTTCGCCGGTGCAGGTGGGGCCGTAGAAGCCCGTGCAATCGAACGGTTCGCGTCCCGGTACGACTTGGATGGTGTTGTCGAGCGCCACGCTGCCCGCGAAGTTGAATGAAATCTTCCCCGCATTCTTGAGAGAGAGCGCGCTCATGTCGAGCACGTAGCGTCCCTCGATGTCGACTCCGCTCATTTCGAACGAACCGGTGTTCAACCCCGTGGCGATTACGCGCCCCGACGTGGGCCCGTTGCCCACGGACAGCGAGCCGTTGGCGTCGCGGCGGACGAGGTCGCAGTACACGGGATCTCCCGTATTGAGGCAGTTGTTAAGTGAATCGACGGCCGCCAGCGAGCCGATGTAGTGCTCCACTTTGATGCGCCAATAATCCACGCTCATCAGTAAGCCCGGAGCCCACGCGGTCGGTACGAAGACCAGGCCCCCCGTGACTGTGTCGGCCGTCTGCGGCTTCAAGTTCGGATTCCCTCCCGTCAATTGATTGAAGCTATTAGCCGAAGGAATTTTTCCATACTGCGCGGCGGTGACGCCCGTGCGGGCGCACGCCGCGGCGGATGTCGTCGGGACGCCGGTGGTCGGGTCGTTGGCGCAAGGATCGCTGGCAGCGACCTGGGAAATGGTCTCGCTGAGAAACAATTCGTGGCCATTGGGTGCGCGCACCGCCCTGCTCAGCGTGCCGCGAAATCGAAGGGGATCGATCGGACTCCATTCGGCGCCGAAGTTGTAGGCGTTGGCGGGGCCTTGAGGTGCGTACTCTGCGTAGCGGTCGCTGATATTCACGGTCAGCGACTTGGCAAACGGGCGATTCTCGAGGAGAGGCGCGCGCAATTCGACGAAGCCCTCGGTCACCCGATAAGTGCCGTAGGTCGGCCGCGCCGCGCCGGTCACCAGCAAATCACCGGTGAGATAGGCCGCATTGGGCTGGTTACTGATGGTTTGCGCCCGCTGTTCCATGCCGGCCGCCACATTCAAGCCATTGTCCGCCAGCGGGCTCTTGATGCCGTACTTGGAGAGATCTCCGATGACCTTCCCGTCGAACACGTATTGCTTGGCAAACCCGTCCTGGGCGCCTGCGGCCGTGATGTATTTGAGCGCGGCGGGAGTCACGCCGCCCGTCGAGAAGATGTTATACGGAACGCATGCAGGGTCCGATCCGTCCACCACCGACTGACAGGTGGGTACGCCGTTGACGCCGACCACATTGAGGGCTCTGCCGAGATGGGTCAACGAAATATCATTGGACAGTCGTTCGTGAGAATCCGTGTTGCCGTATTGACCGTTGACATCATAGTTCCATGCGTCGTTGATCTCGCCTTTGACCCCGAGCAACACACGGTAAGATCGATGCATGAATTCATCCTGGCGAAGGCTGCCTTCCGCATTGCGCCGCCCAATGCCCACCTGGGCCGTATCGGCCGGACCGAGTCCGTACTGCGTACACAGCGAATTGACTTCGCTCGGGGACAGCAAGGGATTGTTGCAATTGACGCCGAAGGAGTTCAGACCCGAACCGGTCGGCGTGGTCCCCGCGTCTTCGTAAAGGATGCTGGTGTGATCGTCCGAGAAGGTGCTCTCCACATAGGCTTCGGCGCGCTTGCTGACGGTGTAGTGGCCGAAAAAGCCGGCGGTGTAGCGTGTATCGGGGCGAACCAGGGTTTGGTACGGCGCGGGGTTGAAGCCATCGCGCGCGGTATCGAACGGCCGGAACGTGTTGCCGGTCGTCGGATCCAGTGTGAGGCTGGGGCCGGCGCCGCCGTTGGGGACAAACTGGCCCGCGGGGGTGGTGCCATCCAGAAGGCATTGATAGGAACTTGCGGTTTCTTGAAGGGTGCAGGCACCGAAATCGCGGCCGGATCCATAAACGCCTTGGCTGTGCCGATATCCCGCATATCCGACGATATGCCCGTCGCCGCCGAAGAGATCCGTGCCGAAGACGCCGGTCACGTCGGCGTTGCGGCCGTCGTACAGGGCGTCGCTGCGCGGATTGATTCCACTGCTGCGCGCGATGTTTTGGATGCTCGTATTGTCGTTGCTGGCCCGATTGAGTCCATATTCCGTCTGGAGCTTCGCACCCGTAAATTCGGTATCCATGACGAAGTTGACCACCCCGGAGATCGCGTCGGATCCGTAGATCGAAGAAGCGCCGCCCGTCAGCACCTCCACGCGCTTCACCAATATGCTCGGGATGGCGTTCAGATCCGGAGATGGGTTGATGGAATCCCCAGGATTGAGACGGCGGCTGTTCATCAATACCAGCGTGTTGAATGAACCGATTCCGCGCAAATCGGCGGTTGCCGTTCCCGTCACGGGCGATACGCCGGCGCCGTTGGACGAGTTGTTCAGACCGGAATTGAGCTGCGGCATGCTGTTGAGCA
>Ga0073928_10010946_pt1 | contig 10676 bp, 6 predicted proteins | sample PaiPotPPA55metaG_FD_76969 | JGI IMG/M metagenome (GOLD analysis project Ga0073928, IMG submission 76969) | Iron sulfur acid spring bacterial and archeal communities from Banff, Canada, to study Microbial Dark Matter (Phase II) - Paint Pots PPA... ...
GATTTCGGCGGCTTCGTGGTGAAAGCGGATTCGGAGGGGCGGCTCGGTCCATCCACTTACGGGAGAACGCCTGCGGACGCGGCCAACGTGATTGCGCGCGCGCTCAAGCCGCACGGCGGCGTCGTGTTCTACCGGGCCTTCGTCTACAACCATCGCCTGGACTGGCACGACCTGAAGAACGATCGCGCGAAAGCCGCCTATGACAATTTTCATCCGCTGGACGGCGCGTTCGACGACAACGTGATTATCCAGATCAAGAATGGGCCGATTGATTTCCAGGTGCGCGAACCTGCTTCTCCGCTGTTTGCCGGGCTGGGCCGCACGAACGAGGCGATCGAACTGCAGATCACGCAGGAATACACGGGGCAGCAGCGGCATCTTTGTTTCCTGGTGCCAATGTGGAAAGAGGTGCTCGATTTCGAGATGCGCGTCGACGCGCATGCCTCGCCGGTCAAGGATCTGGTTGCGGGGCGAGTCTTCCATCGCCCGACGGGCGGGTTCGTGGGTGTCGCCAACGTTGGCATGGATGCAAACTGGATGGGCAGTCCGCTGGCTATGGCCAATCTATACGGCTTCGGACGGCTTGCGTGGGATCCGAATCTTAGCGCCGAGAAGATCATTGACGAATGGACGCGGCTCACGTTCGGCGGGGACCCGCTCGTGGTCAAGACCATTACGGCGATGCAACTCAGCTCATGGCATGTTTATGAGAGCTATACCGGGCCGCTGGGCGTGGGGACGCTCACCAACATTGTGGGCAATCATTACGATCCGGGGCCGCAGTCTTCCGAGGAAAACGGGTGGGGACAGTGGCACCGCGCCGACCACCAGGGAATCGGCATGGATCGCACGGTGGCGACGGGCACGGGATATATCGGGCAATATCCGCCGGCGGTGCAGACGCTGTACGAATCGCTGGCGAAGTGTCCTGACGAGCTGCTGCTATTTTTCCATCATGTGCCTTATGGCCATGTGCTGCATTCGGGAAAGACGCTGGTGCAGCACGTTTACGATTCGCATGATGAAGGAGCGGACCGGGCCCGAGATTTCATTGCGCAATGGAAGGGGATCGAGGGGCACATCGACGAGGAACGTTACCGTGACGTTCTGGGGCGGCTGCAGTACCAGGCAGGGGAGGCGGTGGTATGGCGCGACGCCATCTGCAAATGGATCTATGGCCTTTCCGGCATTCCGGATGAAAAAGGCCGGTTTGGCATTGATTCCCGCAAGTGATGACCAAAGAGCGGGAAGCACGTCCAATTAGTGCTAACTGCCCGTCTTTACAAAACTTTGCCGTAATTTACGTGCTTTGGCTTGCGCATTTGGACCGGTTCCGTTAACGTTTACGATTCCGGGGCCGGATGACTTCCGAGGCCACAGAAAATGCCCGCAGGCTGCTGCCAGGAAGGCGGGCCGAAGAAAAATGAGTAAACCTCCCACTACTCTCCGCGACATTGCGAAGGCCCTGGGCACCTCGATCGGCTCTGTGCATCGAGCGCTGCATGACAATCCAGGCGTCAGCCCGCTGACCAAAGACAGAGTTTTGCAGATGGCGAGAAATCTGGGATACCGGCCAAACCTGGCGGCCCGATACCTGTCGTCTAAAAAGACTCTGCGGATCTCGGTAAACACGCTGCAGGGGACCACTTCGTTTTGGGACGAAGTGCGAGCAGGGATTCGCGAAGCGGCTGCGTCGATCCTGCTGGAGAATGTAGAGATTCAGTTTCGAACCTATCCCCGGCTGGGCGAGGGGGACGAAGAGGCATTTGAAGCAGCCATGCGCGACAAGGTGGATGGGATTATCACGTTCCCGAGCCGCCCTCAGGTTTTGAGGTCCTGGATACGGCGGGCTTCGCGGGCGCGGATTCCGGTGGTGTGCGTGGCCACGGATGCGCCCAACAGCGGCCGGTTGGGTATGGTGTCGATCGATACGCTGGCCAGCGGGTCGATTGCCGCGGACCTGATGGGAAGATTTTTGGGACAACGGGAAGGATCGGTCGCGATCACGCTGTTTGATATGACGATCACCGAGCACGCTGAAAAATATGCGGCCTTTGAAAGCACGTTGCGATCGTTTTATCCGCGGCTCCAATTGTTGAAGCCGATTGAGGATCACGACGTGGAGATGGAGGCGTACGGCAAGTGCCGCAAACTGTTTGAAAGGTGTCCAGAGCTGGTGGGAGTCTACGTGACGACGGAAGCCTCGATCCCGGTGCTGAACGCGGCGCGCGATGCAAACCTGCTGGACCGTCTTACCATCATCACGACCGACTTGTTTTCGGATCTCGTTCCGATGATTCGGTCGGGGGGGGTGGCTGCGACCATTTACCAGCGTCCGCGGGCGCAGGGGCAGATCGCATTCCGAATGCTGCACGAGTTTCTGGTGGAGGGTGCGAACCGATCGAATCAGGTTGCACTCGCACCGCATTTGGTGATGCGCGGAAATCTCGATTTCTTTCTGCAGCGACAGTCCCAGGAATTGGTCCCGGAGAAAGCGGAGCAGCAGGAAACGACGCGCGACCTCGCGGCCCATATCGCTTAACCCAACGCAACGGGATCAGCACGATAGCGTCCGAAGATAGATTCGAACAAGATCAACATATCAAGGGATCGGCCTGACAAGGGGGGAACATCGTTTACCTCGGCATTGACGTGGGTACGGGCGGCACGCGCGCGCTCATCATGGACGAGACGGGCAGGGTGGTTGCTTCCGGATCGGAAGAGCACGAAGCATTCGTGAGCCCGAGGCCCGGTTGGGCCGAGCAGGATCCGCGGGACTGGTGGAGAGCTTGCGGATCGGCGGTGCGGAAAGCGCTGCAGGCCTCTCACTTGCGCGCCGATGAAATTTCGTGCGTGGGTTTCTCGGGACAGATGCACGGGGCGGTGCTGCTCGATTCCGCGGATGAGGTCGTGCGCAGCGCAATCATCTGGTGCGACCAGCGCAGCGAGGCGCAGAGCATCGAGCTTGAGAAGTTGTTCGGCCGCGAGGCATTGATCCAGTTGACCTGCAATCCTCCCCTCACAAATTTCACGCTGACGAAATTGCTTTGGGTGCGCGAAACCGAACCGGCGAACTGGGCCCGGGTCGCGCACGTGATGCTGCCGAAAGATTATGTGCGCTTCCGCCTCACCGGAGAACGAGCCATCGATATGGCGGATGCTTCCGGAACTCTTTTGCTCGACGTGGCGAACCGCCGGTGGTCGCGCGAAGTGCTGAGCAAGTCTGGGATTGATGTTGGGCTGCTTCCGGCGCTGCACGAGTCTCCTGCGGTGTGCGGGAAAGTTTCGGCCGCTGGGGCGGAGGCCACTGGGCTGCGAGCGGGAACGCCTGTCGTTGCTGGAGCTGGAGATCAGGCGGCCGGAGCAGTGGGCATGGGCATTGCGCGCGCTGGAGCGGTCAGCGCAACCATCGGCACATCCGGCGTTGTGTTTGCCGCGACCGATCGGCCGGCGCTCGATCCTCGAGGACGATTACATACGTTCTGCCACGCGATCCCAGGACGATGGCACGTGATGGGAGTGACGCAAGCCGCGGGCCTGTCGCTGCGATGGATCCGGGATCGCTTCGGCGTTTTGTCGAAGGACGGGCGCGATCCGTACGACATTCTTGCCGACGAAGCGGCCGCCGTTCCTGCAGGTTCGGAAGGCGCATTCTGGGCGCCATATCTAATGGGTGAGCGTACGCCGCATCTCGATCCGAATGCTCGCGCCGCGTTGGTCGGACTGACGGCGTCCCATACGCGCGGGCACGTGATCCGCGCGGTGATGGAAGGCGTGGCGTACAGCTTGAAGGATACGTTCTCGATCTTCGATGAAATGCGGATTCCAGTGACATCGATCCGGCTGGGCGGCGGCGGCGCGAGATCGCCGCTGTGGCGGCAGATTCAGGCAGATGTGTACGCGCATGAAGTGGAAATTGTTGCCGCGGAAGAGGGCGCCGCTTATGGAGCTGCAATTCTCGCAGGTGTCGGAGCCGGTGGCTGGAGCTCTGTGGACGAGGCGTGCGACAAAGTGGTGAGGGTGGCCGCGCGCATCCCTGCGAAGCAAGCAGATTCGAAGACCATGCAGCGGGGATACGTCACTTACGGGAAGATCTATCCCGTGCTTCGCCAGGTGTTCGGCTGAATGCGAGCGATGACGATATTACGTTAGCCACAAGGACGAAGCGAGATACGAAGCTTTTATATGATTCCAATCGCTGAGGAGAGCTTGACCATCGATTCGGCGCTTCTTACTTAGCAGAACGTCGATCATCGACCTGAGACCAGCCTCGACTTCTTCCGCCAGACGCTTCTTGTATCCATCGCCATCGGCCTCCCGCCACCATTCTTCAGGTACGCCGATCTCCACTTCGATCCAATCTTGCTTGGGTCTGGCTTTTTGCGCGCCTCGAATCTGCCACATCTCCGTGTAGCGGTGAATCTTGCCGTCAATCCTCAGCAAAAAGGCAAACTCTCTAACATCGGGTGAATAGCTGCCGGACCAGCGATTGAACGCATCTCTGAGTTGTTGCTCCTGGCGCCGAGCAGCTTCTGAGTAATCTGAGCCGCCGATTTGTGCTCCGAAGCTGAAACTGTTCATCGGAAGCATGATAGTCCGAGTTTTCGGTGCAAGGCATGATTACTCACCGGAAGATCTATCCCGCGCTGCGGCAGGTAGTCAGCTAATTCTTCACCACGAAGGACACTAAGTATCACGAAGGAATACCACCGGGGGTCTTCGTGATACTTCGTGTCCTTCGTGGTTTCAGCGGTTACTTCGCGGGCTCTTTTACCATCACGAGCTGGTTGGCAGGGACATTCCGCATCTGCTGAATGATTCCGGAGGGCCATCGGATTTCGACGAGATCCGCAGACGAATTCGCTCCTAACCCGAAATGCACCGGACCCGCGCTGGACGAGGCGTATCCGGCGCTTGTGGTCATGTGGTTATACTGCGCGCCTGATTTCGTGACGACCTTAATTCTGGCGCCGATGCCGTCGTGGTTGCTCTTGGTTCCTTGCAGCTTGAATTCCAGCCAGTGTTGATCGCCGGGACTGTCGTTGATCCATATTTCCCCCGGCGCGTTGATCGCGGTCACGACCACATCAAGGCGGCCGTCGCCATTCAAATCGCCGATGGCCGAACCCCGGTGGCGCGAAGGCGGTTGCGACGTAAGCCCAGCCTCTTCGGTCAACGCACAGAACTTCATGCCTCCAAGATTGCGGAAGACGGTGTTGGGTTGCGCCACCATTAGATTCGGCTCTGCAAGCAAGGATTGAACGTGGCCTCGCGTCACGAAGATGTCTTTCCAGCCATCGTTGTCGAAGTCGGCAATGTTCGGAGAATAGCCCGCCATGGGCAGGCTAAGCTTCGTCATGTTGCTCTCGCGAGTGACTTCGACGAAGCTTCCTTTTCCCGTGTTGCGGTAGAGCGGGAAGGTTTCTCCATCGAGAGCGACGAGAACAATGTCGGGGTAGCCGTCGTTATCGAGGTCGCGGAAATCCACGCCCATGCCGGAGATGTAGACGCCGTCTTCCCGAAGCGCGACGTTCTCGTCGAAGCCAACCTCCTCAAACTTGCCGCCTCCCTTGCTGCGGTAGAAGGAGTTCATGAGCTTGTCGTTGGTGACGATGAGATCCATCTTGCCGGAAAGCTGGGAGTCGGCGGCGGAGACGCCCATACCCTTTCCTGGATGCGCGCGAAATCCTGACTCCACCGAGGCGTCGCGGAACGTTCCGTCGCCGTTGTTGATGAACAATTGGTTGGGAGTCGGCTTGTACATCTTGGGATGGCAGTAGTCGCGATGTCCAAAGCCTTCGCAGGCGGGCTCGTGATCGAAGTCCCACTTCAAATAGTTCAGGACGATGAGATCGAGCAGGCCATCGTTGTTCACATCCACCCATGCACCGGTGACGGACCATAGCGGTCCATATTCAGGGTCAGGCTTATTGAGGCCGGCTTTGGCCGTTACGTCGGTGAAGGTTCCATTGCCGTTGTTGTGATAAAGCGTGTTGCGATACACGCCTGCGACAAAGATGTCTTCATAGCCATCGTTGTCGTAGTCGCCGATGGCGACGCCCATGTCGAAGCCGGTTCCAGCGAGCCCGGCCTTTTCGGTTACGTCGGTGAAGTGGCCGTGGCCGTCATTCTCGAAGAGGCGGTTGGAATATTTCGCGGAAGTTTTTTGGAGCGTCTTGATGTCCGCTCCGTTGGTGAAAAAAATATCGAGCTTGCCGTCGTTGTTGTAATCGAAGACGGCGACGCCGCCGGCCATGGTTTCTGGCGCGTGGCGTTCGGGCGTCTCACTGCTGTCGAGCTTGAAATCAATCGGCTGGAAGGTGAAGTGGATCGGGCCGTTGCCGGCGGGCTGAGCCGAAGAGACGGATGGCTTCGGCGCTGACTGGGCCGCTGACTGAGAAAACACAGCCGCTTGCGGCATTAATCCCGCGAGCAACGGCAGCAGTGTCAGCGAGCAGGCAAACCAGCGGATGTTCATCTCCCGGAGCACATGGGGCCTGCTGTCATCTTAACAAGGGTGGGTGGGGACAAATGACTGGCGAGGGGCAGCCCGACGCGATCAGCGGTAAGTGAGTGTGATGGAAAATTGTCTTCAGTCCATTTCAGTCAAGTTTTCGCCCAGTGTAAATGGAGATGAGCCACGCGACTACGGCCCAAACTCCGGGTAGTGCGCTGAGAACCGCCGTCAGAATCAGTCCCGACTTGTACAGCCCTCTTCTCGGACGTCCGTTGTAGAAAGCCGTGTCCACAACCCATCCCAGCGTGTAGCAGAAATTTGCCAGAGCAGCATAAATGACAGTACCGGAAAGCATTCCGAGCGGTTCTTCAAAATCTTCCCCCGGCTTGACGGCGGAGGAGCCAGCGGTCATAACAAGAATCCAAGAGGCGAAGCCGACAGCTAAGAGGACCGCGTTGAAGGTGTAACGCCGCGCCTCCCACCAGCGGATGATGTCTGCTCGTGTGCTTACTGGGCTTTCTTCCGATGCCCACTCCAGGCCCTTTTCCATGGGTGCGCCTCAATGACCTTTCCACGATTCCCCGAAGGCAAGAAAAAAGCATCCCGTCAACGTTAAGCCGCAGACTATGCAACCATTCCGGCGAGAGCCGAATGTCGCCTCACTAAGCCAGTCGCGAAATCGGCCGCAGCACCAGTTGAAAGAAAATCCGCGCGACGTTTATTGCACCACGCATTATGCCCCACCCTTCACAATCTTAGCGATTCCAATCGAGAACGGGCAGGGAAATGGGCGTCATTCTTTGAGACATCGTTACCCCGGGGCTTTCATTGACTTGCCCGTCTCCCACACGTAAGATTCGCGCCAGTGATCGGCCAAACCATCTCGCACTACCGCATTGTGGAGAAGCTCGGTGGAGGAGGGATGGGCGTTGTTTACAAGGCCGAGGACACCGAGTTAGGCAGGTTTGTCGCGCTCAAGTTTCTGCCCGAGGATCTGGCGCGCGACCCGCAAGCGCTGGAGCGCTTTCGGCGGGAGGCCAGAGCCGCTTCGGCGTTGAACCATCCAAACATTTGCACGATTTACGAAATCGGCAAGAGCGGCGAGCAATCCTACATCGCGATGGAGTTTCTCGACGGCCAGACCCTGAAGCACCGCATCGCAGGACAGCCGCTCGACAACGAAACCCTTCTTGCTCTGAGCATTGAGGCTGCCGATGCGCTGGACGCGGCGCATGCGAAGGGCATCGTGCATCGCGACATCAAGCCTGCGAACATTTTCGTCACCGAACGCGGGCACGCCAAAATTCTGGACTTCGGTCTGGCCAAGATGCAGACGTTCGGCCCGGCCAGCAGCTCCGACAACACGCAGACGCGCAGCTTCCACGACCACCAATTGACCAGCCCTGGTTCGACGCTGGGCACGGTGGCTTACATGTCGCCGGAGCAGGCGAAAGCGCAAGAGCTGGATGCGCGCAGCGATTTGTTCTCGTTCGGGGCGGTGCTTTACGAAATGGCGACGGGAGCGTTGCCATTCAGGGGCGGGAGTTCGGCAGAGATTTTCAAAGCCATTCTTGATGCCACGCCGCCGCCGCTGACGCGCCTCAGTCCGGATGCGCCGGCGGAATTGGAGCGAATCGTCAGCAAGGCCCTGGAGAAGGATCGCAATCTCCGCTACCAGAGCGCCGCGGATTTGCGCTCGGACTTGACAAGGCTGAAGCGAGATTTGGACTCGGGACGAGCGTCAGCCGTTCACCTACCCCTGACCGCGGAGTCAGCCAGCCATTCCTTAAGCCATGTGTCCGCGGGGCAGATTTCTGCTGCGTCGCCCGCCTCATCGCGCAAGCTTCTGGTATTTGGCCTGGCGGCGGTCGTGATCGTGGCGGCAATAGGAGCAGCGGTGTACCGGATGCGCGGCGGGTCAGGGGCAAAGAGGATTGATTCGGTCGCGGTACTGCCCTTCGTGAACGCGACCGGCGAGGCGAACGAAGAATATCTCAGCGACGGATTGACCGAGAGCCTGATCAGTACGCTGTCGCAGGTTCCCGATCTCAAAGTGATGGCGCGAAGCACCGTCTTCCGGTTCAAGGGAAAAGACGACGATCCGCAGAAAATCGGGCAACAGTTGCAAGTCAATGCTGTTCTTGTCGGCCGAATTACGCAACGTGGCGATGAAGTGGGAGTGCAGGCTGACCTGGTGAGTACTTCGGACGGGAGCGAACTCTGGGGATCGCATTACGAGCGCAAGACGGCGGACATCACCCGACTGCAGGGCGACATTGCGCGTGACATCTCGAAGCGCCTGCGGGTGCAGCTGAGCGGAGAGCAACGGCAACGATTAGGCAGAGCCGGGACCACGAATCCGGAGGCTTACCGGCTGTATCTGGAAGGCCGGCAACAGTGGTACGGACGCAGCACGGAGGGATTGAAGAAGAGCATCGATTTATTTCAACAGGCGATTGCCGCCGATCCCAACTACGCTCTGGCTTACGCAGGGCTGGGCGACACCTACAACGTGATCCCGAGCTACCGCACCGGCATTACCTCGCGGCAGGCGACACTGCTGGCGGAGGCGGCAACGCGCAAGGCGCTCGACTTGGATGACTCCCTGCCGGAGGCACATGTGTCGCGCGCTGATTTCTTAACTTGTACCTGGAAATGGCGCGAGGCTGAGCAGGAATATCGGCGCGCCATTGAGTCAGACCCGAACAGCGCCGCCGCGCATTATTTGTACGCCTTTAGCCTGCTCGTTCCCGAGAAGCGATTCGATCAGGCGTTGGAAGAATTCCATACCGCACTGGCGCTGGACCCTCTTTCGCCCATCATGAACACGAACCTTGCGACTACCCTGATGGACGCGCATCGCTACCCTGAGGCGCTCGATCAGTTCCATCAGACGCTCGAGCGCGATCCAAATTTCGGACCAGCCCATCACAAGTTATCGGAGTTGTTAGCCGTGACTGGGGACTACGCGAACGCTGTGAGCGAGTTGAAAAAGTTCGCCAATACACCCGGATCGTGGAGCGGCGACGCAAAGGGTTTTCGTGATCTGGCAGTCGCCGCCTTCAGTCAGCCGGAACAGACGACTTGGGCGGCTATGGCTCTGTCGGTCACGGGAGACCGGAACCGGGCGCTGGACTATCTGGAGAAGGCGGTTTCCAACCAGGAAATTGAAGTGATTCTCTGCATCCGCTTTCCCTCGTTTGACCCGATCCGTTCCGATCCGCGTTACAAGGTGCTGGTAGGGCGATTGGGCCTACCCGAGTAAATCGAGTTTCCGACTCATTGTGTGGATCTGAGTGGAGTGCGACGTTTCAAGAAGTGACGCCACTAGGCGCGCTCAGTGGCGGCCCAAACCGTCGCGGGACCATACAGTTCCCCGCTCCGTGGCTGTAGCTTTCTGTGCTGATAGCCTATTCGGGCAGTTTTTGTTCTCCCTGAATCATCAAGTGAGAATCCGCGTGAGGCGCGCCGGTTCCCGGCTGGCCTCCGCCGATCGTGATCAGGTAATCGCCGGTTGAGAGCATGCGATCTCCCGCTTCATTTACATAACTGAGGTCGCGCGGACTTAGCGTGAGCTTCACGTGTTTCTGCTCGCCTGCTTTCAGATGGACTCGCGTGAATCCGCGCAGGGCATGCAGCGGCGTACCCGGCAGCTTTGGGAAAGTGATATAGAGTTCCGCCACTTCGTCGCCGTCGCGCTTGCCGGTATTCTTTACGTCCGCCTCGACGTCCAACGGATTGCCGGCTTGCAACTGCGGGTTCGAGAGTTTCATCCCGCTGTATTCGAATGTCGTGTAGCTGAGTCCATGGCCGAAGCCGTACAGCGGGTCTCCTGTGAAGTATCGATACGTGCGGTTCTTCATCGCGTAGTCTTCGAATTCCGGCAGTTGCTCGACGCCTTTATAGAAGGTCACGGGCAGGCGCCCTGCGGGATTATTGGCGCCGGCGAGAGTCTGAGCGATGGCCGTGCCGCCTTCTTCTCCGGAGTACCAGGCTTCGAGGATCGCGTTGGCATGATCGTTTGCCCAATTGACGGCCAGCGCGCTGCCGTTCATCAGAACAACGACCAGCGGCTTGCCCGTCCCTTTCAGGGCTCCCAGGAGAGCTTCCTCTTCTGTCGGCAGGTTGAGGCTGGTGCGATCTCCACCGCGGAATCCGGGGACGTCGACCTTCATCTCCTCGCCTTCAAGTTTCGACGTGATGCCCACCACGGCGACGA
>Ga0073928_10010949_pt1 | contig 10672 bp, 10 predicted proteins | sample PaiPotPPA55metaG_FD_76969 | JGI IMG/M metagenome (GOLD analysis project Ga0073928, IMG submission 76969) | Iron sulfur acid spring bacterial and archeal communities from Banff, Canada, to study Microbial Dark Matter (Phase II) - Paint Pots PPA... ...
ATGCGAACCGGCAAGTTCAGCTTTACAAGCAGCAGATGGCGCAACTCGAGGAAAAGGTGCGCCTGCAGTTGCAGCAACTCGAGCGAGCGCAATCGCACGAGAATGCGCCGTAGATAAATCGACAACGCGTCGTGGCGCACATTTACGCCGGTCGTGCAGGCGGAGAGGTTTCCGGCCGCAAGAGGGCCGAACGTCCACAGAGCAAGGAAGTAGGTGCAAGGGGGCGTACGTGCAAACGACGATGCGTAGAAGCAAGTCCGGATCTTATTCGCAATGGCTGGTGAAAGCTGTTGCGAACTCTATGTTGTTGCTGGCCGGAATCCTCTTTAGCTCTTCGAACTGCCTGGCAATCGACCAAACCTTCAAGCAAACCTACCCGTTGCCTTCGGGTGGAAGCTTCCTGCTGGATAATGTAAATGGATCGGTGCAAGTGGATGGTTGGGACCGAGATGAAGTGGAAGTGAGCGCGGTTAAGACCTCGCAGAGCGATCAGCGCGAGGTGGAGTTGGTGAAAATCGAAGTGGACAGCACGCCGGGCAAGATCGTGGTGCATACACGCTATCCAAAAGGGGAGGGCGCGGAGGTAGCGGTGGAGTACCACGTACATGTCCCCTATCGCATTCTTTTGGGCAACGTGGAAACGGTGAACGGATCGGTGATCGTGCGGGGGGTGGACGGTTCCGGAGCGCTGCGGTCGGTGAACGGAAATGTGGAAGTGACCAACAGCACGGGCCGCTTCAGCGAGAAAACGACCAACGGGAACGTGCGGCTGGAGCTTCGCCAGCTGGCGGACGGCGGACCCATGAATCTTGAAACGGTGAACGGATCGGTGGTGCTCGGATTGCCCACGACGGCTCGCGCGGATTTGAAGGTTCTGAGCATGAACGGAGACGTAACTTCGGATTTGCCGGTGACCTCGGCGGTGGGAGCTCCGGGATCTCGCGCTTATCAAGCAAAAATGGGAGTCGGAGGCGGCCAGATTTCAGTTCGCACGATTAATGGCGGCGTGCGCCTGTTCCTGCAAAGGCCGGGCGTGTGACGGGGCGCACCATCTGAAAGTGAGGACAACTACATGAAGAACTTGCCGTATTCGCTCGCAAGTCTCGGGGTCATGTTGCTGATGGTCGGGAGCATGCCCGTGACACTAAGCGGCCAATCCCAAACTCAAAACCAAACCCCAGCCGTCACTCCTTCAGGAGCAGTCGACGCCTGCCTTAATTCGAAAAGTTTGATGGAACAATTGAAGGACTCCGCGCGTATTAACGATCAGGAATTGCAAGAACAGGTTTCGAATCTCCAGAAGATGGCGAAGGAGGTCGAGATGAACTCTGCGGAGCTTGCAAAGCTACAAGGTCTCTCGGCCCGAATAGCGGGGAACCCGGACCACTGGGAGGCTCGCGCGCAGGAACTAGCTTCCCGCGCCGCTCATCTCGCAGCAGGAGCGCAAGAGAACGCTGCTGAAGCTTGGGGGCAGGAGCCGCGAGTTTTCACTACCACGACCGACGATGGCAGCGGCTGGCTCGGAGTTGAAATTGGAGAGGTCACTGCCGAGAAGGCCAAGGATTTAAAGCTCGCGGAAGCGCGCGGCGTTGAGGTGATCGACGTTGAACCAGATGGTCCGGCTGCCAAAGCCGGTTTGAAGGAACATGACGTCATTACGCGCTATGACGGCCAGGTGGTGGAAGGCACGGTTCAATTTAGGCGGCTGGTGCGCGAAACGCCGTCAGGCCGGAATATCTCGCTAGCAATTTCGCGCAACGGGAGTACGCAGGATATTTCAGTGGAACTAGGCGATCGCAGCTCTTTCTACGAGAAAAAAATGAAAGGGAAGATGCGTGATTTCGGCAACGCTTACGCTTTCACTGAACCCAACTTTGATTTTCATTTCGACACGCCGGGAGTGTTTGGAGAAATGGATGGCCGCGCACCTGTGCTAGGGATCAGCGCCGAAGATCTTTCAGGACAGCTAGGGACTTACTTCGGTGCACCGAACGGAACTGGAGTCCTGGTTCGGGAAGTTCGGTCAGGAACTGCTGCTGAAAAGGCGGGATTGAAAGCTGGGGATGTAATCGTGAAGGTAAACGGTAACCCAGTCGGTTCGCTCGGCGAGCTACGCCAGCAACTCCGCGACAAGAGTGACGAGAAAACCGTGAGCCTGGGAATTCTTCGCAAAGGCTCGGAGATGAACGTCCCGGTTACGATCGAAAAGCCCAAGCCCATGGAGTCAACGCATCTGGTTCGGCGCGCGCAACTCTAACAGTAGACTGAAAATCCACCTGTAATTCCCACCCCAAGGCCCGGGTACACGCTCCTGGGCCTTAGTTTTTTGTAGGTGCCAGGGACTTGTATGCCTTGAGAGGCGTACAGACGCTATTCGCGGATTATTTCGGCGTTTGCGACCGGAGCGATCAGGCGCATGAGCTTGGGGCCGTCGAAAAACGCGTCAATCTCGTTGTCTTCAGTTTTGATGCGCAACTCGTCCAGTTTTGCCCCCGCCACATCCTGCTTGCCCAGCGACTCGACGGTGATGCTGCCGGGCGTGATTTCCTGGGGGACCAGAACCGAAAATGTTTGCGGGCCTTTTTTGTCCCAATCGTAGATTCGGCCGAGGATCGCGTATTGATGGTAGAGGTTATTATCGAGGACGACCACCAGAGGCGAATTGAAGGTGAACTGCTGGTTGTAAGGCCGGGCGCCTTCGAGACGCAGCTCAATATCGGCCTTCGATCCGCTGAAGGCAATCACTGCCGAAGCTTTTTTTGCGCCCTCGGTGGACCATTGATAGTGAATAGGTGTGCCATCCGGCTTGACCTCCAATGTTCCGTTCACGCGCGAGGAACCTTGCGGGCCTTGAATTTCCGAGTTGCCGCGAGCCACCCAATTATTGCCGCTGGGGCTGATTTCAAAGTCTTCCTTGCCGACTTGCTGTCCATTGACCATGATGTGGTATTTCCCTTTGTCAGCCGCGAAAGGAGAAGTCGCGGGGCCTGGAAGAAAAGGCGCCAGGCTTTGGCGTCGCGCTTGGGACGGAACAGTCGCTACAGAAACGACCGCAGCCAACGTTACCATCGGAATTAAGAATGCGCCCTGCTTCCACGGCGAGAGGCGCAAAGAATTCAGCCTCGCAATCATGCAGTCACCTTGGGGAAGATTCCCAGCCCAAGAATTTGTTCTACCACGCGTAACGGTTCCGTGTTTGCTTCGACTTTAAAATCGGCGAGTTCGTAAGATGGCAGGCGCTCGTCGTAGAGCTTGCGAAAGCTCACTTCATCGCGAAAGAGCGGACGGTCGGTAATGCGAGCCGCTCGTTTCAAAAGATCCGAAACAGGGCAATGAAGCCAGATCAGCACTGCGCCACTCTGGCGCAGCAAAGCAACATTTTGAGGCCGAGCGGTAGTCCCGCCGCCCAGGGAAACAATACGAGCTTTCTGTAGTTCGGCGGACTCGCCAAGAATGCGTGCGAGTTGTTCGTGCTCGATGCGGCGGAATTCCGGCTCACCAAGTTTGGCGAATATATTGGGGATTGATTGGCCGGTATGTTCGATGATGCGCTGGTCGAGGTCCACATGCAGCCATCCAACCTGACGAGCGAGCAACCGCGCGACGGTGGATTTACCGCTCCCCATGAACCCCGTAAGGCAGACGAGTGTGCGCGCACGTATTTCGCTAATCATGGGGGTGGATGCCAGTAGTGGAGTTAAGAAATTGCGGGATGGCGCAATCAATCACGTTTAAGGATATTGATTGTACCATCGAAGGAGGTCAGTTCAACTTTAGCGCGGCCAGCATTGAAGGTGCCGAACAAGCTGTTGCCAAAGCGGCTGTAGAAATGCTGCTGATGGTTCTTGGGAGTGAGGCTAGCTTGATTGATTACTTTCCCCTTCAGCGAGGTGGCGCTCAACTCGAAAGAATCCGCCGGCGAAAAGCGAACTTCGATCACGCCGCTGTAATTCTTCAAACGATAAATGCCGTTGGGAAGGAATTCGCCGGAGAAAAGAATGTTGCCGGTGGAAGTTTGGGCATGCACGTGAAAGCTATGAATGTCGGTGAGGCGAAGATTACCGCTGATGGAAGAAATCTCGAGCTTGCCGGCGCACCGCGTGCACTGAAAGGAACCGCCCACAGTCTTGATGGTCACATAACCGGCGGAATCCTCGAGGTCTACACCCGCGGCCACGGTCTCGACATTCATGTCGCCCAGGACGTTGGCTACATTCACTTCTCCGGAGTCATCGTGGATCTGGAGCTCGGCGTCTTCAGGGACGTTAATCTGATAGTCGGCGCGCATGTCGTCCGGCGCAACATTGTCAGCAGCGGCGTGGGTAGAAACATCCACGCGATTGCCCATTTGCTCAGCCTCAACCTCTACGTAATCACTCGCGCGAGTCGAAATCACCATTACTTCCGACTTGGTCCAGGCTTTCACTGTGATCATGCCGTTTGGATTGTGAATGGTTACCACCGGATGGACATCCACCTTGAAATGCTGCTCCTGGCGGCGGGGTGGCGGGGTGGCCGAAGCCATGCCACAGATTAGGAGACCGGGCACCAGCAAAGCAGCGGCTTTCCAGCCAGCATTCCACGTGAATTGTTTACGAACGAAGTGACTTGCGCTCATCGGTTGTTTTCTCCGCGTTCCGTCATCTGCGCTAGCAGATCCGCCTTCTGCTGATAAGCTTGATAGAGATAATCCCGCGCCACTTCATTCTGAGGTTCTTCTTGCACACTTTTTTCACATAAAGCGATGTAGTTGTCAACAATTGCCAGATTCTTGTTGAGAGAAGCATTGACCACAGGGTTCGCGTTATTGAAAGAAGCGAAGGAATTTTGTTCAGCGATCAACTGGGCGCGGAGCGGCGTGGTGGAATCCTGTGAAGCCGCCAGCCAGCGTGCTTCGTTGCTTTGTCTATTCATTGGCCGGCTTAAGGCAAAGGCCCCGGCGACGAGCAGAGTTAAGTAAGCGCCAGCGAGCGCCGGGCGCGGCAGTGAGGCAAACCCTCTTCCAAACCAGGTGGTCTTCGGAGATTCGGCGGGACGATTTTCGCGAATCAGGCCTTCTTGCTCGAGTTGCGATCGTAAGTTAGTCCAAACGCGCGCCGAAGGTTCGGCTTCTTCAGCGCGCCAGCTCAGCGCTTCGCTACGGATATCCTTCAGATCGTCGACAAGGCTGCGGCAATGCGGACAGTTGCGCAGATGGGCTTGGGAGTCGGAGTGAACATCGCCTTCCATCCAAGATTCGAGGTGATCCAAGAAGTCTTTACAAGTAATGGTAGCCATTTCTTTCAGTCCTCGCTGCCGGATTCGGCGCTGGCAGCCTTCCGATCTTCTCGGGCCTTATCGCGTACGGCTTCGTGAAGGAGTTCGCGAAGGCGCATACGCGCTTTGTGCAACTGCGATTTTGAATTACCGATAGAGCACTGCATAATTCCTGCGATCTCGTTATGTTCGTAACCTTGAACATCATGAAGCACGAAGACCGCCTTATAACCGGGAGGCAATTGCTCGACGGCGCGCTGCAAGTTGACGCGATCGATCGAGCCGCTAAGCCGTAAGTCGAGGGTCCCGAAATCCCTGCGGGGCCCGCCGGAATCCTCGTCCGGCTCAGTCATTTCGTCCAAGGAAGTTTCCGTACCGGACTTCTTACGTAACTTCATCAGGACAACATTGACGGCCAGCCGGTGCAGCCATGTGGAAAAAGCTGACTCGCCCCGGAAAGTAGCAATCTTTCGGAAGAGCTGAAGGAACGCCTCTTGAGTCAGGTCCTCAGCCTCAGCCGTATTGCTTACCATCCGAAGACACAGCGAATACACACGGCGATTGTGCAACCGGTACAATCGCTCGAATGCCGCCGCATTGCACTGCTGGGCTAACCGGATGGCTTCCGCCTCCGTCATCTCCTCGGTATCAGTTCGTCTCGGTCGGGCCACGCTACCCGTCGGGACGCATCCATAGCTGCGATGCGTCGGTCGCCTTAGAAGTTGTACTTGTGGTTCTATTCGCGCAACAAAACGCGGTCGCTGACAATTTACGACAGGTCTGCTAGGGATCCCAATATGGGTGTAGCAAACCTTTGATACCTAGGTATTTTCGTTGGAATTGCTTCCAACGTCTACCATTGTTCGTACTTAGACGAAACGATATCGGGTCTGGAAGCCGGGAGCCTGCAAGGACGAGAGTTATTGCGAAGGCCCCTCGCGAGAACGAAAAGCGAAACCACCCTTTAAGCCGAGGCGCGAATGCGGCCCCGAGCCTTGGCGGCCTTCAATCTGTGCCGGACACTTTCTGTTGGAGGAAGGGAACCGAGTTCGTAGGCGAAAGCGTTGAGCTGCTCGGCGGGCAACGCGCGAATAAAGGATTTCAAAATAATCTCAGACTCGCAGAGGCAGGTGTTGAAGTCGTATTGCAGACAATCCAGCGTCTTCCAGCTGTCAGCCGGTTGGACAGAAAGCCCCTGGCTCAGGTCTTCGGCGGTCTCATCGAATTCACCCACTACGTGCTCAACCGTATCGGTGAGAATGCGCAGCTTCTGGAAGAACCGCGAGCGATTGGCGAACAGCACGTGGTGCAGGAGTTCGTTCCAATGGGCGGCATTCTGTGCGGTTTCACCACGGAAGAATTCAGTTTTCAAAGGCTCCACCAGAGGAAGATTGGATAGCTGGCGACCTCGAGAGGAAAGAGCATGGCAAGCATTGACGAGCGCGTCAGCGACGCGCACTAACAAATCGGCGGATACAAACGCTTGCTGGCGCGCGCAGACCAATTCACCGCGGGCACGGAGAGAAAGCGCTCCGTCCAAGGCCACGCTCATCATCGCGAAAGAGGATTCCCACTGCCGCACGGTAGTTTCATACACGTGCGCCTTATCACGCGGCAGCGGTGCTATCCAGTCTTCGGTGACGCTGTGAAGCGCAGCGGCAGGCTTGCGCCTCCCTCTTCCCAGCACGCGCCCTCCCCAGGTAGTGGGGCGAATTATACCACCGCTTTCGGTAAGAGGCGTTTTCTTGACGCTCGTGGAAGCCGACCGCTATACTGCGCGCGACCCGACAAAAATCCGAAGTTGCCCGGCAGGCGCGCTGGCCGAAAGGATTGTGATCCATTGGAATTTGAACCGCTCGATCAATTTCAGCAGCGCCGCAAAAAATTAAGTGATATTGAAGCCTTGGGGCACGCAGCCTATCCGCGAAAATTTGCGTGGTCGCATACTGCGCGACAGATAGCAGAACAATTTGGGAGCCGCACAGCCGAGGATTTAACGGCCGAACCCGTGAATGTGCGGGTAGCTGGGCGCATTATCGCGCTGCGCCCGCACGGGAAGGCGGCCTTTGCGCACATGTTAGGCGATGGTGTGCGGCTGCAGATTTACGTCAAGTTGGACGCGGTAGGCGAGCAAGCCTACAAACTTTTTCAACTTCTGGATCTCGGGGACATTATCGGAATCTCGGGATATTTATTCCGCACAAAAACAAAGGAATTGACAGTGTGGGTTGAAAAGCTTGAGTTGTTGAGTAAAGCGCTGCTGCCGCTACCGGAAAAATGGCATGGCCTTGCGGACCTGGAACAGCGTTTCCGGCGGCGCTATGTGGATCTGATTGTAAATGAGCGCACCCGTGAGATTTTTCTGCGGCGGGCGCAGATCATCCGCGAAATACGGCAGTTCTTCGAGTCGCGAGGGTACATGGAAGTGGAGACGCCGATGATGCATCCGATTCTGGGAGGCGCCACGGCGCGGCCTTTCGTGACGCATCACAACACATTTGACGTGGATTTGTATCTTCGCATCGCGCCGGAACTTTATTTGAAGCGGCTTGTGGTCGGGGGGCTGGACCGCGTTTTTGAGATCAATCGCAATTTTCGCAATGAGGGAGTGGATGCGATCCACGAGCGGGAATTCACCATGCTCGAGTTTTATCAGGCTTACAGCGACTACCTTGAGCTAATGGACTTAACCGAAGAACTATTTCGCGGGCTCGCCGAGAAAATCTGGGGGAGCACGAAGTTTAGGTTCGGCGAGAGTGAGATCGATTTTGGCCGCTTTGAGCGACTTACGATGCGGGAAGCTATTCTGAAGTATTGGCCCTTGGCAGCCGCGCCGGTTCCGTTTGCCGATGATCTCGCCGCAGTTGGGGGGCCGCGGGCACTCGCGGAGCGCTACAACATATTTGCAAGCGCCCACGGGCTGGTGCCGATTGCTAATGTGAAAGGGCTGTCTGACGGAGAATTAACCGGAGAACTCTTCGAGGCAGTCGCCGAGCCGCATCTGGTGCAACCAACCTTCATTTATGATTTCCCGACCGCGATTTCGCCGCTTTCGAAGCAGAAGCCGGAGGATCCTTCGCTGACGGAGCGATTCGAACTTTTTATAGCGGGGATGGAGCTTGCGAATGGTTTCTCGGAATTGAACGATCCCTTCGAACAGGAGCAGCGTTTCCGCGCGCAGGTGGAGAAAGGAGGACTGGAATTGCCCAAAGAAGTGGACGTCGATTATATTCGCGCGCTTTCGCATGGCCTGCCGCCCACCGCGGGCGAAGGTGTGGGCATAGATCGTCTGGTAATGCTCCTCACTGATTCTCACACCATCCGCGAAGTAGTCCTGTTTCCCTTGCTGCGCACCGAAGGCGGCGAAGCTGACCAGCCGCCTGCCGGCGAGAAGAGCGGTGAAGCAAAATGACATTTGAATGGCTGGTGGCGCTCCGGTATTTGCGCTCGCCAAACCGGCCGGCGGTGTTGCGAATCGTCACGCTGCTGGCTGTGATCGGCGTGGCGGCGGGCGTCACGACACTGGTTATCGCTCTCTCGATGAATACCGGTTTCCGCCAGGCGATTCGCGACAGGCTGCTGAGCGTCACCGCCCATGTGAACCTGAAACCCATCGGTACGGAGGGAATTCGAAATTATCAGCAATTGAGTGCGCGCCTGGCCGACACACCCGGCGTGCGGTCGATCGAGCCGGCAATTTACGCAACAGTGCTGCTATCTTCCGGTCCGCACGCGCGAGGGATTGTGCTGAAAGGAGTGGACCCAGAACTCGAGCGGCGCGCGAGCGAAGCTCTACGGAAAATCGACGCCGGCTCGAGTGATTTTTCTGCGGATGCCGAGGGTATCCCGGCGCTTCTGGTGGGACGCCTGCTGGCGGAGGACTTGAGTCTTTCCACAGGCGACTACGTCACCTTGACCAGCCCGCAAGGAAATCTAACGCCCTTCGGAATGCTTCCACGTTCGCGGCGATTTCGTGTCGCGGGAATCTTCGATTCGGGCTTCTATGACTATGACGCGAATTGGGGATTCGTGAACTTGCAATCAGCACAGGGGCTGGCGGGAATCGGCGATGTGGTGAGCTTGCTGGAAGTTCGAGTGGCGAATATGGACGAAGCAGCAGCAATTGCCGACACACTTCGGCACCGCGCAGGAGATGGATTTACGACCAGCACATGGATGGATGAGAACCGCGCATTGTTCCGCGCGCTAAGTCTGGAAAAACTGGTTACCGCGCTTTTCATCGGGCTAATCACTTTCGTTGCGGGCTTAAATATTCTTGTGGTGCTCACCATGACGGTGACCGACCGCGCTCGCGATATCGCAGTTTTAATGGCGATGGGTGCGCGGAGCGCGCAGGTGAGAAAAATTTTTGTGGTGCAAGGAATTGCCGTGAGTGTTACAGGAACGGCGGCAGGGCTCCTGCTCGGTTACACTTTGGCGTGGATCGCCGACAAATGGCGATTGATTCCCCTAAATCCGGAAGTGTATGCGATTCCCTACGTTCCGTTTCACGCCAACGCGCTGGATTCACTGTGGATTGCCGGCGCGGCGCTAGCAATTAGCCTGGCAGCGACAATCGTGCCGGCGCGCGCGGCCGCAAAAATCCTGCCAGTGCAAATTCTCCGCTTCGAGTAATTCCCAGAAACTTGTTCCAGTCGAGACGTGTTAGAATCGAAAAAGAAGCGAAGTTTTGGCGGAGGCTAATAACAGCCCAAAAAGATACAAGGGTCCGGACATGGTAACAGTACGGGCAAAATGTGAAATTCATTAGAATGAGCGCGATTCAGGGCGAACCACGGCAAGGGCTAGCAGCAAGTAAAGTAAGGACATACGGAACTGTGAGTTCGGCATCCTAATTGAGATAGGTTATCACGAGATATGCAGACCCAGCCGAGTTCGACTGCGGCAGTGTTAGACGACGGGCCCACTGGGGCCGCCGTTCCTTCCGGGATACTTCTGCAATGTGACGATCTCCGCAAAGTTTTTCGCTCTGGCGCGCAAGAAATAGCCCCCATTGATGGACTCAATTTTTCCATCGGCCGCGGAGAAATGATTTCGATCGTAGGACCTTCGGGAACCGGCAAAAGCACTCTGCTGCACATTCTAGCCGCGCTGGACACTCCAACGAGCGGTACAGTATACTTCGGCGGGAATTCGCTCCGGTCTTTTTCCGAGGCGGAGCTAGCGGAGTATCGCAATCGCGCCGTTGGGTTGGTATGGCAGCGTCATCACCTGCTGCCGGATTTCACGGCCGCCGAGAATGTAGCGATGCCTTTGCTGGTTCGGGGCGTGGCCTTGGGACAGGCGCTCCAGACGGCCGGCGAATGGCTCGCAGAGGTGGGGTTGGCCAGTCGAACCGAACAGCGTGCCGGTGAACTTTCCGGAGGCGAGCAGCAGCGCGTGGCCATTGCGCGCG
>Ga0073928_10010951_pt1 | contig 10670 bp, 11 predicted proteins | sample PaiPotPPA55metaG_FD_76969 | JGI IMG/M metagenome (GOLD analysis project Ga0073928, IMG submission 76969) | Iron sulfur acid spring bacterial and archeal communities from Banff, Canada, to study Microbial Dark Matter (Phase II) - Paint Pots PPA... ...
CCAACCACGGAAACTGTCTTCGCTCCCGCAGCTTTCAAGTACCGCACCGCCGCCAGCACATCCAACTGGAAGGGAGCGTGGTCGAAGTCCTTGTCCCCCGGCCCGTGCGACTTGCCAAAGCCGCGAAAATCGATCGCCAGCATCCGAAATCCGGCGTTGGCGAGCGCTTCCGCCTGCGGCTTCCAGCTTTCCTTGGTAAACTGCCCGCCATGCGCCAGCACAACACCGCGCACGCCACTCCCATAAAGATCGGCAACAATCACGCCGCCGTCCTCAGTGGGAAAGGAAACAGCCCGCTGAGCCTCCGCAACCGTCCAGAAGCTCAACCATGCGAGGATGAGAAGTACGATGCGCACGAGGCCACTCTATCACCGTGAGAAGAGGCGGTGTGAAGTGTGAGTGTGAGTGTGAAAAGCAAGTGCGACTTGCCTTTGTTTTTCACACTCACACTGCGGGTGCCCCGGTCTGGATTTCCAGACCGGGGTTCGCAGCTACACCTTCGGCCTCGGCCATTTCGCCTCAACCGTCGTCGAAATCCCCCCACGCGGCCGAAAATCCCCCTTCACCACCGCCCATGCCGGATCGCAGGCCTTCACCAAATCTTCCAGCACCTGGTTGACCACGTTCTCCTGGAAAATCCCCAGGTTGCGATAGCAAAACAGGTATTCCTTCAGCGACTTCAACTCCGCGCATCGCTCCCGCGGCATGTACTTGATGGTCAGAATTCCGAAATCCGGCAGCCCCGTTTTTGGGCACACCGAGGTGAATTCAGGATCGTCAACCAGGATCTCGTACCCGGGAAACTGGTTCGGCCAGGTCTCGATCGCAGGAAAAGGGAAGTCCAGCCCCGCCGCGGCGTGCTCATCGGTATATCGTTGCTCCAAAGCCATACCTCTATTGTAAAACGTCGCCATTTTAGATTTCTGGATGCCAATCATTAGTCCTATGCCGTGTCATTTTGTGTTCCATCCCCAATCAAAAGCATCCTCCAGACCCATTCCCTGAGTCCAATCCTGCAACGATGAGTCTTATATACTGGCTTTCGGTTCCGCATAAGCAACACCACTCCGAATCGCAGGCTCACCAAGGTGCTACAAACGCATGGCAGAGGAAAGAAAGCAGATAGGACGCGTGTGGCTTTGGCTCGGCGCGGCAGTACTTCTCGGAATTGTCTTTTTCGTGGCCCGCTACCTGACCCGCGAGAAGCTGCCCGTCCGTGCCGCTGCGGCCACGCGTGACACCCTGGTCGGCACGGTCAGCACCAATGGCCTGGTGGAACCCGAAGCCAACATCGAGTACCGCAGCCCCCTGGCCACCACCGTGCGGCTGATCAATGTGCAACAGGGCGAGTACGTCCCTGCCGGCAAGGTCCTCATGCAGCTGGACGACATCACCGCCCGGGCCCGCGTCGCCACCGCCGAAAGTGCCCTGCGCGCGGCGGAAGCCACCAACGAGGCCACCCGTCACGGCGGTACCCAGGAGGAGCGCCAGTCTTTCTCCTCCACCACGTCTCGCGCCCGCCTCGATCTTGCCCAGGCCCAACGTGAGCTCGCCGCTTTGCAGAAGCTGCAAGCCACCGGCGCCGCCTCTCCCAGTGAAGTGGACGCCGCCAAACAGCGTGTCGCCATCGCCCAGGACTCCGTCAACTCCAACGAGAACCGCCAGACCACTCGCTACGCGCCCAGCGAGCTGGCCCGCGCCAGCTCCGCGGTCGCCGACGCCCAGGCGAATCTGGCCGCCGCCCGTGCCGTGCTCGGCCACACCAGTTTTCGTGCGCCTTCCGATGGCACCGTCTATTCCGTCCCCGTCGGACGTTCCGACTTTGTAGAAGAGGGCAAACTGCTGCTGCAGATGGCCGACCTCCACAAGATCCGCGTCCGCGCTTACTTTGACGAGCCGGAAATCGGGCGCCTCGCCATTGGGCAAAAGATCCGCATCGTCTGGGACGCCCGCCCCAACAAGGAGTGGCATGGCCACATTGTCCAGGTGCCCTCCACTATCACCAGCTATGGAACCCGCAACGTCGGCGAGGTGCTGGTCGCTATCGATGACGCGGATGATGGCCTCCTTCCCGAAACCCACGTCACCGTCACCGTCACCACCTCCAGCGAGCCCAATATCCTCACCATCCCCCGCGAGGCCCTGCACAGCGAAAACGGAAAGCCATATGTCTTCCGCATCGTGAACGACAGCCTAGTCCGCACTCCGATCACCATCGGTACCCCCAATTTGACCGAAGTTCCGGTCACCGGGGGCCTCAAGGATGGCGATACCGTGGCCACCAGCAGCGTCAACGGCCTCCCTCTCGAAGAAGGAGCTCCCGTCAAGGTAATCCGATGAAGTCAAACACCACCCCCATGACGTCGTCACCGAAACCCACAGGGGTGCCCCACATCTCGCGTCTGAGATGTGGGATTGCCACCAATCCGAGGCGGACGATGACACATACCCGGGTGCCCCATATCTCGATTTTGAGATGTGGGAGTTCCGCGAAGCCGGATGCGACACCTTCACATCGCCGAATCCGATCCAGCCGATCTCGCATTTTCGCGCTTCCAGCCCTCTTTCTCAGCCTCTGTCTCCTCGCCCTGCCCGTTCACGCCGCCGACTCCCTCGCCGCCGCCAACACCGCCCTCCAGGCCGGAAAGGCCGACGAAGCAACCAGCCTGCTCAACGACGCGCTGAAAGCAAACCCCAAGAACGCCGAGGCCAACAACCTCCTATGCCGCGTCGAGTACACCCTGCAGCACTTTGACCAAGCCGCCGAGCACTGTCAGAAAGCCGTTTCCGCTGAACCCAACAATACCCGCTACCATCTCTGGCTGGGCCGCGCCATCGGCGAACGCGCCAGCCGCGCCTCCTTCCTCAGCGCCTACTCCCTCGCCAAGAAGACCCGCGAAGAGTTCGAAACCGCCGTGAAACTCGATCCCCACGACGCCGAAGCCCTCGCCGACCTTGGCGAGTTCGACAAGGAAGCCCCCGGCGCCGTGGGCGGCGGCATGGACAAGGCCGAGGATGTCGCCAAAAAGCTCGACGCCGTCGACCCCTCCCGCGCCCATCTCCTGCGCGCCGCAATGGCCGAAAAGCAGAAGAACACCCCCCAGGCTGAGCAGGAATTCAAGGCGGCCATTGCCGGTCCCCGCTCCGCCATCGCCTGGATGGAGCTGGCCAACTTCTACCGCCGCCGCGAGCGCTGGCCTGACATGGATGCGGCCATCAACAGCGGCGCCGCCGCGGCTCAAGGCAAAGGCAGGAAGTCTGCCATCGCCCTGGCCAACGGGGCCGGCATCCTGGCCCGCACCAACCGCAATCCCGACCTGGCCATCAAGCTTTACACCAGCTACCTCGACTCCCCTGACAAGAGCGAAGAAGCCCCGGCCTTCGAAGTTCTCACCAAACTAGCCCGTCTTCGCGAAAAGAACGGCGATCACCCCGGCGCCCAGCGCGATCAGGCTGCCGCCCTGGCCCTCGCCCACGATTACAAGCCCGCCCAGGACATCAGCCCGCAGGAACACAAGCCCCAGGAACCCAAGCATTGAACCTCGACCGCACCCCAACGTCCGGGCTACCCGCCCGCAGCAATGTCCATCCGCGGTCCGCGCGCCTCTTCGCCCTGCTGGCCCTGAGCTTCACCTGCCTGGCGCCTGCCTCTCTCCGCGCCCAGATTTCTCTCTCCACCGTCGTCGATCTCGCCCAGAAAAACAGCAGCACCGTCAAACTCGCCGACGCCGACCTCAGCAAGTCCGTCAAAGTCCTGGCCGAAGCCAAGGATGTCTACATCCCCAACCTGATCCTCGGCTCCAGCATCGGACCTCCGTCGATCGGCTTCACCTTCAGCCAGCCCTCAGTTGCCAGCGCCTCCATGCAGTCCCTGTTTTTCAGCTTTCCGCAGCGCCAATTCATCGAAGCCGCCAAGCACGGGATCGAAGCTGCCAGGCTCAGCCTGAAAGACGCCAGGGAGCAGTCCGCACTCGAAGCTTCCTCCGCCTACATCGAGCTCGACACCGTTACGCGCGAACTCCAAGGCTGTCAGCAGCAGTCTGAGTTTTCAGATCGCCTCCTCCAGATTGAACAAGAGCGCCAGGAGGCTGGCGTTGACCCCCTGAGCGACGTCCTTCAAGCCAGGCTCACCGCCGCCCAACTCAAACTGAAGCGAATGCATCTGCAATCCCGCGCCACGTCGCTCATCGCTCAGCTCGCCGCCCTGACCGGCCTTCCTGCTGCTTCCATTGCCACCCAACACGACAGCATCCCGGAAATCCCCGCCGTCAAAGCTGAACCTTTCGCGGTCGGAATCAAGACCGCCGGCATCGAAGCTGCCCAGATGCAGGCGCGCGCCCGCGAACACCAGGCCAAGGGCGACCTGCTCGGCACCACCCTGTGGCCCCAGATCGGTTTCGGGGCCCAGTACAACCGCGACGCCACCTCGCTGAACAACTACAACTCCTACTTTGGCCGGGTCGATCCCAAGACCGGAAAGATCGTCAAATTCAAGGCTGACAACTTCAGCGCCGGCTTCTCCATCCAAATCCCCATCTTCGACGTCGCCCGCCGCGACAAGGCCCGCCAATCCGTCGTCGAAGCTCTTCGCGCCAAGGTCGAAGCCGAGCAGGCCCAGCGTCAGAACGACGTTCAGATATCCATGCTCTCCGGAAGCCTGCAAGAACTGGATGCTTTGGCCGAAGTCGCGAGTCTAAAACAACAGATCGCCGCGGAGCAGCTCAAGACCGTGCAGACAGAACTCCAAACCGGCAATGGCGCCGGCGTCGAGCCCGGAGCCACCCCACAGCCGTCACCCAAGGCTGAGCAACTCGCCCGCATCGACGAGCGCCAGAAAGCCATGGACGCCCTCGACGCCGGCCTCGACCTCAGCAAAGCGCGGCTCAATCTCCTCCGCGCCCTCGGCCACATGGACGATTGGCTGCATACACTTTCCCCCGGTCCCTCGCCAGCCGCCCCCGCCAAATCACCGGCCACGGCCCCGATTGCACCACTCACCAAGCCGGGCAGCTAAGAAAAACTGCCCAAATGTTAGAATCACAAGGATGACTATGTCCCCTAGCCAGACAGTTCCAACCGCGAACAAGCCGCTCAAGACCCTCCTCCTGAACCCCCCGTCGTTTGAGAACTTCGACGGAGGCGCCAGTTCCCGTTGGCCCGCAACCCGCGAAATCGAGTCCTACTGGTACCCCGTCTGGCTCGCCTATCCCGCCGGGCTGCTGGAAGGCTCGCGCCTGCTCGACGCCCCACCGCATCACGTCTCGGCCGCCGAAACCATCGAGATCTGCAAGGAATACGAGTTCCTCGTCCTCTTCACCTCGACCGTAGGCTGGGAAGGCGATCAGCGCCTCGCAGAAGCCATCAAGGCCGCCAATCCCTCCATCAAGGTCGCCTTTGTCGGCCCGCCGGTGACCACCTCCCCGGACAAGGCCCTCAACGAATGCTCGGCCCTCGACTTCATCTGCCGCCGCGAATTTGACTATTCCGTCGTCGAATTTGCCCAGGGGAAGCCGCTCAGCGAAATCCTCGGCATCAGCTACAAGGCCCATTCCGCGACCGGCAGCAAGGTCGTGCACAATCCCGACCGTCCCCAGGCCGAAGATCTCGACGCCATGCCCTGGGCTACCAAAATCTACAAGCGCGACATGGACGTAACCCGCTACAACGTCCCCTTCCTGCTCCACCCCTACATCGCGCTCTACTCCACCCGCGGCTGCCCGGCGCAGTGCACCTTCTGCCTCTGGCCGCAGACTCTCAGCGGTCACGCCTGGCGCAAGCGCTCCACCGACGATGTGGCGGCCGAACTCGCCTGGGCCAAGCAGAACTTCCCTGAAGTCAAGGAGTTCTTCTTCGACGACGACACCTTCAACATCCAGAAGGCCCGTACCATCGAGCTCTGCGAAAAGCTGAAACCCCTCAACCTCACCTGGTCCTGCACCTCGCGCGTCACCACCGATCGCGACACCCTCAAGGCCATGAAGGATGCCGGCTGCCGCCTGCTCATCGTCGGCTTCGAATCCGGCGATCCTCAGATCCTCAAAAACATCAAGAAGGGTGCTACCGTCGAGCGTGCCCGCGCCTTCGCCAAGGATTGCAACGACCTCGGCCTGGTGGTTCACGGCGACTTCATCCTCGGCCTCCCCGGCGAGACCAAGGAGTCGATCCAGAACACCATCAACTTCGCCAAGTCGCTGGACGTTGAGACCATCCAGGTCTCCATTGCCCACGCCTACCCCGGCACCGAGTTCTTCGACTACGCCGAAAAGAACGGCTTCATCACCAACACTGACGCCATGATGGATGCCGGCGGCCACCAGATGGCCCACATCGAATACCCCGGCCTGCCCAAGGAATACGTGCTGGAAATGGTGCACAAGTTCTACGACGCCTACTATTTCCGCCCCAAGGCCGCATTCCGCGTCATCTGGAAGGCTGTCGTCAACCGCGACGTCCCCCGCCTCTACGTGGAAGCGAAAGCATTCCTAAAGCTGCGCGGCGAACGCATGAAAATGGTCAAGGACGCCAAGAAGCTGCAAGGCAAGACTCCTGACCCCCTCAGCGCCGGCGCGTAACACCTCGCAGCTCGAAGAATACAAAAGGGCGACTGCTACGGCGGGCGCCCATTTCTTTGCTCCCCAGGACTCTGAGGCATTCTCACGCCACTCCCCGCAGATTAGGCAGCAACACGACTGGACCGTCCCCCACGGATCGTCTCTTGCCGGGAAACCTGCAAAATTCCAAGGCGCACCGTCTCCAGCCAAAGACAATGAAAACCTCGTGCCTCATGCCCCGTCGCGCCGCACTCGCCCTCTTCCTCGCCGTTCTCCCTCTGGCCCAGGTCGTCCACGCTCAGGAACCCGAGGCAGCCCTTACCGCCGCCGTCGCTCCCGTCATTCCCGGAATCCTCCCAGCCTTCATCACCGCCGGTCTCAGCGACCCAGCCGGCCGCGTTCCCGCCCTCAATGCTGTCGCAGGCGCTGCCGTCGCCAATCTCTCCATCGCCACACCCACCACAATCCTGACCCACGGCCAGCACTATACCTACACTGTCGCCTTGCAGGACAACAACTACACCGGCCCCTACACCATCACCTACTCCCTCACCCAGGTCTCCGGCACCACCACCAAGACCCTTCAGTCCGCCACCATCGTCTCCAACAAGACAGCTGGTCCAGGCAGCTACTGGGTCTGGGCAATCAATGCACCCGCCGCCCCCAACTACCCGGGCCTGGCCACCCTCACCGGTACGATCACCTACGGCAAAAACGTCCAGAAAGTCTCTACTCAGGTTCTTTTGAAATAGCCCCATCCGCTCCGAAATACATCCCCCCAACCCCGGGCGCGGCGATCCACCGGATCCTGCGCCTTTTCCACCTTCAACGAATCAACTGCCACTTCCAAAACATCAAATTGCCTATAGCATTTTCCGGAAAGGTATAGACCGATTCGCAAGGGTCGCGTGGCTTTTTTATCAAGGAAAAGCCACTCCTAGCCAAATCACCTGGACCACACTATTCCGGAAAATGCCCAAGCAGGATGGCATCTCTCTGAACCTCAGGCCGGAAGCGATATTCTGAATAGGAAGGAGTCGCCCACCCGGTTGATTCCTCCATCCCTCCGCTCATCTTGCGGAAGTCTAAGGTTGCATGGCCCACGCAAGACTTTCACTGCAGCAATACCTCATCCTGGCCATGGTCGCCATCTGCGCCCCGCTGGGCGACAGCTGCCTTTCCCGCGGCATGAGTCATCTGCCGCCCATCTCGCTGGCCCATCCACTCACTCTCATCGCCTCCGTTTTCACCCCCTGGATCGCTGCTGGCATTGCTCTCCTCATCGGCTTTTTCGCCTGCTACCTGACCGCACTTTCCTGGGCTGACCTAACGTACGTCCTCCCCACCACCGCCTTCGGCTACGTGGTCATCGCCCTGCTCAGCCATTTCTGGCTGCACGAATACATCTCGCCTTACCGCTGGGCCGGCATCCTGCTCATCACCCTGGGCGTCGGTTTCGTCGCCCACGGCCCGTCCTTGACCGAAAAGCCGAACGAGTCGCTCCCTCCCCAAGATGCTCCTGCCGAACCGGTGGTTCAGATGGGAGATCGCCCGTGATGCTCTCCCTCCTGCCCCACGCCGCCGATCTGCCCCCCGGCATCGCCCCCCTTGCCGCCGCGGCCATGATCGCCACCGTATCCCTCACCTCCACCGCCGGCGAAGTCCTCACCGCCGCGGCCATGAAATCCATCGGCGACCTCGACGAAATTCGCGCCCATTCCGGCCTCAAAGGCGCCATCCGCGCCGTCCTCACCTGCCCCCTCTTCTTCGCCGGCGTCAGCTTCCTGGCCCTCGCCTTCTTCGCTCTCCTCTTCGCCTTGAATCACCTCAACCTCTCCCTCGCCGCCCCCGCCTCGGCCTCCCTGACCCTGGTCACCAACGCCATCGCCGGCAAGATCTTCCTCAAAGAAAACGTCGACCGCCGTCGCTGGGCCGCCGCCGTTCTCGTCTGCTTCGGCGTCTACCTCCTCGCCCACTGAACGCAGGACCTCGCGGTCATTTTCTGCGGGGGCAATTCGTATCTCAGGAGAGAAACAGGGCGGGGTTCCGCGTGAGATGACTGGAAGCCTTTAGGAGCAATCTACCCGTGTTGGATTCCAACCTGGCTGCGAGCGGAAATTTCCACTCAGCCGGGATATCGATCTCGCCTGAGGTTCCCAACCACGGGTATTCCACATTATCCGGTCTACGGTTGGCGTCGTTAACCTGAGGGTGCAACAGATCGATCTCCCGACAAAGCTTGCCAATTTCCTCGCCTCTCGGCGGGTGATCATACCCGATTCTTCGCCAATGTTCACGGATCAATTGGGGCAATATTTTGACCACCACATTATGCGAAGTCTTCAAATCCTCGCGGTCCGCGTTGTAGATGTGGGCCTTACAGAGCTTTTCGAGCCACATCTGGAGAAAATGCAATCGCTGACTTGTCGGCAGGGAAGTCTGAGTCAATTGAGTGTAGGCATCAAGATCGGCAGCCGCTTGTGCTAAAAACGCACTACTCCAGGTTTTCATCAAGCGGCGCTCGGATACAACGTCTCGCCGAGAGACCAACCCTCCGGAAGAGTGAGATCTCCTGCCCGTATGCTCTCAAATTCTTCCTCTGTCACCTCGATAATCACAGTGGAGTAGGGTGTTAACGGAGGATTTGGTCCGAAAGCAATCGGAACAATGCCTGATGGGGAGGTGTCAGGATTTACTTCGAGTAGCTTGATTGGTTCATGCACTGCGCTTTCTTCTCCCCCAATAACCCGTACAACCCGGTTAATGGACGGGTCAGACCTAAGATGGGCTTCAACGAGTTGCAGTGCGGCGGTGCTTTTATCAGGCGTAATCGTCAAAATAAATCATCTCCTTTGGAAGGATTCAGTATAAGCGCTCTGATGAATTTCAAAGGAAACTCAAAGCCACCCGCCACACCAGTTACACTCCCATCATGGCTTCCCGTCTCTTTGTTGCCACCACCAGCCAGGGAAAACTCGCCGACTTTCGCGAAGCCGCAGAAGAGTACCAACTCGCCATCGATCCCGTGCCCGGTCTCCGCACCATCCCGGCTCCTCCCGAAGAGGGCCAATCCTTCGCTGACAATGCCATCTTCAAGGCCATCTATTACAGCAACTTCGCCCCCGGCGAGATGGTCATCGCCGACGACTCCGGCCTAGAAGTCGACGCCCTCCACGGCGCTCCCGGCGTCCGCTCTGCTCGCTTTGCCGCTGATTCCGGCCTTACCGACTCGCCCGACGCCAACGACAACACCGACGTCTGGAACAACATTGTCCTCCTGCAAAAGCTCGAAGGCGTTCCCTCCGACCGCCGCACCGCCCGCTATCGCTGCGTGCTCGCCGCCGCCCGCGATGGCCAACTCCTGCTCACCGCCGAAGGCTCCGTCGACGGCCTCATCCTGGAAGCTCCCCACGGTACCGGCGGCTTCGGCTACGACCCCCTCTTCTACCTCCCCGACCTCGACCAGACCATGGCCGACCTCGACACCGGCGTCAAATTCGCCGTCAGCCACCGCGGCCTCGCCTTCGCCGCCCTCCTGCCGCAACTCCAGCAGTAAACACTCCGAGCCTCTCCCGGCGTCATGGCATACTCTCTGGATGGAAGCATGCCCCAAATGCATCGGATTCTCTGGGAAGGTCGACATACCCACCCCCTCTCAGTACATCGACATGAGTCGCCAATTGAAGGAACTCGTGCAGCAGGGCACCTTTCTCGTCGTCCACGCCGACTATCCGTTGGGCGAACTGAGAAACGGCATGTGGCCCGATGACATCCTCCAACACGACTTTCAATGCACTACCTGCGGCCGCGCGTTTCACCTTTTTGCTGACACCTACCACGGAAGGGCCACATGGCGGCCACTGCCTGCGACGGAGCCATGAAGGCGACCTGCCACAGTTCACTGCCCACTGATCACTATCCACTGCCCTCACACGACACGCATTTCGCAATGCGGCAACGCATCCGGCCGCTTCCTTGACTGCCCTTATCTCCGCCACCAATAATGCACAGTAGACTCGACATAGCCCCCTCCACCTGGCTCCGTCGTCCGCAACTTTCTTGTCCTTCTAGGAGCAATCCATGGCAACCGCCACACCACCCGCGTCCGTTGGTCCCGTC
>Ga0073928_10010952_pt1 | contig 10670 bp, 9 predicted proteins | sample PaiPotPPA55metaG_FD_76969 | JGI IMG/M metagenome (GOLD analysis project Ga0073928, IMG submission 76969) | Iron sulfur acid spring bacterial and archeal communities from Banff, Canada, to study Microbial Dark Matter (Phase II) - Paint Pots PPA... ...
CCACTTGGCCGACGAACTGGCCATAAGTGGGCGAATGCGGATCGACGTCGATAACGCCCATGGCGTCGCGTTTCCCATTCTTGCCGACGTTGAGCAAAGAGACGTAAGCGATGTGTTCCGGCGCGGCCTTCATCGCCATGCCCGGCGAGGGGTAAAAGGTTGGATCCGGCATCAAGGACATATCCATACTCTCCTTTTGCAAGAATTACGGCGAAGGATTTGCCTCGGCCAACGTTTCCCACCGCGTGACGCAGTCCCGAGGAAGACAACAAAGCCGCCACGGCAGGACTCCAGAGAGCTGCGGGAAACGACGGGATGACAATGCCTGCCACGATCCGAAATCCAGTCATCAGCCGAGGGTCCACGCGCGGCTCTTTGGGTCGCTGTAAGCATAACTCGTCTGCCTATCACTGGGCCACCACCCCTTGCAGACTGTGGTCTGCACTCCGCTGCATCCCGGTCGGATTACGGACAAACCTGAAATAATCCCAAGGTAAGGGTTGCCGACAGTCCGGCCAGAATCGTCGCGTCATCTGTAAGGTGTTATGCGGGCTATAATGGCCGGCAGCGATGGCCCTTACCCCTGGCACTCAAAGGGATAGCAGTTAGCTCCGGCTCATTTTCGACTCGGATGAGCCATTCCTGAATCACGACATCGAGGTCACGCTCGAGAATATCTGCCACACTCTCAATAGTTACGGCACCGCTGCATTTGAGTGACCCTCTGCATCAAAACGCGCAACTTATTGTATCGATATGTCAGAGAGCAGATCCGGCATCCCAGAGTCTGGGTACCGTCGTTTACCGTTGGCCAAAAGAAAGCCCAAAACGGCGGCGTGCCAACACCGGCGACGCCGGAAGATTTCGAAGTCTTGGGCCGAAACTCGCCATCAATTCGCCATCAAAACTAAGCTGTTTTCGGGTCTTTTCGATTGCCAGAAAATGCGGAAAAGCTAAATAGGGAAAGCTTTTTAGGGTTGTCACCTCAAAATTGACACGGTAGAGGTCAGGAGTTCGAATCTCCTCGTGCCTACCATTTCTTTCAATGGCTTAGCGACTGACATCAGCGACCGCGGCATCGTGCTCACCGGCGGTGGCGCGCTGCTGAAAGACCTGCATAGACGCATCCGCGAAGAGACGGGAGTTCCGGTCTCGATTGCCGATGACCCACTGTCCTGCGTTGTGCTGGGGACGGGCAAGATGCTTGACGATTTCAAGCTCCTGCGGAAGCTCTCCATTGAGTCCATGGCGGCCTGAACAGAGTCGAGCAATATGCACTGTGATAAACCAGACTTGGCCGTGCAGGCGTATCAGATGGTGCCAAAATGTTATTCCCCGCTCACTTTGCCGGTCTGCCATTATCGAGGCACAGTGCGACCAGTTCGGAGACATTCGCTTCGCCCACGCACATGACCGTGTCTGCGCCCCCCCAGTAGATCTTTACGGTTCCATCGAGCTCCGCAACAGCGCCACAGGTGAAGACTACGTTGTGCACATAGCCAGTGACCTCCCAAGGATCCTCCGGTTGCAAAATCCACGAGTCGCCCACACCAATGATCTTTGCCGGGTTCCTGAGGTCGTGAAGAGCAACCCCCAAACGATAGACCGATCCATCCATCGTTTCGAAGACTCCGTGATAGATGGAAAGCCAGCCCTGGTCCGTTTTGATCGGCGGCGCTCCGGGACCGATCTTCATTTCGTCCCAGTGATATTGCACTGGCTTCATGATGAGCTGGGATTGGCCCCAATAGCATAGATCCGGAGAATAGGAAATCCAGATTGACCAGGGGGAGATTTCCGAATGAGGACGGTCAAGGCGAGCATAAAGTCCATCAAACTTCTCGGGAAAGATCACTACGTTCCGATAATCCGCCTCTGTGATGAGGGAAACCCTTTCCACCTGACTGAAGTCCTTCGTCTTGGCCAGGGCGATCCGCACTCCATTTCGCGAGTATGCACTGTAGGTGATGACGTACTCCCCGTCCAGCAACGTTACCCGTGGGTCCTCCACGCCGAACTCTTCGTAGCAGGCAAAAGGGCTGTCCCGGTCAGGAGTTAGAAAGGGCTGGGGATCGGCGGTGAAGCGGAATCCGTCGTGACTGCGTGCCAAGCCAATGATGGACCGTCCGGTGCGGAGATGGGAACGGAAAAGCATGATGTATTCGTTCCCGTGCTTCACGACCGCCGCGTTGTGAACGGTTTCCACTGGATAGGGGATCTCGGCCTTGGTGAGGATGGGGTTGTGGCTGTACCGCCTGACAATGTCCGCCTTCATGATCGTCTCTTCGCCTCCAGATCAAAAATCGTCGAGTAAACCCGCTCGTATCCCTCCACCATGGTTTCGATCGAAAAGTGTTGTCGGACTCGGCTGCGGCAAGCACGTCGGTCGATTTCAGAAATTCGCCCAACGGCCCGAACTGCCTCAGTGACGTTGGCAACCATAAAACCGGTCTGCCCGTCCTTGATCACCTCACGGCAAGAACCGAGGTCCATTGCGATGACGGGCACGCCGGCTGCATTGGCTTCGACCAGGACAAGTCCGAATCGTTCCGGGATAGTGTTCAGGTGCAGGAGAACTCGGGCTCGAGCAAACAGGTTGTTCTTTCCTGTCACGCCCACCGGTCCGATATAAAGGATGTTTTGACCGTCGACATGGGGTTGGACCTGCTCCCGGAAATAAACCTCATCCTGGACGATACCAGCGATGATCAAACGCATTCCGCTCAAACGAGCAACCTCGATGGCCAGATGAACACCTTTATCCGGATGGATCCGACCAAGGAAAATCAGGTCATCACCGCCACGTTCCTGGAGCGGGTACAACGAGAGATCAATGCCGTTGTAGACGGTCGCTAGGTAATTGAGCCCTGTCGCTCGGTCGGAGTCGCTGACGGAAACGAAATATCCGTCACGATACTTCTGATAGATGGGCATGATTTTGGCTGACGAGAATCCGTGGATGGTGGTTAGGACCGGTGTTTTGATCAGCCGCGTGTAGCTCAAAGGCATGAAGTCGTAGTGGCTGTGGATGAGGTCGAACTCAGCCGCGAGCTCGAACGCTTCGGAGATGTGAAGGTATTCGGCTACTTTGGAATCAACAGTGGAATCCTCTTCATACCCCCTGTCCACCACGGCATGCAAGTGAGCGCTGGTCACAGAATCCCCGCTAGCGAACAACGTCACGTCCCAGCCACGGGCGACGAGCCCTTCGGTGACGTTGCTGGCCACCGTTTCCCAAGCGCCGTATTGCCGAGGAGGCGTTCGCCAGGCTATCGGCGACAGGATTGCCACTTTCTTGTCGGGGTCTCTCATGCTGTTCGACGACACTTCCTAGTCCATGGCAGCTAGCACTTCATCGAGGGGAACGGTGGCGAAACCGGTGGCGTGATCCGCCATGCCATAGGGAATGATCAGTTCGCCGTTGTGGAGGAGAGCACCGCACGTATAAACGACGTTCGGCACGTAGCCTTGACGCTCGCTTGGGTCCGGTTTGAGCAATGGCTCGCGGAGGCGGCCGATCACTCTGCTGGGATTGTTGTGATCGAGGAGGAACGCGCCGATGCAGTACGTTCGCAGGGGGCCGACACCGTGGCTGAGTACCAGCCAGCCGGCTTCGGTCTCAATGGGGGATCCGCAGTTCCCAAGCTGGACTAGTTCCCAGGGGAACGTCGGCTTAAGCAGCACCTTGCGTTCATACCAGAAATGCACGTTGTCAGAAAACATTAGGTAGATGTTTTCATTGTCCTGGCGGGAAAGCATGGCATAAAGGCCGTTGATTTTACGGGGGAACATGGCCATGCCTTTGTTTTCGGCCGCCGGACCATTCAGCGTAATAAACCGAAAGACGAGGAAGTCAGAAGTCTCCACCAGTTCGGGCAAAATCACCTTGCCATCGAAGGCCGTGAAGGTGGCGTAGTAGACGTGGGATCCGTCATCTTTCTGGAAGCAAACGAACCGGGCGTCTTCGATACCGTTGCGTTGTGACGGCGTGGCTGGGAAAAGAACCCGTTCAGACAGCTGCTGCTGGGGATGAAACTGAACCTCATAGTTGGATCGGGCCAAAGCCAACATCCCTCGGATCGCGTTTCGGTCCGACTCGCGGGACTGATTCATTTCGACTTCGAGACTGGCGCGCAATTCTTCCAATGCAAACGACTCTCCAAACTTGTCCATCGCCCGGCGTGTGAATTCGTTGGTCAATCCCAGCTCAAAGAGTTTTCGCTCAAAGAGCGCCTTGTCGTAACGGGGATTCGGAATTTGACGCGGCTCGGTAAGGAAGCCTGTTGGGGGCAGGACCTCGATCCGATGGTCGGCATGGACGATACCCGTTCGAAAAGTGATGGAAGAAATATGTCCCTCCCCCGTGGCGCGCAAGCTGAGGATAAAACGCAGAGCGCCGGGAGGTAGGTCAGACTGGTCAGGGTGCGGCACGATCGACGGATTGAACAGCGCTGCAGATTCTAAGGAGTATTCGCAAACGAAATAGGAACCTATCAACAGCTGTCTCTGTTCGGAAATTTCCTTATCGGTCAATAGGAGGTCGCGGATCTGTTCGAACCGTTCCAGAAAGGATCTGTGGATTTGCTGGTGTCGCTGGGAGAATTCAGCGGATATTTCGTTCAGGAGTGGCCCGATTTGGTTCTCGGGGAGCAACATGATCCTGGCGATAATCCTGCTAGCTCGCTCGGGATCCTCCGGTCTGAACGGCCGCAGAAGAACGCGGGACTGGTCAGGCCGGAGGACTGTGGCCGTGCGACGGACGCGAATCGAGGTGGTGGTGATCATGGACTGGCTACTCCTTAGAAACGAAGCCGGAAGCCGCGATTGCTTTAAACGGCGATCGATTTCGTTTCTGCCACGCAATTTTCTATGTCCGGCCAACTGCTCCCGAGCACATCAGGGAGCGGATACTAGCTTTGTCTGGCTGAGCAATGCTCTGAGGGGCGTTGAGACTAGTTAGCACATCTTCATGCGCGCCGGCCCACTCTCTGGGTGACAGCCAACGTCCTTATTCCTATTTACTCAAGTGAAGTCATCGCCGTGGGGATTCTCGCTTGGGTGGTCTCCTTCTGCGAGTCGTAGGCTCAGTCCGGCATGTGCCATCACCCGAAGTCTACCAAGGCGGATCTGGACAGGCTGAGCAAGAACGCTCACATGCAAGGACCACGCCGGCTAGCAGAACAGCGCGGGTTTGAGATTGTTCACCAGATCATTTCGAGTCCCTACCGCCGATTCCGTTGATCCGATAGCCGCCGCTAAAGGAGAACGCTGCGTTGGCGGCTGGTGCGTCACAATCGATCCGCAATCGCCTGCGTCCGGCCCTAACCCGCTTTCACTTTCTGTGCCAACTCGCGAAACTCCTTGGCTTGTTTGTAACTCGCCTTGACTTGTAACTGTGCGAGCTGTCGAGATTTCTCGCTGGGCAAAAGCAAGGTCACGCTTTCAGGTGTTCGCGGGTCCGCGACACTCTTGGCAAGAGAGGCCAGGAGAGAATCCTTTATTTCGTACTCCACGAATCGGCAGGATTTGTGCAGTGCGGTGATAAAAACGTGATAGTTCCACGCTCAAAACGGGTCAACTGGGATCAGAACGGGTCAAAATGGTAGTGGGCTACTTTGATTTTTTTCGGGCTCTCTTCGCGGCCAGGACGATTCCGAGAGGGGTATCGGGCTGTTTCTTGAAGCCGCGCCGCTGGCTGTCTGTGGTTCTGGTCTTGGCTAGGAGTTCGGCTTCTGTCGCTTCGTCTTCTTGAACCTTCCCCGTTAGACGACCAGGTACCTCGCCAACAGTCCTGCGTTCGTCCATGTGTCGGCGTTGCTTCCCGCGCTGGATGCTCTTGCGGCTGGACTTGCTGTTCTCGCCGTACCTATTGCGGCGCTCCCGTTCAAGGCTCAACTGCTTTTTCTCTTCGGGATTCTTAATCGTGCTCATGCTGCTCTTTCTGCCCTCCGCTGCTCGTAGGCTTCCCAGAGGGCTACAAGGTCATTCACTTCCCAGAGCCGATCCGTGACGCCAGCGGCCATCGCCGGAGACATGCGAAGTGTACGATGGATTTTGATGAAGTTGTAGGCGAAATAATTGAGGGCTGTCGCAGCCGCGTGATTTTCCAGCTTGCGAGAAAAGCCATTCGACAGGCGCGTGTAGCGGCGCATCGTAGTGCGAACTGTCCAGTTCTGGCGCTCTACTTTTGAAACAAGCTCCGACCCAAGCTGGTCCCCCAATTTCGTGGATTCCTTGTTCTTGGCCTTTAACACCAGCACAGCGTTATCGCCCGCGGATACGCAAGCTCTCTCTCGCTGGGCGAAAATTCTGATGATGATACAGGCGATCATTTCGTTAGCTGTAGTTGCGTTGCTAGCCGCTAGAGCTGTGAACATTCTCGAGTTGCGTTGTCATTCGCAACGCGGGCTTTGAAGTGTGAAGTGAAGGAGTCGATCCCCCACGATTCGGCCCCGAACCCACTTGCCAAGTTTTTGGTAGCAATTTGGTAGCAAATTGCGCCGAGTATTACGGTTCCGCCGGTTCCTCCGGTTCTCATTGACACGGTAGAGGTCAGGAGTTCGAGTCTCCTCGTGCCTACCATTTCTTTCAATCACTTACCGTTTCTGACCACGCTCCCCGAGGCTCCAAATGGCTCCATTAAGCGCATCGTAGTCGCCGCCTTGCCACCGCGGAGAGGAGGCTGTTCCACACTTCCCAGAAGGCGACTTGAACGAAGCCTTTGCGGCGGACGCTATCGCGTGCCCCAAGGCAAGCGGCATCGGAGATTCTTGCAGGATGGTCTGTCTCGCGTTACGATGAGGCAATCTTGAGCTTGAGTTTCTTGGTTAATTCAATGAATTCCGATTCGAAGATCGTGCCGCAAACACTCTGCTTTTCAATAACTTCCAAACCAAAGTCGATTGAAATCGCATAGCGTCCGCCGCGAACAAAGCGGCTTCCTTCAAGTCGTTGTATCAAAAGCGACCGCCGCAGATTCTGACGAGCTCCTAACTCCCATTCCGCGGTCGCTTCTGATAGAACCCTAAGACTTCTGAGGAGTGATGCAGAGAAATCGTTGGAACTGTGTTTGATTGATTGATCGCTGAAACGCTGGAACGAGCATAAAAATAGCGGCTACACTCTCCCTAAAGCCGAGCAGCCGGAACGTGAACGAGCATCTTAAGTTTCCGCGGGAACCGATCATTCCACGGCAAGCACGTTCGCGCGCGACTCCGGCGCCCCCGCCATTAGCAGCCTCTCATCGCTTACAGGAGATTATTGTGTGAAACCAACTCGTTTGAGCAGCTCTTGGAAACGTGGGTTTTCATGAAGATTGTCGAAACTGCGGTCGACCCTCAGAAATAGGACTTCGAACGCGTGCTCGTTCACGGCCCGATCGAGCATATCGAGAGCGCCGCTCTTATCACCGAGAGCCGCGTACACCTGTGCCAAACCGTAGGGCGAGACGTAATGATGCATTCCGCGCAATTGGAGTTCACGCAGGCTCTGCTGCGCTTGTTCACGTCGCCCCGCAAGGGCATACCCGCGGGCCAATCCAGCCGACATTAGACTTGCACCGTGGGTGAGATCTCTCGCCTTTTGAAGATGTGCGATCGCCTCGTCGTACTGCCTTACATTCGTCAATGCCCCGCCTAGGAAATAATGCGCCGGCGCGAACTGAGGATCGAGCTGGATCACTTTCTCATACTCTTCAATCGCGCGGCCATATTGCCGCGCGTTAGAATACGCGAAACCTACAAGGGTTTTGACGATCAGTGACAGCGGATCAAGATCCCGAGCGCGTTCCATTTCGACGGTGGCTTCTGCGCTTCGCGCGCCATGCATCAAGAATTCGGCATAGCTCTTGTGCGCAATCGCTGAATTCGGATCCAGCTCGATGGCTCGGCGGAACTCTCGTTCAGCATCGGCCCACTTCCATTCGTACTCGTGTTCCGCCTCGGCCAGAGTCGTGTGTGCCTCCGCCAGAGTTTCGTCAAGTTCAAGGGCGTGCAGCGCTGCCGCCTTGGCTTTTGGATACGCCTCTTGCGGCCGCATGAGCAGCCAGCCCGCCAATAGCAGGTACGAGTTCGCCAGGCCGGCATAGGGCGGGGCGTACGAAGTGTCGCCCTGAATTGCCGTCTTAAAATATTCCACGCTCTTGCGCAGGCTGGGTTCTGAGCGCTGATTCGCCTCATAGAGCCCCATCAGGTACGCGTCATAGATCGTTGGATTAGGGACGGAACGAGGATGCCGTCCGCGCTCGGGCGTGACTTCGAGCACCAGCGCGCGGGCAATCTGTCCGGCGACGTTGCTCTGAATCGTCAGGACGTCGGCAACTCCGGTTTCATAGGTTTCTGCCCACAGGCTCGCCTGATCTCGCGTACGAAAAAGCTGAGCATTGATTCCTACGTGATTGCCGGACCGCCGCACGCTGCCTTCTAGCACATAATCGACGCCGCCCAGTTCACGCGCAACTTGCGGAAGCGGTTTCTGTGTTGCCCGGTAACGCATCGCCGACGTCCGTGCGATCACGGAAAGTCCGTTCGGATATTGTCGTCCGAGCAGTGTGATCATTTCGTCAGTCAGTCCATCACTGAAATACTCCTGGGTTGGATCACCGCTCAGATTGTCAAAAGGCAGCACGAGCAGCAACACACGCTTCTGCATCGGTTTCAGAACTGTCGCGGACTTCGTTCGAAGCGCGTAAATCCCGGCAACAACCAGCACAACCGCCAACATCACAGCGCTGATCGCTTGCCACCCGGCAATGCGCGGACCTGTACTCGCTCTCGAAGAGTTTGTTGGCACGTCTGCAGTTTTCGAGATGGCCGCCGGCTGGGCGTCTCCCGTCGAAGTATCTCCTGTCAAACAGGGTTCACATTCCAGGCTCACAACCGGCGGCAAAAATCGATAGCCCCGACGCGGAATGGTCTCGATGTAAATTGGGTTTTCCGCCGAATCGCCCAGCACCTGTCGCAGCTTATTCAGCGTGGTCTTTAGGTTTGCGTCAAAGTCCACGAACGTATCTGCTGACCAAAGTCCCTGGCGCAACTCCTCACGAGTTGTAATCCTGCCTGGGTGCTCGAGCAGAAGTACGAGGAGTTGGAACGGCTTTTCCTGGAGTTTGATCTTCGAACCTTGCTTCCGAATCTCTCCTTTCGAGACATCAACCTGAAACACTCCGAACTGAAAGCGACGCGCCGGATGCGGCGAGTTCTCCACCGGAGTCGTTACCGAATCTTGTCCGAGAATGGACGTGTCGGTCGCCATGGTTCGTCGAGTATAACCCGGCACGAAACGAGCGGCGCATAAAACAGGGCTATGGAAAATACGAGCGAGATCTACGGAATTTGGGAGTCGATCTCCTCGAAAACCAGTGGGCGTTCAATAGCCGTTCTGGCCTGCGATTAACCTGCTCGACCATCTCCGACCTCAACATGCACCTGCAGCTTTACCTCCGATTTACCTGGAAATTACCGCACGTAGCCTCGGAAGGATTTTGGATTGCACGAGCACCCATCGAGTCTGTATCAACATGAAATCAAAAAGTGCTTGCGAGGATCCCTATGAAACGGCTGATAGAAAAGCTTGGAGTTCACGCGTGTCTAACCTCTCTCTTAGTTACAGTTTTGTTCTTCGGACTTGCGGTCGCTGCTTCGGCGCAGAGCTTCACCGTAAACAATTTGACGGCTGATGTTCCAGGCGTCGCAGCCAACACGGATCCAATCTCATCGGACCCGTGGGGCTGTCGCGTGGGATCATCGGCAAGTGGTGGGTCCCAAATTCTGGCTCGGCAACTTCCACGCTCTACGATGGAAACGGTGTTGCCAGCGCTCTCATCGTAAATCTTCCACCGGTACCCGGTAGTTCGACGCCTACCCGCGCGACTGGCACCGTGTTTACGGGTGCTGACGGGTTCAATGTCTCTCCTGGGAATCCAGCCCTTTTCATGTTTGTAACCCTTGACGGCACAATTCTCGGATGGAATCCCAACTTCGATCTTTTCAATGCCGTAGTGTTAGTGAACCGCAATGGCAAAGCGTCATACACCGGGATGACTACTGCGGAAATCGGCGCCTCGCATTACCTATACGCCGTGAACGCATTGACAGCACGCATCGAGGTCTTCGACACCACATTACAAAACGTGGCTTTCAAGGGCGATGCATTTCGAGAACCGGATCTTCCCGAGGGCTTGGCGCCGTTCAATGTGCAGAATATCGGCAGAGACATTGTCGTCACCTATCATCGGGATGGGGGAGAGAGATCCGACGGTCCCCAGGGTTGGGTCGCAATCTTTGACGCAAGCGGGCATTTTCTCTCTCGGCTGCATTCCCATTCCTTAAATGCACCCTGGGGAGTCGCTCTGGCTCCGCAGGATTATGGCGAGTTCAGCCACTTGCTATTGGTCGCTAATCACGGCAGCGGCCAGATTGCTGCGTTCGATCCGTTTACTGGCGAGTTTGTTGGCTTCATGCTCGATTCGAACGGAAATGTAATCAGCATCGACGGGCTGTGGGCGCTCGGCTTTGCCGACGGCGGAATCGCGGACTTCATAACTGTCATGGGACCTTACAACGCATGCTATTTCACTGCCGGAACGCAGATGGGCCAGCACGGATTATTCGGCAATCTTGTTCCCGTTGATTCGGATCAAACGCACGACGAACAATAAGCACAAATAGGGC
>Ga0073928_10010953_pt1 | contig 10669 bp, 9 predicted proteins | sample PaiPotPPA55metaG_FD_76969 | JGI IMG/M metagenome (GOLD analysis project Ga0073928, IMG submission 76969) | Iron sulfur acid spring bacterial and archeal communities from Banff, Canada, to study Microbial Dark Matter (Phase II) - Paint Pots PPA... ...
AGCCACTTGTGCCACGGAGAGGCGCCCGGGTCTCCTCCGGTGCGCCGCATTGCCGCCATCATCGGGTGGTTCTCCACGTCGACCAGGGAGAGGACGCCCTTGAAGCCACGCCTGCGTGCGGCGCGATATGCCGCGTAGATGAGCTGGTCGACGTAGCGGTGGCCGCGTTGCTCCGGGAGAACGCCGATGAGGACGATAATGGCGGCTTCAGCATCGCCCTCCCGCCTTGCCACGCCGACGAACCCGATCGGCTCGCCGTCAGCAGTCTCGGCGTGGAGCCAGGACTCCTGGTCACCCGGCTTGGCGTGGTGCTTCAGGAATTCCTCGGCCCAGTCCTCGGGGCGGTAGCGGGGGAACGTCAGCCCGTCGCCGCGATCCAGGGTTCCGGTCAGGCACCGCCCGATGACGGGGATGAACGGGTCGCGGCCGATGCTCGACATCGACTGCCAGCGCAGATCACGGGAATCCGGAAGGTTCTGACCGGCGTCGGTCCACCAGAACCCTTCCTTCTCCTGGAACACCTGGAACCCGCACGCTTCGGCGATAGCCCGTCGATCGGCGTGATTGCCGCTCACGGCCGCGCTGACCGGGAAGTAGACCGGCGATTCGTCGGGCGCGGACTGCGCGGCCGCGGTCAGCACGGCGCGAGCGGCGTCGAGCCGGCCTTCGGCCCAACTGAGCCGGGCGAGTGCGTACTCCACGGGCTCACGCTCGAAGATCTCGGCTCGCCCGAATACGACCGAGGCCGCTTGGGCCCCCTCGTGCTCGAGTACGAAGCGTGCGATCGGCTGCAGCGTTGATCCCGGCGGGACGTCCGAGGAGTCGAGCGGAATCCTTCGGACCTCGTCAACCAGCGATGGTGGTGCCACTGGGCTCCATTTTCTTGTCGGCCGCATCACGGGCATCGATGATCTGAGTCAGTTGCTCGATGAGCACGCTGCGTGCGCCGGGCTTGCACGAAAGCAGTAACTCGTCCTGGGCTTCGGCTACCAGGGTACTGAGCCGGTCCAGATGCGCTCTGCCGGGGGCGGTGAGGGTGATGACGTTGCGGCGGCCGTCGGTGGGGTCGGGGCTGCGGTCGACGTAGCCCTGGTCCGCGAGGGCGTCGACGGTTGCTGCCACGTCCTTTCGGTCGATGCTCGTGCACCGGCCCAGGTCCGCCTGACTCAACGGCCCGAACTCGTCGAGCGCGGCGAGCATCGCGAAGTGGTAGCGACGTGCGCCGGCGCTCGCCAGGGCGCGATCCGTCAGCCGGTTGGCGGTGATGGCCACCTGATTGATCAGCCAACTCGGCAGCGTGCGCAGTCTTTTCGGGGTGAGGTGCTCGCCGTTCTCCACGACGTCAGATTAGCAGATAGATGGTGCGACCATCGTTGGCTTCACCATCAATCTGGTGTACCGTGGAGTGGTAATCGTTGGTTCGGCCAACGAACTCAATCGTGACTTGGAGACAGCCATGACCGAAAACCCCGTGCCGCGCCCCAGCCTCGGACGCGCCCTCGGCGAGGTGTCGCGCACGCTCCGCAAGCTGCACCACCGCGCCCTTGAGGAGCGCGGCTCCGACTTTCCGAGCTGGATGCTCCTGACCCTGCTCAACGAGCAGGCCGCGCCGCTCCCCGTCGAGACCGTGGTCGTCGAGATGGACCGGCGCATAGACCTCACCCGACCGGACGTCGTCAGCCTGCTCGAACGCACTGCCGCCGCCGGTCTGGTCGCCTACCGTCCGGCGGGTCCCACCCCTACAGCAGGATTGACGAAGGCGGGATCCGCATACTTCGCAAGCCTCTACACGCACTCCCGCACGGTCACTGACGCTGCCGCCGACGGCATCGATCCCGCGGCGCTCGACGCGGCGATCACCGTTCTCCTCGCGGTCGAAGAGCGAGCGATGACGCTGCTCGACGCCTAGCATCCGCGGGCCGGTGTCGCCTCACCACTCCCAGGTGAAACCGAGGATCGAACGCTGGGCTCCACCGTCGAGGAAGCGGTGGGCCCTGAGGGACGCGGTGAGCGGCACCGGCTCGCGGTGGGTGATCTCGCCGCCGTCCAGATCGTCCCACTCGGCCCACCACAGCCGGCTCGGAACTCGGGCCGTGTCGAATTGCACTGATAACAGGAACTTGTCGACCGGGCTCCGGAACGCGTACCGCATCTCCGGCGGAGGCGGCTGCGTGTATCGCAGAGTCGTGGTGTAGTTCAGCACCGCCGTCTCGTCCCGGGAGAGCGGAGTATCGAGCACGATGTCTGTCGCGTGGTAGACAGTGCCGTTCTTCGTGCGAATCTGGTAGACCGGACCAGGCGTCGCGCCCGCCTCGACCTCCACGGTCATCGCGGCCGTGTCGACGACGAACGTGAACTTCTGGAACCCGTCCGCCTCGGCCCGGATGATCCGATCGGTCCGATGCTTGCGCGGCCGGCCGTCCGGACCGAGGTAATGATATTCGCGCAGGTCGACTGTTCGATATGGAGTCGTCGAGGCTTGGAGTATCGGTATCCGGGTCTCGCCCGCGACTCCGCGCACGTACCGAATCGCCGGGGATCCGGCGTGCAGGTGCCGCAACTGCCGGGCGTCGTCGTAGTGCATGTCGAAGGCCTCGATGAACCAGGCGAGCGTGGTGCTGCTCAGAACCGTCGCCCGGCGGTCCCGCTCCAGAGCGCGCGCTATGCGCCGGCGGAACACATCCGGCTCCTGGACGGCCTCATCGGTGGCGGCCAGGTATCGGCCGATGAACAGGGCGATCGCCTCGATCTGCCCCGTGGGCGGCCTGACCAGTTCCTTCCATTTGGCGCGGTAGGGCTCGAGGTCGAGCAGTTCGCGCAGCAACCTGCTCGTGGCGACCTCGGGCGAGACGTCCCGGTGGCCGTCGTGACCGCTGTAACCGGTATAGCCGTCGCGACCATCATCGGGATCTGATACGTCGCGGCCCAGCCGCCGCCGCTCGTCGAGTGCGTCGCGCAGTTCCGCGAAGGAACGGCGCTCCGCCTCGTCCGCATCGAGGAGGGTGACGATCGCGTAGAGCCGGTCGGATGCCGGGAGCACCTTGCCGTTGAAGTACTCGGAGATCGTGCTGTAGGAGTAGCCGGTCTGCTCGGCCAGGTCACGGTACGAGGGCTCCGCGATGTGTCGCTGCCAGGCGTAACGCCTGCGCAGCAGCCGGAGCGAGTGGCCGAGGTCCTCGCGGCTGTGCGCGTATCGAAGGCGGAGATCCCCTGTTTCGGAGGATTCATGCTCCATTCGCCCGATTCACCCCCACTGTGAAACCTGACTGTTTGTCAGTTTAGTCCAGCGAGGGTGAATCCGGGTCGGCTTGGCGTGTTCGACGGTGTTCGACGGCGTTCGCCGAGCCCGTACGCCCCTCCCGCGGCCGTGCCAGCATCCCGGGGAGATTCGCGATCACTCGGCGATTTCCCTTTGCGGGACCTCGACGCACATTTGGCAGGAGATCTGACCATGGACACCATCAAGGCACTGCTCCTCGACGACGAGGAGGGGAACGTCCGCACCGCGCAGCAGTTCAAGCCGGGGTTCCGGAGACTGGGCCGCGAGGTCGAGTGGAGCTTCGTGCACACGTCGGCGCGGGCGTGGGAGGTGCTCTCCGAGACGCGGGTGAAGTTCGACCTGATCGTGGTCGACCTGCTGTGGGACCGGAACGATCTGCGCGCGACGCAGGAATCGCTCGGGCCCGCGCTGATCGCCGAGGCGCGCAGACGATTCCCCGGCGCCTTCGTCCTCGCGCTCAGCGGAGGGCATACGGACCGTCAGCACATCTTCAACGACGCGCGCCGCAGCGGGGCGCACCTCGTACTGCGCAGGGACGAGTTCAGCCACGGGTCCGATGACACCAATCCCGATCAGATCGCCTTCGCGATCCAGGAACATCTGCTCGACGGCACCCCGGTCAGCCCGGTCCCGGTCGAGTACGACGTCGAAGATCCCGACATCCTCGGAGTCATCGACCAGGTCGGCGGCACGGCGACGCTATGCAGGCTGTATTCGCGGGCGCTTGAGGCACTGCGCCGCGAAGCCGCGAGCGTCCGCCTCGGCTTCGTAGCGCCCGGCGCTTCCGGAGACGGTGTCTGCGCGGTCGAAGCGACCCTTGCGGGCGGCGACGTTCGGATCCACCACGTGCTGAAGCTGAGCAAGGATTCTCATGGTCTGGAGCGTGCGGCGGAACGCGCCGTCGACGCCGCGATGATGGTCCGTCCGATGATGATCGTGCGGCCGGAGCCGGGATACCCGGTCGGACCGGTCAACGGCTGGTACGCGATCTGCACCCCACTGCAACGCGGCGCGATCACCCTGCGCGAATGGCTGGCCCGCGGGCCGGGCGACAAGGCCGTTCGCGACGTCCTCGCAGCCTCCTGCACAAACGTGGTCGGCGAACTGCAACGACAGAAGCCGCGGGAGAACGAGCCGTACCCGGACCTCATGGAGACCCCGGCCTTCCGGAAATCCCGGATCCTGCTGGCGATGAGAGAGCTCGAACCGGCGCTGCGCCTGCGCGAGGGCGGCGGCTTTTCCCAGCGCGAAGCCATAAGGCTGCGCAAATTCGTACGCGCCTTCGTCGTGGAGGGCAGACTCGAAGGCGTGGAGCGGCACTGGACTTCACGTGCAGCGCCCGCGGTCCTTGCGCATCGCGACTTCCACGGAGGCAATGTGCTGGTTTACGTGAGCGGCCGCCCCCAGCCGGTCGTGGTCGACCTCGACAGCTTCGGCCTCGACCATTGGGCCGTGGATCCCGCCTGCCTCTGCGTCGACCTGCTGCTGCACAGCGTGGACGCGGGCGCTCAGTCGATGCTGTTCAGCGGGTTCGCTGTTTGGCGGGGGCTCGCCGCCCGAATCGGCGCGCTGACGACCGTGGACCGGGCCGTCACCCGCCACAGCGGGACGAGGGCGGCGTTGACGGCGCTGAACTGGGTCACCCAGAACCTGCGCGAGGTGTGTCCCACGATCGCGACCGACGAGTTGTTCGGGAAGCATGGCTGGGAGTGGAACGCCGCCCTGGCGACCTTCTTCCTGCGCAGCACCTACCATCTGTCCATATCACCGCAAAAGCGGGCATTCGCGCTCGTCGCAGCATACGATCAACTGCTTGCGGCCGCGCGCGGCGCGCACGCTTCTGCGGCACTGTAGGGACAGCGCCATCTAGAGGCAGTGCTATCCCTGCGCGCTATCCCTGTGCCCGGCTCTGCGCCGGAATCCGCAGCTCCGACTGCGCACTGCGGGTCCGGATTCCGATGAGGGCCAGGGCGACCGCCGCGGCGACGAGGATGCCGATGCCGGCGACGACAGCGCAAGTGTGCAAGGCGTCGGTGAAGCTGGCGCCGTAGGCCCCGACCGCCTGACCGGTGGCCTGGTCGTCGGACAGCTTCAGGAAGGCGCCTGCCTGGATGCCGACACTGGAGACCATGCCGTCGACCTGGCCCTGGTCGGCCCGGCTGAGGCCGGACGACGCGAGGTGTCCCGGCAGGGTGGCCAGGGTGCGGTTGGTCAGGACGACGCCGAAGATCGCCGGGCCGAACGCGCTTCCGATCTGCCGCAGTGCACTGTTGGCGGTACCGGCGGTGCCGGCCAGACGGCGCGGCAGGCTGTTCACGGCGACGGTCGTGGTCGGCGCCATGGCCAGTGCGATGCCGATGCCCATGACGGCGATGACCAGGGCGGCCTGGCCGGTGCCGGTATCGGCCTTGAACGTGGTGACCAGCAGAGCTCCGATTCCGCTGATGATCAGTCCGATAAATAGCACCAGGCCCGGGGCGACGCGGTTCATCATGCGGCCGACCACCGGGCCGAGGATGACGGTGAAGCCGTTCAGGGCGATCAGCCGGACACCGATGTCCCACGTCGAGGCGTGGTGTACGAGGCCGAAGTACTCGCTGAGCGCGAAGACCAGGCCCACCTGAGCGAAGAGGGTGACCGCCATGACGATGGCCGCACCCGAGAAGGCACTGGAGCGGAACAGACGCATGTCGAGCATCGGGCTCGCGGAGCGCAACTCGACGGCGACGAAGGCTGCGAGTGCGAAGGCTGCCAGAACAAAGGCGACTATCACTTCGGTGGAGCCCCAGCCGGGCGTGCCGCCGCCTTCGATCACGCCGTAGACGACACCGGTGATCCCGATGATCGCGAGGATCTGGCCCGGAATGTCCAGGTGGCGCGCCCGATCCGCGCGGGAGTCCTTGAGGATGAACGCGCCGGCGGCGGTGATGACGACGCCGAGCACGAGGGCGGGCAGGAAGATCCAGCGCCAGCCGACGTGGTTGAGGATCTGGCCGTTGAACAGCGGGCCGAGGGTCAGGCCCAGACCCAGACAGCCGGTCCAGGCGGCGATCGCGCGGGCCCGGACCCGGTGGTCCGGGCAGACGTGCGAGATCAGGCCCAGGGTGGAGGGCAGCAGCGCGGCGGTGCCGATGCCGGTGAAGGCCTGGCCGACGCAGACCTGAACCACGTTGCCCGCGGTCAGCGCGACCAGGCAGCCGACCACGGTGAGGGTCAGGCCCGCCAAGTAGATCTTCTTACGGCCGTACAGGTCGCCGACGATGCCGAAGGTCAGCAGGAGCGCGGCGGTCGGCAGGATGAAGGCGTCCGTGATCCACTGCAGCCCGACTGTGGAGGCGCCCAGTGCCTCCTGAATCACGGGGAGGGCGGTCGACACGCCGACCACGGGCAGGTAGGAGACGAACACGCCGAGACAGGCCAGGACGATGGTGGCCGTCCGGTTCGGGGAGACCGGCGATTCGGTCTCGCCCTCGGCCGGTATCGGCGCGGACTGGGGCGAAGTGTGCGAAGGGGAGGACACGGCACCTCGATGTGCGTGAGCGGGACCAGGGAGCAGGGACCGGGGAGCGGGGGGATCAAGCGCGGCAGCCTTAGGCAAGCACGTCCGCCTGACGCCCGGCAAGAAGAAGACCGGAAGAAGATCGGTGACACTAAGGTTTACCAGAACGCCACCTGGCCGCCCGAGCCGATAAAGTCGTGACCTCTGGCCTTGGGCTGAATCATCCGGAAGGCAGGACATGGCGAGCGACGGACACGACGGGGTCGCGAACACCCTGGTCGACTTCGGCATCACTGGCGATCTGGCGCGCAAGATGACGCTGCGCGCCCTCTACCGGCTGGAGCGGCGCGGCCTGCTCGACTGCCGGATCATCGGCGTCGCGGCGGAGGATTGGACCCCGGCCAAGCTGATCGAGCACGCCCGCACCAGCATCGCCGAGTCCGGCGAGACGGTCGACGACGCAGTGTTCGACCGGTTCGCCAACCGGCTCTCCTACATCTCTGGCGACGTGAAGGACGACGCGCTCTACGCGCGGCTCGCCGAAGAGCTCGGCCCCGACGCACGCGCCGTGTACTACCTGCAGATGCCGCCCTCGCTCTTCGGCCCGATCGTGGAGAAGCTCGGCGAGCACAAGATGCTCGAGGGCGCGCGTGTCGCGGTGGAGAAGCCGTTCGGGCACGACCTGGAATCGGCTCGCGATCTCAACAACAGGCTCCGCAGCGTCCTCGCCGAGGAACAACTGCTGCGGGTGGACCACTTCCTCGGCAAGTCGCCCATCATCGAGGTGGAATACCTGCGGTTCGCCAACCTCGCGCTGGCCGAGCTGTGGGACCGCAAGAGCGTCTCCGCCATACACATCACCATGGCCGAGAACTTCGGCGTCGAGGACCGCGGCTCGTTCTACGACCCGGTCGGCGCGCTGCGCGACGTGGTGCAGAACCACCTGCTGCAGGTTCTCGCCCTGGTCACGATGGAGCCACCGGCCGGCGCCGGCGCGGACGACCTGCGCGACAAGAAGGCGGAACTGCTCAAGGCCGTCTGCGCCGCCGATCCGAAGCACTACGTGCGCGGCCAGTACGAGGGCTATCTCGACGTGCCGGGCGTCGCGGCGGGCTCAGAGACCGAGACGTACACCGCGCTGCGTCTGGAGATCGACAACTGGCGTTGGTACGGCGTCCCGATTTACCTGCGCGCAGGCAAGGGCCTGGCGGATCGGGTCACGGAGGTGCGGCTGATGCTGCGCCGCACGCCGCGGCTCGCATTCCTGCCGCACGTCAAGGACACCGAGCAGAACCAGATCGTGCTGCGCGTGGACCCGGAGCCGGGGCTTCGCCTCGCGCTTTCCGCCAAGGACGCGCAGGAGAACGGCGGTTGGCTGCCGCTGACCCTTGACGCCTCGTTCGCGCGCGAGCTCGGTGAGCCGTACGAGCCCTACGAGCGGCTGCTGCACGGTGCACTCGTCGGCGACGCGCAACTGTTCGCCCGCGAGGACAGCGTCGAGGAGTCGTGGCGGATCGTGCAGCCGCTGATCGACGCGCCGCCGCCGGTGCACACGTACAAGCGCGGCAGCTGGGGACCCGCCGAGGCCGACCAGCTGATCCACGGACACAGCAAGTGGCACAAGCCGTGGATGCCTGACGAGGTGTGATGCGTCTACTCCAGAATTGTCGGCAACTGCAGGTGGGAGCGTCGTGGTCACCGAGAACGCATTGAAGCTGGCAGTACTCATCGATGCGGACAACGCGCAGCCAAGCATCGTCGAAGGGCTGCTGGCGGAGATCGCGAAGTACGGCACGGCGCACGTCAAGCGCGCGTACGGAGACTGGACCGGCACGAGCTTGAAGGGCTGGAAGGAGCAACTTCTCACCCAGTCCATCCAGCCGATCCAGCAGTTCGCCTACACCACCGGCAAGAACTCCACGGACACGGCGATGGTCATCGACGCGATGGACCTGCTCTACACCGGGCGGTTCGACGGTTTCTGTATCGTGTCCAGCGACAGCGACTTCACCCGGCTCGCCGCTCGCATCCGCGAATCCGGCCTGATCGTCTACGGCTTCGGTGAGCGCAAGACGCCCAAGCCCTTCGTCTCCGCCTGCGATAAATTCATCTATACCGAAAACCTGATCTACAGTCAGGATAGCCCGGCCATCGCCGACGCCCCCGCCAAAACGGTCTCCACCTTCCCCGCCGCGAAGCTCAGAAGCGACACCAAGCTCGTCAGTCAGCTGCGTCGGTCGGTGGAAGCGGCTTCGGACGAGGACGGCTGGGCCGCGTTGGCGAACGTCGGGCACATCCTCACCAAGCAGCATCCGGACTTCGACCCGCGCACCTACGGATACGGCAAGCTGAGCGAGCTGATGGCCGCGACGGACTTGTTCGCCGAGCAGCGCCGTAGCCCCGGAGATGGCAAGGTGCCCGTGCTCTACGTGCGCGACAAGCGGAACAAGGCGGATACGGCTTGACCGAGAGAGACCGTGACGTCGCAGGCCGGGCCCGCAATGCCCGGCCCCGCGACGCGTACGGCCGTCCCCTGCCGCGCGGTAGCGAAGGCGAGCCGACCACCTCGGATGAGGAGGCTGCCGAACTCGCGCGGGACCCGATCGCGGCGCTCGCCGAGGCGCAACGCCTGCTCGACGCGGACCGCCCTTTCCACGCGCATGAGGTACTTGAGGCGGTCTGGAAGTCCGCGCCGGACGAAGAGCGCGAGATGTGGCGCGGGCTCGCGCAGATCGCCGTCGGACTGACCCACCTGCGCCGTGGCAACCCATCGGGCGCTCATGCCCTGTTGACGCGCGCCGCCGACCGCCTTGCCGCCGATCCGGCGGTCGGCCTGCCCTATGGTTTGGATCTGCCGGAACTCGTCGCGGACGTGCGAGCGCTGGCGGACCGCGTCGAGAGTCAGGATATGGACCAGGGCCAGGATCAGGACGCGGATTCGCTCGGCGCGCGGCTCGTCATCGTGTCGACGGACTGATCAGGTTCCGACTCGCCCGACGACACTGTCGCTGCCACCTCGTGTGCGTGCTTCTCCGGGAACACGAGGGCGTGCATGCCCCAGAAGCGGAAGATGCTCCCGAACCCCTGTCCGAAGACGAACTGCGCGATGTTCGAGGCGATGATGCCATTGTTGTGCAGCACGTACGTGTTGAAGGCGACGCAACCCGCTGTGATGCCGATGGCGATCGCCGAGACCAACACGAAGAGCGCGATCTCGGTGCGCGACTGGCGCAGGTCCCGGCCGCGGAACACCCAGTAACGGCTGCCCAGGTACGAGACGATGGTGCCGAGCGTCGTGCCCGACAGCGAGCCCCAGACGTGCGGCGCATGGAAGACGAAGTTGACCACGTTGAACGTGGTGATGTCGAAGCTGACGCCGACCAACCCGACAACGCTGAAGCCCACCATCTCGCGCCACAAGCGGCGGAAGATATCCACCAATCCCCGTCCCACGTGCTCAGCCCTTCTTCTCCACCTCTGCGGTTCCGGCCAGATGTGGCGCGGCTACGTGCGCCCACTTGTAGCAGACGCACATGGCCGAGAGGTGTCAACAAGGAGTGGGGCCCGGTCCGTCCAGTTCAGGCCAGGCGGATGACGTTCCAGGACATGGGTGGCAACGTCGCGTGAAGCCGCGCGGCCCCATGCCCCGTGCGCACGAGCTTGGCGCCGTCGAGCGGACGTGGCATGACGCGATCGGGCCGGTCCATGGTGTTCGTGGCGTCAGGTTCGTCGTCCGCCAGGACCGAGTGCTCGAGCACCTGCGTCGCATCCGGATCCAAGCCGCGAAGGTCGACCTCGATCGGCAGCGCCTCATGCTGGCTGCGGTTGACGGCGAAGACCGTCACTGACCCGTCGTCCGCGACGACGGCGGTGGCGTGCAGCAGGGGGAC
>Ga0073928_10010954_pt1 | contig 10668 bp, 9 predicted proteins | sample PaiPotPPA55metaG_FD_76969 | JGI IMG/M metagenome (GOLD analysis project Ga0073928, IMG submission 76969) | Iron sulfur acid spring bacterial and archeal communities from Banff, Canada, to study Microbial Dark Matter (Phase II) - Paint Pots PPA... ...
GCAGCTTCCGTCGCAAGATTCAGGAGACGCTGCTCGCCATGCAGATCGAGCGCCACTACACGAAGGAACAGATTCTTACGATGTATTGCAACCAGATTTATCTGGGAGCGGGGAACTACGGCTTCGAAGCGGCGTCGGAATATTATTTCGGGAGACCCCTGAGTCAATTAACTCTGTCGGACGCCGCGCTACTGGCGGCCATCATTCGAGGGCCGGTTTATTCTCCGGTTACCCACGGGAAACGCGCACTCGACCGGCGGGATCTGGTCCTCTCGCTGATGGCGCACGATAGGAAAATCACACAAGCGGAAGCGGCGGCGGCGATGAAAGAGCCGCTCGCTTTGCATATTTCATCGCCGCGCAATGATTTGGCTCCCTACTTCATCGAGGAAATCCGGCAGTATCTGGAACACACCTACGGCACCGTCGCGGTACACGAGCAGGGACTGCGCGTTTACACAACTTTAAACGTGGCGATGCAGAGGGCAGCGAATCAGGCCGTGCGCGATGGATTACATTCGTACGATCGGCGTCACGGCTGGCGAGGAAATTTGCCAAACATCTTGCAGGGGCATTTGGGGACGCTGGAGACTTATCAGGCAGAGGATTGGCACGGAACTTTGCAAAAGGGAGACTACATCTCAGGGCTGGTCACGGCGGTGCAGCCGACGTTCGCAACGATCAAGATGGGTCAGTACCGCACGATGCTGACGCCGGCGGATTTCGCATGGACGGGGCAGAAGTCCGTGCAATTTTTGAAGCCGGGCGACCTGGTTGTGGTGTCGGTGAAGGAGATTATTGGTACGACGGTGCACGTGCAGCTTGAACAGGAGCCGGCGGCGCAGGCGGCGATGATGGCGATCGACAATCCGACGGGCGAAATCAAGGCAATGGTCGGAGGATACGATTTCGATGAATCAAAATTCGATCGCGCCACGCAAGCGGTGAGGCAGACGGGAAGCTCGTTCAAAGTGTATGTGTACGCGACGGCCCTTGAACAGGGAGCGTCGCCGTTTGACACCATTGTGGACGAGCCGGTGACGTATCGCAGCGGGGGGCAGAATTATTCTCCCAAAAACTACGACGAAAAATTCGAGGGGCGAATCACCCTGCGGCGCGCTCTGGCCGATTCGCGCAATGTCCCGGCCGTGCGGTTGTTGGATCGCGTGGGCGTGCAGAACATGATCGATGTGGCGCGGAAATTTGGAATTTCGAGCCCACTTCCGCCGTATCTCCCGCTGGCGCTGGGCGCGGCAGATCTGACCTTGCTTGAACACACGTCGGCATTCACGGTGTTTCCCGACGACGGCATACACATCGAGCCGCATTACATTCGCCGCGTGACTTCCTACGATGGTGCATTGCTGGAAGAGCCGCGCCCGCAGGTGAGTGACGTGGTGCCGCCAGACGTGGCACGAACGATGGTATCGATGCTCGAGGAAGTGGTGCAGTTCGGCACCGGCGTGCGGGCGAAGGAACTTGGACGTCCCTCGGCGGGAAAGACCGGTACGACGAACGACTTCACCGACGCGTGGTACATCGGCTTTACGCCGCAGATCACAGCCGGCGTGTGGGTGGGAAACGACGACAAGCGAATATCACTTGGTAAGAAGGAAACCGGCGCGCGCGCGGCCCTGCCGATCTGGCTCCAGTTTATGCAACAAGCAACGCAGGGAATGCCGGTGGAGGATTTTCCGAACGTGGTTCCGCTTGAAAAACTTGCTGGCGCGAAGCAAGTCGCGGTTGACACTCCGGACACGGCTCCGCCTGCCGACGCTGCCGAGCAGGGACTAACGGACACGGGTGGTAATGTGACGCGCCCGCCGAAAACTTCGCCCGCGATTACTCCAAAGCCAACGGCATCTTCACCGGTTGCGCCGCACGCGAACAGCGCGCCTCCTTCGCAGAAGTGAAACGCCTTCGGAGAACCACTCGTACCGTTGTCACCCTTTGGCCCTACTTCGTGCGAAACGGATCCCATCCGCGCGAATGGAGAGGGCCGGCCGAGCCGTCTGGAGTGGTCAGCACTATCCCTTTCTGCCGAGCGATTTCGCCGATGGCAGTGAGCTGACGGAATCCGGGTGCATTTCGGAGACTCTTGAGTCGATGGGGCGGAACTGTGAAGAGGAGTTCGTAGTCGTCGCCGCCATGCAAGGCGAGCTGCAGCGGATCCAGGCGGAGTCTGGCGAGCGGCGCCGCCGAAAGAGTCGCGGGCGCAATACGCGGGATACGGTCGGCATGCAGACGGGCGCCTACTCCGCTGGCTGCGCATAATCGCGCGAGGTCGGTCGAAAGGCCATCCGAAAGATCCATCATTGCGGAAGGGACGCGGCGTTGTGCAAGCCAGGCACCCAATTCAATGCGAATCTTCGGGTAGAGGTGAGGAGCCAGAAGCTGCCTCAGCCGGTGTGCGCGATCGATCCGTTTTCGAAACAAGTGAAGCCCGAGTTCGGCTCGACCTAATGTGCCGCTCACGTAGATGATGTCGCCGGGACGAGCGGCGGAGCGGGTGACGGCCCGTCCGAGGCCGATTTCGCCAAGCACGGTGACGCTGATCGAAACGAAGGGAGCTTTCGTGGTATCGCCGCCGGCGAGCCGCATACCCAAAGAACGCGCGGCTCGACCCATTCCACGTAGAAAGCCATTTAGCCAAGTTCCGGTTCGGCTGGCTGGCAACGCCAACGTTAAGAGGAAGAGGCGTGGAGTCGCGCCCATCGCGGCGAGGTCGCTGGCTGCGCGCACGAGTGCTTTGTAGCCTACGGAATCCGGCGGGTGCCGATGCGCGATAAAATGGACTCCCTCCATAAACGCGTCGCAGCTCAAAACCCACTCAGAGCTTCGACCTGGCTTAACGATGGCTGCGTCGTCGCCAATTCCGACGCGCAGAACGCTTTGGCCTATTGCGGCGGTGGCTGAAGGAATCGCACGGGCGATTCTACGAACTATCTCGTTCTCGCCGGTAGTCCGAGTTGATTGCAAAGTCGTTGCAAGCACTCCTGTTACAAGTGAAAAGCCGAAATGAGCAACTGCGAAATTATAGATTGGCTTGTGCGAGGAAGCGAGCGTAGCGCAACCATCACTCCTGTACGTCAGTACAGTTGTTTCCGATGGCTTTTGGAGGCTAGAATTTTTCCGTAAACAGACCAAAGCTCCTATCGACGTTAGCGGGGCGACGGACGTTTATGCGAAATGGAAGAATGAGGTTGACGCGACAGGTGGGGGTCATTACAATGCCCCCGGTTTCGAACCAGGGCTCGCGGTTCAGACTGCAAGCGAGATCGGCCAGTCGCGTTGGGGGCTACGCGATTTTCGGCCATCGAACGCAAATTTAATCAGGATAAAAAACGACCATGAAGTGGAAGCATTACACGTTTTTCATTGCTACTGGCGCCTCGGGTGGAATGCGGCGTCTGCGTGTACCATTCTACGTGGTCCATTTGCTGACGATTCTGGCGATTGTTGGTGGAATTACCGTGGCTGCCGGCATGGGCTCTTATTCACGGATGCTATGGAAGGCAGCGAACTACAACACACTGCGCCGGGAACAGGACAATCTGAAGCAGCAATATCGCGCCCTACAGTCGGAAGTTAAGGATACGAACCAGCGGTTGGATTCGCTCCAATCGTTGGCGAGCGAAGTAGCCATGGCCTACGGAATTACCCGCTTTCGAAGGACTCCTTTCGGGCTAACAGACGACGCATCGCAGGAACCGGACGCGGAGTTCCAGGAGTCGGTGGAGGAATTCAGCTACCTCGAGAAGAATGCGACCGCCGTCGCAATGACAAGCGGAGGAATGCGGCTCCTCCCAGACAAACAGCTTAATTCGCTGGGAATCGTCCCGACCCTGTGGCCCGTTGTAGGAGAACTTACGGGGCATTTCGGCGAGCGGCTCGACCCGTTCAGCGGGGAGGGTGCGTTCCACGCCGGAGTCGATATTGCGTCGCACTATGGAGATGATGTCCGCGCCACGGCGGATGGAATCGTGACGGAAGTGAATCGCCGCGCGGGCTACGGCCGGCTCGTGATCATCGACCATGGCTTTGGCGTAACAACCTGGTACGGGCACCTTTCAGCCTTTAATATTCAACCGGGCATGAACGTGAAGCGCGGAGACGTGATCGGCTACGAAGGAGATAGCGGGCGATCCACCGGCGCGCACTTGCACTACGAAGTCCGCATTTACAACACTCCGATCAACCCTTGGCGTTACCTACGCACGGCCGCTACTTCCGCTGCGACAGCCGCTTCCGCGGACTAACTCCGGGCTTTTCTCCACGACTTAACTGCAGTCTCTGCGTTCGCGACCGCGTAAGTGTGTCCAATCTACTTCTTGGGTGCATCTTCCATGTTTAATGCGGGTTTTACCTGGCCGCGATGACACGTCGTGCAGTTGATGATGGGAGTTCGGTCTTTCAGGCCGGCGATATTCTTCAAAAGGTCTTGGTTGATTGTTTTAGACATCGCCACCATGTCCCGAGTGATCTGCTTGGGTTCCTTGTCATCTTTTTCCCATTCGCCGCGAATGTGGCAATGAGCGCAAGAGACGCCGAGAGATTTGCTGTAACCGACCTGCATGATTAACAGCAACCGTCCGGCGGGGACTTTATTCAGCACCTTGAGATTCTTGAATACCGCGTCCGCAGGTTGATCTTCCTTCCCGGCAATTTGTTTGGACAGAGCGGCGACGCTATCGTCGTTGGATTGCTTGATGGCTTCCGGCGTAGTGGGTTCGTTCGCAGCGACGGAAGACTTTTCCTGGCTCGCGTACGCGATTCCTACAGCGAGTACGAAGACTACAAAAGCGTTGAAGAAGGTTTTGAGGACCATTCAATTCGCTCCTAATTTGCTTCCAGGTTCACTGCGCGACTAGTGCTGCTCTTCCAGAAGCTTGGCGATGGCCGCTCGCACTTCGGACGGCAGCGAGTTCATGCCCTTAATGTACGCCGCAACAGCCCACAGTTGGTCGTCTTTTGCGTACACTCCGTTCGCGAACATTGCCGACCTGCGGATACCATGCTTCGCAATCCAGAAAATCTGCGCCTCCGTATAGTCGGTACCGATGACGGGCAACTCGGGGATCGGCGGAAAGACTACCGGCCCTGTGCCTCCGAATGGTTTTCCTGGAGCGCCGTGGCAGCCCGCGCAAGCATTTAAGTAGAATTTCCCGCCGGCAATGAGAGTCTGGTCGGTTGGTTTCAAAGGGTTCGCAAGCTCAGGCGCTTCCCGCCCAACCGAAGCGTGAATGGACATGCGCATCAGAGAGCTTTCCCATCGCGATGGAGGGATATCGGCGCGAACTTCGGGAACTCCGAGTCTCAAGTACGCGCAGGCGCCCACGATCAGAACGCAAAGTGTAGCCAGCACACCGAGTAAGAAATTCCTCACGGCGCGATATGCCTCAGATTCTCGAAAGCATTGGCATCGAACGGATCGAATTTTACGGACTTCTCGTATAGCGCTGCCGCGTGAGTTAAGTCTCCCGATGCTTCGTAGGTGTCAGCGAGATCGTCAAGCGCCTGCGAGCTTTGGGGAAATGCTTCGGCGTACTTCGTGAATACTTGCAGCGCAGCCTCGATTTTTCCGTGCTGGAAGAGCTTGCGGCCGAGGACGTGGTACTGCCATTCGCCGCGATTGTACTCATCGCCCGTCGCCGATTGAATCGCGCCCAGGCGTTGCAATGCCGCAGCGTCACCCTTTTCAAATAGTGGCAGCAGTTCCGGGATGAACGACTTGCCTTTGCTGGAGTCGCCGCCGATCTTGTCCCAATTGTAGATTCGGGCCGAGATTCGCAATAGGACGTCGACTTCGTCGCTGATGAGCTGCCCCCAGAACTTCGGTCCGGGCATCCCGTAGTCGGAGCGCTTGAGCCTGTAATGGGACTCGAAGCCGATGCGATCGTTTCCGAAGGGATCGACCGCCTTTTTCTGCGTCCATTCGAAGGGCAGCTCTAAGTCGTGAGTGATGCCGTGCACCGTCAAATCGCCGATCGCAACCCAGCTGCTACCGCGTTTCTCAATACGCTTGCTCTGAAAACGAATTGCCGGGAATTTCGCGCAATCGAAGAAATCCGAAGTACAGAGATGAACGTCGCGCTCTTTCTCGGCGGTGTCGATACTGGAGGCATGAATCAGCGCCGTGACGGAAGATTTCGCGAGGTCGGCATCATTGTAAGTGATGGCTGCGTCGGTTTCCGTGAATCTGCCTTCCACATCGCTGAGCCCAGCGAGTTTTACCGTGAAGCGCACGAGCCCGTGGGCATCGTCGTGGATGTATGTTGGCTTAGCGTTTACCGATACGGCCAGAACCGCGAGTATCGTAGCCGTCAGCGGCAGCGTTTGCATCGTTGAGAACCGTATTCTCGAAACTGGGTTCGTTTCTCGCATTGGTCACAGAGAATGGTGCAGCTTTCATTGAATAAAAGCTTTTTGTGGTGAGGCGAGCCCGCTGGGGGCGAGATGGATGGAGAAAGGGGCGAGCGCGTTGGGGATTTTGCACTCGTCTAGAGAAAACGCCCAAGGGGTTCTTGCAGTTTGTCGCGATACCCTCGGCTGAGGGTGAGCTCGGTGCCGTCGCGGAGACGCATCGCGTAGTCGCCATGAAAAAGCGGCGAGAGTTCGGCGACGCGATCCAGATTCACAATCGTCGAGCGATGAATGCGGAGAAATTTGCGAGGATCGAGGCGCACTTCAATCGAAGCCATCGTGCCGCGCAAGAGATGTGAGTCACGCCCGACGTGGAGACTGACGTAATTATCCGCAGCTTCAATCCAATCAATTTCCTCGACACGCAGAAACAATATTCGGCCGCCGGAGCGGACAACGAGACGCTCCGGCTTTGGCCGCCGCTCCTGAAGATCCTCGAGCAGCGACGCCAGACGCTCGTCCAGGCGATGCTCGCGCCCTTTTGCGATCTCCGTTTTTGCGCGACGCACAGCCTCGGCGAATCGATCGCGGTCGAAGGATTTCAGAAGATAGTCGAGCGCATGAACCTGGAAAGCCTTCACGGCGTATTTATCGTAAGCAGTCACAAAAATTACGACCGGCATTTCCGCGCCGGCGATTGATTCGAGAACTTCGAAGCCGTCCATCTCCGGCATTTGCACGTCGAGAAAGAGTAGATCGGGCTTCAGCTTTGCTATCAACGCGACGGCTTTACGTCCATCGGCCGACTCGCCCACGACTTCAATATCCGAATCGTCCGTGAGCAGAGTGCGGATGCGTTCACGGCCGAGAGGCTCGTCGTCCACGATGACTGCGCGGATTTTCTCTGGCTTAGGCATCGCCACCCGCTGAGCCCGCGGACTGGAATGGAATCGTGAGCGTCACCACGAAACCGCCGCTCGGTCCGTTCTTCATTTCAAAGCGCTGACGCTGCCCGTAAAGCTTTTCCAGGCGGGCGCGAGTGCTCGATAACCCCACGCCTTCACGGGCGGGAGCAGTTAAACCGGGGGCGAGACCTGCGCCGTTGTCGCTTACTTCGAGAACCAGAAAACCATTTTCACGGTGAGCGCAAATGGCGACTTGGCCGGGCTGCGAGCGCGGGGCAATACCATGGCGAATCGCATTTTCAACAAGCGGCTGAAGGATCAAATAAGGCGTGCGTGCGGCGAGCGCTTCCGGCGCGATTTGCATATCGACCGTGAGTCGGTCGGCGAAGCGGGTCTTTTCAATTTCGAGGTAGCCCGTTAGGAAATCGATCTCTTTCGCGAGCGGAACTTCCTGCACGCCGATTCCTTCAATCGTAAGTCGAAGCAAATCGCTTAACCGGGCGACCATGCGATCGGCGGCTTCGGGATTCCGGTGAACGAGCGCCGAAATCGCATTCAGCGTATTGAAGAGAAAATGGGGATGGAGCTGCGTGCGGAGAGCCTGCAACTGAGCCTGGGCTAGCTGAACGGAAAGTTGTGCGGCGCGCAATTCTCCCTGGCGATAGCGGACGTAGTAGTCGTAGCCCCACGTTGTGCCAACCAGGATCCAGTACGTGACGACGCTAGAATGAAACGCATAGGCGAGCGAGATGGATCCGGGAAATCCGAGAACGTAATGGCGGCAGAGATTGTTGAGGCTCCAATGCAGCACGGCAGCGGCAACGGACGCGAGAACATGAAGCCCGAGGTTGCGCCCGCGGTGCTCGCGTTCGAAAGCAAATTTGCGCGAGAACCAGATGATTCCCGGGGCAAGGAGCGCCCAAATGTACCAATCGCTGAGAACGAATTTCAGGATCGGCACTAGATGGGGTTCGCCGCTTGAATACTTGTAGGCGAGGTACGTCTGACTGGCGAAAAACAAACCGACGAGAGTCCAGACGATGAAGTAGACGAGCCAGCGTATCCAGCGATTCTCGAGCATCATCGAAAAAGTTTTCCTCGTTCTAACCTAACATATCGGAGTCGCGGGAGCGCGTCGCCTGGGTTGCCGATGGGCCGTGTGGCCTTCGGCGTTAGCGCGGGGCTTTTGGAGTCACATGAGCAGACGGCGACGCACCGAGCATCGCAGGCGTGATGTCGAGCTTAAGGCGCACCCACTTGTCCTGGTGACTCACTTTCAGCTGATCAACGAGCGCTGTGAGGAAGGTTAACTGCTCTTTTGTCATCTGGCGGCGCGTTTTGGGGTCGGAGAGCGCCATCGAAGCGCCCATGCGCGAGATTTCAAGGAGCGTAGTGATTCCGATGGCGTTTTTCATCGAGTCGCATTCGCCGTCGAGAGTTACCTTGAGATCGTCGCCGGATGGTTTTCCGGCAAGCGTGAGGCTTACGATGCTTCGCGCGAGATGTTCCAGTTGCGGCGAAGTCGAGAACGTGGAATAAAATCCGGGCGGAAGATTGTCCGTGCGCGCGACGGCGAATATCTGGGCTCCGGCTACGCGCTCGATCCGAGTTTGCATGACGGGATCGCGCGAGCCTGAAACGCGCGTTCCGACGTTCGAGAGATTATTGACGAGGGCAAAGTCGTTCGTTAGAGCGACTCTGTCCCCCGAGAGAAATTTGAGAAATAAGCTCTTTTCCGGCGGTGGTCCGGTGAATTCGTAAACAGCATGCAGCTTGTCTTTTTCCTCCCATCCAAAGCGCAGGGCGTATGCCACGATTTTCTGTCGATCGAACCGGCCATCGGCAATTGCAAGGGTTCGCCCGGTAGGAGGGCGTCCTCCGGGCGTTCCCAGGTCGTTCGGCCAGAGGGCTACGGCCACGTGATCGAGGTCGCGTGTATAGTCGAAGCCCATGTCGCGAACTAAATCGGTGTAGCCGACATCCTGCTGGGGGCCTGGAAGCGCTAGTCCTAGTGCAGCAGCGAGCGGCGAACTTTTGAGTCCGCGCAGCGCGGCTACATCCGCAAAGGCGATAACAGGGGCGTCGGCCGGCAGCAGGCTGAGGAGGTCAGGGGCCTGTCCCGAGCTGATACTCGCTAGCGGGCCATGATGGCGATAAAAATAGACGCCGACTGCGGCGCAGCCGAAGCAAAGAATTATGGCCACGGCAATTAGCGCGCGACTTGTAGAAGAGAGCGGCACGATAAATTCGAGTATAGGTTTCAGTCGGACTAGTGTAAAGTTTCTGCCCCGGATGCGGGGAGTGCTACCGTCCTGGCGCGCCGGCTTGCTTATTCACGAACAGGTTCTTGCAACCTTGGAAGTATGGGTTGCGTCCAATAGTTACACACTGCAACGTCGTCGTAGGAGAATCACGCAAGTTGAGCCGGAATAGAGCGATCTTGAGGCTGGCAAGGGCTTACGTAATCACAAGCGTGATGCTCGTGCTGAGCTCGACCTCATTGGCGCAAACGGCGCCGAAGAAGGCTGCGTCCGCGTCAACTCCGACGTTAGACCAAGTCCTCGACAAGTACGTCGACGCACTTGGTGGGCGGGAGGCCTGGAAAAAACTAGTTTCGCGACAATCCACTGGAACGATCGAAGTGCCCGCCATGAAGCTTTCTGGAACCTTCCAAGTGACCGAGAAAGCGCCGAACCGCATGCTTTCCGTGGTGGTTGTGGCAGGCGCGAGTTTTCGCGAAGGATTTGACGGAAAGACGGGCTGGTCAGACGATCCTCAGAACGGCGTGCGCGAGCAAACGGGTCTGGAACTCGAGGAGGCGCGACGACAAGCTGACTTCTATCACTCGCTCGACTTGCGCCAGCTCTACAAGAAGTTGACTCTTACGGGAACGGAAAAAATTGGCGACCGCAATGCCTATGTCGTGGAAGCCGCAACCGGCTCTGGTGATCCCGATAAGATGTATTTCGACACAGAGACGGGACTGGCGCTACGGGTGGTTGGGCAGCACCACACCCCTGAGGGCGCAAGTGTTGTGCAGGAGGATTTGGACGATTATCGTGTCGTCGATGGCGTTAAAGTGCCATTTACAATCCTCCAGACGACTGCGGAGAGCGCGTTCACAATCAAGATCGCGGAAGTGCATCACAATCTAACCGTCGATGATGCGCAATTCTCGAAGCCCGCTGCACAATAGGGCATTGAGCTATTCGGCGGGCAGGATAAACACTAGTCTGGCAAGGAGTTTGCGGCGGATAGAAACTTGCTTGCAATTTGATTGCCTGTATGATAATTTTGCTCGGTTTGAGCAGTGCTGGCGTAGCTCAGTTGGTAGAGCATCTGATTTGTAATCAGAGGGTCGGGGGTTCAAATCCCTCCGCCAGCTGAGTTTAAGAAGGAC
>Ga0073928_10010955_pt1 | contig 10668 bp, 11 predicted proteins | sample PaiPotPPA55metaG_FD_76969 | JGI IMG/M metagenome (GOLD analysis project Ga0073928, IMG submission 76969) | Iron sulfur acid spring bacterial and archeal communities from Banff, Canada, to study Microbial Dark Matter (Phase II) - Paint Pots PPA... ...
CAAATGGCGCTCATCGTGGGTTCGCTCTTGGGCGACGGCCATCTGATGCGGAGCACCGCTGGGTTCTGCTTCCGAGCGCATCACGGCGTCGCCCAGATCTGCTACGTGCGCTGGAAATACGCATTCTTGCGGAGCTTCGTACGCACCGCTCCAAGAATCTCGGGAAGCGGATGTTACTTCAGAACCATCACACACCCGGCACTATCCGAGCTCGCTGATGACTTCTACAGCGACGGGAAAAAGATCGTTCCGGTACGGCGACTGGAGCGCGCCTTCACGACGCTGTCGTTTGCCGTTTGGTTGATGGACGACGGAGCTGCCGACGGCCGGCAAACGCGGCTGAACACTCAATGCTTTTCGCATGCCGACGTATCCGGACTGTCCGGATTTTTGCGCCACCGCTTCGGGATCCACACAACCATAAACTCTGACAAGGGAAGGCCGCGCCTCAGAATAGCGAACCGTTCCATGAGACTACTTCGAGGTTTACTGCTGCCGCAAGTACTGCCGCAATTTCGATATAAACTGGGCGCTCAGTAGATCGAGGCGGGCTTCACCACTCACTCCGAAAGGGCCGTCGCCGTTACAATGGCCGCCGCCATTGCGAGCTTGTGATCCTTGTTCCATGGCGGCCCGATTGCTCTCCGCAATTGGAGAAAGAAAGCGTCGAGATTCTTGACGTGTAACGCCTGGCTCGCCGAACCCAGCACTTTCTTCGCCTCGTACCAATGGATAGGCCAGCCACGCGCCTCGGCGGCGGCAGCAAGAGCTTTACGGTACATCACCCAGTCGGCGAGGTTTCGTGCTCGGTAGTTCGTGATTCGTTCGGCAATCGTGGGCGGAAGTGGCGGGCAAGTGCGAAGGGCGATGCCGAGGATCTGCGGAACCGCCGCCGCCACGGCGTCCAGCGCAAGTACCGCATGCCTCTCCGCTGAGGCGCGCACCCGTTCGACCAAGGCGACGGCTCCGTCCATCGGGAGCAGCTGGCCCTCGTGGTGATGGGGTAGACTCGGCAAAGTGTCGTCCACAAGCTCTACACGACGGCGATCAAGGAGCGTTGTATCGCGAGCCACTGTTACCAACACCGCCCAACCGCCGTGATCCGATACCCCGATGATGCCGGCGTTCTTCGATATGATCTTCCCTCCCATCTGAGTGATCTAGGCGCAGGAGTTATGCCGCGGATAAAGGCGGACATTGCTGTTGATGGGCCCCTTGACGCGCTCCTGGGCGTTCGGTTTCTAAGGGATCGACGTGGCCTTGCGGAGGCGGCGGTTTTCATCTTGTAGCGCGCATCTTCGTGGCGTCGCCGTATCAACGCCGCCTGACGCACTGTTAATCAGCACCCGCCCGCTCCGAATCTGTCCGTGGTCGCGAAGACCTTGTAGCGCTGCCAACGCGGCGACCGGTAAACAAGCGACTTGCTCAAATGTTACGTTTTCGGGCACAACGTCTGCCGCTCCGTAAGCGGTGTAGACGGCGGCTTTCACGCTTCGGCGTTCTCTGTTGCGCTGAGCGCACTCGCTGAACGCCTTGCTACCTCTCGCCACTTTTCTGCATCCACGCCCATAACGAGCAGCCACAGTGTCAGGGCGAGCTCTCCGATGCCCGTGATGGCGGCGAGGGTGAAATTCAGATCAGGTGCGACGAACGACGCGAAACTGTTTATCAGCCACCCCCCGCCGGCGATTGCCATCAGCACGCCGATGATTCGCGGAATGAAGGTCGATTTGAACACCAGGTACCCGATCAAGAGGCAATAGAAGCCGAAGAACACGAGGCCGACGAGATAACCCTGCGCGTGAAACTTGATCGACAAATACGCCATGGCTTGCAGTTGAACCGAATTAAATGCGCTCAAGTAGTGGGCGCCCCCCAAGAAAAAGAGAGCGCCAAGTTGCCCAAGGCTTGCCAGCCCACCGATAGCACAGCCAACGAGGCTAAAGAAAGCCGCCAGTAAAGAGAGGCTTCTGTTTACCGGTTTGAGCAAATCGTAGAGCAGTAGGGTTACGACAATATAGCCGGCGGTCCCGACGAGATCCGCCGCAAACCCATAGCGGTACAGGTTTTCTGCGCCGACGACATTGTGCGCGGTCGCCAGCGCATCTCCGGAGACGATCAGCTTTCCGCGAACGAAGACCTCCGCAAAGAGGCCCGCTACAATCGTCACCAAGTAAAAGACTCCCGCGACTCTGGCCTTCAGCCGCGGCGACGTCCCCGCGACTTGCTCTCTCGCCAGTGCAGCATCAGTCGAGCCAACTGCGGCCATCCGCGTCTCCTTACCATGCAATCAAGCACTGGCCACGTACCCGCGCTCGGGAAATGGCGCGCCACCTTTGGGCTACCCCGTTTACCGCAGCCGGGAAGCGATTGTTTCAGCTTTAGACAGAGATACTTTCCAGACGCTAGGCTACCCGAGTGAGCACACGCGGGAGCAATGGCCCAAAGCAGAGGAGAGTAGCGAAAGACAGGCACGCAACACGTTCATTGAAAAACTGCTTGATGGAAAGCGCGCGTACTCTTACAGGAATTTTCGCATGCAGACTTCGGCGACTGTGAACCGGCGCCAGCAGTAAAGATGCGCCAAACAACGCATCCGACCGAGTCCCGCGATGTAGTCCTCGCGCTCTTTACCGTCGCGATGCTTGGAGCGTCGGTAGTACTCGTTGCCATCGGCACGCTGATCCCATTTTTCGAAGATGCCTTTCACTTGCCGAAATCACAGCTCGGGCTGGTCGTCACGGTGCTGATGCTGGGCTCGACGCTCTTCACGGCAGTCGCCGGACTCGGCGTCGATCGGTTTGGCGACAAAGCAATCGTGCTGGTCACAGGCTGGATCATGGGCACCGCGCTGATCGCCGCGTCGCTACAGCAGCATTTCTGGTGGCTGATCGTCTGGCTATTCGTCTACGGCGTCGGATACGCGGCCGTCACGCCGGCCGGCAGCCACGCCATCCTATTCTTTTTCGACCGGCGCTCGCGCGGGATGGCGATGGGGATTCGTCAAACCGGGGTCCCGCTCGGGGGCGTTCTAGGAGCCGTTATGCTACCGTGGGTCGCGGACACCCACGGCTACACAACCGCGCTTGCTACGGCGGGGATCATCTGCTTGGCAACTTCTACGCTCGCAGGGTTCGCCTACCGAGAGCCGGCGGCGTTGCGCGGTGAACGTGCATCGGCCCGCGAGCTATTCCTTGGAATGCTACACATCGGATCGGAACCGCGGCTCTTACTCGTGGTTGGCGTCTCAGTCGTTCTGATTGCAGTCCAGGTCGCGCTGACGGGATACTTGCCGCTGACGTACGCGCGAGCAGCGGGATTGAGTACGATCGTCGTCGCCGTCTTGTTCGGCGCATCGCAAGTCGCCGCCGTCGTCGGGCGGCTCGCATGGGGTTGGATGAGCGATCGCCTTTTTGCGGGAAACCGTATGATGCCGCTGGCGATCATTTGTGCGTGCAGCGCGATCGCTGCATTTGGTGTGGGTGCCTTGCATTCCGGGGATGTTGCGCTGGCTACGCTAGCCGCTTGCGGGCTTGGTTTCGCCGGTGAAGGGTGGGTTGGATTAGCGGTCATTGCGATGGCCGAGATCGGCGGCGAAGAACATTCGGGCAGCGCGCTCGGCTTTGGATTGACGCTGATCTTCGTCGCGGGGATGGTTTCAGCGCCGCTCTTCGGCGCGGTGATAGACGTGTTCGGCTATCGTGTTGCGTGGTACGGGCTCGGCGTCATCGCGCTGCTCGGATTACTTCCCGCCGTCGGCGCTCACTGGAGCATGCGCCGAGGCGCGACTTAGTACAAAAAGAAACTCGGCTACGTTGGGATTGTTGCGGCGAGGCGGTCAACGAGCTCTCGATCAGGTGGCCGCGGTTCCTTCGGTGGGACGTACAGCGTCGCTATAGCGGAGAGCGTTACGTCGTGCATCGTCCGCAACGTTCTACGGATGACCCGCGATGTGCACCACGCATATTGTGATGCCTCATATGCGATCACTTCGTGGTCATCCGAATAGTGACCGATCAGAAAGTCAAGCAATACGCCGAAGCCCGCCATGTTCCAAGCTACGCGTTGGTTCATATAGCCCTTGATCGCGATCGTCCCGACCTGAAGCAAAATCAGCGCGCTCGTGGGATCAAAGACACGACGACGAACGAGAAAATCGGTGGCCTCGAATGTCTGACAACCAACGGCACCTGGATCGACACCAAGCTCCGCAAACAACGCGTCCTGGCAAGAAATCGCTGGAAACATCTCCGCGTCAAAACCCTCGGAACGAGCAAGACGAACCGCTTCATGCATAGGGAAACCGAAGACGCCCGGATGCCCATAGGAGACAAAGCACACGTTGAAGCCTTCGCGGACCGGGCGCATCACGCGATCGATCATCTCGTGGTAGGTCTTTATGCGGTCTTTACCGGCGCTATACAGATCATGGAGCGATTTTGCGCGCGGGTTCAACTCGCAAAGCCAGGACGCGGTTAGCGGATCGTTAGCAATGAAGAGGACCTTGTCCGCGCGTTCCACGAGGGCGACAGACTCCTGCGTCATCTGGCTAATAGCGCGGATCCCCGTCCCCACGACCGACAAGGTTCCAGCCAGTTGCCGCACTAACCGCCGGGCAGAGTTGGTAACACCTGCTTCGCGCCCCCGGCGGGTCCGCACTCAGCTACGAATTCATTAGTGATCTCATCCTTGTTGTTACGCAACAACATTTGCTGATGCTTTTCCGAGAGGCCGGCTCTCTTCATGTGCGCCAGCGCCGCTTCGTCAGACTTTTTGAATTCTTTCAAAGCGTCGGGGTCCTGAGAAAGGGCTGTGCAATATTCTGAGAGTGAGGGCACTATTGTACCTCCGATACCAAGCGAAGCTCAGAGATGAACTGAGCCGTCGCCGCGCTTCTTGTATCTCGCCGCATAGACCTGCGCAATGCGGGAGACGGCACGACACCTCACAAAGCCCGATTGAGCCATGCCGTCCACGACACGGAAGCTGAGGAAGCCCCCAGGCTCACGCGCGATGCGGGCGGGGACCTTAACCTTCCTGTTCACAGATGTCGAAGGAAGCACAGCTGAGTGGGAAGCTCACCCGGTCGAGATGAGCGCTGCTCTGAAGCAGCATGACGAGATCATGCAATCCACAATCAAGAAACACGATGGACGCGTCTTTAAGAAGGCGGGTGACGCTTTCTGCGCGGCGTTTGATCGAGCGTCATCCGCCGCATTAGCCGCGCTTGACGTGCAGCAAGCGATCACGAAAACGGCGTCGTCTGCACCGCGTGCGCTCGCCGTGCGAATGGCCATACATACGGGTGAAGCTGAGCACCGCGATAACGACTACTTCGGACCCGCGCTTAACCGAGTATCGCGGCTACTCGACGTAGCGTATGGAGAGCAGATCTTGCTTTCCTCGGCCACCGCGGCCGTACTCCGCTCCGACCCCGCGTTTCCGTTTGAAGTTCGACGCCTGGGTGCCTATAGATTACGCGATCTTGAGGGTCCGGAAGAGATCTACCAAGTCGTCAAGCCCGGCTTACGCGATCAATTCCCACAACTACGTGCACTCGACTCATCGCCGAACAATCTGCCTTTGCGCTTGACGAGCTTCGTTGGTCGCGATAAGGAAGTGGACGCTCTGAAGCACCTCATCGACTCTCGGCGCCTGGTTACATTAGTCGGGCCCGGCGGCGTCGGCAAGACGCGCCTGGCGATCGAACTCGCCGCTGGTCTACTGACGGATTACGCGGACGGCGCATGGATCGTTGACCTCGCAGCGGTCCGGGAGGAGCAGCTCGTTGAAGCTGCCGTTGCATCTGCGCTCAATGTTCGCGCTTTCGCCGGAGACGGAGGTATCGCTCTGGAGAAGCACTTAGCCAGCAAACATCTCCTCATCATTTTGGACAACTGCGAGCACGTGATTGCGGCGGCGGCAATCGTGTTGACGCACATATTGCAGCGTTGTCGCAACGTGCATGCAATCGCCACATCACGTGAACCACTCCGCATCGATGGCGAATGCGTGCATCGAGTTGTTTCGCTCCCCGTCCCTAGTGCCGATGAAAATCCAACCGTGCAAGAGGTGCGGCATTGCGCCGGCATCCGCCTATTCTGCGAGCGCGCAGGCGAAGCCAACGAAAGCTTCGTGCTCGACGAGGACAATGTGGCGACAGTTACTGAGATCTGCCGACGGGTTGACGGCATCCCGCTTGCGATCGAGCTGACCGCATCACAGCTGCGCGTTCTTAGCCTCGAGCATGTCAAGGAGCATCTGAAAGAACGCCTCTCTTTCCCGGTTGGCACCAATAGAACGGCGCTGCCCCGTCATATGACGATAGAGTCTCTGATCGATTGGAGCTATAGCTTATTGCAGCCGCGTGAGAAAGTCGCGTTTCCCCGGATATCGATATTTAGCGGAACTTTCTCGCTTGACGCAGCCGGCTTCGTCTGCGCCGACGATCTCGCGGACCGCAACACAGCGCTCATCAGCCTCTCCAGCCTGGTCGAACAGTCGTTACTCTTTGCCGAGCTCGCCGGTGAAACGGAGCGCTACCGCTTCCTGCAAACAACGCGTCAGTATGCTTTAGCGAAGTTACGAGCGATGGACGACTTTGACGAAACCTCTACACGTCACGTTCAGTTTTTCCGACAACTGGTTCGCAAAGCGGACCTCGACTTTCATACGACGCCGCATGACCTCTGGCTCCGCCGCCTTCGGCTGGAGCTGGACAATATTCGGGGCGTTCTCGGGTGGACGCTCCTTGAAGGCAGGGATCCAGTCGCGGGAGCGGAGGTCGTCGGATGGCTTGACCGTTTCTGGTATGAAGCGGGCTTAACCCATGAAGCTGAGCACTGGACTGAACGCGCAATCAACTTGCTCGACGAAAATGCTCACGGAGCCCTGCTCGCCCGTCTGTGGCTCGCGCGGTCGTATGGCCTTTCGGGAAACGATAGAGTACAAGCCTTGGAGCGCTCACGCGCGTTTTATGAATTGGTCGATGACGCTCGAGGGCTCGCCCGGTCGCTGCGCGCCCTCGGCGGAGCGTTGCGCCTTGTCGGTCGTACGCCCGAAGCGCGCGGAGCGCTGCAGCGCGCGACCGCCTTGCTGGTGGGCGCAGAAAATGCGGGCCCGCGCGCTTTGACCCTCTGCTCGCTCGGCGCATCGTATGCGTATAGCCGCGAGTTTGGTGAAGCGAGAAGTCTGTATTCAAAAGCACTGGACGAAGCGCGCAGTAGCAATGCGCAATATGCCTTGATGATGGCTTACATGCACATGGCTGACCTAGAATTTTCGTGCGATGATTGCAGCTCTGCGATTACGAATGCCATGGAGGCCTTAAACCTTGCGCAGGCCGCGGACAACAGCCAGTTCTACGCAACGATCAAGGCAAATATCGCCGCGTATCGGATCGCGTCAAATCAGCCGGAGCTCGCACGTCGAGATGCGCGCGATGCTTTGCAAATCTTTCGAACGAATCGAGACAGTTATCAAGTCGCAAGTGTTGTGTTGCACCTCGCCTACCTCGCTGCGGCCGATGGAGCGACCGACGCCGCGGCACGGCTCGTCGGTTATTCTGACGCGCATATGAAGGTGCACGGGATCGAGCGTGAGCCCACGGAACGGTGGGTTCGCCATGAAACGATCGGCCTGCTCGAACGGAAATCGTCTCCCGAAGCCGTCGAAAGGGGCTTGGCGATGGGTGGAACGATTAGCGAGCAAGAAGCAGTTCGGTTGGCGCTCGCCTCATGAGCGCTGCGGCAGTTGCGGACGTCCTTGAAATGGCGGCGTTCGCCGCGCAACGGGGATGGGTACCCGCTACCAGCGGCAACTTTTCGCGTCGAGTGGATGCCGGTCGTATCGCAATCACACGGTCCGGGGCGGATAAGGCGCGCTTATCGCCCGACGACGTCTTAATTGTCGATGTCGAGCACGAATTGCCCGACGCTGCGTCCGCCGAAACACCGTTGCACGCGGCCCGCTACCGGCGCAGAGCCGATATTCAAGCGATCATGCACGTGCATTCAGTCACTTCAACCGTGCTCTCCCGGAATTTTGCGGCGCATCGCGCAATCGAGCTGCACGGATACGAGATGCAGAAGGCGCTGCCGCAGTACGTAACACACGACAGCACGTTCACGATCCCCATTTTCTCAAACTCGCAAGACACGCGCGCCCTTGCAGAAGAGGTCGAGCAGGCGCTTCACGAAGACACGGTGCCCGGCTACCTGATCGCCGGCCATGGCCTTTACGTGTGGGGCGAGAGCGTCCCGGCTGCGTGTCGCCATGTAGAAGCATTGGATTTTTTGTTGGCGTGTCTGATGGAAGAATGGAGACGAGGATGACCGTAGCTTCGCGTCCGACGACTCTACTGCGCGTCTACGACGATGGTGATTCGGCGGCGGTGCTCCATGAGACGGCCGACGGGGGGGAAATCGCCCGGTTGCTCGGCGAAATCGGCGTCCGCTTCGAGCGGTGGAGCGCCGATCTGGCGCTGGACGCTGATGCCGATCAGGAGACAGTCCTGCGAGCGTATGCGCCGCAGATCGAGCAGCTCCAGCGCGAATGCAACTACCTTTCAGCGGACGTCATACGGCTCAAAAAAGGCACTCCCGACACCGCGCCGATGCGCGAAAAATTCCTGAACGAACATGCGCACTCCGAGGACGAAGTGCGGTTCTTTGTCGAGGGCCGCGGAGCGTTCTATCTTCGTGCGAACGGTAAGGTGTACCAGACGATCTGTGCGCGCGGGGACCTGATCAGCGTGCCGGCCGGCACCAAACACTGGTTCGATATGGGCGCCGACCCCGAGTTCACCGCGATCCGCCTCTTCACGAATGCCGATGGCTGGGTCGCCCAGTTTACGGGGGACTCGATCGCGCAGCGTTATCCGCGTTTGGGGCCCTAATGCGCCTGCAGTTTGCCTGCGATGCCGCATTGACGGACATCGAAGGCACGCTCGGCTCGACAGCCTTCGTTCGCGACGTGCTCTTCCCGTATTCACGCGACCATCTGGCCGAATTCGTACGGGCACACCGCGGAGAGCGCGTTGTGGAGAATGCGCTCGACGATGCGTCACAATCGTCGGGCGTCGCGCTGACCGACGAAGAAAGCTTGCTCTCCACGCTCCGGCGCTGGATCGAGGAAGATCGCAAGGTCACGTCGCTCAAGGCGCTCCAGGGATCGATTTGGGCACGCGGCTATGAAGAGGGCGAGCTTCGCGGACACCTCTATGACGATGCCGTTGATGCGCTACGCGTTTGGCGCTCCTCGGGAATCTCTCTGTACGTCTATTCCTCCGGCTCCGCCGACGCGCAGCGCCTATTTTTTACGCACAGCGTGGCTGGGAATCTTGTGCATCTCTTCGATGCCTACTTCGATACGACAGTAGGCCCGAAATCGGACTCGCGGTCTTATCGTTCGATTGCACAGACGATCGGCGTGCCGGAAAGACATATTGTGTTTCTCTCCGACTCCGTTTCCGAACTCAACGCTGCACGGGATGCCGGCTTGCGCACGGTCCAGATCGTGCGCGCGCAAGATGGTACAAAGCCCGCGCCGGGGCATGCGTTCGTTCAGTCATTCGACGCGCTGGAGCTACGCTCGATGCGCGCGCTGCAAGACCGCTAGGCCTCCTCGCGGTCCTGCCTATCGAGATTCGCGCGACGCTCTTCTAAGAGCCAGCGGTTCGCTGCCTCTTGCTGCGCAGGGGCAACCCGGCCGCGCAGCCACTCAAGGACACCTTCATCCGTTCCGTGCTCGCGCAAAGCGACCTCAAACTCGCGCGCATGCACGCCCCACCGCTCGAAGACGCCGCGGTCCATCGGACAGGGATAGATGTAGTCGTGAAGGGTTCCGGCGGCTGCGGCGCGCGCCTTATCGACCACGCGCGCAAGCCATAGAACCCCACCCAGCGGCTCACGACCCCGTCTTGGAAATGTCTTCCCGTCGCGAAAATCAGTCGGCACTATCGTGAGGGCCGAATGCGGTAGATCGCGCCGGTAAGATCATCCGCGACGAACAGATCGCCTTGAGGCCCGACGGTAATGCCGGTTGGCCGCCCGATGCGATCGCCTGCCGGCATCTGGAACCCACCGACGAACTCGAGCCATTGTGTCGTCGGATTGCCCCAGTCCGCTGGTTTGAGCGGCAAATCGCCGCGCATCGGGACGAAGACAACGCGAGGCGGGACAAGAGGCTGGTGCCAGGAGCCGTGCATCGTCACGAATGCGCCCCCCCAATAGCGTGCCGGAAACGCGTGTTTCCCGCCCGCATGCGGAGGATAGAAGATGGCGCCGATCGGGGTATCGTATGCGGGAAAGATGACGCGCGGCACCGCGACCCCCGAACATCGCCGCGCGGGCTTTATCGGACGCTGATTTTCATAGCAGTACGGCCACCCATAATCGGCGATTCCAGCGTGCCGGGTGACCGGATCGAATATCTCGTACGGATGTCCGGGCGTTAGTTCGTCCTGGCCTGCGACGCCGGCCCATACGGAACCCGTTTGCGGATTGACGGTAAGCGCGATCGCATTGCGAATATGGATCGCTTTGGGCCGCAAATCGCTGCCGTCGGCACGCATCTGTTGGATCGTCGCGCGCGTCGCATCGAGCTCGGGATCGCACGCGTCACACGAAGAACCGACGCTCGCGTAGAGTTTTCGATCTGCAAGAGCGA
>Ga0073928_10010957_pt1 | contig 10667 bp, 9 predicted proteins | sample PaiPotPPA55metaG_FD_76969 | JGI IMG/M metagenome (GOLD analysis project Ga0073928, IMG submission 76969) | Iron sulfur acid spring bacterial and archeal communities from Banff, Canada, to study Microbial Dark Matter (Phase II) - Paint Pots PPA... ...
CGCGCCGGCGGCCACCAGCTCTATCAGCGCGGCGTGCGCCTCTGTCGAGTCGTGCGCCGCGCCAACGCCGCCGTCGCCGGGACCCGCCCGCAGCGCTTTGCGCTGTCCGAGGATGAGGTAGTGGATCAATTTGCAGTACTGCGCCAGTACCGGGTTTCCCGCCAGTTCGACCAGCTCGACATGGAATTGGTCGGCCGATTTCGCCCCGCCGCCGTCGTCGTCGCGGCCCTCGCGCTGCTCGTGCACCAGGGCCCGCAACCGCTCGATGGTCTGCTCGTCGCGATGGCGGGCCAGCTGGGCAACCGCGGCCGGCTCGATCATCACCCGGGCGGCCAATACGTCGGCAAGCGTGGTCGCGCGGAACCGCAGCAGATCGCTCAGGTAGCGACTGGCAAGCTCGGGGGAGGGTCGAAAGACGGTGCCGCCGCCGCGCGACCCGCGCTGGACTGCGATGAGGTGTTCGGTTTCCAGGATGCGGAAGGCCTGGCGCAGGGTGGGCCGCGACACCCCGAGCCGTTTGAGCATCTCGGCTTCCGAGGGCAACGCGTCTCCCTCGGCGAGTTCGCCCATTACGATCTGCTTGCGGATCTGTGCAGCTATCAGCGACGCAGCCTTAGGAGCCGGTGTGTCGGCCTCGGTCACCGATTCAGACACATCTCCCACCCTCTGACGCGGGAGCCGCGGACGTCCGCCACAACAGCGGATGGGTGGCCCCAAATGTTCTGTACCGGTCAATTTATCACCGAATGGGCGTCCGAGTGCCGCGGACCGAACGGGCGGCGCGTTGTGTAGGGGCCATTGACTCGGTAAGGTATCGATTATTGATGTACCGATTTATGCAGTCCGTTGGGAGGAATCGTTGGCAGAGCAGGACCCCCGCGTCCCCGACCACGTGCCCGCCGCGCTGGTGCGCGACTTTGACCACGTCAATGGACTCGCGGTGGAGCGCGACGCATTCGCTGTCTATCGCGAGGCGCCGGCCGCCCGGGTGTTCTTCAGCCCCCTCAACGGTGGGTTCTGGGTGCTCACCAAGGCCGAGGACATCCGCGCTGTGCTGCAGGCCCCCGAGCTGTTCTCCAGCGCCGCGACCGGCATACCGGCCCAGCCCGGGCGCAAGGAGAAGCTCTACCCGCTCGAGCTGGATCCGCCTGAGCACCGGCCGCACCGCCAGGCGCTGGCGCCCTTCTTCGCCCCCAAAGCGGTCGCCGCCCAAGCCGACGCCGTCGCGCGTGTCTGTGCTGAGCTGCTCGAGCCGCTGGTCGCGCGGGGCGGATGCGAATTCAACGCCGACTTTGCCCAGCCGTTCCCCACCACCATCTTCACCGCGATGCTCGGACTGCCCAATTCGGAGTCCAAGCAGTTCGTGGAGTGGAACTCTGTGCTGCTTCACCGCCACGACGATCCGCCGCGCCGCGCGGCGGCCGGCCTCGAAATCAATACCTACCTGCGCGAACTCATCGACAAGCGGGCGGCAGACCGCCAGGACGACCTCGTGTCGAAACTGCTGGACACCACCATCGACGGACAACCGGTCAGCCGCGAAACCGTGCAGAACTTCACCTTCCTGTTGTTCGTCGCCGGATTGGACACCGTCACCGCGGCCCTGTCGTTCGCCTTCCGTTTCCTGGCCGAGCATCCTGCACATCGCCAGTTGCTGCTCGACGACGCACAACTGATCCCCGGTGCGGTGGAGGAACTGCTGCGGGTGTACAGCTTCGTCAACATGGGGCGCACCGTAGTAGATGACATCGAATTCGCCGGCGTGCAAATGAAATCCGGTGACCGAGTACTGACCTCCACGACGCTGGCGGCATTGGATCCCGACGAGTTCGACCACCCGCTGACCGTCGACTTCCGCCGCCGCCCCAACCGCCATCTGGCCTTCGGTGCGGGCCCGCACCGCTGCGCGGGATCACATCTGGCCCGGGCGGAACTGCGCACCGCGATCAGCGAGTTCCACCTGCGCATTCCCCACTACCAGGTGGTGCGTGTCGAGGAGATTCGCATGCACGGCGGGGGGTCGATGGGCATGGATTCCCTCTGGCTGCAATGGCCGCAAGCCGATACGGACGATCAGTGACACCACCGCCCACTACCGCCCTAGACGACGCCGACCAGCGTGAGCTGCGCTCAACCGCGCGCGCATTCTTCGACAAATTCTCAGACGAGACTGCGGTGCGTGCCACCATGCAGACCGCCGAGGGATTCGACCGCGCGCTGTGGACGCGGATGGCCGATCAGCTTGGCCTGCAGGGGATTTTGATCCCCGATCAGTTCGGTGGCAGCGGGCTGGGGTTCGGCCATCTGCAGATCGTCATGGAAGAGATGGGCCGGGCGCTGGTGTGCGCGCCCCTGCTGTCCTCGGGGGTGCTGTGCGCAAGCGCGCTGCTGGCCGCCGATGACCACGACCGGTGCGCCGAGTTGCTTCCCCAGATCGCCAGCGGCGCGCTGATCGCCGTGCTGGTGTTCGCCGACCGGCAAGGCCGGTGGGTTCCCGGCGACACCGCCGTGTCAGCCCGCCACGACACGCGCGGCTGGACGCTCAACGGCCAGCGGCACTACGTGCTCGACGGTGCGGCCGCCGATCTGATCCTGGTTGCCGCGGCCACCGACGAGGGGCCGGGTCTGTTCGCCGTGGACCCCCGCGCGCCGGGCTGCCACACCATCGCGTTGGAAACCCTTGACATGACCCGGCGGCAGGCCAACGTGACATTCGACTCGGCGAGCGCGCAGCTGATCGGCAGTGCAGGGGCGGCAGGCGCATATGTGCAGGCCGCGCTCAACGCCGGGCTGGCCGCGCTGGCCGCCGAGCAAGTCGGGGGAGCCAGGCGCCTGCTGGAGATGAGCGTCGAATACGCCAAGGTGCGCGAGCAGTTCGGCCGGCCGATCGGTTCGTTTCAGGCGATCAAGCACAAGTGCGCCGACATGCTGGTCGAAGTGGAGTCCTCGACGTCGGCCGCCTATGCGGCCGGCGCGGCGATCGAGGAGGACTCGAGCGAGGCGGCGCTGCTGGCCAGCCTGGCCAAGGCCTACTGCTCGGAGGCGTATTGCCATGTGGCCGCGGAAAACATCCAGATCCACGGCGGGATCGGGTTCACCTGGGAACATCCGGCCCACCTGTACTTCCGGCGCGCCAAGAGCACCGAAATGCTGCTCGGCACACCGACCTATCACCGCGAACGGATGCTGGAGGAACTAGGACTGTGAGCACCCCCACTGTGACCGCACACGACGACGTGCGCGCCTCCGCGATGCGCGCACTGCCCGACGCGCCCGCCTACATCGGCGGTGCGTTTCGGGGCGGCAGCGGCGAGCAACACACTCACCGTGATCCGGCAACCGGCGAGGAGCTGCGCTCCTGGAGGTTGTGCGGGCCGGATGACGTCGGTGCTGCGGTCACCTCCGCGGCGCAGGCCCAGCAGCAGTGGCTGAGCGCGGAACCCGGTGAGCGACGAGATGGTTTGCTGGCCTTGGCCGAGGTGCTCCGGGCGCATCAAGACACCCTGGCGGGGCTGGTCTCGCTGGAGATGGGGATGCCGCTGCGCGCCTCCCAGGCCGGGGTCGGGGCTGCGGTCGAGTGGTTTCGGCACTTCGCCGGCTATGCCGACAAGATCGAGGGTGCGGTGCCGGCCGTCGGCAAGCCCAGCAGGACGCTTGACTACACGCAGTACGCACCCTACGGCGTGATCGCCGCCATCATCCCATGGAATGGTCCGGTAATGGCGCTGGCGCTGAAGGTGGCGCCGGCTCTGGCGGCGGGAAACTCGGTGGTGCTCAAGCCTTCCGAACGCGCGCCGTTCTCCAGCCTGTATTTCGGTTCACTGGTCACCGCCGCTGGTCTTCCCAGCGGTGTCGTCAACGTGGTGGCAGGTGGTCCGGATGTCGGAGCCCGGCTGTGCGCCGATCCCGCGATCGCGATGATCTCCTTCACTGGAGGGTCATCGGCGGGCCGGGCCGTCAGCGAAGCCGCCGCCGCCCGCCACGCGCCGACGGTCCTGGAGCTGGGCGGCAAGTCAGCGTCGCTGGTGTTTCCGGACGCCGACGTGACCAGAACGGCCAAGCTCGCCGCGATCCTGGGCGTGGCCCAAAACAGCGGCCAGGGCTGTTTTCTCCCGACCCGGCTGCTGGTACATCAATCGATCTACCGCCAGACCCTCGACGGTGTGGTGGCCGCCGCGCAGAAGTTCCGCCTCGGTAGCCCCTTCGATGCAGCCACCACAATGGGACCGGTGGTCGACGAGCAGTCACGCGAGCGCATCCTCGCAGTGATCTCCAGTGCGCTTCGCCGCGGTGACGGACGGCTGGTCCTCGGCGGTTCGCGCGCGCCGGATGAGGGGCTCAAGGACGGAAACTTCATCGAGCCAACAATTTTCGCCGACGTCGATCCCGACAGCCCACTGGCGCAGGACGAGGTGTTCGGGCCGGTGCTCAGTGTCATCTCCTTCGACGACGAAGCACAGGCCATCGAGATCGCCAACCGCACCGTATTCGGCCTGGCCGGCTACGTGTGGACCGCCGACCTCGGCCGCGCTCACCGGGTGGCCGACGCCCTGCAGGCTGGGTATGTATCGGTCAACAGCATGGCCGCGCTGCCACCGGCCGCACCGTTTTCCGGTTGGAAGGCAAGCGGACACGGGATCGAAGGCGGCCGACATGGCCTCGCGGAATTCCTGCGCATCAAGAACGTGCACATCCAATGGTGACGCCCACTGTCGCCGCTGCGGATCTATTGGATCTAGCCGGCGACGACGCGCAGCGTCGATTCGCCGAAGAGGCAACCTCATTCTTGAATTCACAACTGCCGCAGCGTCCGCCGTCCACCGAAGGGTGGGGTGTCGGGGACGAGCGGCTGGCGCTGTTCCACGAGACCAGCGACGCCGAGGAACGCGCTGAAGCCCAGGCCGCCAAGCAGTGGCAGCGAACCCGGTGGGACGCTGGGTTTGGCTGGATCACCGGACCCGTCGAGTTCGGCGGACGGGGCCTGTCCCCGGATTACGAAGCCTTGTACCGCCGTATCGAATCGGCCTTCGCGGTACCCGATATGAGCCCGCTGCGCATCGGCATTGGCACGGTGGGCCCTGCCATCGTGGGCAGCGGCACAGCCGAGCAGATCCAGCGCTACGTGATGCCTCTGTATCGCGGTGACACGGTGGCCTGCCAGTTGTTCTCCGAGCCTTCCGCGGGATCCGACCTGGCAGGAGTGCGCACCCGCGGCGTCGCCGTTGCCGGGGGCTGGCGGCTGACCGGCCAGAAAGTGTGGACCTCCAATGCCCAGTTCGCCGACATCGGCCTGGCGCTGGTGCGCACCGACCCCGCCGCCCCCAAACATCGCGGCCTGACGATGTTCGTCGTGGAGATGGCCGCACCCGGAGTCGAGGTCCGCCCGCTGCGCCAGATGACCGGCGGTGCCAGCTTCACCGAAGTCTTCCTCGACGAGGTCTCAGTGGCCCACGACGCCGTGGTCGGCGAGGTCGGCGGCGGCTGGACGGTGGCCACCCGTGCGCTTGCCGGCGAGCGCAAGGCGGTGGGGGACCGCACCCACGAGGTCACCGACCGCGCGATCGCACTGCTTGGCGAGTTGGCGCGGCGCACCGGACGCGACGGCGATCCGCTGGTGCGCCAGCAGTGGAGCCGGGTCTATGCACAGCTGCGCATCGCCCGCTTCCAGCAGCAGCGCATCCAGGCCATTCCCGAGTCGCAACTGACCGGGGCCGAACGGGCGATCGACAAATTGCTGGTGTCGTCGAACCTGCGCGCGCTGGGCGATCTGGCGGCCGCGATTCTCGGGCAGGAACTCGTCGTCAACACCGGGCAATGGGGGACGTTCGGTTGGACGAAATGGATCATGGGCGGGTTCGGCTACCGGATCGCGGGCGGCACTGAGGAGATACTCAAAACCATGCTGGCAGAACGAGCTCTGATGCTACCCAGGGAGAGCCGATGACGAGCAGCGATGACTCCTTTGAAACGGTGTTGTTCGAGGTGGACAGCGACCGGGTCGCGACGATCACGTTGAACAGGCCCGACGTCATGAACTGCTTCAACCAGCAGATGCTCGACGAGTTCAGCCGAATCTGGCAGCTCTGCCGCGCCGAGGACGACATCCATGCCATCGTGCTGCGCGCAGCGGGTGAGCACGCCTTCTCCACCGGCGTCGACCGCAAACAGGGGCGGTTCCGTCACCCCAACCCGCTCAGTGAGGACGATCCCGGCTTCTGGTTGGGCGCCAAGCAAAACCGGGTGTGGAAGCCACTGATCCTGGCGATCCACGGCATGTTCGCCGGGGGCGCCTTCTACTGGCTCAACGAGTGCGACGTGGCGATCTGCTCGGAGGACGCAACGTTCTTCGATCCCCACACCAGCTACGGGATGGCCTCGGCGCTGGAGCCCGCTGGCCTGCTGCGCCGCATACCCTTTGGCGACGTCATGCGGCTGGCGCTGTTCGGTAACGACGAACGCATCAGTGCCGCAAGGGCATTGAGCATCGGCCTGGTCACCGAGGTGCTCAGCCGTGACCAGCTCTGGGACCGCGCGCATGTGCTGGCCAAACGACTGGCCGAAAAGCCCGCGCTGGCCGTGCAGGGCACCGTCAAGGCCGTGTGGGATTCGATGTCGATGACAGTGGAGGCTTCTCGCTCGGTGCCGCTGATGTACACCCAGCTCGTCAATCCGGTCACCAAGACGGAATTCAACCCCGGCGCCGAGCGCAACTGGGAAATCCGCTGATGAAGCTGTCCCTCCGGGTGCGTTACACCGACCGCAAAGCGCTCAGCGAGCTGGTCTGCGCGGCCGAATCGGTCGGTTTGCACGGAGTTTGGATCAGCGAACCGTGGGGATATGACTGTTCGGCGCTGTTGGGCTGGTGCGCGGCCAACACCAGCCGGCTGACCCTCGGCAGCCACGTGGCCTCGGTGTTTTCCCGCAGCCCCGCCATGACTGCGGGGATGGCGGCGTCGCTGTGGTCACTGACCGAGGGACGATTCCGGCTGGGACTGGGCGTATCAGGACCGGCTGTCGTCGAGGGCTGGCACGGCGTGCCCTACCACCGCCCGCTACCGCGCACCCGTGACACCGTGGCGATCATCCGCCAAGTTCTCGGTGGCGACGCAGTCTGCTATCACGGAAGCGCCCTCAGCGTTCCACTGGCCGACTCGGGTCGGGAACCCCTGCGGTTCGCGATGCGCAGCAACGCGGCTCCGGTGCCGATCTATCTGGCCGCACTGGGGCCTGCCAACCAGCGGCTGACCGCCGAGATCGCCGACGGGTGGACGCCGACACCGTACTCACCCGACCATCATGAGCAGTGCGCGGCCGCGCTGACCGATGCCATCAACACAACGCGGCGCCAGGTCGCGCTGGCCCCGGTGGCCCCGGTGGCCATCGGCACTGATCGCCGGGCCCTTCACGAACTCGAACGCGGCTGGTCGGCGCTCTACCTTGGCGCGATGGGGGACTACTACGCAGCAGCAGCGCGCGCAATGGGTTTCGCCGGCATGGTCGAGGCGGTGCGACACCACAGTCGCAACGGGGACCGCGCCGCGGCCCGCAACGCCGTGGCCGCCGACTACATCGACAGCATCGGACTCTTCGGAACCCCCGCCGATATCCGACAGCGGTTGCACCGCTACGAGCGGGCCGGGATCGACGAGGTGGTAGTTGAACTGCGCAAGAAGGACCTCGCCGATCAGCTCGCTGATCTGCGGGAGCTCGGAAAGGTCGCCACGGGATGAAGCCGACCGAATTCAGCAGGATGCGAATGGATTTCGCGGACGGTGTCGCCACGGTTACGCTGAACCGACCTGACGTCCGAAACGCCTGGGCCGGGCGCACCGCGGTGGAGTACCGCTGGGCGTTGCACCACTGCGACATCGATGCGCACGTGCGCGTCGTCGTCATCACCGGTGAGCAAGACTTCTGCGTCGGTGCCGACCACACCCTGCTCGATGACATCGGCGAAAACGACGGGTCCTACGACGTCGACCGGGCGCCGCTGCCTGATTACCCCGACCACACGCCGCCGCAGATGCGCCGTAATCATTTCTATCCCTTGACGCTGTCGGTTCCAGTGGTCGCGGCGATCAGCGGCGCCTGCGCCGGTGCCGGGTTCCTGGTCGCGAGCTATGCCGACATCAGGTTCGCCGACAGCGACGCCAAGATCGCCAGCTCGTTTGCGAGCCTGGGGCTACCCGCTGAGTATGGTCTTGGCTGGTTGCTGCCGCGAATCGTGGGATCGGCCAACGCAGCTCAGTTGCTGTATTCACCTGGCCCGATAAGCGGGGCGCGCGCGGCCGAGATGGGCTGGGTACAACAGGTGTGCACGCCAGGAACCGCGGTCACCGAGGCCGTGGACTACGCCCGCAGGCTGGCTAGTGGCAGCGCGGCGGGCTCGTTGCGGGTGATGAAGCGCCAGATCCACCTGGACTCGGCGTTCGATTTCGAAGACGCATACAACAAGTCGGTCGCCGACATGAACACCGCGCTGAAATCCGCTGATTTCAAAGAGGGTGTCCGGGCGTTGCGCGATAAGCGAAAGCCCAATTTCCTCGGCGACCATGAGCCATCGGCGGTGTCCGAATGACAAGTGCACCCTGATTGAGCGAGAACAGAGGAACACGCATGGCACAATTCGACGGCAAGGTCGCGCTGGTCACCGGTTCGGGTGCGGGCATCGGCGCGGTGTGCGCGCAGGCGTTCGCCCACGCAGGCGCCGCGGTGGTGGTCACCGACATCAATGTTGAAGGCGGCCAAGCCACCGTCGACAAGATCAGAGCCGACGGCGGGCGCGCGGAATTCTTCGCCGCCGATGTCACCGACCCGACGGCCGTGCAGGCGCTGGTGAAATTCACCGTAGATACTTATGGCGGACTGCATTTCGCGCACAACAACGCCGGTGTGCTGGGTCAATCGGCACGCCTGACCGACTGCGACGATCAAGCGTGGTTCACCACCGTGCAGATCAACCTCAACGCCGTCTATCTCGGGATGAAGCATCAGATTCCGGCGATCATCGCCAGCGGCGGAGGGGCCATTGTCAACACGTCGTCCTACGCGGGACTGGTCGCGGTGCCGTTCGCCTCGGCCTACGTGGCCTCCAAGCACGGGGTGATCGGACTTTCCAAGGCCGCGGCCATCGAGTTCGGCAAGAAAGGGGTTCGCGTCAACGCAGTCTGCCCCGGTTCGGCGCGAACCAAGCTCAACGTCGAACGCGTCGCGGGAAACCCGGCCATCGAAAAGGCGATGACTGACGTGTCGCCGATGAAGCGATTCGCCGAGCCCGAGGAAATCGCGAACGCGGTGGTGTGGCTGTGTTCCGATAGCGCATCTTTCGTCAACGGGCACGCGCTGGCCGTCGACGGTGGCGCGTTAGCACAGTAGGGTTCCATCGTGGCGAACGTACTTAGCACCGTGCATCTTCCGAAGATGGCCGACATCGTCGCCGGAGATCTACGACGCCAGATCGTCTCCGGTGCCCTCAAAGAGGGCGATCCGCTCCCGCCAGAAGACCAGCTGATGGAGCACGCCGGCGTGGCGCGCACCACTGTGCGGGAGGCACTGCGCATTTTGGAGTCGGAGGGACTGCTCGTTGTGCGGCGCGGCGCCGGCGGCGGCGCCCGAATCAAAGCGCCATCGGTGAGCAATGTCGCACGGTATCTCGGTTTGGTGCTGCAGGCCGAGGGTGCCACGCTCCACGACGTCTTCGATGCCCGGCTGATGCTCGAAGCCCCCGCGGCGGGAATGTTGGCCGGGGCAAAAGATCGTGACGACATCGTGGCGTCGCTGCGTAGGGCACTCGACGAGGAGGAAGCGGTTCTCGACGAGCCGGTCGAGTTGTCACACGCCTACGGCAGGTTCCACAACCTGATCGTCCAACTGTCGGGTTCGCAGACCTTCGAGGTGCTCACCTCGGTGTCCAACCGCCTCATCCAGGTTCAGGCGGACCGATACATGCGGGCCGAGGCGGCCCAACCCGACCGCCGGGTGGCCAGCGACGTGGCGCACCGAGCACACATCCACTTCGTGGAGTTGGTTGCCGCCGGTGCCGCGCAAGACGCTGAAGAGCTGTGGCGCAAGCACTTAGCCGCGGGCGAGCGTGAATTGCGCGCCGGCCCTGATGTCGACAGCGTGCTTGATCTACTCGAATAACCCGGCATCAGCTTGTCGTGGTTGCGCCCAGCGCTCCCAGGCCACCCAACGTCTGTCGTAGCCGGCCTGCGTCGGTGAACAGAATGGTGCGGATGCCCAGATGAGCTGCAGGCGGGAGGTTCTCGGGCAGATCGTCGATGAACGTTACAGCGTTGGCGGGCAGGTCCAGTCGCGCGATCAGTTCCCGGTAGATCTGCGGGTCGGGCTTGCGCAGTCCGATGTGAGACGAATCGATGACCACGTCGAATAGTTCGAACGGGAAGCTGGCGCGCCACGCGGCTTCGGCGACGTTGTTGGTCAACAGGGCAGTGACACAGTGCCGGTGCACGTGGCCTACCAGTTGGACCATTTCGGGATTGAGTTCTTCGCCGCGGGCCGCTGCCGCCGCCAATTCCCGGATGTTCAACCGGATTCCGGTGCGATGCTCGCTGTCGATGCAGACGAACTTGAAGAACTCGCGCGAGGTGATCTGCGCCGTCTCCAGCAACGTCATCTGCGGGTGGCCCCTGAAGTAGCCGGTGAGC
>Ga0073928_10010958_pt1 | contig 10667 bp, 8 predicted proteins | sample PaiPotPPA55metaG_FD_76969 | JGI IMG/M metagenome (GOLD analysis project Ga0073928, IMG submission 76969) | Iron sulfur acid spring bacterial and archeal communities from Banff, Canada, to study Microbial Dark Matter (Phase II) - Paint Pots PPA... ...
CGGGCACGGGGCCCAACGGACTCATCGTGCGTATCGCTCCCAATGGAGCCGGCCAGGTGCTGACCACCATCCCGGATTCTTATGTCTGGTCTCTGGCCATCGACCCCGGCATGCAGGCCCTTTACGCCGGGACGGGCCCGCACGGAAAAATCTACCAGATCAATGGCCAGGGAAAATCGAGCGTCTATTACGCGACCAAGCAGGACCACGTCCTCTGCCTGGCATTCGGCCCTAACGGCAGCCTGTATGCCGGAACGGACAAGAATGGCCTGGTTTACAGACTTGAGGGGCCGAACAAGGCCTTTGTCGTCTTTCACGCTCCCCAGGCGGAAGTGCGGACGTTGAGTGTGACCCGCGACGCCGTCTACGTCGGCACCAGCTCTCCGCGACAGCACTTTGGTCATGCTTCGTCCAGCCACTCCGAGTCAGCGTCGAGCATCGAACCGCCGGCGGCGCTGGAGTCGGCGCGGACCAGCGAGGCAAAGTCCGTCATGGCGGCCGGGCATGCTTCCGTTCACGAGGAGTCCGGCGAGCACGAGGAACACGCCAGTTCAACCTCCGCGCCGCCCGCACCATCGTCGGGTGAAAATTCGCTTTACCGGATAGCAGGCGACGGCACCACCCGGGAGCTGTTTCGCGACAAGGTCATGATCCTTTCCATGCTTCGCCAGGGCGGCCGGGCGTTCGTCGGAACGGGCATGGAGGGCCAGCTCTTCGAGGTCGATGAGGCCAACAAGGAACGCAGCGAAATCGCGCGCCTCGACCACGGCCAGGTTCAGTGCCTGACCCGCCGGCACGATGGCACGGTGGTCATTGGCACCGGCGATCCGGGAAAGCTCTATCTCCTCCAGGACCGCTTTGTCTCTCACGGAACCCTGACCAGCGAGGTCTTGGATGCGAAGATGATCAGCCGGTGGGGTAGTTTGCGCTGGAAGGCCGATGCGCCCGCCGGAACTAAAGTCACGCTGGCCGTGCGGAGCGGCAACCTGTCAGATCCGGATGAGACCTGGAGTGACTGGTCGCCGGAACAGACGGATGGCGATCAGGCGCTCGCGGCAGCGCCCGCGGCTCGCTTTCTTCAGTACCGCGTCACCATGAGCACGGAGGACACGGCCGCCAGCCCCCAGCTGCGCTGGGTTTCCGTGCGCTACATGACCATGAACCAGGCGCCGGAAGTTAACGCCATCGATGTGCCCGATCTGGATTCATCGACGCAGGACAGTCCCAAGAAGCTGAAGTTTCATTGGACCGCCACCGACCCCAACGAGGACGACCTGACCTATAACCTGTACATCCGCAAGGAAGGCTGGAAGGACTGGGTGCTCATGGAAGAGAACCTGGAGCACCGAGACTACGAGTGGGATACGACCACCACCCCGAGCGGCATGTACCAGCTCAAGGTCGTGGCCAGCGACCGCAAAGACAATCCCGAAGAACAGGCCCTGACCGGTGAGCGAGTGACCGGGTTCTTCCCGGTGACTCACAATCCGCCCGCGGTGAGCCTCAAAGTCGCCGGCGTCGAGGACGGCCAGGCCACGATCGAAGCGACGGCCACCGATCCCATGGTGCGCTTGACATCGGCCTCGTTCGCCATTAACGGCAAGAGCTGGGTCAACATCTTTCCCAGCGATGGGCTGTTCGACAGCAAGACGGAACATTTCCGCTTCAAGACCAGTTCGCTCAAGGCCGGCTCCTACATCCTGGTCATGCGGGTTCGCGACGCGGCCGGCAACACCGGCTCAGGCGATCTAATGTTCACCGTCAAGCCCACCGATGAGGCGCGGGCCGCGAAGTAAGAATCCGAAGAACCCGTACCCTCACATAGAGCCGCGGAGAAGCCCTCGTCATTGGCCCAGTTCAGCAGTGATGTGTCTTCGCGAGCGCGCTTGGTGCCCCCATAGGACATAGGACACTGGCAGTCTAACTCTTTCCCTTCCGAGCGCGCGCGTAAGAGCCAGTTCTTATGGGAGGGCATCCCTTGGTGCGGCTCCCTTTTTCCGTATTTACACCTCATGCCTCTTGCCGGGCACGCTCCGCCCACCGACTTGCAGCGAGTTTCAGAACATCTCTGGCTGCCTCTCCCCCCGAGGCGGAGAGGGCGGGGTGAGGGCGTTTAGAAAGAACGCTTAATAACACAGAAGGTCCTGATGAAATCCGTTGAAGACTATTTCCGGCTGATCGGCCAGTACCAGTTGCTGTCGCCGGCCGACCTGGCATCGATGAAAACGCGCTGGCATCGCCCCGGCCGTACCAGCGCCGATGCCGCACAGTTTCGAAAATGGCTGGTGCTCAATCACTATCTATCGGATTTTGCATTGAGCGTGCTCGATGGCGATCGTCCGGAGTTCCTGGTGCTGAATCAGTACCGGCTCTACGATCAATGCAAAAGTGGTGCGTTTGCGGGTTCCTATCTGGCTACTGACCCCAAGCACCGGCCCGTGGCCATTCAGATTCTTGCAGCGGCTGCCGTGGCCGACGGCACTGCTCGTCAGGAGATTGTCGACACCACACGAAAACTCATGGCGCTCCGCCATCCAAACGTTGCGCGTACGCTCGACATTGGCCAGGCACATGGTCTGTATTTCATCGCCAGCGGCTACTACGAGGGAACGACGCTGGGAGAGCTCCAGAAGCAGCGGGGAAAACTGCCGTACCTGGCCGCGGCGCGCCTCATGACACTGGCGATGGAGGGCCTGTCCGCCCTTCACAGCCAGGCACTGGCCGGAGGCGATCTGTCCGCGGATTGCATCCTCCTGACGCCGGCCGGCAAGCGCGCCCCCGGTGAATTCACCGTCAAAATCCTGAATCCCGGCCTCAAGGGGCGAGTATTCGACTCCAAGGCACTCCAGCAAGTGGACCCCCACGAGCTTCGCCTCGCCGACTCCGCCATGTTCCCTCAGGTATCCATGGGCGGTCCGAAGCCATCGGAGGACCTGTTCCGGCTCGGAACCGTCTTCTATCACACGGTTACCGGCCGCGAGCCCTTCCCACCCGGCGATTCGGCGGGAACCGGGCAGGCCGCGACTCCAATTTCGGAACTGTCGCCCGATGTTCCGGAGGAACTGGCCGCGATCATCGAAAGCATGATCGCCCCCGACCCCAGCGATCGCCCCCGGCAAGCGGCGCACGTGGCCAAGTCTCTGCGCGTTTTCCTGGCCACGGAAGAGAGCGCCCGCCCCGCCGAAGTGGAACACCATATCGTCCCGCGGGCCCGCCACGAGCTACAGGCGGACGATGAAGACGGCACCGAGCCGGACGATGAGCGGCCAGGTCGCCGCAGGCGATCGGCCGCCACTGGAGGCTTCGTGGAACGCGTGAGTCAACTCTGGGACGAATACGGACCGAACGACCGGGACCTGATTTACTTCACGCTCGGCCCGGTCGCCTTCGCGCTGATCATCATTGTCCTCAACCTGTTCACAGGCTTCTCGATCCAGAACATCCTGTGGCTGGTCTCGGGCATGTGTATTGCCTACGCCATCGACCGCATCCTGAAATGGAACCGGCGCCAGCGAAAGGGCAAAGCTCGAGCATAAAGCCCGACACACTTTTGTGATTTGCTATTTTGGCTTTTGTGATTTGACTTTTGTGATTTCTGGCCCACTTGACAGTTGACAGCGTGTGCTCGAAGTTAGTGCCGAACAATGACTGGCAGCGCCATCTGTCAAGTGGTTGTCTTGGCCTGTTCTTTTCTTTCTTGACTGAAATGTCAGCATCGCCGTGGTCCGAGAGGAACCGACCATGGCGATCGACAGCGAGCAGTCCTAACTGAGCAAGCACGCAGGCTTTTCGGTATACTATCGCAACATTTCTCCCGCAGGGAGTGCCCGCGTAACCTCGCTGTGCGACCGCCTAGACCTGAGGTCTTGAAGGTAAGCATGTCATGTCTCTCGGCTCGTTAACCGGGCAAATCTACCAGCGATTCACGAAGCCGAAGGCCCTGAAAGACCAAGGTGCGCCGACTACGCAACCGATGCCGCCTCGCGTCGCCGTAATCGATGCGGCCCGCGGCGTCGCCGAGTTCTGGGTATTGGGCTTTCACGCGGTGGTCTACCTGCAACTCGGCGTTACGGCGGGAGTGATCGGGCCATGCCCAACTCCTGGCGCGTACTCGTACATCGCCCCGCTGGCTCCGGTTTACAGTGACAATTGGCTCTGGTACCTGCTGGCTCCCTTGCGGATGGGCAACCTGGGTGTGGCCATCTTCTTTGTGATCTCGGGCTTCTGCATCCACTGGCCGGCGGCTCGTGCCGGCCAGGAGTTCCAGTTCAAGCTCGGTTACTACATCAAGCGTCGGTTCTGGCGCCTCTATCCGACGCACTTCGTGGCCGTGGTTGGGTCCATGCTCCTGGCCGCCGGCCTGTGGCACTGGATCACCTCCAACGGCCTGGGCGAGTGCGTCAAAGTGCCCTGGGTGGTTTGGTGGGCCCACTTCTTTATGCTCCAGGCCCAGCTCCCCATAATTTGTCAGTACCAGTACGTCTACAATCCTAACCTCTGGTCGCTGGAGACCGAGTTTCAGCTGTACGCGGCTTACATTCTCCTTCGACCGCTGGCCAACCGGATCGGCTGGTCCAGGTTCCTTCTATTCGTTCTACTGCCCGTGTCTATCGGCTGGATCGCGGGGGCCACCAGCTATTGGGGCGTGGGCCTGAGCTTTCCGATCCAGACGTGCTGTATCGGTCATCTTTTCACCTGGATGCTCGGCGCCTATGTCGCGGAGTGCCTGTGCCGGGGCACCGATCCTCGACCCCTGATTGGCAAGTCCGCAATGGGGCTGTTGGTTTACCAAACCATGCTCGGCTCGATCCCAACAGCAAACTTCATGGCCTGCGCGATGGTCACGGCCTGGCTCCTCCATGCCCTGCTCTTACGTGAGGTCCAGAGCGGGAAGACATTTCCGGGCTGCGAATGGCTGGGCTGGTGGGGCATCCGCTCCTATTCTCTGTACCTCTGGCATGCCCCGATCTTGAGGGCGATCGTTATCCTCGTGGCGGTCCAGGCGCCCTGGGTGCGAGACAGCTATAACTATGCCGTTGGCGTGGCGGTCGTGGGTGCAGTCACGTCGCTTTACGTGGCGCGCTTTGCTTACTGGGCCGTCGAGCGGCATTTCATCGGCAAAGCAAGGCTGGCACTCATTCCGGTCAGGAGGACGACCGTGGCGGCCGAACTGCCGCCAGATCACGCGCCAGATGGCGCCGCCTTTGAGGCGACGGCAAGAAAAGGATGAAGGTGGGTTCGAGTACGCTGCTTAGTATTCTCCGGCCGAGTATTTAGGTGCTCAGCGGTTGCTGGCGGTTTGATTGGCTGGAGCCGCCTGACCGCCGAAGGCATGGGCCTGCCAGCGTGCTTCGAGGTCATCGAAGTTCACAAAGCCGTAGTGGCGGGCGAGAGCCGCATCGAAATTCTCGCGCAAGCCGTCGCGGACGAACTGCGTGAAGACTTCGGGCCCGCGTTCCTTGGAGAGAAACTCTACCAGCGACACGCTTTCGGCATAGAAGGCGGCCACGTAGTGCGGGTCCGGATAGTCCGACATGTTGACGAGCTGCTTGACCGGAAAGAGCTGGTGAGCCTGGCGATGGTCGGGCAACGTGCGCAGGTGTCGCTCGATCTTGTCGCGCGGCTCGGTCAAGACGGCGATGCCTTCATCGGCCCAGCGCGGGACCGGTTTGTCGCCGAAGTTGCCGGCGAGTACCACATGGGTTGCCTCATGGGGGAGGACGGCCATGAAGATGTTATTGTCGTCGCAGTGCAGGTCGATGCGGCGAGAAAGGACCCGGCCGGCATCGAGCTGAAACGAGGAGTGACCCGGCGAAGACGCTGGAACGCCTGTGGCACGACTATAATCCTGGGCGCTGGCATGCAAGAAGATTTCACACTTGGGGTTCCAGGCCGGCTGGCTTTGGCCGAGCCACTTGCGTTGCATGCTGGCCCGAGTTCGCTCGGCCACCTGGGCGGTGCGCTCGACCCATTCGGGAGAAAGATTGTGATAGATGCGGAAGTTCATGGTCTCGGCGACCGACCAGCCTTCGGGAGTGCGGCCGACATCGCGAATGCTGATGGAATGGACATCAAACGGTTCCGGCTCGCCCGATGCCAGCTGGCGCCGGCGCTCGATTTCCGCTAAGAGTTTCTGGCTGTAATCCTGTTCGGCCTGCGAGGGTCGTAGACCGATGGCGTCCTGCACCGCGGCGGCCATCTCGGGATAGGCGGTCGAGTGCTGATTCAGCCGCTCGACGACGTTATGCAGCTTGCAGTAGGCCCAGCGATCGCCTGCCTTGTCGGTGGCGTGCGCGTCCGCCTGGTGTGCCTGTTCGTAAAGCTTTTCGGCCTCCAGGTAGTGGCTGGCCTGGAATTTTTCATCCGCGCGGACGATGAGATCGCGGGCCGCTTGCTGGGAGGCGGGCCGCCGCACGGGCTTGAACGGGTCATCATTCTCATCGTGTTTGGCGCGGAAGGTGGGCTCATTCAAGGCTCCCGCGAACCGCGGGACCGGCTTGCCCGGGTTGGCTGGAGGCGTAACGGCGATGCCTGCGATATCGGCGGTAGGCGTGTCGAGAATCTTGAGACGCTGTTGGTAGACGGCAGCCTGGGCGGCCTGGTTGGTCAAGCGAAGCTGTTTGACGTAGGCGCGATAGGCGTCGCGTAAGAGAGCCAGATAGATAGGGTTGCCGTTAACGCGCGCCAGCTGCTCCTCCAAGGTCTTTACGGCTTCGCGCGGATTGTCATGCAGGAGCTGATCGCGTGCCTGCTGCATGGCATTCTGCACGGCCAAAGTGGCCGTGATGGCGGAGTCCGCCGGTGCAGGCGGTGCCAGTGCGTCAGGTGCGGCCGGGGCGCTCGCCGCCAGGGCGAGCGCCAAGCTCAAAAGGCCTTCCATGGCCATGGGTGGCATCCTTGCCAAAGATTAGGAGTTTGGGTCAGCCAGGTAACGTGGTCGGCATTTCGTTAGGAAGCGAGGGTCGGGATTTCCCTCCCTCCGGGTCAGCCAGGCGGTGAGGTCTGCGATTCCCTCTCCTTCCGGGAGAGGTCAGGGCGAGGGGGAATTTCATGAAGCGTCACGCTTTGGGCAGCCGCGCGAGACGCATACGGCTGCTCAAATGCGGGGCAAAGTTAAGATTCCGGGGCAAAAAAAACAAGCCGAACCCAAGGGCGGAAGGGGTCAGGGGCCAGAAGCTCATACAGAGACGCGGAGGCGCAGAGGGAGATGCAAGCCCCGCGGCCCCCCGTGTCTCAAGGCGACGTATTTGGGCAGTGCGGGGACTGACCGGTGCCGGGGAGTGCCATGGAGTGCCCCGGAATGAATACTTTTAGTTAAACACGCGCCCAGTGGGGTGTGAGAGATAACTAAAACTAATTCCGAAATCCGCATTTCGAAAGCCGAAACCACAAATCCCAAATGCAAAACCGATTTGCTTTCGGATTTTGGATTTCGAGTTTCTCTAGGCGGCCTGGGCGATCACGCGTCGCAGGTAATCGCGGACCAGCATGGGGTCCACATCGATCGCCAGCTCCAGGTTGGGGGCGGCGCTGCCGGCACGGGTGTCGATCACGGTCATGCCGCGGGTCAGTTCGCCTCGGGTTTCAACGTCCACGTGTGCCGGCCGGGTCGTGAGCGCCGCCGGCGCGCTCAGGGCGGCGATGCCCAAGACATCCTCAATGTGAAAGCCTTCGATGCCGTACAGATTGGATGTGGCGCCCACGCCGAAGGGGACGATCTTTCGCAACATACCACAGGTGCGTGAGGCCGTGTCGAGCAAGCCCGAGAGCTCGGCGGGGGAGAGAAGAAGGCGGCGGGACACGTCCAATGGAATGAGGAGCAATTGAGCGCCCGAGCGAAGGACCTGGCGGGCGGCCGCAGCATCGCAATAGAAATGAAACTCCGCCGTGACGTTGGCGTTGCCGGGTTCCTTCCACGCGCCGCCCAGGCAGATGATCCGCTGCGCCAGGGCCGGGATTTCATGGTCACGGTCGATGGCGCGGGCCAGCGCGGTCAGGGGACCGAGCGAAACGATCGTGATTTCCTTGGGGTGCTGGCGCACCAGATCCGCGATGAGCTTGTCGCTGGAGTGCGGATGGTGCAGCTCGGCGCACTGGAAAGTCGCATTGCCGAGACCGGCGGGCCCATGAAGCTGCCGGCCATCGATATCGTAGTCGGCCGGAAGTGCCGCACCGATCCGAGGCCACCGGGGCGGATCGAGCTGTTCCACGATGGCGTGCACGTTCAACGTGGCCTGTTCGGCACTGACGTTGCCAGCCGTGGCGGCGATCGCGATGACGTCGAGATTGGGATCAAAGAGAGCGAGCGACAGGGCAAAGGCTCCATCGATTCCCGGGTCCGCGATGATGATGAGCTTACGTGCCATAGGGCGCCCAGAAAGGGAGAGAGATGAATGGATCACGCCGTCAGGGCTTCGGTCTCCTGAGTGCAAGTCACGAGCCGGTCGAGGACCATCGCGGCCTGGCCGCTACGAATGGAGGCGGCCGCCATGGCGACGCCTGCGGCGGGCGTGGGCACGCGATTGACAAGCCATAACGCCGCGGCGGCATTGGCCAGTACGGTTCGAGTAATGGCGCCGTCCTGGCCGCGAAGGACATCCTGTATCCTGGCAGCGCTCTGGTTGGAATCGTGCACGCGCAAATCCGCCAGCGAACAGGGTTCCAGACCGAAGTCGCGAGAAGTCCATTCCCAGGATGTGATGCGGCCGTCCTGGATGTGCCGAACCAGGGTAGATGCCGAAAGGCTGATCTCATCCAGGCCATCGGTTGAGCAAACTACCAGAGCACGCCTCGTGCCCAGTTGCCGGAGCGCACCCGCCATGGGGTCGAGCAATTCGGGCCGGCTAACACCGAGAAGCTGAAACGTAGCTGCCGCGGGATTGGCCAGCGGCCCCAAAAGGTTGAAAGTGGTTCGAACGCCCAGGTGTCTGCGGACCTGGGCGACGCGATGCCAGGCCGGGTGAAACGTGGGCGCGAAGCAGAAGGCCAGGCCGCAATGAGCCAGGGATCGCCTGGCGATCTCGGGTCCGCCATCGATGGCAACGCCTAGCGCCGAAAGCGCATCGGCGCTTCCGGTCGGCCCGGTCATCGAGCGGTTGCCGTGCTTGACCACCGGCACACCGGCGCCCGCGACGACAAGTGCAGCCGCCGTGCTGATATTGACCATGCCGGCGGGCTTGCCGCCAATGCCGCATGTGTCGAGCACGTCCTCTCGCCCCGTATCTAGCCGGACCATGTACTCGCGCATGACAGAAGCCGCGGCGGCAAGTTCATCCGCGGTTTCGCCTTTCACCCGCAGCGCGACCAGGACCGCCGCTATATGGAGGTCGGTCAGGTCCTCCTCCAGCAATTCGAGCCAGAGCGCCCTGGTTTGCTCAGCGGACAGATTGCGCCGATCGAGAAGATCGGCCAGGAGGTCGTGGAAGCGGTAACTGCGGTCCGACTTCATGCCAAGGGAAACCTTGTCCGCCCTTAGATCACAAAATGACGTGCGATCCGCCTTTTAGCCGAAGAGCCCGGCGGTTTTTTGGGATTCACTTGCTGCTTGTGCGCGGTGACCTGTCAACTGCTGAGCATAACGCGCGACTAGCTGATCTACAAAAAAATTCTCTTTATTTGTGTACGGAAGTTCAATATACTAAGGTTCACGTACCTGAGGAACCGAATGCATGAGAATGGGGGTTCCAGGGGCGGGTCACGCCCACTTTCGAACAAAGGAGTAAGTCGTGCCGGACATGGGCCAGTTGACGGAGCGACAGCGGGAGATCTACGCGTTCATCGCCGACAAGATCGAAGAACGCGGTTACGGGCCGACCGTTCGCGAGATCGGCACGGCCTTCGAAATCAGATCGCCAAACGGCGTGATGTGCCACCTGAAGGCGCTCGAGAAAAAAGGCCTGATCAAGCGGGAAGGATTCTCGGCCCGGGCGATTCGACTGGTCGACCGAGTGCGCCAGGGGGCCTCGCTACCGCTCTTGGGTGCGGTGGCGGCGGGTTCGCCTACCCAGGCGATCGAGCAGAACGAGCGGTTGGATTTCAAAGAGCTGTTTGGCAACCCGAATTATTTTGCTCTCAAGGTGCGTGGGCAATCAATGATTGAGAGCCACATCGATGATGGCGATTATGTCGTAATTCGGAAGCAGCAGAAAGCGGAAAACGGCGAGCGGATTGTGGCCATGATCGATGATGAAGTAACGCTCAAGCGTTACTTTCGCGACAAGAATCGCATCCGGCTCGAGCCAGCCAACAAGGACATGGAGCCCATCATTGTCGATCCGGATCGGCCGATTCAGATTTTAGGAGTGCTGGTCGGCGTCATCCGCCGCTGCTAGGTGCAGGGCAGAATAAAATATAAGCAGCCGTTGGGTGCCATGCCTGCGGCATTGCACAGGCACGCGGACCAGCAGGGATGTGATAGCCGGACCAAGCCATGGGGCATGTTGCTGGGTGACATGCTTTCGGGTTTTACCCGAAAGCATGTCGAGTGTCGAAGGGCCGCATGCTTCGAGCGAAGCGCTCGAAAGCAAGGCACCCGCGCAAATTATTGTGCCGGTTCACTTGGCCTGGCGTCCGAGCGGCCACGCATCAGGCGGCCGGGCGAAGAGCCGGACGAGCGGCCGAGGCGTCCAGGATGGACGAGAATAGGGCCAGGTTGGCTCTTTGATTAC
>Ga0073928_10010959_pt1 | contig 10665 bp, 8 predicted proteins | sample PaiPotPPA55metaG_FD_76969 | JGI IMG/M metagenome (GOLD analysis project Ga0073928, IMG submission 76969) | Iron sulfur acid spring bacterial and archeal communities from Banff, Canada, to study Microbial Dark Matter (Phase II) - Paint Pots PPA... ...
CTGCTTTATGTCGATTTGCATTTGGTGCACGAGGTGACCTCGCCGCAAGCCTTCGAAGGACTGATGAAGGCCGGACGCCAGGTGCGATGCCCCGACCGCACGTTTGCGACGATGGATCATAACGTGCCAACCACCGACCGGTCGCTGCCGATTGCCGACCCTGATTCCAAGCTTCAGATTGAGATGATGCGGAAGAACTGCGCCCATTTCGGTGTCCGCCTCTACGACCTCGGCTCGCGCGAGCAGGGAATCGTACACGTGATTGGACCTGAGTTGGGCCTAAGCCAGCCGGGGATGACGATCGTCTGCGGCGACAGTCATACTGCCACCCACGGCGCGATGGGTGCGCTGGCATTTGGTATCGGCACCAGTGAAGTCGAGCACGTGCTCGCCACTCAATGCCTGTGGCAAGCGAAGCCGAAATCGATGGAAATTCGCATTGAGGGCGAGCTCGGGTTGGGCGTCAGCGCCAAGGATTTGATTCTCGGCATCATCGGCAGGATCACCACCGACGGCGGGACCGGGTACGTAATCGAATATCGCGGGTCCACTATTGAAGCGCTCTCGATGGAAGAGCGGATGACCGTCTGTAATATGACTATCGAAGGGGGTGCGCGAGCGGGGATGGTCGCCGCCGACCAGAAGACGGTGGATTATCTGCGTGGACGGCAATTCGTTCCCACCGGCAGACAGCTCGATGCCTTGGCCGAACATTGGCTTACTTTCCGTTCGGATCCGGATGCCAGGTTCGACCGCAGTCAGACGTTCGAGGCGTCGAGCTTCGCCCCGCAGGTCACCTGGGGTACCAATCCTGGAATGGTGTCCGACGTCAAATCGAAGGTGCCGGATCCGGCGAGTTTTAATGATCCAACGCAGCGGCGTGCGGTCGAATTGGCGCTCGATTATATGGCGCTGACGCCGGGGACCCCGATTGAAGATATCAGGCTCGACCGCGTATTCATCGGATCATGCACCAATGCACGGGTCAGCGATTTGAAGGCTGCGGCTGAGCTGGTGCAGGGGCGCAAGGTGGCGCCCAGCGTTCGCGCGCTGGTGGTGCCCGGTTCACAACTGGTTAAGAACGAAGCGGAGGCACTCGGCCTTGACAAAATCTTCACCGAAGCTGGCTTCGAATGGCGCGAAGCCGGATGCAGCATGTGCCTGGGGATGAACCCCGATATCCTCCGTCCAGGCGAGCGATGTGCCAGCACTTCGAATCGTAATTTTGAGGGACGCCAGGGAGCGGGCGGCCGCACTCATCTGGTCAGTCCGATTATGGCGGCGGCGGCGGCCGTAGCCGGCCATTTTGTCGACGTTCGCGAATGGACGAAATAGCCGTATCGAAAAGGTACCAAGCAGATGGAAGCGTTCAAGAATTTCACGGGGCTGGTCGCTCCGCTGGATCGGCCCAATGTTGATACGGACCAAATCATCCCCAAGCAGTTTTTGAAAGCGGTGGTGCGAACTGGGCTGGCTGCGGGACTGTTCTATGACTGGCGCAAACAGCCCGACAGCCAGTTCGTGCTGGAACAGCCCCGCTTCCGCAATTCGAGCATCCTGGTGGCGCGCTCGAATTTCGGCTGCGGCAGTTCCCGTGAACACGCGGTATGGGCATTGGCCGACTATGGATTTCGGGCCGTGATCGCGCCCAGTTTCGCCGACATCTTCAGGAACAATTGCCTCAAGAATGGAGTCCTGACCGTGATCCTCAAGCCTGGGGAAATCGACGCAATTTTCGCGGCGATCAAACAGCATGACAACTATCAACTTACGGTCGACCTCCCGGCACAGGCCGTATCAGATGAGTTCTGCTGGAAAGCCCATTTCGAGATCGAGCCGTTTCCAAAGAAATGCCTGCTCGAAGGGCTGGATGATATCGCGCTGACCCTGGCGCATGAGCGTGAGATCGTGTCCTACGAAAAGACACACCCGGTGCTCTACCGCTTTTGAGCAATTCTGCCGGAATCGCAAACACGTTCCGAACTCAGTTCCTGGTAGTGGGCGCCGATCACGATTATCGGCGCCTTGACCAGTTTGTGGCGGCCGCGCTGGCACCCGAACGATCGCGCTCGCAAGTTGGCCGGATGATCAAAGCTGGGCTTATTACAGTGAACGGGACAGCGGTCCGCGCTTCCTGTGCGATTCGTCCCGGAGATCGGGTCGAGATTGCTTCTCCCGTGCCCCGTGAACCCGCCCCGGCATGCAAATTCGAGGCTGCACAGGCGTCCGCCGATGGCGCTCCTGAAGTCTTATTCAGTGATGCGGAATTGTTGGTGGTCAACAAACCGGCCGGTATGCCAGCGCATCCATCGCCGGGTCATCCAGATTCGACGCTGGCCGACGCCTTGGTGGCTCGATTTCCCGATTTGGCGGCAATGACCGAACCGGACGGTCTGATGCGCGCCGGCATTGTACATCGGCTTGACAAGGAAACTTCTGGCGTGATGGTAGTGGCCCGAACTCCGTTTGCGAGGATGGCGCTTTCGCAGCAGTTTAAGGACCGCAGCGTGAGCAAGGTCTACCTCGCGATAGTGCGGGGCATTGTCGCCCACGACCGCTTCACTGTTGCCCGGCCGTTGGGGCGCCATCCCACGGAGCGCAAGCGGATGTCGATCCGATCGCACAGGGCGCGCGAAGCCCATACGGAATTTTTTGTGCTCCATCGTTTTGCGGTTAGCGCGAATCCGGTCACGCTGCTCAAGGCACGGCCGCAAACCGGCCGCACCCATCAAATTCGCGTACATCTGGCCGTGTCAGGACATCCGTGCCTTGGCGATGCGCTCTACGGCGGAGGTAAAATCAGTTCTGGATGGTCAAGGGGAGGGCAGGCGTTGCATGCGTTGGCTTTGACTATTTCGCATCCCCGGACCGGCAAGCGGCTGGAGTTTATCGCGCCTCTGCCAGACGATATCACCAGATTCCTGACGGCCGGGGGGCTGGCGATTGGGCCGTCGGCAATTCGGCGATGGATCGACACGGAGTGAAGTTGCACGCCACTCTTCGGTTTCGCGCAAGTGAACTGCTGGCTCAATTCGGTCGGTAGTTGTAACCGGTGTCGCTTGCTGCGGGGGCCACTCATGCCGTTTAGTGTTTGTGCTCTTCAGCCCTTAAATAGTAGCCTGTTGACCACGCGAGTTGGGGATCTTCGGTTTCGTTGATCGCAAAAACCTGCCGGTTCATCTTTTGAGAAGTTGCTCAACGCGTCTTTAGCATGGTGGCCGGCGAGCGCGACCTATCGCTTAACTATCAGAACGCGTCTGCCAACAGGCAGCGCAGATGGGAGGCTCAAACACATGCCACAGGTTAGGGAAATCACTTCCGGACTCAAGTTTCCGGAGGGCCCGGTCGCGATGGCAGACGGCAGCGTGTTGGTGGTGGAGATCGCGCGCGGCACACTCACCCGTGTGCGGCCCAACGGCGCGAAAGAGGTCGTCGCCGAAACCGGCGGCGGTCCCAACGGCGCCGCGATCGGGCCAGACGGCAAAGTCTACATCTGCAATAACGGCGGCTTCAGACTCAACCCCGATGGCAGCCCGACGGAAGGCCTGCCGGAGGGATACACCGGTGGCTGTATCCAGCGGGTGGACCTCGCCACCGATACGGTCGAGATCATCTATACCGAATGTAATGGTCATCGTCTGCGTGGACCGAACGACCTTGTCTTTGACGCTACGGGCGGGTTCTGGTTCACCGACTTCGGAAAGGTTCAGGAGCGACAAAGGGATCGCACTGCGATTTATTATGCCAAGGCGGACGGCTCGCTGATTAAGGAGATGATCTTTCCCATCGATGGACCCAACGGCATCGGCTTAGCACCGGGAGATACGCGGGTATACGTGGCACAGACCTTCGAAGGCCGTGTGTGGCAGTGGGACATTACTCGGCCAGGCGAGCTTGGGCCGGCGGCAGAGCAAGGCGGTCTACTAGGCGGTCCGCGCGGGGGGAAGCTTCTCGCAGGGTTACCAGGCTACCAATTGCTGGATTCGCTGGCAGTCGACGGTGCCGGCAACGTCTGTGTAGCGACATTGGTCAACGGCGGGATTACGGTGATCTCACCTGATGGCGCATCGGTGGAGTTTATTCCTACCGGTGATCCGCTCACGACGAACATTTGTTTTGGCGGGCCAGATCTTCGAACGGCATACATTACGCTAACCGGCTTGGGCAAACTGGTGGCGATGGACTGGCCCCGGCCCGGCTTGAAACTGCATTACACGGGCTAAGATGGCAAATAGGCTTCCGGCCATTTTGCGGCGGGATAGTTGTTCTGAACGAGACGCCACATGGAAGCGATGGCTCTGCTAACATAAGGCATGAACCGGCTTATAGAAGAGAAGCTGCCAGACCTGATGCGCATCTGCCAATGCTACGGAATCAGGCGTCTGGAGCTATTTGGCTCGGCTGCGCGCGACGATTTTCAACCGGCGACCAGCGATCTTGATTTTGTTGTGACCTTTGAAGAATCCGTGCGTCCAGCCGGGTTCGAGTCGTATCTTCATGTCATGCGTGAGTTTGAGGATCTCTTCGGGCATAAGGTCGACTTGCGGGAAGCGGACGCTATTACGAATCCCTTTCTTCTGGAAGCTATCGAGCAGGATCGGATTGTTTTGTGCGAAAGGCGAAATGGAACCGTTATGGCCAGACATCCTGGGACGTATCTGCACGACGCCGCGACGGCGCTAGCCGCCATTGAACGATACATCGCCGGCAAAGATCTAGAGTCCTACCTTCGCGATGACTTGCTGCAGGCCGCAGTGGAACGCCGATTCGAGATAGCTGCCGAGGCCTTGAATCAGCTTTCGAAGAGCTATCCGTCGCTCGTTGCAAAAATTTCCAATCTCCCCACAATAGTCGCCTTCCGCAACCTTCTGGCGCATGAATACGCGATGGTCAACAACCGGACAGTTTGGGAGCTTGCGCAAATGCGCGCGCCCGCTCTGCGGAAAGACATAGAAGCGTTGTTGCAGAATCTGCCGAGCAATGAAGGGAGTCTGTCAGAGACGACTCAGAAGAGCGCGGACCGAGGAAGCTCCAAGCGGTGAGCGCCCGAGAAGAGAGGACCCGGAAGCTCGCCCCGCGCACTCGATTTAAACTCGGCGGAACAGTGCAGGCAAGAAGCAGGGATAACGGGTGAACGCCAGGAAGTTGTTATTACGTAAGCGTGTGACCATTTACATTTTCCCCCGCGATTCTTCGATGGCGCAGAATGGGTGCGGAGGTAGGAATCCATGGGGAGGCTGGGGTCGACGACATCAGTACGGGCACGGCAGATGCGCCGGGTGTTGGCGCGGTGGCAGCGTAGCGGTTTGACGCTGCGCGAGTTTGGGGCGAAACGCGGAATCCCGGTGAGCACTCTGAGTTGGTGGCGTCAGGTCTTCCGGCGCGCCGGCGCAGAGGCCGAGAACGGCGCAGCGGCGGAAAACGCGGTAGTATTCACCGAAGTGCCCAAACGGGTAAACCTTCCGAGGACACCACCGGTTCTGGAGATCGTCCTGCCCAGCGGGCATCTGGTGCGGGTGCCGGCGGGAGCCGATAGCGCCACGCTGCAACGGGTGCTCCAGGCCCTCCAGACGACATGCTGACACTGCCGGCGTCGGTGCGGGTCTTCGTCGCGCGCGGCGCGACTGACCTGCGCCGGTCGTTTGATCGGCTGAGCGCGCAAGTGCAGGAGGTCCTGCGCCAGGACCCGTTGTCGGGCCACGTGTTTGTATTCTTCAACCGCCAGCGCAATCGGGTGAAGATGCTGGTGTGGGAGCGGGACGGGTTCTGGCTGCTGTACAAGCGGCTGGAGGCCGGGAGCTTCGCGGTGCTGGAGCGCGACGAGATCAATGCCCGGGAGCTGTACCTGTTGCTGGAAGGGATCGAGGTCGTGCGCGAGCGTCGACGCTACACTCGCTTACCTATCGGTGGGTGACGATACTCAGTGCGATGTAGCTATTCTATATAGACTGTGGTAAAAGAGCTACGGGTGGTGGTGGAACGTGGCGGCGGTAAGCGGCGCAGAGCCTCAAGCAGTCCTCGACGAACTCAGCAACGAGATCGATCGGCTCAACCGAGAGAACGCGGCGCTGCGCCAACGCGTGCAGTTGCTGACACATCGGCTGTTCGGACGGCGCAGCGAGAAAGGCGTGCCGGTAATCGAGCAAGGCGTGCTGCCCCTGGAGCCGGCGGCGGCGGGGCCAGTACAACCCGAGACCACCGACGAGTCACAGCAAGACGAGACCGCTGAACCTGCATCACCCCGTCGGCGCCACCCAGGGCGGCGTCGCTTGCCAGCCGGTTTGCCGCGCGAACGCATCGACGTGGTGCCGCCGGCCAGTGAGCGGCATTGCACGAACTGCGATACCGCGAAGATGCGCATCGGTGCGGACATCACCGAGGAACTGGACTATGTACCGGCGTCATTTGTAATCCGGGAGTATGTGCGGCCTAAGTACGCCTGCGGGCGCTGCCAGCAAGGCGTGGTGCAGGCGGTCCTGCCGGCGCGTCCGATCAAGAAGGGACGACCGGGACCGGGGTTATTGGCCCACGTGGTCAGCTCCAAATACGCGGACCACTTGCCGTTGTATCGGCTGGAGCAGATCTTCGAGCGCCACGGCGTGCAAGTCACCCGGCGCACGCTCTCGGAGTGGAACGGGGCAGTGGCAGACTTACTGGAACCGATCGTGCGCGTCATGCACCGGGAGCAGGTGCGCCAGTCGCCGTGGATTCAATGCGACGACACGACCCTGGATGTGCAGGACCCGAGTCGCGCGCCGGAGATTCGGACCGGTCATCTGGGGTGTATCGCGGCGAGCTGGGCGAGGTGGTCTACGACTTCACCTGGTCACGTAATCGGGACGGGCCGCTGAAGATGCTGGCCGGTTGGCGTGGATATCTGCAGGTGGACGCGGCGCCCGCTTATGACGACGTGTTCTTGCAATCTCCCGGGATCATCGAAGTCGGATGCATGGCGCACGCCCGACGATACTTCAAGGAGGCGCTGCCGACGGCGGCGATCCCATGCGCGCAGGCGTTGGCGCTCATCAAGCGGCTGTACGGGATCGAGCGGGCGGCCAGCGACAGGCAACTCGATGCGCCGGCACGACAGCGGATGCGGCAGGAGCAGGCTCGGCCGATGCTGGAGAAGCTGCGTGTGTATCTGCAAGAACAGCGGTCGGCGGCGTTACCGAAGAGCCCGCTCGGTGCTGCCATCGGCTATGCGTTGCGCAACTGGGTCGCCCTGACGCGTTACACCGAGGACGGACGGCTCAAGATCGACAACAACGGGGCCGAGCAGGCGCTACGGCCCATCGTGCTCGGCCGCAAAAACTGGCTGTTCGCCGGGAGCGAAGCAGCGGCGCACCGCACCGCCATCCTGTGTTCGCTGGTCCAGACCTGCAAGCACTTGCACATCAATCCGTTCGTCTATCTGCGCGACGTCATCGAGCGCGTCTCGACCCATCCGGCGCGGCTGGTCCTGGAGCTGACGCCGAGAGAATGGAAGCGCCTGCGGCGGGATTCCGGCGCCCAAGCCGCCTGAACGGGGTCTCCGAGCGGATCACTGGTGTGTCATGTCCCTATCGCTGTTTGCCCAAAACGGGGCGCGCCTGCAGTTCCTCGAGCAGCGCCTTGGCGTCCTTGAGATCGGCGGTGTCGAAGCCCTCGGTGAACCAGCCGTAGATGTCGGCGAGCATCGCGCGCGCTTCATCGCGACGGCCCTGCGACTTTAGCAGCCGCGCGAGGCTCATCGTTGCGCGCAACTCAAACCATTTCGCGACATGCTGACCGGCAATCTCGATCGCTTTGCGAAAGGAACCTTCCGCCGAAGCGGTTTGCTCGGCACCTTTCGTCAAAAGCAAATCACCTTCGAGTCGGTAGTAGTCTGGCTCGTAGAACTTGGCGCCGGTGGCTTGCGCAAAGGCCACAGCTTCCGAGACGAGCTCGAGGCCCTCCTCGATGCGGCGCGCTTTGAGCAAACCCTCGAGAAGTTGCGACGTAAAGTGTGCAACCCTTGTAGACACGCCAATCTCATTAAGTTGATCTAAACCCGCCCTCAATTCGGCCACTCCTTGGTCCGGCTGTCCTAGATGCGCGCGCGCCCAACCGCGCTGCAAGGTCGAAAATGCGAGTTCCCAGTGGAATCCATACTGTGACGCCAGCGCGATGTTTCGTTCCGCATAATCCAGCACCGATTGAGGTTCCCGAAGGAGCAGATGAAGCCACCCAGCGATAGTGCCAATTACTGCTTTCGGAGATGGACGGTCGTGGGCAACGGCTATCGCTTGTTTGATTTGTGAGCGAGCTTGATCGGCGTAGCCAAGAAAAAGCAAGGTTGTTGCGAGCAAGCCAGCGGCCAAAACGCGGGGATCACCCATGTAGAAATCAGCTTCGAGTCGCGCCGGGGCGGGCAGGTACAGCGCCCGCTCGAAATATCCCCGCGCGGCTCGCCATTCGCCCAGCCACCACATCACCTCGCCGATGTGCGTGTAGGCGACAAGCTGGTTCATAGGGTCGCGAGTCGAGTCAGCCAAGCGAAGGAGTCGCTCGCTTACTTCTTGTGCCTTATGGACCTGTCCCCTAAACAGAAAGAGGCCACTGTATCGTCCGAGCAGTTTGCACAGTTGGGCGGAATCTCCGAGCGCCTCGCACGAGACTATAGCCCTTTCGAGGGTTTCTTCCACGGCGGCCGCCGCGGGCCCGAGGATAGCAGCATGAGCGGCCACCAGAACGAGCCGAAGTTCAAGCTCGCGCCTGGCGCGCTCAGCGCTCGGAGCCTGGTCGTGTAGCAATTTGAGGCCCGCGTTTACTTGAACGACGGCCTCGGAATTCGCTCCCTGCTCGGCCAGCCGGTGGGCGAAACGCCGCACGAAGTCCAGCGCCTTATCCACGTTGCCGCTGCGTGTATAGTGATGGGATAGTTCGCCGAGCCTTTCTTCCACCTTGGCAGCATAAAGCGACTCCAGGGCTTCCCCGGCGCGCTCGTGGAGGAGCTTGCGGCGTTCGATTAGCAGCGAGTTGTAAGCTACTTCCTGCGTCAGCGCGTGCTTGAAGATGTACTCGGTGTCGCCGACCGCGGGTTGCTCGTAGATGAACTCCGCAAGCTGAAGCTGGCCGAGCATCCGGTTCAGGTCGTCGTCGGGCTTGAGCGTCACGAGGCGCACAAGGCTGAGCGAAAATTCCCGTCCCAGCAGCGCCAGAGTCTGCAATAGCTCCTTCTCATCGGGCGGCAGCCGATCGATGCGCGAGGCGAGAATCGCTTGCACGGTGTTAGGGACCGTTACCGCGTTCGTCGACTTGACGAGCTTCACTGTCCCATTGCGCTGGAGCACGCCATCTTCGAAGAAGGCCTGCACCATCTCCTCCATGAAGAAGGGCGTGCCTTCGGTGCGCTCGATGATTAGCCGCTTCAGCGGCGCCAGCTCCGCGCCATCGCCAAGCAGCGCCGTCAGCATCTCGTCGGCGCTCTCCTTGCCCAGCGGGTCGAGCCGCAGCTGCGTGTAATAAGTCTTGCTATTCCACTGATGCGAGTACTCGGGGCGGTAGTTCACCAGCAGCAGGATCTTCGCCGTGCCGATCGAATCGGCGAGCAGGTTGAGGAACTCCTGGGTCGCCTCGTCGATCCAGTGGAGGTCTTCGAAGATCACCATCAGCGGCTGGTTGAGCGATTCGCGCAACAGGGTTCGCTTGATCGCCTCCAGCGTGCGCCGCTTCCTGATCTGCCCGTCCATCTGCGGCAGTGGGTCGTCGCCCTCGACGATACCGAGCAGGCTAAACAGGTATGGCAACGCGTCCTCCAGACTTCGGTCGAGCGCGAGGACCCGTCCCGTTACTTTCTCGCGGCGTTTGCGTTCGTCGTCTGCAGCCGAAATGTCGAAGTAGTTACGCAGCAAGTCGATCAAGGGCAGATAAGCACTGGCCTTGCCGTGTGAGACCGAGAACGTCTCCAGCACCATCCAGCCCGACTGCGAAGTAACCTTGAACTCGAAGAACAGTCGCGACTTGCCAACTCCCGGCTCGGCCATCGCGGCGACAATTTGACCGTGTCCCGATTTTGCCTGCCCGGCGGCATGCTTGAGCGCTTCCATCTCGCGCTCGCGGCCGACGAACTTGGTCAGCCCGCGCCCGGCCGAGCGTTGCAACCGCGTGCGCAGTGGCCCCAGTCCGGTCACCTCGTAAACGTTCACCGGCTCGCTGACGCCTTTCACCCGTGTCGGTCCGCGCGGCTTGAGCGCGAAATATCCTTCCACCAGCCGCCGTGTCTGTTCTGTAATCGCAATCGATCCGGTGGGCGCCACCGCCTGAATCCGCGAGGCGAGATTGGTGGTGTGCCCGATCGGCGTGTACTCGACCTGACCCGCCCCGGTAGTGATCGACCGGACTACCACTTCGCCGGTGTTGACGCCGACGCGAATCTCAAGCGGCGCCCGGCCGTCTGCGAGCAACTTGTCGCTGTAGCGTCGCAACTCATCCTGCATCCGAAGCGCGGAGTACAGCGCGCGCTGCGGATGGTCCTCATGGGCGACCGGCGCTCCGAACAGCGCGAAGATTCCATCTCCCGTGGACTGCACGAGGTGAGTCGCCCAGGGGAGTCTCACCCCCAGGCGCTCGCAGAACCGTACAGGAACGTCTCCGTTCATACGGCTCCCATCATCCAGCCGTCGGCTTGAGGCCCAGAAGGTCCCA
>Ga0073928_10010960_pt1 | contig 10665 bp, 11 predicted proteins | sample PaiPotPPA55metaG_FD_76969 | JGI IMG/M metagenome (GOLD analysis project Ga0073928, IMG submission 76969) | Iron sulfur acid spring bacterial and archeal communities from Banff, Canada, to study Microbial Dark Matter (Phase II) - Paint Pots PPA... ...
CGAAAACGTCGAAGTCGAGACCGGCTGGCCCTCGTGGTGCCAAAATTATGGTTCGCCGGAATGTGCTCACCATAGGTGACCCGCGTTGGACTAGCAGCGGGACACCTATGATTTGGCGATTTACGGAATGTTGAGGGAGCGCGCCCAAGCGGTCAGTATTCGTCGTGGACGTGAAGACCAAAGGTGACCCGCGCCAGCGCCACCGCAATGGTTGTGGGACACCTATGGACTCGTGGCGCCTCTGGAGACGCTCATGGACTTTCTTGATCTTAGGGACTTGCGGCCACCTAATCGTTTAGCGGTCTTACTCGCGGTCTGACGTCGATCCCCTATCAGCGCGTCCCAAAGAAACAACCTCAACGCCTGGCTGATCGCTCGTTCGTTATCAAGTTCATTTGGGCCGAGATAGCGCCGTTTCAGTAGGGCATTGACCCTCTTGCGGGTTATTCTGACGTTGACCCGCCGCCCGGGGCCAGGAAATCGTCGATGGTACTGCCGCAAGCGCTCGGCTCGCGAAAGCGGCAAGCTAACGTTCGAATTACCCGATGCCATGTGACCTCCAGATCTTGAGTGATCTATCCGCAAAAGGGAACGACTTGCTTAATGCGCGAGCGCGACGACAGCGGGCGCAGCAAGTTCGGAAGAAAATTGGGGCGAGGGATATAGGTGGGCTGAGGTTCAGGATACGCGGTCACCTATGCAGCTTTTGTTTAAATCTCAGCGCGGCGACAAAGCCCAAGGGAATGTGATCATCGCCTCATCTTGACGTCGTCGGTGGAAAATTTGCCGAGATTTGTCATTCCCGCGCTCGATAACGGCCCACTCACGATGTAACTCGGCGAGCTTGCCGCCATTGATGGCCCATAGGAGGCCGGCACTTCCGAGGTGCTCAAGTGGGCGGGTGCCATGACAGCCAAATAAGGCCAGAGCGTTCCAACCGAGCGCAGCGGCACGCTCAGCCCATTTTTCGGATGAGCTCAGGAAGCTATGGCAATCTCCCAAAAATAGCTGCCAACGGATTGGCGGGACCGCAGCAGGGGATCGCACATAATCGAGCCGCTGAACGCCCTCGAGCCACCGCTGAACAACGGAAGGACTCTCCGATGCAGCGAACGATTTGTCCGGCAGCTCCGAATTGCGAACACGACGTTGTACGTTGGTGGCCAAATCCGTATTAGCTACTGAGACGATTTCAGGCGCGGCTTGCCGCGGCATAAACCAATCCCATTTACCGCCGGTTCCGAATCCATCCCGAAGGGATTGTATACCAAGCAACTTCTTCGCTTTTTTGAACGCTTTGGCATGCCGAATTTGCTGATGGTCACTAAGCAAGCCCGCGGCGCGTGCTTTTGCCTCCAATTCGCCAACCGACAGCGCGCCATCCGCGAGCGTACGCTTAAGAAAATCTCTTATGGCCGCTGAGGAATGCATGCGAGCAAAGGTCATCTTCCAAGCTACCGAGGATTGCTAACCGTCTTGTCCAAAGTGTCACAACGTCACAAACCTGCGTGGCCCCACACCAACTACAGTTTTCGAAGCGTCACGGGGGCGGACGCTGTGATACTTCGAGAGGTCCAGGAAACCAGTGTAGCTACCCGCTTTGTGACGCTGTGACACTTCAGAAGCCCCCTACAAGTAGCGCTGCCATGCGTCGGCGAAGCGCGAACCGACATAGCCGCGGACCTGGTGCGTCCCGATTCTGACCTGTTCGGGATAAATGCCGAACGGCTTAAGTAGGTTTGCTAATTGTCGTTGGCTGATTGCCTTCCCAGACCGCCATTACGCCCATTCCGAGCTCGCATCAGCGGTCAACATCTCCACCAGCTCTTGTGAGCGTATCGCTTCCTGGCCGTCCTCAATCTGATCGAAAATTGTCTTGATCGCAGCCAACAGCCGCACACCAACAGTGCGGGTATCGGAAGAGCCCTCAACTTTGATGGCGGCGAGCCTCGCTTTTTCGCCCCAATCGCCTCCAGCCAAATCGGCGATCGCGAGCTGAATTCGCCAGTTGTCAGCTCGCCGATTGTCAAACGTTTCGGGCATCGACGGCTTGGCGGCTCGCAGCGCCGACACGTTGTCAATCGACCAACGGAGCAGCCGACTGCGCAGATTGGCGAGTTCGTTATCATCCTTATGCGCGAACTTCTGGATGCGTTCTTCCTTCTTACGACGGCGGAGCTCAACGATGATGCAGCGGCTCAGGGTGCTGGGCGGTAATTTTCTACCCACCATCCCGATCGCTTTCGGACAGAACGTTTTGAAGTGCTGCGGCTTAAAATCGGGCTCCACGCACCTTACAACTCCCTGACCGCGGGTGTGGCCGGAATTTATGACAGAACGCAGTCCCGCCTTGTCGTCGCTGGCGAGCACGGTATCGAACTCGTCAATGGCGAAGCTCGGTGTCCACAGTTCAATGCTACGGAACAGAGCGGCCTCGCTGATGTCGACGGAAGGAAGGCAGCGCGGCGCGAGCAACGAAATGAATCCCAGGGTCGTTGACTTGCCTGACTCTGGTTCGGCGCTGGTGATGTCGAGAATGGGTGAATGCGTTGCGACGTCGTCGTGGACCCACGCCAACATGATCCACAAAGCAATTGCAATAGCATCGTCATGAGTGCAAACGATATGCCGACGAAGACGCAGAATAATGTCGCGGAGCAGCGAATCGCCATCGGCGGGTTCCGGCCAGGGCTCTACGATCCAGTGACCATAAAGTGGCGCGGCTTTCACACGGCGCGCTTTCAGTTCTGCGTCGATAGCTTTCTCCGTCACTCCAAGCTCTTTGGCTACGCTTCGACGTTGCCGGTGCAATTCAATTCCTGGCAGTAGCTTCGTAAGAGCTTCGAGGAGCTCGTCCTCTCGCGCCTTCGCGGCCGCCTTCTGATTGTTCAAGCTGTCAGCTGTTGGCGGCTCCCAATCTCGTGCGTCATTTAGCAGGGCGTCGAGCTGTTCGCGGGTGCCACCGGATTTTGCCCAGTCCACCACGTCGCCCCTCAGCGGTAAGTTGGGAAGCACTAGCACTCGAACGCGCTTGGCGACTTTGGATAACGCAGCGCCAACCAAATTGACGTGCTCCCATCCGGGGCTGTCATTGTCGGGGAGAGTGACGACATCGGTGCCACGAAGAAATTTCGAATGCTCCGGCTTCCACTTCCTTGAGCCGCCGGCGCAGCAAGTGGCGGCAACATTCCAGGAGAAAAGTAGATCGACCTTAGCTTCGCCTTCGACAATGAAGATCTGGCGTTCGTTGGCGATCGCCTCGATCAGCTCAGGTAAGCGATAAGGCACTTCTGGAACGCCGTGGATATTGAAAATCCATTTGTCTGGGCGATCGGGATCAGGCCGCTTTTGTCTGAAAGTCTTCTGGCGTTTCCCGCCGTCGTTCAGGGCGTAGCTGCCATCTGAGTTCCGAAACTCAATACGCTCCACGACGAACAGCACGTTGCCGGCCTCATCATGATACGGATATTCGGCGACGACGATCTTTTCCGGTTTTCCGACGTGATCTTTGCCGTTGGCCTGCGGCGCTGGCTGTCCCGTCAGCGTGCCGCAAGCGGCGACAAAGTCGACGTCGTCTAGGTGCTCGACCAGCTTGATGACGTCACCGCCGACATCGCAGCTGCGGCAGTTGAAGACTTGTTTGTTCGTGTTGATGGCGAACCGATCGTCACCGCCACATCTTGGGCATGGGCCGACGAATTCGGCATTACCTTGGCGCGTAAGCTTGATGCCGCGTCGATCAATCTCACGCTCGATCCGTACGGTGCGCGCGCTTTCTACCCAAGCATTGAAAGGTCCGTCGGCCCCAGCTTGCGCAGCGTTATAATGGCGTGTACTTTCGGCGCGCAATGTAAGTCACCTTTACCTCCCGTGCCGATCGCAACGGCCCGGGAGGTTTTTGTTTTATGTAGCGATTTCCGGTCGCCTCCGGACGCTCGGTTACACTGCGCCTCGGGCGCATAAATGTGCTCCTAGCGCGTAGAGCGCTGCTTACGATCCCGCTCAGAAATCCGTCGCTTCTGCCAGGCAGTAACCTCGGCCTCGATCCAGCCGACCGATCGGCGCCCAAGGGGAACGGGTTTTGGAAATGCTCCCGCCGCGATGAGATCGTAGATCGAGGATCGGGCCAGTCCTGTTCGAGCTTCAACTACGGGACGACGCAGAAAAACCTTCGGAACATCCGAGTTGGCCGCGGACAGTTTCAACTTGCTTCTTTCGAGGCGCGTGGGCTGATTCATTGGGCGAGCCTGGCCGCAGGAGGCCGACACTGTCCACGGAATTTGCTTCGAAATTTATTCCCCAGAAAATTCCATAAATGAAATCAGTTTGTTAGTTAAAATCAAACCCCATCCATGCATTGTACAAGGCCTCGTCTTGGCCGCTCAAGCGAGCGCTACAAATGCCCTCTGGAAATTGCTTCCTCAATCGATCGGCCAGCCAATCTTCGAGGCGTTGGCCGTGTTGCTCCCTGGTCGGAAATTCAAAGTCGCGCCATGCCGCAACGAGCAGCCGCAAAAATAGATGGTCTTCCTCGTTTGAACCCGCGACCCACAAAACCTTGCTCCAAACCTCGAATACCTCGTAGATAAATCCTCGTGTAAGAGGATCGTAGTTTCCCGGCCTCCCTTGCAGTGTACGGGTAGAGAAAAAATCTTTGGTTACGTCCCGCATGCGCTGCAATGCAGCCAATAAGTTATCGATCTCGTCAGGTTCATCACGTAGTGGTGGAGGACGGCCACGATTACGCTTCGTAGTAAGAAAAATATTCATCCGATCCAAATTAGCATTGCGCTCGATCAGTTTCTGGATCTTTGCCAGGTCGCCAAAAAGCCGCTTCGTCAGAGCCCGCCAACGCGGCTCATTAACAAAATGATTTTCGGCCGTCATCACCGCAAACCGGGATGCAAGGCTCATTTCGTGACGCAAGGTCCTCACGAATTTAGTTGCGGACTCGCCTTTGGCTCCTGCGGCAAATAGTTCTTCAGCAACGCTGTCGATGAAATATGTTCCAATCGCAGCATCTTCCGCCAGCCAGGCAGCTTCAGGAATTGAACGCTGTCTTTTGGGACGGCGTGCTTGCAGCTTCCGTTTTCCGGAGAAATGGTGGTCTGTTCCTGCCGGCGACATTTGCAGGTACTCAGGGATGAATTGCGACGACATCAGAGGATGGCAATGCTGGCCGGCCACAATATCTCGCCCATTCTTCCATCAAACGTCGCCTCTTTAGGAAAAGGTCTCCCCGTCGATATGCAGCTTCAACCTTGTTGCCGATGGTATGTGCGAGTGCCATTTCCACAACATGGTTTTGGAAGGCCGTTGCCTCTGCCGCCCAATCGCGAAACGTACTCCGAAAACCATGCACCGTTACGTTGCTATAGCCCATGCGTTCGAGGGTCTTTAGCATTGCCATGTTAGAAAGTGGCCGGCCGTCACGACCAGGAAACAAATACTGGCTCGTTGAGGAACCGCTGACGATCTCGATCGCGCGTTTTGAGAGCGGCACTCGATGTGTTTGGCCGGCTTTCATGCGCTCGCGTGGGATTGTCCAAATGTTGGTGGCTAGGTCAAATTCGGACCGATGGGCTCCGATTACCTCGCTTGTGCGCAGCGCCGTTAGGATCGTCAATTCAAGTGCCCGTGCCGCAACATCATTCTGGCGCTCTCTTAGCTCGGTCATAAATTGCGGCAAATCACGATAAGCCATGGCCGCATGGTGCTTTACTTTCCGGACCTTGCCCGGCGCCGGCAACAGTTTGTCAAGGTGGCCTCGCCAGCGGGCGGGATTCTCAGTGGATCGAAAACCGCGGGCGGCCGCCCAGTCCAAGACGTTCTCGATTCGGCCGCGCAGCCGCTTCGCCGTTTCAGGTTTTGTTTTCCAGATCGGTTCCAAGCATTTCAGCACAAGCGCAGTATCAATAGCTGAGACCGGTAGATTCCCTATCACCGGATAAACATATGAACTTAGCGTCGAACTCCATTGTGCCCGATGCTTTTGATTGCGCCATCCTACCTGATGTGCGGCGATGTAACGCTCGGCGCATTCTTTGAACGTCTGCTGTCGCGCGACCTCAAACCGGCGGCGCTGTAATTCCGCTTTGCGATGGTCAATGGGATCGTGGCCGTCCAGTAGAAGCTGCCTCCATTTGCGTGCAGCGTCGCGTGCCTCGGCGAGTGACACGGTGCTGAGCGATCCTAACCCCATGTGACGTTCGCGCCCATTTAGCTCGTATCGAAAAATCCATGACTTGGTGCCCCACCTTGAAATTTGCAGAACCAAGCCGCCGCCGTCGCTATAGCGACCGCGACCCTTCTTTGAATTGATAGCGCGTGCGCTCAATCGATTATGGGGCATGCGCAAAATTCGTCGCGAGTTAGAGTGATCTCTACCTCCGGATCTACCTCCGGCTACGACGTGGAACCTGTCGGAATCGGTCGGATGTGTCCAGACCAATCTCTGGCTAACGCGCTAACAAGAAACAGCTTTTTGTTTCCGAGGAATTCCGAGGAAGTCGGCAGAAGCTGCCACTCCCTCCGCCAGATTGGGCCTCTCCTCCAAGGTGGCGATCACGCCACCAGGTCTTGCCGTGGCACGCCGGCGGCAAATACGGTCAAGTCCAGAAGAAATAAATATCGCGGCGACGCTCTATCGCATCTGCGATCCCACGCTGATCGGCAAGTTTTTTTCATTTGCGGATGGCATTTCGGGGCGCGTCTGCGATAGCGTGCAAAACGCCGCGTCGGCGAGCCGCTCATGCGGCTACCGTGACCGCGCCCGATTGCTACTAGCCGTTCGCTTTTTTCAGTTCCTCGGCTTGCTCGTCATCGAGCTGTTTCGCTCGTGCAAAGGCGGGCCGCGCGTTCATTCGCTGCCAGTACCGTTCGAAAGCGGGTCGTTTCTCCAACGTGCCGAATATCATGCCGAAGCCGATTTGCGCACCGACATAGAGATCGGCGGCCGTGAAACTATTGCCCACCAGATAGTCGCCGGACGAAACCGCTGCTTCCAGAGTGCTCAGTGTTTTGGCGAAATTACCATAGCTCATCATCCGCTCCCGCTCAGGCGGCACCACAAAACCCAAGACCTTGTTGCTTGCGGCGGCTTCGAAGGGGCCGGCGCAGAAGAACAGCCAGCGATAGTAGGCTGCGCGCAATCGGTCGCCAGGCGGCGGCGCAAGTCGCGCTTGCGGGAAGGCATCGGCGAGATAGGCACAGATTGCGGCGGTTTCGGTAACTATCGCGTCGCCATGGCGTAGCGCCGGAACTTTGCCCATCGGATTGATGGCGAGATAGTCGGCCGCCTTCATGGTCGAGGCATAGTCGAGCAGTTCGACTTTGTAAGGTGCGCCGACCTCTTCAAGCATCCAGCGCACGACGCGGCCGCGCGACATCGGATTCGTGTAGAGAACGAGTTCGTCAGCCATGGGGGTCCTTTCAAAACGAACGCAAAATATGGGATGGCGCGCCGAGGCCTGCAAGCGGTTTACGGCGACGCGACTTTGCAGGCGGCGAGCAGGCCTTCCAAGCGGGCGATGTCTTTCGTTTTCGCCTCGACGACTCCTTCAAGCCGCGAAATATTTTGCATGAGACGCTCGGTGGTCAGCCGCAGGAAATAATAACCGAATTCCGGGTTCTGAAAGTAGAGTTCGAGCAGCTTTTCGTAGGTGATGGTCAGAACGTCGCCGTTCTCGATGCATTCCACCGTTTGGGTGCGCCGGTTCTTGGGATCGACGAAACCGAGTTCGCCCATCATGCGTCCAGGCGGCAGTTCGATGCCGATCTCGCTTACGAGAAATTTGCCCGTCACGGTCAAGAACATCTCGTTGGCGGGATCGCCTTTGTGAAACAAAATATCGCCCTTGCGGTATTTGCGCGGCGTCATGAACGGCCGCAGCCAATCCATCGACAAATCGCCCTGCGCGGAAACCCGCGCTTTTTTGACCAGGGTGAGCATTTGGCGCAGCCGGATGGCGTTGATCGGCAGCGACAGCAGATATAGGAAAAAGGTCGGCATCGATCCGGCCAGCGCTCCATAGGCGATGAAGAACACATTGCTGACGATGCCGATGACGCGCAGCGGCACAATCGTACGCACCAAGAGTGTGGCGACAAAAAATACCGCGCCGGTCAAAGCCAGCATGTTTGCCAGCGTGATGTGGGTAAGCCCGACGTCGACAAGTCGGTTGACCACGGCTTCGAACGTGACGTTGCTCGGGTCGAGGCCAAGCTGCAGCAATATCTTCTCGATCCGCAGATTCTGTGCCGCGGCGGAAAGTATGCGATCCAGTACGGCGCTCGGATCCAAACTACTGGGGCTGTTCATGTCGGCCTCATAAAGTCCGCGGGCGGCGGCCCGATGGCGGCAAATTAGCATCCGATCCGCTTGGAGGACAGGATTCGGGTGCGATCATGCGCCGTCGCGCAATGGAAGGGGTGCGGCAATGAAACGGATGCAGCTTGGTCAGTAAAGCCCTGGTCAGTAAAACCCCGGTCAGTAAAACCCCTGGCCCTGCCGCGGCGGAGCCTTCATGGTCAGCGGCTGTTTGAGGCTGCCGCCGGTCGATTGGCTTGTGCCGCCGGGCACTGGGAAAGCATAGCCAATGATCGCTTTGGCAACCAGGCGATCGGAACCCGATGTCAGGCCATAGCCGAGGCCAAGTTCGATATCGAAGACGCCGAGCTTGAAATCGGTCACGCCGAATATTTGATGCCGCTGCTGCTCGAGCGGCAGGAAGTCTCCAATTTTGCCGAGGTCGGTATAATATTCGACGCCGATAAAACGGTCTTCGCCGAGATTGCGCGCGAGCCGTGCCGCCGGCAGGAAATCGGCTTCGCCCAGCGCGCCTAGTCCAATGCCGACGATCGGATTGACGATGAATTCCCATTCGCGCGCACGCCGATGATTGGCCGGATTTCGAGCGCATAATGGGTTTGCGAGAATGCCGGCGTCTGATAGCTGAGCTCGAAATTCACGCCGTAGAAGAAACTGCGCTCGCCGGCGTGCGGCGTGACGAAGAGATTACGGATCTTGGCGCCATTGGACAGGAAGGCGCCGCTGCTGCTTACGGCGAAAGGTGCGTAGAAACCGATTTCCCACCAATCGGTGATCCCATAAGCGAGCTCGGGCGTGCCGTTGAGCGCATGATTTGCAACCAAGCCGCCGGGAAAATCCGGCTGTTTTCGGCCGCTGAACGTATAATTGAGATGCTGTTCGAAGGTCCAATGCCCGACCGCGGCAAACTGGGCGTTATAGACTTGGATCTCATCGTCGGCGAAGCCGGCGCCGGCACTCGCGATCAGCATGACGGCGGCCGCTGCAGTCGCCTTCATGCTCGCCTTCATGGCGACGTGTCCGAGTGCAACGCGCCGGAAAGCGCCGTTCCGATACTACGAAATTCACCGGGCGGTTCAGCGGCGATATCGGCTTGTCCGGTGCCGACATTGAGAATCCGCTGCTCGGGCAGACCCTCGCGGTTCCACCAGCCGCCGCCAAGCGCTTGAAACAAAGCTGCGGTGTCGGAGAGCCGCGCCGCGCGCGCTTGCACCACCTGGATGACTGCCTGCAGATAAGTCTGTTGCGCAGTGAGCAACAACAGCACGTTTGCATTGCCGGTCTCCATTTGCTGGCGGGCCAGATCGAAGCTGATCTTGGCCGCGCGCTCGAAATCCCGTGCCGCGTGCAACGCGTCGGCGTCATTTTGCAACGCCCGCAGAGCATCGGCCACATTTTGCACGGCGCCGATCACCGTTCCGCGATAGGTCCAAGCCGCCGCCTGATAGGTGTCCTTGGCGCCCTGTAGCTGATGGAACAGCGTGCCGCCGTCGAAAATTGTCTGCGTGGCATTGGCGCCGATGATCCAAAACAGGTTCTGCGGTGCCAGCAAATGCGCCAGTGCCGTGTTCATGAAGCCAGCATCGGCGTTGATCGTGAATGTCGGCAACAAGTTCGCAGTGGCGACGCCGATTTGCGCGCTTGCCGAGTGCAGCTGCTCTTCGGCCGCGCGCACGTCCGGACGCTGCTCGATCAACTGCGACGGTAAGCTGACAGGAAGGTCCGCGGGCAGGTGCAAATCGGCGAGCCGGAATGTTTCGCGCGGCCCTTCGCTGGGATAGGTGCCGACCAGCGCCGCGATCAGATTGCGTTGCTGTGCGAGCGCTTTGCGCAGTGGTGGCAGCGTTGCTCTGGCCTGCGCGAGCGCCGCCTCTTGTGCGGCCACGTCGCTGCGGTTGGCGAATCCGACATCGAATTGATGCCGCAGAATTCCCAGCACCTTGGAATTGATCGCGATGATCTGCTCGGTGGCGTCGATCTGGCCGCGCAGCGACGCTTCGGCGATCACGGCGACGACGAGATTGGCGGACAGTGAAAGATAGGCTGCTTCGGCCTGAAAGTGCTGCACGTCGGCGAGTGCATCGAGCGATTCCACCGTGCGGCGGTTGAGCCCCCAGACATCGAACGTGTACGACACCTGCAACTGCGCGGTATCGAGATCGAACACTTGCCCGCCGTTAGCAGGGACCGGAGCGATTGCGGCGGAGGTGCGCTGGCGGGTCGGATTGAAGTTGGCTTGAGCGAGAGGAAAGAATTTTCCTTCCTGCGCGTAAACGGCTTCTTTCGCCGCACGCAAGCTGGCCAGAGCGGATTGCAGGTTAGGATTGTTTTGCAGC
>Ga0073928_10010961_pt1 | contig 10665 bp, 9 predicted proteins | sample PaiPotPPA55metaG_FD_76969 | JGI IMG/M metagenome (GOLD analysis project Ga0073928, IMG submission 76969) | Iron sulfur acid spring bacterial and archeal communities from Banff, Canada, to study Microbial Dark Matter (Phase II) - Paint Pots PPA... ...
TCGTCATCATGTGCGGCAAACACGTAGGCACGGCCATCGCCAAACTCCAGGCACGCGAAATCCCTCGCCGCATCACGCACAGCTCGACGGTCCGTACCCGGTGGCATGGACAGCAGGATATTGAAGACCTCGCGTCGCCCACTCTTTTGCGGGATGCCCCAACCGCCCAGTTGCCACGCATCGGTAAGATCGCGCAATGCATGCGCGCCGACGATGATCTGCCCGTCCTGATCCTCCAGCTCAACTTGGCCGCTGCGCGAGATGTAGCGCAGGTGCTGGCGCACCGCCCCCATGCCCTGCGCGCACGACGCCTTGTTGGTGATCTTAACCATGACTTCCGGCGCTCGCTTGAGCGTGCGGGCGAGCTGCGCGCGCATTCGCGCTGCCTCATCGCCCAGACGCGCGCCGGACAGCCGAGGCGCACCGACGTGCCTGAGCGGCGCATGAAAGAGGCGATCGCCCCAGTTAAGAAGCATCGCATCGATGTAGATTTTCGGATACGACATGCTATCGACTCCAGCGATCGAGGTTGGCGCGCACGAGCGCTGCCACTGCGCGTAGATGAGCATCGAGCTCTTTCTTCATTGCTACGAGCTGCTGCCGGTCGACGGGGACGGTGCGTCCAGCCACCGACGCACCGTCCCGCGCGATGCAGCCCAGCAGCCTGCCGATCGACGCGAGTTGCCGGTTCGATGCTGCGAGCAGCATCATCTCCTGTTCGCCGAACTGCGGCTCGCCTGTCAGATGCGCACGAACCAGCGCGACGATCCACCGGTTTTTCTTGAATCCCAACGCAGCGGCACGCTGTTCGACTGCCGTCAACTCGGTCGTGGTCAACCGGATTACGACGGGCTCCCGATGTTCCCTAACGACCGTCCAACGCACGGAAGATTCTGGCATCGCGTCATGCAAGGCAGCGTCGCCCAGCATGGCCTCAAAAATCAGTTGCCGCGCGCCCGCGGCAGGCGTCAGACCGTGCCGCGCGCACCAACGGTCCCAGTGGGGCTTCGCCTCTCCCAACTCGATGAACAGATGCGCACGGGTTCTCACGGCTTACCCTCACAGCGGCGGCGCTGACGGCTCAGACAGTGCGCGCTCGAGCTCACGACTGGCGGCGCGATCCGGCGCATTCGGGGCGTGGCGGCCCCGGACGGATGGAGCCAACGGATCAAAAACCCTCGGCGGTGGGATCCGGACGCCTTCGGCGTGAAATGCATCGATCATCCGTTCCGCGTGCTGCTCCACACGGGAAATCGACCGTTCGCCAAACCCTTGCGCACGCATTGCCGCGACGATCACCGCCAGTTGCATCTCGCGCTGTGCGGCCACCGACGCCTCACTTCTGCTGTGCCGCGGTGTGTGTGTCGGCGCGCGCGACACCCCTGACACGGTCTCTCCCGGCGCCCTGTCGGCAGCTTCGTTGTGGAACATCGATTGCACCGATCGTGTTTGCTCCGGACGCTCGACATCGATCTGCCAGGTGCTGCGGTAGACCTCGTTTTCTTCCCGACCGATCACCTGGCCTGGGGCGTCAACCACCGGCGCCTCGACGCTCACCCAGCGCTTGCCGAGGTTCTCCAGCGTGATGCGCTCCCCGAGCCTCGCCCCGGACTGCGCGAGCGCGCGTTCAAGATCCGCGCCCCATGCCACATGGTCCGCACCGACATGATCCCGATATACGACATAGTAGGACTCGCTTTGTGCCGGATTGTGCCGGTACGGGGCACCACCGTGCTCGACCAACTCGCCGCTGTCCCGCGGCGAGTCGGGCACCTCATCGCGCACGCGGGCGGAATCACCGACCTGCGACGCAGGCGGTACGGGCGGCATGTGCGCCATGTGCGATGAGGGTTGCTCGGGCACGGCCGCGCCATCCGCTTGGCCGCTGCTACTGGCATCCGGCAGCGCCGCACTGCCTTCGATACGGTCGTTCAGATGTTCGCGACGCGCGTCGCTCAGTCGCGCGAGCTCTGCTGTCTTCGGCTCATAGCCGCTCACCCGGATACCGAGGAGCGTTGCCTGCAACCACGTCTCGCGGCGAAACGCTTCATGACCCGACACGCGGATGCGCTGCCACGATTTCGCCTGCACCATGTCGACCATCGACTCCACCACGTCGCACCGATGGTGCTCGGTGACAAGGCGATGCCCGAGATCCTCGAAGGCGAGCTGGTACGGTGCGTCCTTCAGAAAGTACTGGTTGCCCGCGCGCAGGTAGCGCTTGCGCACCCTCTGCGGTGCGTCGCCGAGTGGCGCCCACGCAGTATCCACTGCGTGGGCCTGCTTCTGGTCGGCCGATCTCGCCTGCGGGCCGCTGCGCGGCGGCCGTGCCGGATCATCGCTCATGGCCTGCTCGCGCAACCGGGCACGCGCTGCATCGAACTCACGTCGTCGACGAGCCGCCACGGCATCGCGTGCCGCCTCGTCAAGATTGCCCGCGCGCTCGCGGCTGCCAGATGAAGCGCCCGCGTCATTGGGCACGGGCGGATCCTGCTCGATGACGTTGATCACCGGATTGATCACCGGAACCTGCTGCGCAGCAGCTGCGGATGTAGTTGAAACGCTCTCGGTCATGGTACGGCCTCGTACTGGTTTAGCCCCGGCCAATTGTCCCGTTGCCCGCCCAGAATCCTTATCTGTCAGGCTCATTCTTCAGTTCGCGGGCAGCCCGTTCCTTCGACTGCGCAAGCGCGCTTGCACGTGCCTCCCGTATGCGTGTCCACGAGTTCGCCTGCAACTGCTCGAGGGTGCCGTCGAGGTCCGCGCCAAAACCGAGCTCGCGCGCCGATTTCTTCAGCGACGCCACGGTGCGTTCGAGCTGGTCACGCACGCGGTCCCATGGGTACACCTTCGCACGATCACCGTCGTAGCCGATCTGCACTTCGGCCCCGTTCATCCTCAGGTTCTCGTCCATCCATTTCAGACGGTCCGAAACGAATTCCATCCGCTCCTTCGCGTGAAAGACGACACTGCGTGTGGCCACCTCCTGAATCAGGTAGTGCTCCGTGTTGAAGACCTCGCCCCGGTACGGACCGCCATTCTCACGTGGTGTCGCCATACGGATCTGCGCGCCAAAGCGGTGCCGCGCGAGCGTCTTCATCTCCGGCGGAACGTCATCAAGCCCGTATAGCGCTTCGCCGATTTCCCGCCGAGTCCACGCCGCCGACGGCGGATCCGTCGGCGAGCTCCCCGCAGATGCCTGCGGGACTGGCCCGTCCTGCGAGACTTGCGTCACCAGGGACTCCTCCACTGCTTGCGGCGCAACCTTCTTCGGCGCCGCCTTGCGACGTTTCGTGCTGCCAGCGTCGTTCGTCATTTCCTCTTTCTCGTGGCCCATTTCACTACCCTCCTTTGGTTTATCCGCCCTTGCTTCGGCGCAAGGGATCAGCTCTGGTTCGGGCGTCACGTCCTCGCTCACCACCTCGCGAAACGCCACGTCCCGCAACAAACGACGTACGGCGTGCGAGCCGCACAGCACAGCCATGTCGTTGAAGTCGGTCGGCCGGGAACCGTCGATCAGCGCGTGCGCTGCAAACACAGGAAGGGCAAGCTGCGCTGTAACGTGCCCGGCCGCTTGACGCGCAGACCCCTCACCATGGCCGAGATCGCCGAGCACGATCAGCCCGGCATCAGGAAACCGTTCGCGCAGCACGCCAGCAACCTCACTGAGATTGCCGCTCGACAGGGCTGCCGCCGCGAGCCATCCGGTTGCCCGGTGTGCCGACAGCACCGTCGCCACCCCTTCACCGATCAGCATTGGAGACGCGGTTTCGCCGGTCACTGGTTCAGGCCGCGTCATCCAGTACCCGCCCTTCTTCGCGCCTCCGGCAAGCGACGATTTGCGCCCGTGTTCATCGATAAGCTCAAGCGTCGACAGGAGCTCGCCCCTCCATACCGGCACGATCAACACGCGGCCCGTGAGGATCTCTTGCTCGCTCGACGCCTCATAGCCGAGCAGTGTGCGCAGTTCGACGGATTCCAGTTCTCGCAACGTCTCTATCGGTTTGAGCTGCTTGCGCGTGAGATACGGATGCTCCGGTCCGACAGGCCGTGCCCATTGCCAGATGGACGCGGCCTCACGGGCAACTGCGGCGTGGCGGGCACGCACCTTCCTTTCTTCTCGTTGAGCCTCCTGCGCACGACGCTCCAGCGTCTGCCGGTCGGGACCCGCCACCCTGTGCACGACGGCACCCGCGACTCTCGAGCCTTGCAGATCGAAGCCGTGGCGCTCAGCCAGCCAGAAAAGCGACGCAAGCGTCTTGCCTCCCGATGCGCTGGCCGAGCGCCACGTCACACGTGCAGCACGCTCGCTGTAGTTGTGTGCGCTGCGGCTCCACTCGTCCCAGATGTCAAAGCCCGCATCGCCGAATCCCTGCTTCACCGCGAACGCCATATCGACCCACGTCGAGTAGTCTTGCGCGGGAATCACGGCGAGTGCGGCCCGCGCGCGAGCGCGCTCATCAACGAACTGCGAGGTCATCGATGCTCTCCGCGTATTGGTGCAACTGTTGGTGCAACTGTTGGTGCAACATCTGAGTGCCCGGACGGGTCAACCGCGCGAGCGGCGCGCGCATCCTTTTTGACGCGCGCCTTGCCGCCCGCTGCTTTTATCTCCCCTGACTTGTTGCTTGCCTGGCGTTTTCGGGAGCCTGCCGCCGGCCCGAGTTCGGCCACATCCGGATCCGCCAGCGACTGCCTTCGCCGTGCCTGCCCGATCTGCTCAACCGGAACGCCAAGCAACATGAAGTGCCGCTCCACGTATGCGCTCGCCTCGTCCTCGCTAATGTCGGCAAGCCGCGAAGGCAGATCTCGCGGATCCCATGCCTGCAACACCTCCAGATTCTCGGCCGGCACGTGGATCCGTCCCGACGCATCCGCTTCGATTTCGTCCACCCTGAGTTCACGCACGCGCTGCTCGAGCTGTGCACTAAAGCAGGCAAGATCCATCGCCGGCACGCGGGGCGCGGCGGCAAGCCGTGACGTGAAGGCGGGCTCGCGCCAGTAGCAGATCTTCTCGGCGAGGATCGGCTTGGTGTTCTCGAGCAGGATGATTTCCTTGTCCCGGCCAAGCTCCTTCAGTTCCTGCGGCAGCAGCAACGCTCGACGTTGCTCGGAGATGCTCTCGCTCGACCCACCACGGCCGCCGAAGATGGCGTTGGAGCGGCTCACGCTGCGTGACTTGTCGGTGAAGGTGCCCAGCATCTCGGAATACTCGTTGGCGTCCTTCTGCTCGCGCGGCGCATACAGAATCTGCATCGCGTGGTTGGTGACAAACGTGCGGGCATCCGCGCGGCCGTAGACCGACTCCAGTTGCGAGACCGACTGCACGACGGAGAGCATGCGAAGGTTGTAGCCGGCCATATAGGCGACTGCGCGCGCGATGATATGGATCTTGCCGATCGCGGTGAATTCGTCCATGACCAGCAGACACTGGAACTTCAGCGCCGGGTTCTCCTGTGGCAACTGCTTCGTGTTGAGGTTGACGAGTTGCGAGAACACCAGGTTGACAAGCAGCGCCGACTCGGTCAGATGATCCGGCGTGATACCGATATAGACTGTCATGCGCCGCTTGCGCACGTCTCGCAGGTCAAAATCGTTCGTGCTCGTCGCGGCATCCACGATCGGATTGGCCCAGATGGTAAGCGGCGCATTGAAGGTTGCGAGGATGCTTGCCAATACCTTGTCGTCATTGGCGAGAAAGCGGTTGAGCGCGTCGACGCAAGGCCCCGTGAGGAGGTCGCGGTATTGCAGCAATGCCTTTTGCAGATACGCCTTCACGGGCATGCCGTCGCCCGATGACTGCCTCAGTACCTCTCCCATGGTGACGGGATGGTGAGGGATCTGCGTGCTCCCCGTACGCCCCGTGCGCCGCGCATCGCGCCATTCGCACAGCAGCAGCACGATACCCAGAAAGAGATTGCGTGCCTGGTCCTTCCAGAAATCGTCGTGGCCGCCCACCGGATAGAGGGCGTAGCCGATCGCAAGAACGTCACCCACGCGAAACGCCCCATCCGAAATGGCCGACAGCGGGTTATAGCGGTGCGTCCGCCCATCTTCGGCGAAAGGATTGAACAGGTAGACCGCGTGGCCGTGGGCGCGCCTGAAGCCTGCCGTGATGGTGTAGTTCTCCTGCTTGATGTCGAGCACCACAGCCGAATCCGGATAGCTCAGCAGGTTCGGAATCACGATACCGACGCCCTTGCCCGAGCGCGCGGGTGCCGCGAGCAGCACGAACTGCTGGCCCACAAAGCGCAGGTACCGTCCGTGCCACACGCCCACGACGATAGCCGGTGCGGGATTGGCTGTCATCACAGCGCTCATAGCAGCCCCGCCGCACGGATTTCCGCGTCGCTTGCGAACCGCGCGCTGCCGTAAAGACGCCGGTGAGCAGAGCGGCTCCACAGTGCGCACAAGCCGAGCCCCGGTCCACCGAAGGTGACCAGCAACCCGAAAATTGCCGAGCCGGCAAGCCGCCTGCCCTCTTTCGACAGCCCGCCGTCACGCCACGCGCGGGCCGCATCCAGCCAGCCCCATATCCCCGCATGCAGCGGATTGATACGCAGACTCGCGCAGAGGAAGAACGACGCGAGCCAGAGCGCGGCCAGAAGCGCCGCGCCCAGGACGACGAGAACCGCCAGCGTCTTCGCTGCCATATAGACGTGATGCCAACTGCGATTTTGCATGGTCTGCTCCATCCTTTGCGCGCGGGTTCACGCAAACATTCATTCAAACTCGCTCCGGCGCTTGCGAAGCGGATCGAACCAGACTTCCGTCATGGACCAGCGTTTGCCAGTCTGCACGCCCGCCTCGTCGAACACCGGCTGCGCCTCCATATGGGCGACCACGTCGATGGTGAGAAACAACAGGCGCTTGAGCGCCGCATCGTCATAGGCTGCCGCCTCCGGGTGTTCCTTCGCCATCAGGGCAAAGCGCTCGATCGCCACCGCCGCACTCGATGCGTGATAGCTCGTGATGGAACCCGAGTGCCCTGTGGTCAGGAGTTTCAGGAAGTCGTACGCTTCCGCGCCGCGCAGCTCCGCCAAGAGCACGCGATCAGGACGCATGCGCATGGTGCTGGCGATCAGCTCCGCAGGCGTGATGCGAGCCTGTCCGTGGCCGCCCTTGTTATAAATAAGATGGACGCAGTTCTCGATGTGACGGATGAAAAGCTCGCGCACATCCTCGATGGTCACGACACGCTCGCTTGCCGGGATGTGCTGACAGAGCGTTTTCATGAAGCTCGTCTTGCCCGAACCCGTGTTGCCGACGATGACGATATTCAGTCGGGCAAGCACCGCCAACTCAAAGAAGGCCGCGAAGTCGTGCTCATCGAGCCTACGTACGAGATGCCGGTCCGTCGCTCGCAACACCGTGGTGGCGTCATCGAGACCCACCGGCCGGTGCCACTCGCTACGCGCAAAGAGTCCCTCGGCACGATAGATACCGAGCGTCTTCTCCCGCGACGAGGGGCGCCGGATCGTGACCGACACCGTGCGCGGGGGCACGACCGGCGGTATCACAATCTGGATGCGCGCGTCGCCGGGCAACAGCGCCGAGAGCACCGGATTTTCGGCCGAGACTTCCTGGTTCGTGAGCGTGGCGATGGCCACCGCGAACGACATCAGGCGCTCGAAATCCAGGTCGCGATAGTCAAAGCCGTGCCAGCCAAGATGCGTTTCGGTGAGCACACGCTGCGGCCGGTTGATCACGAGCTCAGTGACATCGCCATTGTCGAGCAGCGATGCGAACGGGCGCATCAGCTCGCGCACGGACGCGTCGTCCGGCAACCTCGCGAGCAGCGTCTCCTCGGCCCAACTGGCAGTCAACACAGGCGTATTCATTGGACAGCCTCCGGAACCAGTGCATAGACGGAGCTGAAGTCGAGATCGCGCGCGAGCACGATCGTGAACTCGGCGCCCTGGTTCTGCGTGAGCGTCGGGGCAATGTTGATCGTGCTGTCGAGTACGCGAGCGGCCATGTCGTTGCCGGTCTGATGCGTGTTCTCGAAGACCGTGGAGCTGTTGTTGTTGCCACCGCGCGTCGCCAGGTAGCCAATCGCGTCCTGCGTGATACTCAGCAGGAACGCCGCGCCCACGCGCTCGCCCCAGTGGTTGTTCACGTAGCCGCCGATGCCCATGCGTCCGAGCGCGTCTGCGGCCGGAGAATCGATCTCCACCGTCACGCCGTTTGGCGTCTTGATGCGCGCCGACAGGATGAATACGCGCTTTTGCCCGGGCGAGAGGTTCGAGCGGTACTGGCTGTTGATCTGCGAGCCGCGTTCGATCAGTACCACCCGCCCATCGTCGGAATAGACGTTTTTCGTCACCGTGCAGGTGGATAGACCCGCTTCACTGGAGTCGAACGCGGTGTCGCCCGCGCAGTCGATCTTGGCGCCCTGCGCGAGGATGAGGCTGCGGTTGCCCAGACGCCCGGCGCTCACGCGCGGCGTCAGTGTCGGCGTGAGCGCCTGCCCCAGCGGGCTGTCGGCCTGGCCTCGCACCGCCGCAAGCGTGCTCGCACCGGCATTGGACGCCGATGCCGGTGCGGGGGCCATCGCGCCATCGTCGAGCGCGCCTGTTGAAGCGCCCGCAGCATCGGCCACGCCACCACTGGCAACGCCACCCGCGAGCAGCGGAGCGTCGTAATAACTGCGCCCAGACATCGCGTGCGCAACGCGAGCAGGCGGCCCGCTTGCAGCCACGGCCGGCACCGACGCCGGAGGCGGGGTTGCCGCGCTGGCAGCGCTTGTTGTCGACACAGGCACGCCAGCTGACGATGCCTCACCACCAAACACGCGCTCCTGCGAGGGCTGATCGAGCGCGGCGTCCCGACGTGCCTTGGCTGCCGCGTCATGACGCGCGAGAAACCCGTGCACCGTCCACACCGCGCCAACGGCGAGCACGACCACAATCGCGAGCGGTGTCAGCCACCATGCTCGCGGACGACCTTGCAGTTGCCCCAGATCGGGCATACCGCGATCAGCCACCGGCGGCGTGCGCGCATCGCGAGCGGTGCCGTTGTCGCCCTCGCCTCTGTCGCGAGGTGTGCCATCCGGCTCGATTGTGTTGCGAGTGGTATCGTTACTCATGGCCGCGGCTCCGCAGGACGCGTTTTACGCCGCTGACCGTCGTGCCATCTTTGGGCGGCACGCCGTCCATGTCGTACGCGTCGTTCCACAGTCCCACTACCTCATCGCCCAAGCGCAACACGAAACGCTGCGCGAGCTCGTGAACGACCACCAGGTCGCCGTCCATGTGCCTGTCAACCACGCTTTCGGTATCGTCTTGCGCGACCCGGAAGATCGCGGGGATTCGCCGGTTATTCGGGATGCGGATATAGGTAAAGCGCCCGTCGTCCCATGCTGCGCTCGGCGCGATATCGTCCGAATGCGGCATCACCTGCATCGAATACCGGGCGTTGCGCAGGACCGGCGACTGCGCGAGGCGCTCTTGCACCAGCGCCTGCTGAGCATCGACGCGAGTCTTTGCCTGTACCTCGTCGGGATACGTGAAGGTGACGCGGTACATCTCCCGGCCACTACCCAATCTCGTCTTCAGTGGCAGCACCACCAGATCGAAGCTGTAGCTGCGCCGGTCAGTGCGGATCTCGAGGTTCGTGTCGTGCGCCGCAAGCTGCGGCTTCAGATAGACGTCGTGATCGCCCTTGGTCGCCACCACCTGCCAGCCGTCCCGGTCACCGGGTGCCACCACCAGAATCTGTTCGTGCGCATCAAGCGCGATGTGCGTGGCGAACCCGCGCTGCGCATCGATGCGCACCACTTCGTTCTGCCGGTACGGCACCTGCCGCACGCGCGAGTCGCTCGTCCAGTCGGGCAGGTCATAGGCACTCGCCAACCCGGAGCCGAGCACGAACGTTACCGCTGCCAGGAGAGTCGGTTTCATCTCACGCCTCCTACAGCAGGCGATGAGGCAGGTGATGTGGGTGGTGTGTATTCGGCATCGCGACTATAGGCCGTCACCTTGAAGCCGAACGGGTTGTCCACAGCCACGTTCTCTCGCGTGAACACGGGCGGGCGGTACATGAAGGCGAGCGTGAGGACGAAACGCTGCGGTGCTTCGGCGTTCTCGACCCCGTTCTTGCGCGTCGTGCGCTCGATATGCACCACCGCGCGCCCGGGTTCATCCGGCGGCAGCGTCGTCGAAAGAATCCGGATACGCTTCTCGGTACCGGCGCCGAGCTGCCTGTCAAGCGCATCGGGACCGCTATAGATCTGGCGGTATTCCCGCGCGACCGTCTCGTCGCTCATGTTGAGCACGCGGTCGTAGTCCATCTGCAGCAGACCCCAGTCGTAGCGCTCGCGCGAGCGTACGTAGACCTCGACCCAGTGCTTGTCCTGGATTTCCTTCGTGTGGACGTGCTTCGCGTCGAGCACATCGATCACCTGCGACTCGCCGGTGAGCCGGTCCACCTCGATCGGCAACGGCACCACCCGGTAGAAGGGAACCATTACGGCGAGCGCGGTGGAACACAGCACGGCAAGGCCCACGGCTGCGTACGCGATATGCCACGCGCGTCGCTCCGAACGCTGCTGCATGTCGGACAGGGACGCTTCGATGTCGAGCACCCGCCGGTAATCGCGGCCAGCTCTCATGATCCGGCTCCATCAGTCGATGACGCCGCCGGTGGCACCTGTGATGCCGGAGA
>Ga0073928_10010962_pt1 | contig 10663 bp, 9 predicted proteins | sample PaiPotPPA55metaG_FD_76969 | JGI IMG/M metagenome (GOLD analysis project Ga0073928, IMG submission 76969) | Iron sulfur acid spring bacterial and archeal communities from Banff, Canada, to study Microbial Dark Matter (Phase II) - Paint Pots PPA... ...
CCCGTCACCGGCCAAGAGGACGTTACGACGCCGATATTGACGAAGGCTTGAATCACGATCATCGCCGCGCATCCGGTAGCGAGAAAAAATCCGAACCGGTCGGGCGCGGCAACTGCGATACGAATGGCGCGGTAAGCGAACGCGATGAAGAGAACGACGACAGTCACCGTGCCGAACAACCCGAGTTCCTCACCCAGCACTGAGAAGATGAAGTCCGTATACTGCTCGGGCAAGTAAAAGAATTTTGCGCGCGATTCGCCCAGACCCACGCCCAGAATGCCGCCGCTGCCCAGCGCGAGCAGCGACTGCACGATGTGGAAGCCGGTATTTTGCGGATCTTTCCAGGGATTGAGGAAAGCGAAGATGCGCGCGCGCTTGTAGGGGCTGGCAACCACCATCAGCACGGTCGGCGGCAGAGTCACCATCGCGATCATGATCAGATGTTCGATGCGCGCGCCGGCGGCAAAGAACATCGCGAATGCCGTAAAGACGAACAAGCTCGCCGTGCCCATGTCGGGCTCGACCAGCACGAGGAACGCCATGAAAAAGACCAGCGCGCAGAGCGGAAACAATCCGCGCACGAGCGAGGTGATGCGATCGCCGCGCACCGAAAGCACCGCGGCCAAATAGACGACGAGACCAAGTTTTGCAAACTCGGAGGGCTGCAGCGAGATCATCCCGCCGCCGACCCAGCGACGCGCCCCATTAACCACGACGCCGACGTGCGGTACGAGCACGGCTATCAGCGCAAACACGCACAGCAGCAACGTGTACGGGGCGAGATTCTTGAGTTTGCGGTAATCGATCTTGTACGCGGCCGCCGCGAGCAGCAGTCCGATCACCAAATACACGATCTGACGTTTAACGTAATAGGCGGTATCGTGGTGATCGGCGTACGCCTGAGCGCTCGACGCGCTGAAGATCATCACTAGGCCGATCGCAACCAAACTTGCGACGGCTGCAAAGAGCATCGTATCGGGCGGCGCGGGGACGAACGAGCGCCGCGTTTCGCTGCGCGCTGCGTCCTTGGGCGAAGAGGCGCGGACTGCCGCTCTCACCGGCTTGCTCCGGAGCCCGCTTGGTGCTCGGGAAGCGCGTGGACCGCGACAATGAACTGCAGCCCCCGATCCTCGGCGGACTGGAACATGTCGAACGATGCGCACGCGGGTGAGAGCAGCACGACGTCTCCGGGCTTGGCAAGCGTTGCGGCGAGCCGCACGGCTTCCTCCATCGATCCGGCATGCTCGATCGGCGTGCGGTAAACGTGCGCGGCCAGATCGCTCGCAGCTTCACCGATCACGATCAGCGCTCGCGCGCGCTCGTCAATCACGCGCCCGAGTTCGGTAAAATCCGTATTCTTCGATTTGCCGCCCGCAATCAGCACGATCGGGCGATCGTAGGACTGCAGCGCCGCAATCGCAGATCCGGGATTCGTCGCCTTGGAGTCGTCGATGAACAACACATCGCCCACGCTGCCCACCGGCTGCATGCGGTGCGCCATGCCAGTAAACGACTTCACGGCGTCCCGCAGCGCATTCGGGTCGAGACCAACGGCGAGCGCCGCAAGCAGCGCCGCCATCACGTTCTGGATGTTGTGCCGCCCCGCGAGCGGAATTTCACTCGTGCTTATGATGTCGATGGGGCGCGGATCGCCGGCGAATGGAGCGTACACGATCGTATCGCCGCGCAGGTACATCGAGGCATGCTCGTGCCGCTCGCCCAAGGTAAACCATAACTGCCGCGCATGTACGCGCGTCTCGCCCGTATGCCAGTGCAGCCGGCGCAAGCGCTCGTCATCAAAATTTCCGACGAAGAAATCCGACTCGTTTTGGTTTGCGAAAATCCGGTACTTCGCTTCGGCATACTCGTCCATCGAGTAGTAGCGGTCCAAGTGGTCCGCCGAGATGTTGAGAATGACTGCTACGCGCGGCCGGAACGCACGAATCGATTCGAGCTGGAAGGAGGAGACTTCGGCGACAACCCACTCGCCGGGCTGCGCGTTCACCACTTCGCGAATGAGCGGATCGCCGATGTTGCCGCCGACGCGCACGCCGCAGATTTGCCCCGAGCCCGTCGAAGGGGCGTGCCGGAATAAATGCCCGATGAGCGAGGTGGTGGTGGATTTACCTTTCGTGCCGGTGACGGCCACGATCGGCGCTTTGCACAAACGGTAAGCGAGTTCGATCTCGCTGTAAACGGGAATGTTCGCGTCCTGCACGCGCTGTACGAGCGGCCCGTTCAGTGGTACGCCGGGAGAGAGCACCGCCGTGCTAATCTGACGCATCAGCGCATCGAGCCCATCGGGCGTAATAAAGTTCGCACCGATCGCTTCAGCCTGTGCGATTGCCTCGCCGAGCTGCTCCGGCGGCTTTTCGTCAACGACATACACCTGTGCGCCGCGCGCGCGCAGCACCTCCGTGCTCGCAAGGCCGCTGCGGCCGAGGCCGATGACGAGAATCGTTTCACCGGTGTTGAACATCATCGAACAATCGCCAATCCCAATCCCGAGAGCAGAACCGAAGCCAGCCAAAACCGCACCGTCACTCTCGTTTCCGGCCAGCCCAGCAGCTCGAAGTGGTGGTGCAGCGGACTCATGCGGAAGATCCGCTTTCCGCCGGTTCGTTTGAAGTAGGTTACTTGAATGATGACCGAGAGCGTTTCCGCTACAAAGACACCGCCAACGAGCAGCAGCAACAGCATCTCGCCGCTCAGAATCGCAAGACCGGAGAGCAGCGCGCCCAGCGCGAGCGATCCCGTATCGCCCATAATGAGCTTGGCGGGGTGTCGATTGAAGAGCAGAAAGCCCAAGCACGCGCCAACTCCCAGAGCAGCCGCGGTTTGCACCGCGGCGACGCTTGCGAGCTGCGCACCGCTTGGAATGAACGAGAGCGGAAAGATTGCGGTAATTGCATAGAAGACCAGCAGCGGCGGGATCATCGTCCCCGTCGCCAAGCCATCCAGCCCGTCGGTCAAGTTTACCGCGTGAATCGTTCCGCTCACTGCCATGATCCCGAGCACAAACCAAAGCCAGTGCGGCGCGACGAGCGAATATCCGGGCATGCGGAACAACACGTCGGCACTTGGGTTCGAGATACTGACCAGCCATAGAAAGAGCGCCGCGACAAACGCGGTAAGCAAATACTTGGTGCGCGCGCGCAGACCGGCGTTCCTACCGCGCCGTATCGCCGAATAATCGTCGATGAAACCGATGATGGCGCAAGCCGCAACCAGGAAGAACAGCGCAATCGTATATGGATTGCCGAATGTTGCCAGCAGCGGCAGCAATGCGACGATGAACGCAATGCCGCCCATCGTCGGCGTCCCGGTCTTTTTTTGATGGCTCGCCGGAGCGTCTTCGTAGGCGCGCTGGCGAAGCTGCAAACGCCGCAGGACCGGCAATTCGATCGCGCCTGCAACGCTCGCGAGCACGAATCCGATTGCGAAATCCAACAGCCCGAGCCCGTTTACGGCGTATAAACTTCTCACGACGGCGTATCCCGAAACAGCGGGTTCGGCCCGCTCGCGCGCCACTTGAGCACGACGATGGGCGTCTGTTCGTCGCCGTTTCCGTGCGGATTGGAAAGCAGCGCGCACTCGACGCCACGGCGGTTGACACCGCTCGATGCACCCAGCACTTTCGCCTTTTCGAGATCGTTGGCGTCGACAATCGCGCATGCCACGCCGGTGCGTTCGTACACCGATTGCGCGAAAGCGTCAGGATTCTGCGGTGCAAAGACGATGTTCCGCTCGAACGGCGGCAGCGTGCCAGTGTAGCCGTCGATAGTTGCAATCGCTTCACCTAGTATTTCGTAGAACATGCCGCGCCTGCCGATGAACCGGCCCGCGACCTGCATGACCGACGCATAGAGTATTTTCCACACGCCGGCCTGATCGATCACGATCTGGACGGACTCCGGCTGGCTCACGGTCGCGAGCGCACCGGCGCGCCGCGACAAAAAGTATGCGAGCCTCGACGGACGAACGTATTCGGCCGGAACGGCTTGTCCTTGCGCAATTGCAACGGCGGTCTCGGAGATCGCGAGCACATCACTCGCACGCGCGATACCGTCAATCGCGCTCTGCACGAGATCGATGAGATCGTCACCGGGATGCACGAGCGGCGTGCGAACCGGAATCGCAACAACTCCCGCAGGCAGCTCCTTCCGATCGATCCGAAAGCTTCTCACCCTTTGTCACCCTGAGGTATCGAAGGGCCCTGAGGTACCGAAGGGTTATCCGGCCGTAGCGATTCGACAATCTCCTCCATCTTATACTTACGCGAACCCTTGAGCAAGACGACGTCGCGCGCGCCGGCATGCTCGCGCAGCCAGCTCACCGCTTCGGCGTTTTCGCCGTAGGTAACGATGCGATCCGGCGGCAACCCTCCCGCTACCGCGCCTGCAACGACCGAGCCTGCGTAGTCGCCTGCGACGAGTAAGATATCGACACCGCTCGCTGCCGCGTGAGCGCCGACCCGTTCGTGCATCGCGGGCGCATCCGATCCGAGCTCGGCCATACTTGCCAGAACGGCAATCCGCCGATCCGCCTGCTCGGCTGCAAATGCATCGAGCGCGGCGATCATGCCGCTCGTATTCGCGTTGTAGGCATCGTAAATCAATCGCGTGCCGTCGCCGACCGAGATGCTTTCATAACGCCCGGACGGCAGCTTCAGGTTTGGAATGGTTTGCACGAGTTCTTCGGGTGCAATGCCCAGCAGCAGCGCTGCCGCCAGTGCGCCCGCAAGGTTCGCGCGATTGTACACACCGGGCAAGCGAAGGTCGATCGCCAACTCGCGCGCAGTTGCGCCGTATGTCAGGGCCAGCGTGCGCGCATCGCGCACGTAGACGCCGGGCGGCCCGGGCTCACCGGTTCCAAACCAAGAGGCCGGAGTCGCGATCGACGCGGAGCGAAGAACCGATTCGGAATCCCGCGCGTTCAGAACCGCTTGGGCGCCCAAGGCGAACAAGCCCCATTTCGTTCGCGCCAACCCTTCGCGCGATCCAAAGATCTCCACATGTGCTTCGCCGATGTTGGTCAGCACGCCGATGTGCGGGCGCGCAATGCGCACGAGTTCGGCAATGTCGCCTTCGTGGCGCGCGCCCATCTCGACGACGAGCACGCGATGCTCCGCGGTTGCCGCAAGCAGCAATTTGCTCACGCCGATTTCGTTGTTTTCATTTGCCGGCGATGCAAGAACGCTCGGGCCTCCATAGTGTGCGTAGAGCAGCTGCGCGAGCAGATGTTTGGTGGTCGTTTTCCCTGCGCTGCCGGTAATGCCGATGACCTGCCCAAAGTAATGCTCGCGCGCCGCGCCGGCCAGATCCATGTACGCGCGCTTGGTATCCGCGACGAGCAGCGCCGGGATGCCATCGATTACCGCACCCGGATTGTCGATGACAACCGCCGATGCGCCTTTGCTCACCGCGTCACGCACGTAGTCGTGGCCGTCGAACCGCTCGCCGCGCAGCGCCAAGAAGGTGTCGCCCGGCGAAATCGCGCGCGTGTCGGTCACCACGTGCAGAATCGCAGGAAAGCGATCGCCGTTGAGGACGTGTCCGGAGCTGGCTCGCGCCGCGTTTTCCAACGTAAGCGTCATCGATGCGCCGCCTCTCGCGCAAGCAATGCCGCGCGCGCCACCGCCAAATCATCGAATGGAAGGACCTCGCTTCCGACGATTTGATACGTTTCGTGTCCTTTGCCCGCGATGAGAACGACGTCGCCGGGCTGCGCATCGCCGACGGCCGCTTCGATCGCCGCCTCACGATCGGGCTGCACGGCATGCGGGGCATTGCCTATGCCCGGCAAAATTTCATCGATGATGCACTGTGGATCTTCCGTGCGCGGATTATCCGACGTCACGTACGTAAAGTCGGCATAACGTCCGGCAACTGCGCCCATCTGCGGGCGCTTGCCGCGATCGCGGTCGCCGCCGCATCCGAACACGGCGATCAGGCGCGCAGCCGCGGTCTCGCGCAGCGCGCGCAGCACGTTCTCGAGCGCATCCGGCGTATGCGCATAGTCTACGATCACGTCGATCCCGCCGCCGCGCACGTGCTGCATGCGTCCGGCTACGCCTTCGAGCGATGCAAGGCCCCGCGCTGCATCGGCATCGCGAACATCGAGCTGCCGCGCGATTCCGATTGCGCAGAGTGCGTTGGCAACGTTGAACCGTCCGGGAATGCGTACGTCGAACCGCTGCCCTTCAAGTGTAAAACTGCTGCCGAATGGACGGATCTCGACGTTCTCCGGCCGCAGATCGGCGGGATTGTGAAGTCCGTACGTAATCGTCGGCTTGCGCATCCGCAGCTCGCGCGACCATCGGTCCCCGAGTTGGTCGTCCGCGTTGAACACGCAGCGTGCGGCCACCTCGAAGAGTTTGCGTTTTGCCGACGCGTAGCCCTCGAAGCTCTTGTGAAAATCCAGATGGTCGCGGGTCACGTTCGTGAGCGCACCGACACGGAACCGCACGTCGGCAACGCGCTGCAGCGCGAGCGCGTGCGAACTCACTTCCATGGCGACGCCTTTAGCGCCGAGATCGCGCATTTGCGCAAGCAGTTCTTGCAGCTGCGGCGCGAGGGGTGTGGTATTGGCAAGCGCCCATTCGCGCTCGCCGAAACGCGCGCCTATCGTCCCGATCGTTGCGCACGGTATGCCGGCGGCGTTCAATATGGCCGCGGTCATCTGCGAGGTCGTGGTCTTCCCGTTGGTGCCGGTGACGCCGGCGATCGCCAAATCCGACGAAGGCGCACCGTAAAAGACGTCGGCCAGCTGAGAGATTGCGCGCGCGGAATCAGGCACTACGATCGAGGTGACCTGCAGCGGAATCTCGCAGAGTTCTTCCATAACGACTGCAACGGCGCCGCGCTCGAGAGCTTGCGCGATGAAGCGGTGGCCGTCGGTATGTTCTCCGCGCAGCGCGACGAACACGCTGCCCGGGCGCACCTCACGGGAATCGACGGCCAGTGCGCTTACGAGCGCATCGTGAGATCCGATTACGCGCGCGTTTTGGGCAAGCGCCCGCAGTAGACTCTCAAGTGCGACGCTCCGGCGATCACTCATAGCTGTTAGCGGGTATTCTCCGCGATCTTCGAGCGGACCAAGCGTTTGGGCGGCGGACTCGGCGAAGCGGTCGGAAGGACTCCGAGGTGGAGCATCGCCGCTTTGGCAATCTCCACGAACGCCGGCGCTGCCACGACCGAGCCGTAAATGGCACCCTGGGGTTTTTCGACCTTGACGTAAACGACGTAGCGCGGATGCTCGTACGGAACCATCCCGATGAACGACGCAACGTACGAGCCGGGCGAATACGCGCCGTTTTCGACCATTTGCGCGGTGCCGGTCTTACCGGCGGTCGTGTAACCGGGAATCTGCGCCGACGGATTGCCCGTACCGTGCAGGACCACCGAACGTAAGAATCCGCGCAAAATCGCGGCAGTCCTACGCGAGAAAACACGGTTTTGGATTTGCGGCGGATACGTGTAGATCGGATTGCCCTGCGCGTCCAGGATAGAGTGGATGATGCTCGGGCGCATCAGCAGGCCGCCGTTCGCGATCGCGGCGTAATAGCGCGCCATGGCGATCGGCGTTACCGAAACCCCCTGGCCGAACGCCATCGTTGCGAGCGAACTGCCGCTCCATTCCGGGGGCGGTGGCACGATCCCGGGACTTTCGCCGGCAAGTCCGATTTGAGTCGGATCGCCGAAGCCGGCGCGCCGTTCCATATCGTAGAAGGCGCGACCGCCAATGTGCAGCGCGACGTTTGCCGCGCCGACGTTGAGCGAGTCGGCGATGATCGTATCGAGCGTATCGCCCGAGGAGCTCGGCGTGAGACCATCGAGTGCATTGTAGATGCGACGGCCGCCAACCTCGAGCGGGCCGATCGCATTGAAGCGCTGCCTAGTGGTAACTTTCCCACTCTCGATCGCCGCCGCGGCGGTGACGAGCTTAAACGTCGAGCCGGGCTCGTACGCATCTTGCACCGCGCGATCGCGATAGCTGTCGGCTGAAAATTTCCAGTACGCGTTCGGGTCGAAGTGCGGTTCATTCGCCATCGCCAGCACTTCGCCGCTGTACGGGTCCATGACGATCGCCGTACCGCTTGCGGCGTGATAGGTCTTGACCTGTTTTGCGAGCGCCGCTTCGGTCACGAATTGCAGGTACGAATCGAGCGTGAGTTCGATCGAGAGTCCCGGTTTTGCAGGTTTCACCGCACGCTGCTCGCCGAATGGAATCGGCCGGCCGAACTGATCGGCTTCGATGGTGACTCGCCCGGACGTCCCTTTCAACAGATTATCGAAAGTGTATTCCAAGCCGCTCAGGCCGTTCTCATCGATGCCGACAAAACCCAGAATCGTCGACGCGGTCTGGCCTGCCAGGTCGACACGCCGGCCCGTGTCTTCTTCGATCACCGCAACGCCCGGCAGGCTCAGCGCCTGCACTTTGTCGGCTTGGTCGTGCGGAATCTTGCGCGCAATCCACACGAATTGCAGATGGCGATCGTGCAGTAACGCAGCGGTGGCCTTATCGATCTTGCCCACCACGCGCGCAAGCTGAGCTACTGTCTGATTCGCATCGCCCAGATCGTGCGGTACCGCGTACACGCTCTCCGACGGCAGCGAGCGCACCAGCACGTTCCCGTCGCGGTCGTAGATACTGCCGCGGCGCGCGAAAACCTCGACCGTATCGCTACGCTGCGCAAGCGCTTCTTTTGCATACACCGGTCCTTTGATAAGCTGAATGTCGGCAAGACGCCATGACAGAAAGACGGCGATGGCCAGCAGACCGTAAAACAAGAATTTCGCCCGCCGGGGTCCGACGCGCGAGAAAGTGCGCTTGTGCAACGCTCTTACTTCGCGCCGAACAGACTCGCGAGGCCTTCGAGGAAGGCCAGATGCGATCGATCCTCAGTGCGCGCAGGCGGCCGTAGGGTTATGACCGCAAATTGCTGCGGATCTTGCATGTGCAGGCGCGCCGCCAGGATCGCGAGCCGGTCGTCGGAGCGCAGCGAGGCGAGGCGATCGTCCAAACGCGCCGTTTCGGCTAACAGCGTGGCGCGTTGGCGCTGCGCTTTCGCGACGGCGTAATTCAAACTCGTGAGCCGCGCGGTGAGCATCACGTACATCATCACCAGCGAGAGCGCGACTGCGAGCACGCCGCAAAAGCGAAGCAATCCAATGTAACGCGCGCGCTCTTTGCGCGAAATGCGCCGCTGCGTTGCGTGTTTAGCCGTGCGGGCATTGCTGATGCGTGGTTTTGCATCTTGCCGTGGCTGCGCAAGCATTAACTGACCTTCCGTTGGGCGGCACGTAGTTTGGCGCTGCGCGCCCGGGGATTGCGCGCTACTTCCGATTCGTCCGCGACGAGCGGCTTACGCGTGAGCACCTCGAGGCGATCGTCCTCGCGAAATTTATGCTTGACGATGCGATCCTCCAGGGAATGAAAACTGATTCCGACGATGCGTCCCGCCCCGCGCAGGCGATCGACGGCGGTATCGAGACTGTCGCGCAGCGCATCGAGTTCGTCGTTTACGGCGATTCGTAACGCTTGAAAGACGCGCGTCGCTGGATGCAGGCGTTCGCGCTTTCCTTTCTTATGCAGCAGCCCGCTGACCATCTGTCCGAACTCGAGCGTGCTCTTTGGAAACGAGCCTGAGGTGCGGCGCTGCACGATGACGCGGGCGATCTTGCGTGCCGCGTGCTCCTGACCGTACTGGAAAAAGATGTCGGCAAGCTCGCTCTCGCTCGCGTTCATCAGGATGTCGTAAGCGCTTTGTCCGCTGCGCGTGTCCATGCGCATGTCGAGCGGAGCCGCTTCGCGGAATGAAAATCCGCGCGCTGGGTCATCAAACTGCATCGACGAAACTCCCAAGTCGTAAAGGACGCCGTCGACCTGGTCGATCCCAAGCCGGTCTAACGCCGTCCCAAGCTCGCGGAAGTTGGAAGGCACGAAGGTGAAGGCGGAGTCCGAAATGGCTTCGGCGCGTGCCTGGGCCTGCGGATCGGCATCGAGCGCAATGAGCCGGCCGCCCTGTAAGCGCTCCAAGATTCCCCGGCTGTGGCCGCCCGCCCCGAAGGTCGCATCGACATAGATCCCATCCGGCCGGATCGCCAAGTAGTTCAGCGCCGGCTCGTAAAGGACCGGGATATGCTGCTCCATCCATCCACTCCGGCATCAGTACAGTCCCAGTTCCGCCATGAATTCCGCGACCTGCCCTTCTGGTGCCGCGTGCTCGGCGTACCGTTCCTTAGCCCAAACCTCCACCCGCGTGAACGAGCCGACCGAGAGGATGTCCCGGTCGATACCCGCGTACGCGCGCAGCGCGGTCGGGATGAGGAGCCGTCCTTGAGCGTCACACGCGACTTCTTCCGTGTGGGCAAAGACGTGGCGGACAAAGCGCCGGAACGCGATGTCCTTACGTGGGGCGGCTTCGAGCCTGTTGCAGAACTCCGCCCAAGCCGTATCTGGATACAAAGCCAGACACGGATCGGGTGGGGCTATAGTAAGGATGAAGCCGGTGCCAAGCCGCTCGCGAAACCGCGCGGGCACGATAAGCCGGCCCTTTTCATCAAGGGCGTGCTCAACCGAACCGGAAAAGCGCGGAGAGTCCGCGTGCAAGCTATCCTCCCTCGATCACCACTTTGCACCACTTTGCACCACTATACGC
>Ga0073928_10010963_pt1 | contig 10662 bp, 9 predicted proteins | sample PaiPotPPA55metaG_FD_76969 | JGI IMG/M metagenome (GOLD analysis project Ga0073928, IMG submission 76969) | Iron sulfur acid spring bacterial and archeal communities from Banff, Canada, to study Microbial Dark Matter (Phase II) - Paint Pots PPA... ...
GGGTTATAGCGTTAGTTGCTCTGCCGATCAATGGTTAGTGCGGCTATCATACCGGAGCAAACCCGATGCCTCGTCATTCCCGTGCAAAGCTTGCCTCGCGGAGGCGGAAATCCAGCGCGTAGGCATGTGTGGACCAGGGGGCAAGTGCCGACGTTGCCCGACGCGGCTCGCGTGCGGCAGAGTAGTCCAGGTTTTCCGCGTTGGCGCATACCCCGCGTACAGGATATGGGCGGTGAAGAAAAAGGAACACGCACAATCAAACATGGATCACCTGCTCGGGATTGGGCGGAAGGGGAGATCTGACCCTAGGGCCGATAAGCCGGTTTCCCATCAGGCCCACTTGGGGCAATTCATGACGCCTCCCTCAATTGCCCGCTTCATGGCCTCGATGTTCGCCGGACCGATGCCGGCCTCCGCGCGCTTGCTTGAGGCGGGTGCCGGGAGAGCTGCGCTCACAAGCGCGTTCATTGAGCGGTGGGCAAAGCATGCGGCTCATGCCCTAGAAGCCCACGCCTACGAATACGACAGCTCGGTCACCGAGGATCTGCGGCGTGTGCTCGCCGAGTGCGAGAAGAGTGGCGATATCAAGACCAGAATTTTCGGCGGGGATTTCATCGAGGCCGCGGTCACTATGATCCGGCTGGGCCGAGGACCCCGCTACAGTCACGCGATCCTCAATCCTCCCTATAAGAAGATCAACAGCGATTCGAAGCATCGCCAGTGGTTGCGTGCGGTCGGGCTCGAGACGGTAAACCTCTATACTGGCTTCCTTGGCCTCGTAATCGAGTTGCTCGAAAGTGGCGGGCAGGCGGTCACGATTATTCCCCGAAGCTTCTGCAACGGCCCTTACTACAGGCCATTCCGTGAGTTCATGTTCAGGCGTGTAGCGATCCGGCACATCCATCTCTTCGAATCCCGGAACAAGGCGTTCATGGCCGACGCCGTCTTGCAGGAGAATGTCATTATTTACCTTGTGCGTGACGTGCCGCAGGGCGATGTCACGATATCAACGAGCACCGATGACACCTTCGCGGATTACACTGAGCAGCGCTACGCGTTCGCCGAGATAGTCTTCGAAGACGATGATGAGAAGTTCATACACATCCCGACCAGCGTGGCAGGGACAGAATCCCCTGAGCTAAACGGGTTTCACTTCGACCTGCACGAAATAGGCATCGGTGTCTCGACCGGTCCTGTAGTCGACTTTCGGCTGCGGGAGTGGCTGCGCAAGATGCCGGAAAGCGGAACCGTCCCGCTGCTCTATTCGGGGCATTTTTCCGCTGCGGGCGTCAACTGGCCGATCCCTCCGCTCAAGAAGCCGAACGCGATCAAGCGAACGGCTGATACCGAAAAGTGGCTCTACCCCAAAGGCTTCTATGCGGTCGTGCGCCGGTTCTCGTCAAAAGAGGAAAAGCGACGGATCGTGGCGGGCGTCGTCGATCCGTCCGCGCTGCCCGGCGAGGCCCTCGGCTTCGAGAACCATCTAAATGTGTTTCATGACGGCAGCCGGCAGCCGTTGACTGAGCACTTAGCAAGAGGGCTCGCGGCGTTCCTCAACTCCACGTCAATGGATCAGTCGTTCCGTCGATTCAACGGCCATACTCAGGTCAATGCGACGGACCTGAGACAAATGAAATATCCGAATCGCGAAACACTGATCTCGTTGGGTGCCTGGGCCAAGGACAACCCGGGCATCACACAAGAACACATTGATAAGAAGGTCACGGCACTCAACATGCCACATAGAAACACCGAGTCGGCCATCGATATACTGAGGCAATTAGGATTTCCCCGCGCGCAACTCAATGAGCGCTCGGGCCTGATCTTGCTCGCCGTTCTCGACCTAACACCTGAAAAGCGATGGTCGGCTGCGTCAGATCCACTCATGGGCATTACGCCGATCATGGACTGGATCGCGCAGCATTACGCCAAAAAGTATGCGCCGAACACGCGCGAGACGGTGCGCCGGCAGACCATGCATCAATTCATGCAGGCGGGGTTGGTGCTCTACAATCCCGATGAGCCGACGCGCCCAGTCAATAGCCCACGGGCGGTCTATCAGGTCAGCCCCGAGGCTCTCAGCTTGCTCCGTTCGTTCGGCGCGCGGAAATGGGATACCCAGCTCGCGGCGTATCTGAGCGAGCAAGAAGGGCTGGCGGTTCGGTATGCCAAGGAACGCGATCTTCAGCGTGTTCCGATCACAGTTGCCGGGGGCGAGGTAATCCATATCAGCCCGGGTGAACATAGCCTTCTGATTAAGGCCATCGTCGAAGAATTCGCGGAACGGTTCGTCCCGGGTGGCAAGCTCGTCTACGTGGGCGATACCGGCGAAAAGCTTGGGTATTTCGATGAGCACCTCTTAGGCAAGCTCGGGGTTCGCGTCGACAGCCACGGCAAAATGCCGGATGTTGTCCTCTATTACCCCGAGAGAAATTGGCTGTTGCTCGTCGAGTCTGTGACCAGTCACGGGCCTGTGGACAGCAAGCGGCATGAGGAGCTGATGACGCTCTTCAAGCGCTCGTCGGCCGGCCTTGTTTATGTGACTGCGTTCCCCTCGCGTGCTGTCATGGCGCGGTATCTTGGGGACATTTCGTGGGAGACGGAGGTCTGGATTGCCGATGCTCCGACACACCTGATCCATTTTGACGGGATCAGGTTCTTGGGTCCACATCCTGCGAAGTCCGACAAGCACGCGTAGGGCGGAAAAGCGCAAGCGCATTCCGCCACCCGTCCCCGTGTGGTGTCCCGCGCCAACGACAAACCGCCGCAACTAGGTTCTCGGCGGGATCAGGGGGAGTGGCAGAGGGGACCGATTGGCGGAATGCGCTTGCGCTTTTCCGCCCTACGCTGGCTACGCTGGCTGGTATCAGGGATCAGGTTCGCTGGCTCTGGCGGGCCGCCGTCTCGGCGGCGACGGCGCGGAAGGTGGCGAGCAGGCCCGGTTTCGCGGCCGCCAGCTCGTTGAGGCTCGGGTCGCGGAGCGCGCGCAGCTCCGCCTCGCCGTCGTGATCCGCCGGCCACGGGTCTCCCGGCTGCCAGGCCCGCGCCGCCGGATGGAGGTAGATCTCGGTGAGGCCCCGCGGCGGCGCGCCGAGCAGGCGTTGCAGCGTCGCGAGCGCGCGGCCTTCGGCCGCCGGCACCAGCCGGTCGTTGCAGAGCAGCCCGACTTTTCGCGCCCGCCGCCGCAGCCGCCGGGCCTGCAGGTTGCGCAGCCAGAGACCGGGCCGGAACCTGTTCCACGCCGGCTCCAGCGGCACGCGGACGGCGGGCACGCCGAACTCCTTGGCCAGCAGCAACACCGCGGGCAGCACCGCCGGGTGCAGGTGGAAATGGTGATGCCCGTCCACGTAGTCGAAGGCGAGCTCGGTTTGCCGGAAGCGCGCGAATTGCGCCCGCATCTCCTGGCGCGCCTGCTGTCGGGCCAAGCCGCTGGAGAACAGCCGCCTCGCCTGCCGGCGTGGGTCGGCCGGAAATCGCCCGTCCTTCTCCACAAGCTCGCGCACCTTGCCGGGCGGCAGCGCCGGGGCGGCATCGACCAGAGCGAGATGCAGGCCGACGCCGAGCTCCGGCAGGGCGCGCGCACGCGCGACGGCATCGTCGACGGCGCGGCCGGTCACCATCAGGCTCGCCGAGGTGAGCACGCCTTCCCGGTGAGCCGCTTCCACCGCCTCGTTGATCGCGAGATCCATGCCGAAATCATCGGCGGTGACGATGATCCGCCGGGTCGCACGCCCGAACACCCGGGGCGGATCCGGCGCCGCTACGCGCCCGTCCGGGGCACGCGGCCCTCGATCGGGTAGGCGGGATCGGTGTAGCCGGGGCTGGACGGATGGCCGGGCGGCACCAGCCGGTCGACGAGCGCCTCGTCCTCGGCGGTGAAGCGATAGGCGAGCGCGGCGACGTAATCCTCCCACTGCGCCTCGGTGCGCGGGCCGGCGATCGCCGCCGTGACCAGCCGGTTGTTCAGCACCCAGGCGAGCGCGAACTGGCCGGCGGTGATGCCCCGCTTCTCCGCGTGCGCCACGATCTCCTGGGCGATGCGGAGGCTTTCCGGGCGCCATTCGGTCTCCAGCATGCGCTTGTCCTGCCGGCCCGCGCGGCTGTCCGCCGCCGCCGGGGCGTCGGGGCGGTATTTGCCGGTGAGCACGCCGCGCGCCAGCGGGCTGTACGGGACCACGCCGAGCCCGCAATGGGCGCACGCCGCCAAGTGCTCGACCTCCGGCATGCGGTTGAGCGCGTTGTAGTAGGGCTGGCTCACCAGCGGGCGGTCGATGCCGGCGGCATCGCTCAGGCGGCAGATTTCCGCCACCCGCCAGCCGCGGAAATTGGAGACGCCGAAATAGCGGATCATGCCCGCGCGGATCAGATCGCCCAGCGCATGCACGGTCTCGGCAAACGGCGTCGCGTGGTCCTCGCGGTGCAAATAGAGGATGTCGATCACATCGGCGCCGAGCCGGCGGAGGCTGGCCTCGACCGCGCGAAAGATGTGGCGGCGCGAGAGCCCGCGCTGGTTCGGGCCCGCGCCGGTCGATTGGCCGAGCTTGGTCGCGAGCACCCACCAGTCCCGCTCGGGCGCGACGGCGCGGCCGACGATCTCCTCGGACCGGCCCCTGGCGTACACATCCGCGGTGTCGATGAAGTTCACGCCCTGCTCGCGCGCGCGGGCGACGATGCGGGAAGCCGTCGGCTCGTCGGTTGTAGCGCCGAAGGTCATGGTGCCGAGGCAGACCGGCGAGACCTTGAGCCCGCCCGCCCCGAGGTTGCGATACTCCATGCCGCTCTCCCTCCTCCGCCGGCCGCTAGCCGACGGCGGTACTCTGGCCGGTCCCGTTCGTCCAGGGGTGGCGAGGGCCGGTGGTGGCGCGGCTTGAATATCGGCTCCCGATGCGGATCGGACGATTCTTCGGTCAGGAGAGTTTCGACGGCGGGGGCTTTTTGGTGCGTTTCGCAGTCGGCGGCTTCGGTCGCGAGTGCGACCTCACATCCAGCGTTGCCTTAACAAAAGTTAACTCCAATCGCAACGAGTTCTCGCATAGGTCGTCGTCCGGGCACACGTATCGCTGAGGAGTCGTATAAATGCAGATTACCGATATCCGGCGCTTCCATGAGTTGCTTATCCACCTCCGGCTGGTTGCAGCCTATTGTCGAGGGGTCGCAGTCCGGGTCGGCGAGGATGAGCTAACAAAGCAGCTTGACGTGCAAATCGCAGGCATCGTGGATATAGAGAAAACGGTTGTAACGGCGTTTAGTAATCGGTTGCTCTCGGCGTTGAGTGAAATCAATCGTATTCGCAAGCAGATAGAGATTGAGATCACGGCTAACGCGCAGGCTGTTATGCTTGAATCTAAAGGTGAATTAAATCCGACTCACTGGAACGATGAGGACGTGCTAGAGGCGGCAATTCTATATAGACGAGAATCCGTCTTGGTCGACGACCCAATCCTTGCACGAGAGCTACGCGAGCGAGCTTTACAACTGGCGCGCCTTGCCCAGAAAACAATAAGCGGCAAGAAGGCCAGTTCGTCGCATCCAAAACCTTCGAAAGAAAGGGCGCGGAGCGGGGACCAAAGCCATCCCACAGATTTATCGGCTGACGCGTAGGCTCAGGCCGCCGCACGGCAGCGCCCTCGCTTGCCCTGAACGTCCGCTGAACGCCGCCGGAGCAAGGGCGGTCGCGCGGCTTGACGAGGGGCTGCCTCGCTCGGAAGGTCTTACCGCGGAGTGCTCGCAGGAGCGCGCCGCCGGCGAACCAGGGAACGGACCCTCCAAATCGCAGGGAACATCATGTCGGGAATCGAAGGCAAGGTTGTCGCAATCACGGGAGCAAGCAGCGGAATCGGCGCGGCGACTGCGCTCCTGCTCGCGGAGCGCGGTGCGAAGGTCGTACTGGGGGCGCGCGGATCGGATCGCCTTGCGGCTCTGGCGGCCCGCATCGCGGCAGCGGGCGGTGAAGCCGCCTATGCACGCACCGACGTAAAACGGCGCGACGACCTATCCGACCTCGTCAAGTTGGCATATGAGCGCTACGGCAAGCTTGACGCTCTCGTCAACAATGCCGGCATTGGGCCGATCTCCCCCCTCGACGACCTGCGCGTCGAGGAGTGGGAGGAGATGATCGACATCAACATCAAAGGCGTTCTGTACGGCATCGCGGCAGCGCTGCCTGTCTTTCGTAAGCAGGGCTTCGGGCATTTCGTCAACATCGCCTCTACGGCCGGACATATCATCAGACCGAACATGTCGGTCTATTCCGGCACGAAGTTCGCCGTGCGCGCCATCTCCGAAGGTTTGCGCCAGGAGGCCGGCAATAAACTGCGCGTGACGATCATTTCGCCTGGCTTCGTTCGGACGGACATCGTTGAAACTGTGACAAATCCGCAGGTAAAGACCCAGCTCGTTGAGTCCCTGGACAAGTTCGCGATGCCGCCGGATGCGATCGCCCGTGCCATTGCGTTCGCGATCGAGCAGCCGGCGGATGTTGATGTGAACGAGATTATTGTCCGTCCCACTGCACAGGGCTAACTCCGCCCTACGGCCTGCAAGCATTGACCGTCCCGCCGCTTAAGGCCATGGTTTTTCAACCACCGCTATCGACCTTCGGCATATGTCGGCCATCGCCTCATTTTACGTCGTTCCGGCTGAACGTCTGACCGATATCGTTGCCGCGGCGACACCGGCTCCAGGCGGCTGGTTTCGCTCTGCGCGCGATACGTTCCCGGCGGTCCTGCGCGGTTCAGGCCGCCAACTGGAGACATTTGCCTGGTCCGGCTGGGTGTTCAACACCCTCGACCTGTATCTCAAAAGCCGGCATGGCTTCATGTATGACAATTTCGGCAACGCCGCCTACAGCCGGCAATTGTCGACGGCGCGCGGCTCGTATTGGCTCGTCCTGCCGGCAGCCTCGGTCGCTAATTTGCTCGCGGCGCTCGATGGTGTCGAATGCGAAGCCGGGGACGTTACAGCCTTTGTCGCCAGCGAGCATGGCGCCGAGGGCGCTGTGGAAGAAGCGGTGGCGGTGCAAGCGGCGCTGACTACCCTGAAGGCCTGGCTCGCCGAGGTATTGCCCGGATCCGCCGGGCTCCTGTCGATCGGCTAATTGTCCTCGCCGAACGAGGCCGGCATCGGCGTCGCGCTGATCCGCGCCGCCGCGGGCTACGCGATCAGGCCCCGCCGCTGCTCGTTCACTTGCATCGAGCGCGGCCGGAACGCGGCCTCGATCACCGGCACCGACCGATACGGGTCGCAGGCGCCGCACATGAAGATGTCGATGGCCGCGAAGTCGCGCTCCGGCCAAGTGTGGATGGAGATGTGGCTCTCCGCCAGCACGACCACGCCGGAGACGCCGCCGTCCGGCAGGAAATGGTGGAAATGGCTGTGCAGCACCGTCGCTCCCGCCGCCTCCGCCGCGGCGCGCATGGCCTGGTCGATCGCCACCGGATCGCGGAGGTTCGCCGCACCCCAGAGATCGAGCAGGAGATGCATGCCGGCGAAGCGCTGGCCGTCGCGCTCCTGGAAGTAATCTTTCTGGCCCTCGCCGGAGCCCGACTGAACCTGGTTATCGCTCGGGTGATCCGAGACCGTCCCCAGTGGCGCGAGTGCGTCCATCACGTACCCCTCCAACCAGCAAACGGCCTGTTGGGCTTGGTAGCCCCCTTGGGCCAAGGCAGCGGAAAATGGGGAAACCGGGGGGGGCATGCAAGGGCCAAGCCCTCGGCGCGCGCAAGAATTGCGTGCCGGCGCAGGGAAGTGCAGGCTCCGCGCCAGAACCGGGGCCGCCCGGCCCGGTTAACCGCCGGGTGGCGAAGCGAGGGTAGTGGGCATGGGCGCGGAGCAAGCGGCGCCAGGCGGGCCTGACCTGGAATCCGGCATTGCCGTCAGCGAACTGGCCGATGGCGCGATGCTGCTCGGCCATGTGGGCGAGGAGCCGGTGCTGCTGGCGCGCCGCGGGGCGGAGGTCTTCGCCATCGGCGCCATCTGCACGCATTACGGCGGCCCGCTCGCCGAGGGGCTGATGGCGGGCGATACGGTGCGCTGCCCCTGGCACCACGCCTGCTTCAGCCTGCGCACCGGCGAGGCAGTGCGCGCGCCCGCCCTCAACCCCGTATCCTGCTGGAAGGTGGAGCGAAGCGGCGAGCGCATCCGGGTGCGCGAGAAGCTCGAACCCGCCCCGCCGCGGAGGCCGCACGCTGCCGTCGGTCCGCGCCGGGTGATCATTCTCGGCGGCGGCGGGGCCGGAAACGCGGCGGCGGAGATGCTGCGGCGCGAGGGCTACGACGGCGATCTGGCGATGATCAGCGCCGACGATGCGCCGCCGTGCGACCGGCCGAACCTCTCCAAGGACTACCTGGCCGGAACCGCGCCCGAGGATTGGATTCCGTTGCGCTCGCCAGATTTCTACAAAGAGAACGGGATAGACATCGCTCTTAACGTCCGGGCGACGGCGATCGACCCGGCGGGCAAGCGCGTCGCGCTCGCCGATGGCACGAGCCGCGATTTCGACGCCCTGCTGATCGCAACCGGCGCCGAGCCGATCCGGCCATCGGTCCCCGGCGCCGCGCTGCCGCACGTGCACACGCTTCGCTCGCTCGCCGACAGCCGCGCCATCATCCGGGCCGCGGCCGCATCGCGCCGCGCCGTGGTCGTCGGGGCCAGCTTCATCGGCCTCGAGGTCGCGGCATCGCTGCGCACGCGCGGACTGGAGGTGCATGTCGTCGCGCCGGAAGCCCGGCCGATGGAACGGATCATGGGCCCCGAGCTGGGCGCCTTCATCCGCGCGCTGCACGAGGAGCACGGGGTCGTGTTCCATCTCGGGCAGACAGTGGCAGCGATCGATGCCGGTCAGGTTGCGCTGCAAAGCGGCGAGCGCCTGGATGCCGACCTCGTCGTCGCCGGCATCGGCGTGCGGCCGGTCACCGATCCGGCCGAGGGCGCCGGGCTGGCGATGGACCGGGGCGTCAAGGTGAACGAATACCTGGAAACCAGCGCATCCGGGATCTTCGCCGCCGGCGACGTGGCGCGCTGGCCCGATCCGCACAGCGGCGAGGCGATCCGCATCGAGCACTGGGTGGTCGCCGAGCGCCAGGGGCAGACCGCGGCACGCAATATCCTCGGTGCGCGCGAGCGCTTCGACGCGGTGCCGTTCTTCTGGAGCCAGCACTACGACGTGCAGATATCGTATCTCGGGCATGCCCCGGCCTGGGACACCATCGAGGTCGTGGGCGACATGGGCGCGCATGATTGCGCCGTGCGGTTCCGGCGCGGACGCAAGCTCGCCGCGCTCGCCACTATCTTCCGCGACCGCGAGAGTTTGGAGACCGAGGTGGCGATGGAGCGTGCGACGGCCGCGCCTAGCTAAGCGTACTCGGGATAACCAGGGCCCTAACTTCGCGTCATTGCGCGAAGCGCAGCGACGAAGCAATCCAGGCGGCGGCACAGCGGCGGCCCTGGATTGCTTCGCCGCCACGCTTCGCGCGGCTCGCAATGACGGTTTTGGGTTGTTTCCGCTCTGCCGAAATCAGCTCTAATCGTCGCGGTAGACGCGCTCCATGCGCTCGTGCCGCTCCTGCGCCTCGATCGAGAGCGTGGCGATCGGCCGCGCCATGAGCCGCTTAAGGCCGATCGGCTCGCCGGTTTCCTCGCAATAGCCGTAGCTGCCGTTCTCAATGCGGCCGAGCGCCTGGTCGATCTTGGCGATCAGCTTGCGGGCGCGATCGCGGGTGCGCAGTTCCAGCGCGCGTTCGGTCTCGACGCTCGCGCGGTCGGTGATGTCGGATTCATGGATGCCCCCCTCGGAGAGGCTGGCAAGGGTGCCGTTTGCCTCGCGCAGAAGCTCCGCCCGCCAGTGCAAGAGCTTGCGGCGGAAGAATTCTTCCTGGTTCGGGTTCATGAATTCCTCGTCGTCCGCGGGGCGGTAGTCAGGGGGCAGCGTCACCACAATGCTCGGCATCCCGGCTCCTCTCCCGCCGGCCACGGGGACGCGGCCGGTAATCCTCGGGGTCGCCCCCGAAACGTTGGTTGCGCGGGCTTATAGCGGCCGGGAATTGCTCCGCCAAGAGGAACAGAGGGCGCGTCGCCGAAGTTCAACCAACTGACATTCCAGAATTTTCGCCCCCCTTTCGGCCGCCGACGGAAGTTCAACCAGCGCGCGGAGGCGACCGGGACCGTTACCTGTTCCTCCGCCCTGGACGAGCGATGGTCGCTGAACGACATTGGGCCGGCGAAGGCCGATATCGCCGCGCGCGGAAGACGCTGGATTTTCATAACCTGGAACCTGGACGAAGTGGCGGGAGAGATGCGCGTCGCCTGGTTCGTGCCGGCGCCAATCGACACGGCTTCCGGCGGCTCAGCCTATGGCCGGCGCATGGTGCAGGGCCTGCGCGCGGCCGGGCACATCGTGGACGTGGTGGAACTCGGCGGCAATCATCCCTTGCCGGATGCCCCCGCCAGGGAAGCGGCGCGCCGGGCGTGGCACGGGCTGCCCGACGGCGCGCGACCGGTGATCGACGACCGCTGCCTGCCCGCCTTCGTGGATCTCGCGGCCGAGATCGCGAACCGGGCCGTCGGCCTCATCCACCACTCTATGGCGTTGGAGCACGGCCTGGCGGAGAGCGACCGCGCGGCGCTGCGCGACATCGAGCGGCATCTGCTGCCGCGGCTTGCGAA
>Ga0073928_10010964_pt1 | contig 10662 bp, 10 predicted proteins | sample PaiPotPPA55metaG_FD_76969 | JGI IMG/M metagenome (GOLD analysis project Ga0073928, IMG submission 76969) | Iron sulfur acid spring bacterial and archeal communities from Banff, Canada, to study Microbial Dark Matter (Phase II) - Paint Pots PPA... ...
CAACACGTAGGCGATCGGGGCGCCGTGGAAGTTGCCGTTGGATTCCACGCGTCCGTCCAGCGTGACGACGGGATTGTCGACGGCACTGGCTAATTCGCGGCCAGCGACGGTGCGGGCGTGCTCGACGGTGTCGCGCGCCGCGCCTGCGACCTGGGGTGCGCAGCGCAGCGAGTACGCGTCCTGGACCAGCGAGCAGTCCGGCCCGCTGTGGCTGGCGACGATGGGCGATTCGGCGAGCACGCGGCGCATGTTGGCGGCGGCGGCGGCCTGCCCGGGATGCGGTCGCATGGCGTGCAGATCCTCCGCGAACACCCGGTCGCTGCCGAGCAGGCCCTCGACGCTCATGGAGGCCGCAACGTCGGCGAGTTTCAGCAGCCCATCCAGGTCGCGCAGCGCCAGCACCAGCATGCCGAGCATGCCGTCGGTGCCGTTGATCAGGGCAAGCCCCTCCTTCTCGGCGAGCACCACCGGCTCGATGCCGTGCCGCGCCAGCGCCTCCGCGGACGCCAGCAGTTCGCCGTCGGCCGTGCGTACCGAACCGTCGCCGATGACGGACAGTGCCACGTGTGCCAGCGGCGCGAGATCGCCGGAGCAGCCGAGGCTGCCGTATTCGTAGACGACGGGCGTCAGCCGGGCGGACAGCATCGCCGCGTACGCCTGCGCGACTTCGGGCCGCACGCCGGTGCGGCCGGTGGCCAGCGTCGACAATCGCAGCAGCATCATGGCCCTGACGACTTCTGGTTCGACCTCGGGGCCCGATCCGGCGGCGTGGGAGCGAATCAGGCTGCGCTGCAGCTGAGTTCGGAGTTCTTGCGGGATATGCCGGGTGGCCAGTGCGCCGAACCCGGTGGATACCCCGTAGACGGGCTTCGGGTTGTCGGCGAGTTGCTCGATGCGGGCACGGCTTTTTGCGATCGCGTCCAGTGACTCGTCGGAAAGGGTAACCGTGGCGCCGTGGCGTGCGACGCGCACCACTTCGTCGAAGGTCACGGGGCCGACGCCTACGACGACGGTTTCGGTATTCACGATCGCGACTCCACTTTGTCTGGCCTAGTTGGGAAATACGGATATTGCTGTCCGGCCTTGACAACGTCTCGGACCAGCGGCACCCCCGGCCGGTACGCCAGGTGCACGAAGGACGGTGCGTCCAGCCGGACGAAGTCCGCCCGCCGTCCGACGGCGAGGACCCCGACGTCGCTGCGGCGCAGCGCCGCGGCGCCGCCCGCGGTGGCGGCCCACAACGCCTGGGCCGGGGTGAAATTCATGTCGCGCACCGCGACGGCGATGCAAAACGGCATGCTTGTGGTGAACGAACTGCCCGGATTGCAGTCGGTGGCCAGCGCGACCGTCGCGCCCGCGTCGATGAGTCGGCTCGCGTCGGGATACTGTGCACGCGTGGAGAATTCCGCGCCGGGCAGCAGTGTGGCGACGGTGGTGCCTGCGGCACCGGCGAGCGCTTCGACGTCGTCGTCGGTGGTGTAGGTGCAGTGATCCACCGAGGCCGCGCGCAGCTCGACCGCGAGCCGGACGCCGGCGCTTGGGCCCAGTTGGCCTGCATGCAGCCGCGGCGTGAGCCCGGCGGCCATCCCGCTGGTGAGGATGTGGCGGGCCTCATCGACGTCGAAGGCGCCGCGATCGCAGAACACATCTACCCAGCGGGCGTGTGGTGCGCAGGCCTGCAGCATCGGACCGGTGACCAGGTCGATGTACGCCGCTCGGTCGTCGCGGAACTCGGAGGGAACGACGTGGGCGCCGAGGAACGTCGTCTCATCGGTGACCGCCCCGGCGATCCGCAGTGAGCGGGCCTCGTCGTCGACGGTCAGCCCGTAGCCGCTCTTGCATTCGAAGGTGGTCACGCCGGCGCGGAACAGCTCGCCGACGAGCCGCTGGACTCCAGCAAGAAGCGTCGCGTCGTCGGCCGCCCGCGTCGCTGCCACCGTCGACGCGATTCCGGCCGCCCCGTAGGGCCGGCCACTCATCCGGGCCGCGAACTCGGCCGACCGTTCGCCGGCGAACACCAGATGCGTGTGGCTGTCCACGAATCCTGGGATCACGCTGGCGTCAGCGCAACTGACCCGATCGTCGGCATCGGGCGCGTCGGCGCGCGGGCCCACCCAGGCGATCTCGGCGCCGTCGACGACCAGCGCCGCGTCGGTGATGATGCCCAGCCGCTCGCCGTCGCCGTGAACGGGGTCGTTGGTGACGAGCTCACGGATGTCGGTGTAGAGCACGGTCATGACGTCGCCGATGCCGAAGCGTCCATCAGATCCGAAATGGCGGAGGCAAGTTCGGCTTCCACGTCCACGGTGACATGCCTGCGGTCGACCACCACCGTGCGTCCATCGACCACCACATCGGTGACGTCGGGTGCCGTCGCTGCGAAGACGACATTCTGCACGGTCGCGCCACCACCTGCGGTGCGCATCGAATCGATCTGTACCGCAACGAAGTCCGCTCGGGCGCCCACCACGAGTTCGCCGGCCTCGGCCCAGCCGATGGCGCGATGACCATCGAAGGTCGCTGCCCGCAGCAGGCGGTCGGGGGCGATGGAGCCGCGGGTGCGGGAGGCGAGGCGTTCGTCGAGCTCGACCGCGCGGGCCTCTTCGAACAGATCGATCACGGCGTGGCTGTCGGAGCCGAGGCTGAACAATCCGCGTCCGGCGAGCAATGCGGGCGCGGGTCCGATGCCGTCGCCGAGGTCACGCTCGGTGGTGGGGCAGAAGCACACCCCGGTCGACGTCCGGTCCATGTCAGCGATGTCCTCGGTGGTGAGGTGCGTGGCGTGCACGGCGGTCGTCCGCGGCCCCAAGGCCCCGGCATCACGCAGCACCGCGGTCGGCGTGCGCCCGTGCACCGCGAGGCACAACTCGACTTCGCGAGTCTGTTCCGAGGAGTGAACGTGCAGCGGAACACTGTGCGTGGCGGCCCAGTCCACGACGGCGGGCATCTGCTCGACGGGGACTCCCCTTACGGAGTGCAGAGCCGCGCCAACAAGGACGGACGGGTGCTTTCCGACCTGCTGCCGTAATGCCTCGACGCGTTGCGCCCACCGGTCACCGGTGTCGTCGCCGAACCGCTGCTGTGGGCCAGCCAGAGGTGAGCCGTCGGGTCCGGAACTCAGATAGCACGCGTCGAGGAGGGTGAGGCGCACGCCTGCGTCGGCGGCGCCGTCAATCACGGCTTTTCCCATGGCATTCGGATCGCGGTAGGGACTTCCGCCCGCATCGTGGTGCACATAGTGGAACTCGCCGACCGCGGTGATTCCGGCGAGCGCCATCTCGGCGTATACCGCCCGGGTGAGCCGTCGGTAGCGGTCGGGGTTCAGCCGTTCGGCGGCGCGATACATCAGGTCGCGCCACGTCCAGAAGGATCCACTGTCGCGTTGGGTGCGGGCGCGCAGCGCCCGGTGGAATGCGTGCGAATGCGCGTTGGCCAGGCCGGGAATGACCAGGCCGCGCAGACGCCGTGAGCCGGGCTGCGCGGTGGTGTCAGTGTCGATCGCGGTGATGCGGCCGTCGATGACGGTGAACAGGACGGCATCTGCCACGGAATCGCCGCCGAGCCAGGCGTGCTCACACCACCAGGTGGCGGTCACGGTGCCACCCAGTCCGCCATGACGTCGGCCAACGCTTCTGCGCCCTGATTGCAGTCGCTGGACTCTGCGAACTCCTCCGGCGAATGGGACACACCGGTTGGGTTGCGTACGAACAACATCGCGGTCGGAACCAACGGAGACAGGATGCCTGCGTCGTGCCCGGCCTGGGTGGGCAGCACCGGGATGTCACCCAGGTGGCCGAGCGCACGTTGCAGCCGCTCCCGGGGACCGGCAGGAAACTCGACGATCGGCGTGACGGACTCGGAGATCACCCCGAGGTCGATGCCGGCGGCCGCGGCGTGCTGCCGCGCTTCGGCGGTGATCGTGTCGACCAGCGACCGCAGCGTCTCCTCGTCGGCGGCCCTGGCATCGAGCCAGGCCTGCACCGACGACGGGATCGCGTTGGCGCCGTTAGGCGCGACGATGACCTTGCCGAACGTCGCGACCGCATCGTGGGCGGCGGCCAACGACCGAGCCGTGTGCACCGAGGATGCGAACGCGAGCATCGGATCGCGGCGGTCGGCCAGCCGGGTCGTGCCTGCGTGGTTCGCCTCCCCGCGAAAGGTGAATTGCCAGCGCCCATGTGGCCAGATCGCCGACGCTACGGCGATCGGCCGGTCGACCAGATCCAGTGCCCGGCCCTGTTCGACGTGCAGTTCGACGAAGACGCCGACGCGGTCGGCCAGCCGCGGGTCGGCGCCGAGATGCTCCGGACGCCGGCCCGCCTTCGTCATCGCCTCGGCCAGCGTGACCCCGTCGCTGTCCCGCAGGCCGCGGGCCCTGTCGGCGCTCAACACGCCGGTGGAGAGCTGGGAGCCGACGCACGCGACGCCGAACCGCGCGCTCTCCTCGTCGGAGAAGCCGACCACCGCGACCGGAACCCGTGGCACCACCCCGCGTTCGCGGACGATGTCGATGGCCGCGAAGGCGGACACCACGCCGAGCGGTCCGTCGAACGCGCCCCCGTCCGGCACCGAATCCAGATGGGATCCCGTCACGAACGCGTCAGAGGGGTCACCAGTAGCGCCCGGCGGCATCCACCACGCCCACAGATTGCCGTTGCGGTCCTCCTCGACATCCATGCCGCGCTGGGTGGCGGCGCCACAGAACCACTCCCGCAATGTGAGGTCGGCGTCCGACCAGGCGTAGCGACGGTAGCCCCCGGTAGAGGTGTGCCTGCCGACGTCGAGGATCGTGGGCCAGAGGCCGTCGAACGCGGTCACACGTTTTCCTGCATCGGAATTCGCACGCCGCGTTGGGCGGCGATCTCGGTTGCATGTTCGTAGCCGGCGTCGACGTGCCGGATCACGCCCATGCCGGGATCGTTGGTCAGCACCCTCGCGAGCTTCTGCGCGGCCAGGTCGGTGCCGTCGGCGACGGTGACCTGGCCGGCGTGGATGGAGCGGCCCATCCCCACGCCCCCACCGTGGTGAATCGACACCCACGTCGCTCCCGAGGCGGTGTTGACCAACGCGTTGAGCAGCGGCCAGTCGGCGATCGCGTCGGAGCCGTCGAGCATCGCTTCGGTCTCCCGGTAGGGCGACGCCACCGAGCCCGAGTCGAGATGGTCCCGGCCGATCACGATCGGGGCGGACAGTTCACCGGACGCCACCATCTCGTTGAACTTCAGCCCCGCGAGATGACGTTCGCCGTAGCCGAGCCAACAGATGCGCGCGGGCAGCCCCTGGAAGGCGACCATTTCGCCGGCCATCCTGATCCACCGGGTGAGGTGCGTGTTGTCCGGAAAGAGTTCGAGGATCGCCCGGTCGGTGGCGGCGATGTCCTTCGGATCACCTGAGAGGGCCGCCCACCGGAACGGGCCGAGGCCCTCCTCGAATTGTGGCCTGATGTAGGCCGGGACGAAGCCGGGAAAGTCGAAAGCCCTGTCGTATCCGCCCTTTCGGGCTTCGTCGCGGATGGAGTTCCCGTAGTCGAACACCTCGGCGCCGCGGTCTTTGAATCCGACCATCGCCGCGACGTGCCTTGCCATCGACGCCCTTGCCTGCTCGGTGAAGTAGACGGGATCTTTGTCGGCCATCTTCTTCATGTCGTCGAACTCGATGCCGATCGGCAAGTACGACAGCGGATCATGCGCCGAGGTCTGGTCGGTGACGATGTCGATCGGGGCGTCGCGGCGCAGCATCTCGGAAAGTACCTCGGCGGCGTTGCCCAGCAACCCGATCGACAGCGGCCGCCTGGCGTCTCGGGCCTCAACGGCCAGCCGAAGCGCGTCATCGATATCGACGGCCTTAGTGTCGAGATAACGGTGCTCGATGCGTCGGTCGATGCGGGTTTCATCGCAATCGATACAGATCGCCACACCATCGTTCATCGTCACGGCCAGCGGCTGGGCGCCGCCCATGCCGCCCAGTCCGGCGGTCAGGGTGATCGTGCCTGCCAGCGTGCCGCCGAATTTCTTCTTCGCAATCGCGCCGAAGGTCTCGTAGGTGCCCTGCAGGATGCCCTGGGTGCCGATATAGATCCATGAGCCTGCGGTCATCTGCCCATACATCATCAGGCCTTCGGCCTCGAGTTTGCGGAACTGTTCCCAATTCGCCCAGTCGCCGACGAGATTCGAGTTCGCAATCAGCACGCGCGGCGCCCACTCGTGGGTGCGGAACACGCCAACGGGCTTGCCGGACTGCACCAGCATCGTCTCGTCGTTCTCCAGGCCGCGCAGCGTTCGCACGATTGCGTCGAACGCCTCCCAGCTGCGGGCGGCCCGGCCGGTGCCGCCGTAGACGACGAGATCTTCGGGGTGTTCGGCCACCTCGGGATCGAGGTTGTTCATCAACATCCGTAGCGCGGCCTCCTGCTGCCAACCCTTACAAGACAACTCGGTGCCGCGGGGGGCCCGGACAGGGCGCGCGGTGGAGGTCGTGGAAGACACGGTGCTCTCTTTTCCTGGTCAACTCGGTGTGATTCCAGGACACCGCACAGATGACGGTTGTGGTAGGGACAATCCGGGGATAGTGTCTCGTATCCGAGACGGATGGGAGGCATGCCGTGTCCACCACGTCACCGGCGGTGGGGCGGGCCCTCGAGGTGCTGCTTTACCTCGCATCCCGGCCGGGGCCGGTGCAGGGCTCGGCGTTGATTCGAGACATCGGAATGCCGCGATCGTCGGCCTACCATCTGCTCGAGGTCCTGATCGAACGCGGCTTCGTCGTGCATCTGCCCGATCAGAGTGCGTACGCCCTCGGGTTCTCGGCATTCGAGGTCGGCTCGGCGTATCTGCGCCACGAGCCGCTCGAGCACATCGCCCGGCCGATTCTGAAGAGGTTGGTCGCCGCCCTCGGCGAGACGGCGCATCTCGGAATCCTTTACGGCGCGGAGAGCGTCTACTTGCTCAAGGAGCAACCGCAGACCGCCGGTGTTCCCGTCACCCTGGTCACCGACGTCGGCGTGCGATTGCCTGCGCATCTCACGGCGAACGGCCGATCGATCCTCGCGCACCTGTCCGCAGCTCAGGTCAGGGCCCTGTTCCCGACGTCGGCCTCGTTCATTCGCCGCACCGAACGCGGGCCCAATTCCCTTGCGGAGCTACGGCGAATCCTGCAGGCCGAACGCGCGCAGGGGTGGGCCGAGGAGACGGGCATGATCACCGACGGTCTGCAATCGGTTGCGGCGTGCGCCTTCGACCATGCCGGCCGTCCGTGTGCCGCGTTCAGCACGACCCGTCGCCAGGACCGGCCCAACACCGCACTGCCCACCTTGGTCGAGGCCGTTCGTGGAGCCGCACGGCAGCTGACCCAGGCGCTGTCGGGACGAGCACCCGACGGTTGGTTCGCCGAATCCCGGGCCCAGTAATCATGTACCATTTGGTACATGATTACTGAATGTAGCGTCGATATCGATGCGCCAGCGGCTGTCGTCTGGGATGTGTTCAGCGACGTCGAGCAGTGGCCAGAGTGGACCGCTTCGGTTACCCGGCTCGTCGCCCTCGACGGGCCAGGCATTGCGGTCGGCAAGCGGTTCGAGATCAGGCAGCCGCGGATGCCGAAGCTGGTGTGGGAGGTCACCGAGGTGACACCCGGGGTGGCGTGGACGTGGGTGCAGCGCTCACCCGGCGGTGTGACCGTGGCTCGCCACGAAGTCATCGCGGAATCCGACCGGCGCAGCCGGGTTCGGCAGCAGCTCGACCAGCGTGGCGCTGCGGGCTTGGTGGTGGGTCGGCTGATGCGCGGAATGACAAGGCGCTACCTCGAGTTGGAGGCGGCGGGCCTCAAGGCCCGAAGTGAGCGGCGGCACGTCGATGGCCCGTCCTCCTGACCTCGAGCGGCGCCAGGAGCTGCTCGACGCGGTGGTGAAGGAATGCGCGGCGCGCGGGATCGGTGACCGTTCACTTCGCGACGTGGCTGCTGCCGTCGGCACCAGCCACCGCATGCTGCTGCACTACTTCGGCTCGCGGAACGAGCTTCTGCTTGCGATCGTCGAGGAGGCCGAGCGCCGCCAGAGAGCACTGGCGCGCGAGCTGCCGGCAGAGCCGGCGACGGCGATCGCCAGCATGTGGGCCGACCTTCGGCGACCGGAGTTGCGCCCGTTCGAGCGCCTCTTCTTCGAGTGCTACGCGCGGGCCGTCCAGGGCGAGCAGCCGTTCGTCCGGATGCTGCCAGGGGCAATCGAGGCGTGGCTGGCTGACGATGAAACGACCGACCCGGCTCTGGCCCGCCTGGGTCTGGCGGTCATGCGCGGGCTACTCCTCGACCTGATAGCGACCGAGGATTACGTCGGTGTCGATGCAGCCGTCCAGGCTTTCATCGAGCTCGTTCGGCTGGCAGGCGCCTAGCTGCTGCCGCTCGACGAAGAGGCAGCAGCAGCAGCGGCCGCCGCGATGGCGGCCTGGCCTTCGGGGCTGGCGGCCGACGGGCCGGGCTGGGTGGCCGACGCGACTCCACCATTACAGTTCAGCGACACCTGCAGCTGGGTGACCGCGGAGCCATTGCTGTTGGGCGCCGGCTGCTGGGTGAACTGCTGCGTGTGGATGACGATGCAGTTTGGCCATGCCAACTTGTCGCCGACGGTCGACACCACGACCGGCGTGAAACCGGCGCTGGTTATCGCGGACTGCGCGTTGGAGTACGTCTGTCCTGTCACGTTTGGGGGGGTACCGGCCATCGCCACACCGCTTCCCGCCAGCGCCAGCGCTGCTGCGCTAACGGCGGTGGCGCTCACCCCCAGGGCATACCGTGTGCAGCGCATCAGGCCGCCGCCTTCATCGACGGTGTCGCAACGGCCACCGCAGGCGCCGACGGTGGTGTGGTCTCCGTTGCCGTCGCACCCATGCTCATAACCGGGCCGACAGGCACGACGTAGGTCGTGCTGCCGGGCGCATCGCCGGAACCGGCCAGTACGTTGGCGTGCCCGTCTACGTTGGCGCGGCCGTCAAACACCACGGTCAAGGCGGCCGCCGCCAGCGCTGCTCCGGCCAGCACCGCCGCTACTGATTTCACCCCGCGACGCTTTGTCCGAATTCGAATCGTGATCATTTGTGGATCCTAACGTGCTCACGACTAGGACGTACCGGATCAATTCTGTGAGGTCGCTGATACTACGAGAATTTACACGCCAGTCATAATCGTCGGTCGGGTGTGGACGTTCGGGGCCGGGAGCGCCAGCAAACCGGCGTCCCGCACATGAACACCGCTACGCCGGCTGATCGTCGACTTTGAAGTTGAATTTGATGTCGTCGCCATCGATGCCGGTGACGGTGACGGTGACGCCGTAGGTGGTGCCCTGGTCTTGCAGCTGGCAGCGCGTGGTCGCCCCGACATCGCCCTTGAGATTGTCTGGACAGGTGACGTCGGGTGTGCGGCCGAACTGCTGAGTCAACTGGTCGGTGATCTGCTTGGCCACGTCGCCCTTGTTGACCGTCTGGACGATGTCGAAGTTCACCTTGTCGCCGTCGACGCTGGTCACGGTCGCGTTGACGCCGTACGTCTGCCCGCCGTCGGTCATCTGGCAGTCGAGTGAGGCGCCGACGGCTGCGCGCAGGTCGGCGGGGCAGCTCACCGATTGCGGTTTATGTCCGGCCTTCTCGTTGACCTTCGCGCTGATCTGGTCGGCGACGTCGGCCTTCGCGACGGTCTTGTCCTGGCTGGTACCGGCGGAGAAGGAGCAGCCGGCCACGACCACAAGCGCCGCTGCGGCCCAGAGCGGGACGGCTCCGCGTCCGATCGACTTCGCCATCGCCGTCCTCTCGTCGCAGTCCGCACTGACGGGGTAACGATGACACAGCAAAGCCGACCGGACCGGTCAAGTCGGAAGAATATCGGGTATCGATCGCCGAGTCTGCGATGTCGTTGTGACTGAGCTGGCAAGCGTTAATTCGAAAGAGGCAAGCGGTAATGAGAAAGAGGCGACGTGAGACGATCGCCCGATGCGGCTGGGATTGCACGCCCTTGGCATCGGTTCAGGCGCTACCCGCCCCGTTATCGACGCTGTTGCGCTCGCCGCCGAGAGATCTGGTTTCGCGACGCTGTGGTCTGGCGAGCATGTCGTGAGGGTGGACCGGTCCGGTTCGCGCTATCCGTACTCCGACGACGGACAGATCGCCGTGCCGGCTACGGCGGACTGGATCGACCCGATGATCGGGCTGAGTTTCGCCGCTGCGGCCACCTCGACGATCGGCATCGCGACGGGGGTGATGCTGCTGCCCGAACACAATCCCGTGCTGGTCGCCAAGCAGGCGGCCACGCTGGACACCCTTTCCGGCGGTCGGTTCACGCTGGGCATCGGCGTCGGCTGGTCGCGCGAGGAGTTCGACGCACTCGGAATCCCGTTCGAGCGGCGCGCGGCGCGCACCGCGGAGTACGTCGCGGCGATGCGGACACTGTGGCGCGACGACGTCGCCTCCTTCGAGGGTGAATTCGTCCGCTTCGACTCGGTACGCGTCAATCCCAAACCCGTTGCCGACAGGCGCATTCCGATCGTGCTGGGCGGGAACAGCGACGCGGCGCTGCGCCGGGTGGTCGGATGGGGCGACGGTTGGTACGGCTTCAACCTGGACGGAGTGCGGGAAGCCGCCGAACGGATCGATTTCCTCAATCGGCTGTGCGACGACAGCG
>Ga0073928_10010966_pt1 | contig 10662 bp, 8 predicted proteins | sample PaiPotPPA55metaG_FD_76969 | JGI IMG/M metagenome (GOLD analysis project Ga0073928, IMG submission 76969) | Iron sulfur acid spring bacterial and archeal communities from Banff, Canada, to study Microbial Dark Matter (Phase II) - Paint Pots PPA... ...
CGGCGAAGCCGATCGCCACCACGACGATGACATAACGGAAATAAGCGGCATCGCTCGGCGCCAGCGGCGGATGCGGCATATATTGCCGAACCCCCGCGTAAACCTTTCCGCTCCACCCCGGACCGCCATCCGGGAAACCGATGGCGTTGATGAACACCTGGAAGGCGGCGGCGATCATCAGGGTGATGAGCGCGAAATAAAGGCCACGCATGCGCAGCGCCGGCAGGCCGAAAATCACGCCGAAGATCGACGCGGCGACGCCCCCCGCCAGCAGATCGATCTCAAAGGGAATGTGAAAGCCGTGATAGAGGCGCAACGCCACCCAGCCGCCGACACCGAGCAAGGCGTACTGGCATAGCGACACCATGCCGAGCTGCGCATAGAGCACCGCGACGCTCAAGCTGCACAGCGCGATGATGATGACCCCGGTGAATGTCTTGAGCCAATAAGCCGACGCAAGATACGGAACGGCGACGGCGACCACGATCGCCAGAACGATCCCGACGCGCAGCTCCTGCCAGAGCGAGCTCGACGGCTGATGGCTGGTTGCCACGGATCGAAATTGATCCATGCGGCTCAAGGTCAGGCCGCTGCGCTGGTACCAGAGCAGTGCAAGCCCGGCGACGACAAAAGGTGTGGCCGAACGATATGCGGAAATTTCCGGAAACGGCGACGCGATCGCCTCGAGGACGCCGATCACGAGACCACCGATGACGACCGCGGTGAGCGAGGTCAGGCGGCCGAGGAGTGCGGCCGCGACCGCGGGTATGACCATGTACGTCAGGGGAATAACCTGAAGCCGCACCATATTGCCCAGGAAAATCCCGCTGACGCCGGAGAGCACGCCGGAGATCACCCAGGCCCAGGCATCGACCCGCAGCACCGGAACGCCGACCAGTCCGCTGATCTCGCGGTCGTTGGCGAGCGCCCGCATCGACAAGCCAAGGCGGCTTCGATTGAGAAACAGGATCATGCCGACGGTAACGGCCAATCCCAACCCAAAGGCGATCGCGCGCGTGGCGGTAACCCGCACGCCGTCGAGTTGGAAGCTCACCGTATCGGACGGCAGACGCAAGCTCCGCGGCCACTCGCCCCAAATGAACTCGCAGAAGCCCAAAATAATCAGCGCAAAGCCCAGCGTCGCCACCGCGCGCACGATCGGATCGCTATGGGCGAGGCGCGGCGCGATCAGACGTCCGTAGAACAGCGCCAGCGCCGTTGAAGCCGCGACCGCGGTGATCCAGCCGACCCATTGCGGGCCGCCGGAATCCGCAATCTGCCACGCGAGCAGCGCGCTCAGGGCACCGAGCGCGCCCTGCGCCAGATTGAGGACGCCAGAAGCGCGGTAGAGCACCACAAGCCCAACACCGGCGAGGACATAAACCGCGCCGGTGCTGAGGCCCGCGATGACAAAGGGACCGAGGTCAGGCATTACTCTGACTTACTGTGACTTGCAGTCCCACTCAATCAGCGAGGTGGAGCTCTTTTTCCATCTTCAAGATGCCTGCCAAGTCCGGATCGACCGCCTGGAAGCAAGACTTCCGGGTAACGAAATCGCCTTTGGAGATTTCGGCGACCGAACCGGCATGGATCGCGTTGTGCTCATCGCCGGGACCGAAATACCACGGGCTGCAAGACACGTCGGTCTTGAGGTCCTTGATGTTGCGGAACGCTTCGGCGACTGAAGTGCGGTCGATCTTGGCGGGATCCAATTTCAGGAGAGCGTTGGTTGCCGCCAGAGCCGCCAGATAGCCGGCTTGCGAGAACGTATTGCGCTGGTCGCTCGCCTTGCCGAACGTGTCGAGCACGGCGTGCCAGTTGTCGACGTCGCCACCGTGTTTGTCGAGCGGCTCGAGCTCGAGCTGGATGAAGACACGCCCGCCTTGACTCCAATAGGGACCGATCGCCTTCGGCAAGCTCGAGTCGTAGTGCGAGGTCGGCGCGGTGAGATACACCTTGCCGCCAAGATCCTGCTGTTCGGCAGCGGCGTAGAGCGGAATGCCGCCTTCCTTCGGCGTGTTGAAGTCAATGGCATCGGGTTTGAAAGCCATCGCCTGAAGGATCAAAGAGGTCGCATCCATCGAAGCCGGGTCGAACAGGATGGTTTTCACTTCCATACCGACCGCCTTGCCGTAAGCGGCAACGCCGTCGCATGACCAGTCGCCGACGTTGGGAATATTGAGGCTAAGGCAGACCAGGCGCTTAACCTTCAACTCGTCGTGCAGGTATTGCGCGGCGCCGATGTTGCTCATGCGCGGGCCGGCGTTGGTCGGCGAGATGTTCTTGGCGTGGAAGCAGTCGCGCGGCACGCCGACGCCGGCGATCACCAGCACGTTGCTAGTCTCGTAGAACTTGGCGTTGGCGGCGCATTCAACAAAGCTCGAATTTCCCACCATGCCGACCACTTTGGTGTCGTTGACCAGTTTGGCGGCGAGCTGCGCGGCGGTCTCCGGATTCCATTGGTCGTCTTCCATGCTGTAATGGATCGGGCGGCCGTTGATGCCGCCGTTGGCATTCACGCATGCGAAGTAGGCCGCGGCGGCTTGCGCCGAACCGCTGAAGTCGGCTGGACCGGTCTTGCCGACGATGGCGCCGATTTCGATCGGTTGGCCGCTGGCGGCTTTACCGTTGTTGAGGCCGCATTTCGGTGCGTTCGCTGCCGACGCCGGCGCCGCCGCCAGCATCGACGCGAGCCCGGCGACAGCGCCGGCCAGCACGATCACAGTAATCCGTCGCATGGAATTTCCCTCCCCAATTTTTGTGCGCGCGATGTTTTGCATATTGCGCGCGAGAAACGCAGGCGACCTTATCACCAGCTTTTGCCTGAGCGAAGCGTTGTTTGCAGATCGATACAACTAGATTTACCCCGTCACCGAAAGAATGGCGCAAAACTAAGCAACACCCTTCTCGCGGAGTTCGCGAAAATGTGCCGGCGACGAACGGAAAAATGCCGGAGGCCGGCGGCGTTCGCTAAGCGAACAGTCGCACGAGCGCAGGAGCAAGTGTTGACACCTTATTCCGCGCCATGATGTTGGCACCAACAAAATTTCTGGAAGCCAATCAATAGCGCAGGAGGAATCATAGGGGTCTTTGGCCCAAGCTCTTGGCTACCCGCGCAATAAAAATTGGCTGCCGGCGCAATCGTTTTGGGGGGGCGCGTGCCACCGGGCGGGGAAACCGCTTCGATGTCAGGAACCGCTGCAGCGATTCACAACCTCCGCCACGGTGATGCTATGGATGAAAATTGAAAACGAAGACCACGGGAGGAAACAAATGAAAGTGGCGCAACTGTTTGACGTGCGCGGTTTGGCTACGATCGTGACTGGGGCGGCAAGCGGCATCGGCCTCGCCTATGCGGAGGCGATGGCGGATAATGGCGCACGCGTCACGCTGATGGACAAAGATGCGCGATCGCTCGAAGCAGAAGTACGCCGCCTCGCCGAGCACGGCGGCGATGTGCGCGGTCAGGCTCTGGACGTCACCGACCGCCCGGCACTTCGCAAAAATATCGACGAGGCCGCAAGCCACTACGGCAAGCTCGACGTCGTCTTCGCCAATGTCGGCATCGATTCACCGCCCGGCTTTCTCGGCATGACCGGCAAGCGCAACCCCGACGGCGCTTTCGAAAACGTTTCCGACGAGCGCTGGGACCTGGTCATGGAGACGAACCTCACGTCGATCTTCTCCACGATCAAGGCGAGCGTCCCGCACATGAAGAAGAATGCGAAGGGAGGCCGCATCATCGTCACCACCTCGGTCGCGGCCATTCGCGGCGAGTCGATCGTCGGCATGCCCTACATGCCGGCCAAAGCCGGCGCCGCTCACCTGGTCCGTCAGGCGGCGCTTGAGCTGGCCAAATACAATATTCTGGTCAACGCCATCGCGCCCGGCCCCTTCATCACCAATATCGCCGGCGGCCACATGCGCGACCCGACGACGGTCGAGGCGTTCGCCCGCTTCACGCCGCTGCACCGCCTAGCGTCGACCGACGAAATTCAAGGCCTTGCGCTGTTCCTGGCGTCGCCGGCGGCAACGTACGTCACCGGTTCGCAAATCGTCATCGACGGCGGCGTATTGCTTGGTCAGGCTGATTAAGTCCTCTTCGAGCACGTAGTGCGTCAGACCCGTGCGATCACCGCTACAGGGCCGCCGCCGGGCGGCCCTTGATGCTCGGCGCCGCCGGACACGTACACGGCGCCCGTACCTGATAGTCCGCCGATCAATCCCCCGACAGCCGCGCGGGCGTGGCGCGTGGAGCCGACGTCGGAATCATCGAGCATGGTGTGGCGGAAACCGCGGACGCAGCCGTCGGGCGATGCTTCGGCCTTGGCAAAGATATTGGCCAGCCGCTCCGGCGACTGCGCGTCAGCCAAGCCGAGCCCGGCACTCTTGAGCGCTTCGATCACGGATGAAAGATCGATGGAGTCCCGCATCACCGCGTGACCGATCACAAACGGGCTTAAGGAAAAATCCGAGTTGCCCATGACGATGACCGTATTGTGCATCAGCTCGATACCGGCGGAGCAGGAAGCGACCGACGAAAATAGGTCCCAGTCCTTGAGGATGCGCTCCTCTTCGATAGCGCCGTCGATTTCGCCTAACGCCCGCGCCACGCCAAGGGCCGAAGCGCCGCGGGAATACGCCATCGAGGCGTAAGCGCCGGTGGTGATGGTCTTGCGTCCGCGATGGGCCGCTGCCTCGATGCGTTCGCTGGTGAGCAATGGGCATTTGATCTGCACAAAATGCACCTCTGACGCATCGTCGATGCCGGCGTCGCGCATGGCCGCATGAACCGCTGCGACCGTCTCCTCGATCTGGATGACGCGGCCGATCTCCTCGGGCAGGAAATCGCGGGTGTGGGCGATGCCGATGCTCAGGCGCTTGCCACCGGCGCCGTTCGCGCCCTGTGCAGCCGGTGTGCGGGTGAACACCGTGAGGTGGGGAGAAAGCACCCCTTCGGTGCCGCCGGACATGACCAGGGCGATTTTGTCTTCCACCGCGCGCGGCGTGAGTTTCAGATGCTGCGAAAGAGCCTCGCACAAAGCCGCCATCGCATATTCGCGCGTGAAATCGTTCACCCCGCCGTTGCCCTCGGTTTTGCCGAGGATAGCCACGATCGTCTCCGGTGCGATCTGTCCCGTTTCGATGAGCCGCAACAGGCCCGATACGTCGCCGGGACCTTTGGTGGAAATGCGAACGACGTCGACCGAAGTCGAAGGCTTACTCATTCCGCTTCCCCGCTCGACCAGAAGATCAATCGGCGCTCGGTCCAGCCGATCGCGTAGAACATGGCGATGCCGGCCAAAGCTGCCGCGAAGATCGCCGAAAACAGCGTCGGCGTTTCGAGATGCGCCGAGGAAACAATGATCAAGTAGCCAAGGCCCTTCGTCGCGCCGACGAACTCGCCAACGATGGCGCCGACGACGGCGAGCGACGACGAGATTTTTAGCGCCGAGAACAGATAAGGCAAGCAAAAGGGAACGCGGAGCTTGCGGAATTCCTGGGCGCGGCTCGCACCCAGCGTTTCGAACAATTCGCGGTATTCGAGATCGGCCGCTTTAAGGCCTTTGACCGTATTCACCAGCACCGGGAAGAAGCAGATCAGGATCGCCGCCACGATCTTCGACCACCAACCGGTGCCGAGCCAGATCACAAGCAACGGCGCGATCGCCACGATTGGCGTTGTTTTCACCGCGATCGCGATGGGAAACAGACCGTCCTCGAGCGTCTGGAACCGCACGAACAAGGTGGCAACGGCAAACGCGAGCGCGCTGGCAATGAGAAAGCCGGCGAGCGCTTCGGCGAAAGTCACCGCGAACGCAACGGCCAGCGAGCGGTCGACAGCTTCGGCAATCGCGCTCGGCGAAGGCAGCAAATATTCCGGGACATCGGCAATGAAGACGATCCCCTGCCAAGCGACGAGCAGGATGAAGCCGAATGCCAACGGCGCGACCACGCGCGACCTCATCTCCCGCTCCTCACCATGGCGCGAATGCGCCGGATGATGGCGCCGACATCGACATCCTCGGCCGCGCGCGGCCGGGTTTGTGCCACCGGCACGTCCTCCACTAGGCGCGCCGGCCTGTTCGAAAGCACGATGACGCGGTCCGACATGGTGACGGCCTCGGGGATCGAATGCGTGACCATGACCACGGTGGTAAGCCGCGTTTCCTTGCTCTGCCAGATGCGGATCAGTTCATCGTTGAGCGCATCGCGGGTGAGTTCATCGAGGGCGCCGAAAGGCTCGTCGAGCAGAAGCACGTCGGGGTCGCACATCAGCGCGCGGGCCAGCGCCGCCCGCTGCTGCATGCCGCCTGATAGTTGATGCGGATACGCTAGACAAAAATCGCTCAGCCGAACCAGGTCCAGCATCCGCAGCGCGTTCTTGCGATCGGCCGAGTCGACGACATCGCCGCCGCGTTGAATTTCGACCGGCAGCAACACGTTGTCGAGCGTGGTTCGCCACGGCAGCAACAGCGGCTTCTGGAACATGACGCCGGTCCGCAAATCCGCTTCCGGCGTCGTGATCCGGCCGGCGGTCGGTTGCACCAGGCGGGCAAGCGCTTTCAGAATTGTTGACTTGCCGCATCCGGACGGCCCGAGCAACGAGACGAACTCGCCGCACCCGACCGCCAAGCTCAAATTTTCGATCGCGACCACGTCGCCGAAGGCAACATTGAGACTGTCGATCGAAAGAATGGGCTTGGACGGCACGATGGGCGCGGCGGCCAACCGATCAGAGAAAGTGATCGCATTCATGGCGTCGACTTGGCAGCGGTCGACTTGGCCGTGAACGCCTCTGCCAGGTTGACAGGTTGCTTTTGGAAGCCGGCGCCAAGCAGAAGTTTCTGGACGGCGTCCCAACCGGCCTCATCCATAAAGCCGACCGGCTTGCTGTCGGGCTTAAGCAGCGGCAGGCTGGCCTTCATCATCGCGAGTTCATGATCGAAGCTGAGCTTGTCGCCGCCGAACTTGACGGTGATCTTGGCCGCGTCCTCGGGCGAAGCGATCGCGGTGTCCCAACCTTTGAGCGTCGCGGCAACGAAGTTGCGCACGACGTCGGGCTTCTCCTTGAGCATCTTTTCGGTGGTGAACAGCGTGTCGGCGTAAAGCTCGATGCCGAAATCCGCCGGGTAGATGACGTTGACGTCGAAGCCCTTTTCCTTCGCCGCCAGCACTTCGTTGATGAGGTAACCGGGCCATACATCGACGGTGCCGGTGAGAAGCGGCGTGATGTCGAATTTGACCGGCATTTCGCTCAGCTTGGATTTGTCGATGCCGGCCTTGGCGAGCACGGCGCGGTAGATCAATTCCTCGTTGCCGCCGATCTTTACTCCGACGGTTTTGCCGGCGAAGTCGGCAGGCGTCTTGATGCCGGATTTGGCGAGCGAAAAGAGCACGAATGGATTGCGCCGGTAGATGACGGCAAGCGCGACGACCGGAACGCCTTTGCTGCGCGCAATCAGGATTTGATCGGCGCCGGTCACGCCGAACTGCTCGCTGCCGCCGGTCACCATCTGAACGGCCGGAAAATCAGGCCCGCCAGGCTGGATGTTCACATCAAGGCCGGCGGCTTTGTAGTAGCCGTTCTGCTGGGCGACATAGAACCCGGCGAACTGCGCCTGGTTGAACCATTTGAGACGCACCGTCACCGCTTCGTCGGCGCGCGCGGCGCAAAGGCTGCTCAAGATCAAAAAAATGGCTGACGTTATCGCGCGGTAGCGCATGGTCGCTGCCCTCCTGGAGGAGCCCGGCAAGCGCACTATGCGGTCGCTCTGCTGAGCGCAACTAGAAGCAAATTCTGGGCGCAGTGCTCGGAAAAAACGCTCGCTCCTGCGGAAAACCGTTACAATGCCGCCGAACCGTCGGGGTGGGACTGAACAGGAGACGCCCTCAGTGGCGACAAGGCTGCCGAAGCGGGCGAGCGCACCCAATCGACAGTTTCGGCCGCGAGAGAGGCCGCCGGCTGCTGGAGCCGTTGCAACACGACGCAAACGGCTTCGTCCGCCGCGCTTGCTGATCTATGTCGACGCGGTCGCCCGTCACGGCTCGATCCGCAAAGCGGCTGACGCGCTCAACGTCGCGTCGTCGGCATTGAACCGGCAAATTCTTGATTTGGAGCTGGACTTCGGTGCCGCGCTCTTCGAGCGATTGCCGCGCGGGGTGCGGCTCACGGCGGCCGGCGAAGTCTTTCTTGCTTATGCGCGCCAGGCGATCTCGGAACTAAAAGCAGTCGAATCGCAGGTCGAGCAGCTGCGCGGCCTGATCCGAGGTCAGGTCGGCATCGCCGCCGTCGAGTCGGTCGCCGGCGAGTTGCTGCCGGCCGTCATTACCCAATTCCACGCCAAGCACCCCAACGTCCGCTTTAACGTTCGCATCGGCGCGCCGGACGATTTGGTGACCGCGCTGGTCGGCGATCAAGTCGATCTCATCCTCACGCACTACCCTCCCCCGCGTAAGCATGTCGCGATAGCGGTCGCGGCCGAGCAGGCGTTGTGCGCGCTCGTGGTTCGCGATCATCCGCTTGCCGCGCGTAAGGACTTGCGCCTGCGCGACTGCCTGGCCTATCCGCTGGCGCTGGGCGACGCGACTTTGGCAGGACGCGCCTTGATCGAGCAGGTGCTCGCTCAGGCATCGTTCGATCTCGATCCGCGCCTGGTGTCCAATTCCGTAGAGACCATGAAGGCGTTCGCGCGCTTGAACCGTGGCGTTTGCTTTCAATTCCGCAAGCCAGGCAAGGCCGTCGTTCCGCCCGGTGACATGATTGCACTGCCCTTGATCGATCCCCCGCTCCTGCAAGCAAGGCTCATTCTCGCCACCCGTCGCGGACGCGTGCTGCCGATCGCGGCCGCCTCCTTTGTCGAACTGCTCAAGAGCGTTTTGGTGTGAGGGATTGCTGCTCGTCGGCGGCCAATGCGCTCAATTCCTGGCGACGATCTCGCGCTCTCCGCGGTAAACGACCGGAGTGCCGGAAGACTTACGTATCCGGCGGCGCATCAGCAGCGCCGGGCGGCGACGAGCAATGGCGCTGCGCCGACGGCGACGCCAGGTCGGCGCTTCGATACGCAAGGCGCCGATGCGCGCAAACGGCTCGCGCAAGCTGCCGTCGCGCTCCGCGACCAGGAGCGGCAGGCCGAGCACCCGGCCCCAGGACTGCCATTCGGCCACGATATCGTCACTGGCGTCGGACGAGAAAAGCGGCAGCGACAGCGCCGGATCGCCGTGCTCGAGCACGACGTCGATCGCGGTCGGCGGCTCGTTGGCATTGCCATTGAGGCGAATGGCGACGCCGCGGAACGCGGCTACGGGTAAATTCAGCGCCATGCGCATGCCGCCGACCGAGCGGCGGACGACGACGCGTTCGCGGTGTAGGTCGACGATACGCCGGCGTTCATCGGCCGCTTCGTCGGCGGCTTCGAAACGCACAGGCAAAGAAAAGGGGTCGAGCCGCGCTGTGCGGCTCGACCCGGCAGTGATCCTGCCGGCTTCCATTTGACGCCCCGAAAACTCGACTCCCGCCAGGCTGTTGCCGCCCGGTTGCCGCAACAATGCCAGAGCGCCGTCGCATTCGGCTTAAAATCCCTGGTTAAGAGCTCGTATCGCGCCGGCGAACGTGCCGCATGATTGACGAGGCGTTGCCGCGGCACGTTTATTTTTTCTTCTCGCGCGCCAATGCGCTGCTTTTCTTGGGTTGAATCGCGCGCCGGACAACTACATCTTGGCCTTGTGCCCGCCGCCATCCCCGCATAAACCGGCCATTAAATGCGTTCGCTGCTTGACCAATCCGATCTTACCGACCTCGCCCAACGTCTCGTGATTGCCGCGCGGAAGGCCGGCGCCGACCAGGCCGACGCGCTTGCGGTCCGCTCGGTGTCGCTTTCGGTCGAGGTGCGCGACGGCGCCGTCGAGGAATCGGAGCGTTCCGAAGGCGATGACCTCGGGTTGCGGGTCATTGTCGGCCGCAAGCAAGCGGTCGTTTCGACCAATGACCTCAAGGGCGACGGCTTCGACGCCTTGGCCGAGCGCGCGGTGGCGATGGCGCGCGCGGCGCCGGACGATCGGTTCGCCGGCCTCGCCGATGCGGGCCAGCTGGCGCAGCAATTGCCGGCGCTCGATCTCATCGACCCCGACATGCCGGACGTCGACGTGTTGGAAGCCCGCGCCCGTGAAGCTGAGGCCGCGGGCCTTTCGGTCCCCGGCGTCACCAAATCGGGCGGCGCATCGGCCTCGGCCGGTATCGGCGGACTGGTATTGGTGACCAGCCACGGCTTCCACGGCGCAACGATTGCCTCGCGCCACGGCATCGCGATGACGGCGATCGCCGGCGACGGCACTGGGATGGAGCGCGACTACGATTTCTCCTCGACGCTGCATGCCTCCGACCTTGACGGCGCGCAAGCGATCGGCCGCCGCGCCGGTGAGCGGGCGGTCAAACGCCTCAATCCACGCAAGGTCGCCACCCGCCGCGTGCCGGTGGTGTTCGATTCCAGGATTTCCGGCTCGCTGGTCGGCCACTTGGCGAGCGCCGCCAACGGCAGCTCGGTCGCACGCAAGACAAGTTTCTTGCGCGAAAAGCTCGGCCAGAAAATCTTCGCTTCCGGCATCGACATTGTCGACGACCCGCTGCGGCCGCGGGGCTTGCGTTCGCGGCCGTTCGACGCC
>Ga0073928_10010967_pt1 | contig 10661 bp, 10 predicted proteins | sample PaiPotPPA55metaG_FD_76969 | JGI IMG/M metagenome (GOLD analysis project Ga0073928, IMG submission 76969) | Iron sulfur acid spring bacterial and archeal communities from Banff, Canada, to study Microbial Dark Matter (Phase II) - Paint Pots PPA... ...
AGGCATCGACGCGCGCCGCGGCGCGGAATTAGCGGCCTGCGATCGCGTCGCTTACCTGCACTTGGGAATGAACCCGACCGCCTCGTTCAAGGACGCCGGCATGACGGTCGCGATCTCGCACGCGCGCGCGTCGGGCGCTCGCTTCGCGGTTTGCGCGAGCACCGGCAACACGGCCGCCTCGATGGCGGCCTACGCCGCGCGCGCCGGGCTCGCGGCGCTCGTGCTGGCGCCGGCGACCGGCGTGAGCGAGGCGAAGGTCGCGCAGACGCTCGACCTCGGAGCAACCGTCGTCGCGATCGACGGCGATTTCGACCGTGCGCTCGAACTGGTTCGCGACCTCGATTCCGAGCGGGTCGCGATCCTCAACAGCGTCAATCCCTACCGCATCGAGGGGCAGAAATGCGCGGCGTTTGCGTTGCTCGAGGCTCGCGGGTGGCGCGCTCCGGATTGGGTCGTCTTGCCGGGCGGGAACCTCGGCAACACGGCGGCGTTCGGCAAGGGGTTCCGCGAAGCGTTCGAACTCGGGCTTTCGGATCGCATCCCGCGGCTCGCCGTCGTTCAGGCGTCCGGCGCCGCGCCGTTCGCGCGCGTTTTTCGCGAAGGCGGCGAGCTGGTTCCGGTGGTCGCCCGCACGTCGGCGACTGCGATCAAGATCGGGGCGCCTGCGTCGTGGCGCAAGGCGCTCGCCGAGGTGCGTGCGTCCGGGGGCGTCGTGCTCGACGTCGACGACGATGCGATTGCAGACGCGCGCGCGATCGTCGGGCGCGACGGCGTCGGCTGCGAACCGGCTTCGGCAGCGTCGCTTGCGGGCTTGTGCGCGCTGCGCGACGACGCGACGATCGCCGCGCACGACGACGTCATTCTCGTCCTCACCGGACACGGACTCAAGGATGGAGCGTACGCCGCCGCCTATCACGAATCGAACGCTCGGTACTCGAATCCGATTCGCACCGCTGCAACGCCGGGTGCCCTGCGCGCGCTGATCGACGAAGCGACCGTAATGGTCGGCGGGGCGCATGTCTAGCGGCGCGTTCCGGGTGTCGGTACCTGCGTCGAGCGCGAACCTGGGACCGGGGTTCGACGCGATCGGCGTGGCGCTCGACATGTGGGTGCGCGCGACGATCCAGCCCGCGATGCACTTTTCGGTTTCGTTCAAGGCCGGAACGCACGTGCCGACCAATGCCGGCTTCGAGAACGAAATCGTTCGCGGCATGGACCGGATCCTCGGCGGCGCGCGGCCCGACGTGTCGGTGCTCGTCGAAAACGCGATTCCGCTCGGCAAAGGTTTGGGCGCGAGCGCGGCGGGCTCCGTGCTCGGGCTGTCGATCGGCGCGGAACTCGCGGCGACGCGACCGCCGCAGTCCGAACTCGCACGGCATGCAGCCGAACTCGAAGGGCATCCCGACAACGCGTTGCCCGCGTTGCTCGGCGGCGTCGTGATCGCGGCAATGCAGGACGGAGCGCCGCCTGCGTACTTGCGCTTCGAGCTGCCGCGCACCGTGAGCGCCGTCGTCGTGACGCCGCGCATCGTGCTGCCGACAGCAGCCGCGCGCGCGTTGCTGCCGGCGGCCTACGAGCGCAAGGACGTCGTCTTCAACCTCCAGCGAACGGCGCTGCTCGCGGCGTCGCTCGCGAGCGGCGACCTTTCCCAGCTCCGGGTCGCCGTCGGCGATCGCGTGCACCAGCCCTATCGCGCACCGCTCGTGCCGGGATTCGACGAAATGTTGGAGTTCGAGCTGCCCGGCTTGCTCGGACTCGCGCTCTCCGGAGCCGGGCCGAGCGTGATCGCGCTCGTATCGGGTGAAGCCGAGGCGATCGGCGAAGCGATGCAGGCGGCTTTCGCCCGCGAAGCGATCGACAGCGACGTTTTCCATTTGGGTATCTCGACCAGGGGCGCCACCGTCGAACCACTTGCCGTCGCCCGCGCTTCCGGTGCGGCCGCGGCCAACTGAAATGAGGGACATCCTTTGACGCAAACAGCCGTCGACACCGAGTACCGGCTTTCCACCGAGCCCAAGCTGAAGCACTTCGTCGCCGAAGTGCTCACCAAGGTCGGAGTCGCCCCGGCCGATGCGGCGACCGTCGCCGACGTGCTGGTCGCAGCCGATTTGCGGGGCATCGAATCGCACGGCGTCGCGCGGCTCGAATCGTACTACGTCAGCCGGATCCGCAACGGCAAGCTGAAACCGGCGCCATCAGTCACCGTCGTGCGCGAAACGCCGACGTCACTGCTGCTCGACGCCGACAACGGCCTCGGCCATCCGGCCGGCAAGCGCGCGATGCTCGCGGTCATCGAGAAGGCCAAGCAAACCGGCGCCGCGTTCGGCGCGGTCCGCAATTCGAATCACTACGGCATCGCCGGCTACTACGCGATGCTGGCGCTCGAGCACGATCTCATCGGCATCGCATCGACGAACTCGGTGCGCTACGGTGCGCCGACGTACGGCAAGGACATCATGCTGGGCACCAATCCCTGGGCGTACGCGATCCCCACGAAGGACGAGCCGGCGTTCGTGCTCGATTTCGCAACGACGACCGTTCCGCGCGGCAAGCTCGAAGTCTACCAGCGCAAGGAGAAGCCGCTCAACCCCGGCTGGGCGATCGACGCGAACGGGAAGGAGACGCTCAAACCCGAGGAAGCGCTCAAAGGGGCGCTGCTGCCGCTCGGGGGTTTCGGCGTCGACAACGGTGGCCACAAGGGCTACGGCCTGGGATTGCTCGTCGACATCATGTGCGCCGTGCTCTCGGGCGGTGCGTTCGGAAACGATCTGCCGTTGCCGTCGAGCGGGGCCGAGCCCGGCAAGATCTCGCACTTCTTCGGCGCGATCAAGATCGACGGCTTCCGCGACCCGGCCGCCTTCCGGGCCGACATGGACAAAGAGCTGCGCGCGTTCAAGGACTCCCAGAAAGCGCCCGGCTGCGACCGGATCTACGTCGCGGGCGAGATCGAGTACGAGAAGACGCTCGCGCACCGCAAGAACGGCGTTCCCGTCCATGTGAAAGTGTGGACCGGACTCGAAAAACTGGCGGGCGAACTCGGCATTCCGTTCGATCTCCCGAAGTAGGCGCGTTTCGCCCGCAAGGTAGGGTCCGCTCGCGGGCGAACCCTATCTGAGAATGATTCACGTGAACGTCGGCTCTCCGGCCGGAGCCTACAGCGTCGGGGGGACCGCGTTCTACCGCTACGTCGTGCGCCTGAGCGACGTGGGGTTGCCGCTGCGCCCGGCCGATCGCGACGCGACCGACGTCCTGCGTGCGATCCCGAACGCGAACGTGGACGAGGACGAGTATTCAGGCGACGGCTGGCGCGTCGTTCCGGCGACGTCCTATGAGGACTGGCCGGTGTTGGAAGCGACACCCCAACGATTGCGTGCCGCGCTCGAAACCGCGCGGCGCGTGCTGTGGGAACACGCCGCACCCGCCGGCATCTCCGCGCGCGAGATTTCGACGATCGACGACGAGATCGAAAACGTCCTCGCCGTCGTCGCCCGCGCCGAAGCCGCCGGTTTCAGCGTCAACGTCAGTTACGTCTCGTAACGGCTGCCGCTAGCCGTTCCCGAACAGCTGACCGAGAACGCCGCCGACGTTGCTCGTGCCACCGGTTTGTTGGGCGCCTTCGGCAGCCGGCGGATGATAGGTCATCGACTGCAGACCGACGCGGCCCGGGCCCACGAAGCGGTTGAGCGTCAGCGCTGCGCCGCCGACGAACGCACCGAGCGCGCCGAGCAGGCCGCCCGCGCCCTGCGACTGCAGCACCGATACCGTATTCATCTGAACGTTGGAGTCTTTCCAGAGCCACGCGCCCGGTTCGACGTCGAGCATTTCGCCCGCCCCCAGCGTCTTCTCGAAGACGTTGCCGTAACCGTGCAGCAGCACGACGCCGTCCCCATTTGCCGTGAAGCGATCGATGAACAACCCGGTGCGCGAGAAGATAACGTTCGCGAGGCCTGCCTGGAAGAAGAAGTTGTAGTCGATGTTGCTCGTCGCGAGCAAGAACTGGTGCTCGCGCACGTCGATCGATTGCCCGGGCGACAGCCGCATCGCGACGACCTGGCCCGACGCCTCGCGCGAGAACGCGATGTTGCCAGGCCCCTTGGCCGTCGAGATGAAGATCTGCAAGCCCGAGAAGAAGCGCTTGGCCGCGTTCTTCAGCCCGAGGAAGCCGAGCGTGACGTTCGGCTGCTTCCACAGCAACGTGTGATGCTCGAAGTAGATCGTCTGCTGCGCGCCGAGCTCGACGTCGACGACCGGCACGAGTTCGCCCTCGATCTTGATCGACATGTCGCCGACCACGATCGGCGCCTTCGGGTTGTCCGCCTCCGGAACGGGTTCGGCATACGATCCGACCTGCGTGACCTGCGGGGCGGGGGCACCACAGCTCCCGCAAAACTTGGCGCTCGGATCCAGCGGAGCCTGACAGCTTGGACAGTTCATCGGCAAGGGCCTCCAGCAGATGCGAAGCGGGCAATGCGTGGACGCGCCCGCCGAAATAGGGGTTGTTCGCGCTGTCGTGTCACCAGCCGCCATTCGGCCACGGTCCTTTTTAGCAGCGTCTTGTAGGCCAGCCCTTCTTTTTATGGGTTTGGACCCAAGTCAGATAATCGGTCATCGTCGCCTTTCATTCGGACGGCGTGCCGCCTCCCCGCATGGCATTTCGAGCCGGACGCAAGACCGAATGCATCCGACCGTGCCTCGAAGCGCCTTCGACGCAGCGTAGTGTGGTTTGACATTATACGATGTCGTATTGTACGATCTCGTAATGATACATCTGTTCGCCGCGACAATCGCACTCGAAACCGCCGCAGCATCGCCGGCAGCAGAACCAAGCACCACGTCGAGCGTGGCCAGCGCGCCAAGTCGCGCGGTCGTTTCGCTCTCAATGCACTTCGATGCGCCGCCGGAGTTGACGTCGGCCGCATTCGGTCCCATTGCCGAGAGCGTTTGGTCGCCCGAGTTCCAGCCGCATTTCATCGAGTCGGCGCCGGCCGCACAAGTCGCCGGAGCCGTGTTCACGACCCCCGACGGCAAGCTATGGCTCCTCCACGACTACGATACGGCGGGTGGGCTCGTGCAGTACGTCATCGTCGATGCGCGTTCGCTCCTCGTGACGCTGACGATTCGTATCTCCGCCGATCCTTCCGGGAGCGCCGTAACGATGACGTACGACGGCGTCGCGCTCGACGACGGCGGCCGCGCGCACCTCGAGGCCCTCAAACGGCACTCGCAGCGGCTCCGCGATGGAATGCAGACCGCGGTTGCGGCGTACTTGAAAACCGGCGGCCAGGACACGCGCTAGTGGCCACTCGCCGGCGCCGCGAGCTCCGCGCCATTCCGAGGCTCGAACGCGCGACGCATGCCGTTGCCCTCCACCTCGCCACGAAGACGCAGCTCGCGGTGATCCAGGCAGAAGCGCACGTCCTCGCATTCCTCGAGCCGGTGCGCTCGGCCGGAATCAGCGACATTCACCGGGCGTTCGGACACCATCGCTCGACGTTGACCAGCGTGCTCGCGCGGCTCGAACGACGCGGGCTGGTCACGCGGAGCGTCGACCTCGAGAACCGGCGCAACGTCATCGTCACGCTGACCGCCCGCGGCCGGGTGCTCGCCGAACGAGTGTTCACGGTGTTGCACGACTTTGAGTCCGCCGCGCTCGCAGGCATCGCCGCGTCCGACCTCGAGGCGTTCGCGCGTGTCGCCGATGCGATCGCTGCACGGGGCCGCGCCGCGCGCACGTCGCCGTAGCCCGGCATCGATCACGCGTGTCGGTTGTGCGCGGCTCATCTCGACACGACGATTCGCCCATGCATGTAAGGATGAAAAGCACACATATACGCATAGACGCCCGGACGAGAAAACGCGTGCCGCCATTGGCCTTGCGGGTCGATCGCGCCGGAATCGAACGAACCCGATGACCCGGTTATGGTATGTGCCTCGGCATCGTCGTTGGCAAAGGTCACGGTTTGGTTGCTTCGGACGTGAAGCTCCGCAGGCGCGTAAGAAAAATTCGTGATTCGCACCATAGCGGTTCCCTGCGACGGCCCGGTCTCATCAAGTGCCGAAAGAGGCGTGTCCGCCTCGATGAAGCGTTGCTGGAGATTCAATACGCCTTGATCCAGAAACAACGTTTCCACGGTTGGCATTCCGCTGTCTACCGGCGTCAACGTCAGCTTGTCGTCGAAACGGAACCGCATCCTCGTGTCGGCGCCATTGATCACGCCAAACCGATATGGGACCGATGGAGAGAGTCCCGGAACGTCGAAGAAAGAATCAGTTGTCTTCGCTTCATTGCGACGACCAGCGAGCAACTGCAGCTTCATCGCGACGCGCAGATTGAAGACCGGAAGACGGCCGTAGCTGGTCAAGGCGCATCGGGCGAACGGCTGCGGCACGTCGCCCCGGCCGTCGCTCACGATATGTATCCATCGCGCTCCCTTGGCCGTGAGAAGCACCGTGTTGGTGGGCGGTTTGGTTCTTTCGGCCGTGTCGAGGGCGCGAAACTCGGGTTCGCAACTCAACAGAACGGCCGGCCGGCGCTCCAACTCGACGCGATCCCGTTCGTACGACGCACCAAGGAACGACCCCGTCGCGGCGACGGATCCGGCGATGACCGCAAGCAGCGTCAACATCAGTTCGAGGACGGCGCCGCTTCTCTGGGGTTCGCGTCGATTGCTCACGAGTCGGTACGCCCAAACGCCGGCACCCCGATTGTCGCCTCATCTGATTGGAGCACTCGAAACGTACGATGAGTGAAATACCGCCCTAAAGGATCCCCGATGCTGTACCTCACCACCGTCCTCGCACTCACATCGGCCGTCATCACTGCGCCGCCCGCACCGGCCATGCCGTCGCCGGCGACCGTTTCCAGCGGGACGTTCGCCGCGGCAACACTGCGTCCAAGCGCCCCGACGAACGTGCCTGCCGACGCACCAAAACGCCCGCTCGTCGAATTTCCCTGGACTCGCTACATTACCGTCCAGCAGCAGAACGCCGCAATGCAAGCCGAGCTCGATCGCTTCTTCAACGTTGATCGCTCGCCGTAAACGTCGCGCCCGCGACTCATCCACGAGATCCAGTCGGCGCTATCCGAGCGCCGGGAGCCGCTGGAGTTCAATGGCGCGGCGCCGCCAATCGGCCGCATCGATCGCGTCGTAGGCCAGCGCTGCGGCGGCCACGAGCCGGACGAGTAAGTCGGTCTCTTCCGGATCGAGCGACGCCTCTTCGGCGCGATGGCCGTAGAGCACGAAGCCGAGAAATTCGTGGCGCACGACGATCGGGATCGCCACGTCGGGCCGCGCGCTGCCGGCGGGGAAGCGATCGTCGCGGACTCCCGCGTCGGCAAGTACGACCGGTCGTTCGTGCGCGCGCAGCGTGCGCGGCAGAAGATGATCTACCGAGAATTCGCTCGCACACGCATCCCAGCCGGCCGCAGCCGAGCGCACGAACGCAGCGTTCGAGCCGCGCCGGAACACGGCGGCAGACGCGATTCCCATCACGTCGATGACCTCCGCGACCATCGCTTGGTCGACGGCTTCGGTGGTCGTGGCGAAACCAAGCGCTGCGATCCGCGACTGAATCCGATTCGCGGCGACGTAGCGCCGGCGAAAGAGCACGCGATCGACGCCCCGTTCAACGCGGCCGTGGAACCAGCTGAGCGCGACACCGAGCGCGACGGTCGCGGCCGCTTCGACTGCCGCCGAAACGTGCGTGTTCCCCAGGATCTTTCCGCTCAGCCAATCGACGAGGCCAACCGCAACGACTAGCGTGGCCGTGATGACGCTGTACACGAGCGTCCGGTTGATCGCGAACCCGAGATCGAGCACGCGATGGCGCAAGATTGCATAAGCGAGGGCTATTGGAAGGGCCGCGGTGAGCGCGACCGCTACCGTGTTGAGCCACCCGGGCAGATCGATGGAGCCGACGATATCGAGGTTGAGGAAAAGGTAACCGATCGCGCTGAGAATCGACCCGACCGCAACCCAACCCAATCGACGGCGATCGTCACCGCGCGTGCGCGCATAGCGGACGAGCACGATGATGACCAGCGCAACGGTCGCAGCCAAGACAGGCGCCGTGTCGAGCCAGGGATCGCTGACGTCGCGCAGCGTCGGCGCGAAAGCGGTTCGAAATGCGGCCAGAATGCACAGCGCGACCAGGATCGCGTCGACGGTTCGCGTCACGAGCGGCCCGCGCGCGCCGTCGAGTGGTCGCGGAAAGCGCAGCGCAAACGCGACGAGCGCGAGCTGCGGAAGCGTCGCCACGAGCAGTACGACGACGACGACCGCCGCACTGAAGAGCGGTTCGGGCAGAAAGCCGAGGAGCGACGAAGTCGGCAGCGCGTAGAGAAAGCCGAGCGCGTACGAACCGTATGCAATGGCAATTGCGCCCGGCCGGCGCCAGAAGATGATCGCGGCCAGAATCAGCGCGACGACCGCCGCCGCTTCCGCGACGATGGCGTTCGCAATCAGGTCGGCCCTCGGTGCCGATACTGCGACCGCCGTCGTCGGGACGATGAGCTGGCGTCCTACCCGATCGGTGACCGTGACCGAAAACGGCCGAAACATCGGCGGCGACAAGAGCCGGACCCTGTCTCCCACGCTCATCCCTCGAAGATCGACGAGATCGCCGGCGCGCAGTCCCATCCGCTTCAGAGCCGGATCATCGACCCGCGTTACGACCTGTCGATCACCATCGCGGGCAACGCGGAAGCCCGGTCCGTAGAGCAGCAGGTACGGAAACGCAAGGCTGACCGGGATGCATAGCAGCATCGCAATCGCGGCGATTCGTCCGAACCATTTCACGACCAGCGGTCCTTCTTGGCGAAGCCCGTTAATCCGCGCCCCCGGCCCGCCACCGGCCTCGTTCCCGAGGGTCGTGCCGTGCAGCGTCCATGCCTCGGCCGCCGGCCAGGCCCCGTTCCCTTGGGTAGTTTCATGATGTAGCGGCTGGGAATCGGCGCCCGCTCCTCGTGCGAGCGCTACATCATGAAACTACGATTCTAGGATGCTGGCGCGGAGGCGGAGAAGACCCGGCTTCATGAGGCTCTTGCGCGTGGTGGGCGGGTTGAATGGCGGGCACTGAACGCCGGCGCGGGCGAGCGACGGCGACCCAGGCGCTCTACGTTCCGGCCGACGCGGCGATCGCGGCGTTCGTTACCGACCTGCACTACGGCAGCGGCCGCGGCGCCCGGACGTGCGAAGCGTACGCGCGCGATCTCGAGTTCTTCGCGAAGTTCCTCGGCCGCGATCTGCTCTCGGCGCAGCGCTCCGACGTCAAGGCGTTCGTATTGGACCTCGCCGGCAAGCGCCGTTACCAGCCGGCGGCGGTGCGCCGGAAGCTCGTCGCGCTGCGGCGGTTCTACCGTTACCTCACCGTCGAGGGTCGGCGGTCGGACGATCCGACGGTCGGCGTCGACTCCCCCAAACTGCCGAAGCGGCTGCCGGTGGTCCTCGACGAGGACGCCGTGGCACGGTTGCTACGGACGCCGCCGCCCGCGGGCCACACCGACTTCCAGCGCCTTCGTGATCGCGCGATCCTCGAAGTGCTCTACGCGAGCGGCGTTCGCCGGGCCGAGGTCGCGACACTCGATCTCACCGACGTCGATCTCAAGCGCCGAATCATGCGCGTGACGGGCAAAGGCAATAAGCAGCGCACCGTGCTGATCAACGCGGCCGCCGCTGATGCGATGAGAGCGTACCTCGCGCACCGCCCGCGCACGAATGACGAGGCATTCTTCGTCGGCCGCCGGGGCACGCGACTTGGCGTCCGTTCCATCTGGGACATCGTCAAGACGTTCGAGCGCCTCAGCGGACTGAAGCTCCACGCGTCGCCGCACGTGTTGCGCCATTCGTTCGCGACCCATCTGCTGGAAAACGGCGCCGATATCATGACGATCAAAGAGCTGCTCGGCCACGAGAGTCTCGCCACGACGCAAATCTACACGAACGTCTCGGTCGAACACATGCGAAAGACCTACGACGACGCCCACCCGCGCGACCGGCGCACCGATCGTTGACGGCTCGGCTTGCGGCAGCCGCGTTCGTTGCGGCGGTGTTCGCAACGGCTGCGCCCGCGCTCGCAAGGGGCAGCCCATGGATCGCGATCAGCGACGTGCACTACTCGCCGTTTCTCCCGTCGCTTCGGCCGTCGCCGTACGCGCAAGATACGAACACGGCGCTGCTTGACGCGATGCTCGCCGAAGCCCACCACGTCGATCCTGATCCGCCGGTCGTCCTGATCACGGGCGACTTCCTTGCTCACCATTTCCCAAACGCGTCGGCCGCCGCGACCGTGGCCGGCTTGGCTCGGCGGTTCAATGCAACGTTTCCGCGCGCACAGTTCGTGATTGCGCTCGGCAACAACGACTCGGCATGCGGCGATTACCAAGCGCCAATCGACGGGCCGTTCTTGCGCACGGTGGCGGCCGCGTGGGCGCCGCTCGTCGACCGGCATGGCGCGGCGCCGGATTTCGCGCGGCGCTTCGCGCACGACGGCAGCTACGTCGCGCGGTTACCGGTACCCGGCTTGAACGTGATCGTCATCAACGACGTGTTCGCTTCGATTCGTTACGGCTCCGCGTGTGCCGGTTCGAACGACGGGCCGGCCCAGAGCAGACGAGCGCTGCGCGGCGACCTCGATGCTACCGGTGCCCACAGGCATACGTG
>Ga0073928_10010968_pt1 | contig 10661 bp, 13 predicted proteins | sample PaiPotPPA55metaG_FD_76969 | JGI IMG/M metagenome (GOLD analysis project Ga0073928, IMG submission 76969) | Iron sulfur acid spring bacterial and archeal communities from Banff, Canada, to study Microbial Dark Matter (Phase II) - Paint Pots PPA... ...
CAGGTAGCCCCGCGCCAAACCCGCCCCGGCAATGTAAAGCTCGCCCGACGCTCCCAGCGGCACTGGCTGCAGGCTCCCATCCAGCACATACACACGCGTGTTCCAAATCGGCCGGCCAATCGGCGCAGTCTCAGTACGATGATCACTCGGCCGCCATTGCCAGTAAGTCGACTCGATGGTGGTTTCAGTTGGTCCGTAAAGGTTAATGAGCTCCACCTTGCAGCTCGAGCTGATCTGTTGGGCCAATTGCCAAGGAAGGGCTTCTCCTCCACAGAAGATCCGTTTGAGCTTGGCGCTCTCTATGAGCGGCGTTGCCGCTAACAGCGAGGGTACGAACTGCGCGACAGTGACGGGATGGTCCTTGAGGAAAATAAGAAGCTGCGCAGGCTCACGGCCGATGGATCCTGGAGCCAAGGCAAGCCCCGCGCCGCTAAGAAGCGGCAGCCACAACTCCCAGCCTGCGGCGTCAAAGCTGATCGCCGTACGGCTTAGGACCAGATCCTCGGTGCCAACCGCATAGGCATCCATCATCCAGCCCATGTGATTGATCAATCCTTCCTCAGTGACAACCACCCCCTTTGGGGTACCGGTCGAGCCGGAGGTGTAGATGACGTAGGCGGGGTTGAGTGGACTGAGGGGCTGGGTGCGCTCGGCGTCCGAGGGGTTAGTCTCCGGGCTCTGAGCCAGTGCTCTGAAAATGTCTGGCTCATCAAGCAGCAGCTGAGCCACACCCTCCGGCAGCCGGTCAGCAATCGGGGCGTTAGTCAAGACGCAGGCCGGCTGAGCGTCCCGCAGCATATAGGCTAGGCGCTCGGCCGGGTAGTCCGGATCCAGCGGCAGATACGCCGCCCCGGCTTTGAGGATACCCAGAAGAGCAACAACCATCTCGATAGAACGAGGCAGCGCGATGGCCACCAGCTTCTCCGGGCCGATCCCCCGACCGATGAGCAGGTGAGCCAGCCGGTTAGCTCGGGCGTTAAGCTCGGCGTAACTCAGGGTGCTCTGTTCAAAGACCAGCGCGATTGCTTGAGGACTGCGCTCCGCCTGCGCCTCGAACATGGCCGGCAGCGTGAGCGGTGGCACGTCGCGAGCCGTCGCGTTCCACTCATAGAGAAGCTGACGGCGTTCCTCTGGGGCTAGGATGTCAATCCGACCGATCGGCTGGCTGGGATCAGCAGCGATCGTCCCGAGAAGTCTCAAGAACCGTTGCTGATGATTGGCTAACTCATCTGCGCTGTGGAGCGCCGGATTCGCGTTGAAGTCAATCCGTAATTCGCAGCTGTTCGATTGGTCATAAACACCGATCGATAGGTCCTCAACCGGGCCGGTTGAAAGATTGCGCCTGGTCGTGTGGTATCCAGCTAAGCGGAGGTCATAGTCAAACGGCACAACATTCACCGAAGTGGCGAACAACTTCTGATCATGAGCCAGTAGACCATGCTCCCGGAGCAGGTCTTCCGTCCTGTACCGTTGATGCAGCAATGCTCGGCGCACCTGCTGTGCGACCTGATCCATTAGTTCGGCCAGTCCCATGGCAGGGTGCACCTTCAACCGTAGTGGCAGCACGTTTGCCAACATGCCGGGTGTGCGCCGTGCGACCGCCCCCAAGCGGCAGGTAACCGGCAGGCCGAGTACCAGCTCCTGTGCGCCGGTCAAGCGATGGAGATAGACCGCGGTGGCTACGACAATAATTTCTGGCAAGCCGGCTCTCGCGCCTTGCGCAACCAAGCGCAGTGTCTCCACACGGGAGGGCGGTAGGTAGGCTGTCTGGCGCAGAAAGCGATCGCAATTGGTTGGTCGCCGGCTGCTGAGGCTGACCAGCTCCGGGCGATCGGCGAAGTACTCAAGCCAGTGCTGTCGGTCACGTACAAAACGCTGCGATGCCCGATAGGATGCATCCTCTTCCAGGAGTACGGCAAACGAGCCAAAAGGATTCTCACTGCAAGGTAGCTTGTTTACCAGCGCGGTGTAAATATCCGCCGCCCGCTGTTCGAAAAGCGCGCCGCCAAAGCCATCCGTTACGATATGATGGAAGCGCTGATACCAAAAGAAGCGGTGGGGTGTTGCCTTGAACAGCGCAAAGCAGAAGAGCGGGCCACGCAAAAGGTCGAACGGTTTAGCCAAATCAGCCTTCATCCAAGCCTCGGCAGCCGCCTGCGGATCCAATTCCGCGCTGACATCGAGTAGAGATATTGATGATTTGGACGGAGGGTCGATGACTTGCCGCGGGCCGTCTTCCTCCTCAATGAAATGTACCCGGACAGCTTCGGCTTCGATGAGGGCTTGTGTTACCGCCGCCTTGAACAACGTCGGATCAACTGGTCCATGGATTTCCGTCGACTGACCGATATTGTAGATCGGATTAGCAGGGTCGATCTTTTGCGCAAACCAAACTCCCAACTGAGCAGCCGACAGAGGCAGATGCATTTCCCCTCGATCGATACCGCCCATGTTAGTCATCCTGTCGTGGATTGGACCCGCACCGCTTGCCATTCCAATTTGCTATCCTTTGGCGGTTCATAACCCTCTTGAATTTTGGAAAAGGATTAGGCGGAAGCTTCTTCTGGCAGTCCGATATGATTTCTGTGACGGATTCGAATCCAAAACGCTTCCGCCAACCCGTTAACACAGGTAAGACTGGCACGCAGGTGTACCCAAGCGATCCTAGGAGCTCGCCCCACCCGTTTTCGTGTAGCGTCTTGGACCGACCAAGCCAAGAAAAATCCAAGAATTTCAAGAATTTCAAGAATTTCGTACAGCGGAGCGTTGAAGCAGTGCAGGATGAAGTTACGATCTCTGGGGATCGAATTGGACGATCATTATTCCAGCGTTGGCGACCTCAGCGAGACCGCCGACGCGAGTTGAAGCGCGCCCTAGGGCTACCGCGCGAACGTGAATCCGTTGACCGCGACGGAAACGACTTTATCGTGGATTCGCTCGGTACGCCTTTGTGCAGCGATGCCCCAACCGACTACCAGGTACTTAGCGTCGAATTGGTGGAGGTAAGGGGATTCGAACCCTGCTCGCCAGAGCTGGTCCATCGACTTCCATAACTGTCCGCCGATGTGCTTAAATAAAGGATTGGCAATGGAGCTAGAAGAACGTGGAAATCGACGGAATTTGCTGGATGTTACCAGCAGAATTTCCCACTTTCATCGTGGCTAGCATCACCAAAAAACCGCGCAGCAAGTATTGGTTCGCCGGTTTCCGCGATCTGCAAGGCAAACAGCGCCGGCTGTCGACCAATCGGGTAGTCTTCGATCAATAGAGCGTAGCAAAGTATGGTCTTATGCTAGGCACGCGAAGTGAGAATTGATTCTTCCAGAGAGCCAACTCGGCCAGCGGAATATCAACGACGGTGATTTGATCTGATCGGCGGAGATATTGATCTCGATTCAACAACCGGCTGGCAATTACGCTTAGCAAAGATTCGTTTTCCTCGGTTGCCATCATTGCTTGTATGTCTTGGTCCGAAACTCCGCTCAGGTCCACCGCCGCGCGAACGTCATCACACTCAAGCTTCGCCGCAATTACCGTCGTGGAGTTGTTCAACAGCGTGATGGTTGAAGCCGTCTGACTCGCCGAGTCTCTCCGAACCTTGAACTCTCGAATTGGCTCAATATCAACTTTGACCCCGCGCCCCTTTTTCATGAAGCCCGGACACGAATGGCCGTGAAACTTGATTCTGCCATCGACCACATCGGCCACGACCGGGTCGAATGGTCGTCCAATCAAGCAACGCCGAATAAGGGACTTAGGATAAGGACTAAAGAGTGTCACTAAATACCCGAGTCTTCACTCCAACCCGCATCTTCCGCCACCGTTACAACCATATTCAGAACCATATAACAACTCCCAAGCGACGTAATGCATTGCGACGATTGAGGCAAAAGGGACTTTATCGGACAAGACGGAAGGCGTTTCTTGCCTTTCCAAGAGCGCGCCGAGAACCCGGCAAAAAAGGCCGCAAATCGGACAGACCTTACTACACCCCTCAAAACGCTTGTTTAACCTACAATCCAGTGATTAGGAGTGTATGGCTTCCCTCGATTTCTGTGATCCGATATGAGCTGCTATGAGCCGTCGATTGGCTCCCGGACAAGCTTTTAGAGCCACTCTATCATTTGTGGCACCGGCTCATGAAGGGTCAAAACGGTCCAGGTATGAACCAAAAAATGGCTAAGAAATGAAAAATCTTAGCCACTTCCAAAAACCGATATCCGTTTCTGGCAAAGCGCCGTTTTGCCGCCACCGCCTTCCTTAGTGTCTTCGTGGCTTTGAACGCTTCTAGAAAAAAGGAGAGTTAGAATTGATGACGTGCTCAAACCGCTGATAGGAGAGTCGCTAATGAGCGCCGAGAATCCGCAAGCTATTCTGAAGAGCTTCCGCGGCAGCGCTGGAAGCGAAGCGCGCCGAATCCGATCAAAACGTCAGGACAACTTTGCCTGCAACCTTGCCTGCTTCAAGGTAACGGGTCGCCTCAGCGACTTCTACGGCAGGAAACGTCTTGCCTACGAATGCTCGATACTTCTTCGCGGCAGCGAGCGCGACAATTTCCTCATGGTCCTTGGCTAAACGCTCAGGCGTCTCCAGGAAGATGCTGAAGCCGAGAATCGTCGAGGCATTCCTGACAAGGTCGCGTGAATTAATGGTCAGCGTCGGGCCCGCGCCGGCGCCAAGATGAACCAGACGACCAAACTTGCTCTCAGTACGGAAAACGCCTTCCCCGTGAATTCACCCCCGATAGGGTCGAGCACGAGATTGACGCCTCTTCGCTCCGTCAATTTCTGGACGGTTTCGGTGAACGGGCCGTCGGAAAGCGCTAAGACGTGGTCAGCTCCGAGTTCTCTGATTTCTGGGGCTCTTTCAGTTTTTGAAACGACGGCGACGACGCTAGCGCCGAGTGCCTTGCCCAGCTGAACGGCAGCAGAACCGACCCCGCCACTCGCGCCGAGCACAAGGAGCCTTTCACCCGCCTTGAGGCCGCCGTGGCGAAGAGCACCATACGCGGCCACTCCGACGTGGGACAGCGCGGCGCCCTCCTCGAAAGAAATGCCTTCCGGCAACTCGCGTACCGATGTAGCCGGAACCGCCACCAAGTCCGCCCAGGTGCCATCGCGGGACACGCCGAGACCGCCACCATAGATGATCACCTTGCGGCCGGCTTTAAATCCCTCGCCATCTATCTCGATCACGCCGGAAGCTTCCTCACCGAGGATTAGAGGTGGCTTCGCGGCCATCGGGAAGGAGCCCATGCGCACCGCACCGTCCAACGGGTTGATTGCCGAGGCCTTGACACGCACCAGCACTTCGCCGGGCTTGGGTACGGGGTCCGGGAGAGGCACACTTCGCAACACTTCCAAGCCTCCGTGCGAGGCAATTTGAATAGCTTTCATAATCTTCTCTTTCTAAATCAGTTAGGTTTATACTGAAGGCCGCTAACCCTCTACCGGCACGGTAACCACAATGCTAGTTCCCCGACCGGGGGCGGTGCGGATGTTTAATGAGCCATTTAGTTTGTTGACCCTCGCTCGCATATTAACAAGTCCGAATCCGTCTCCGGTTTCCGCTCCAGTGGTCATCCCGCACCCATTGTCTTTGACCTCGAGAACCAGGCTGGGCGGATCTAAGCGCAGAGTGACGGCAATGGCTCTTGGTTTAGCGTGGCGAACTGCGTCTGATACCGTTCCTCTGCAGTCTTCGCCAGCAGCTTCATTACTATCGCCGAGAGCGGCGCGGGAACCTCTTTCGCGTATTGGTCGGGCGTGACCGGCTGCCGGGCAACATGGCAGTGCACCCACTCCATCGAATCGGACGCCGCAAACGGAAGACAGCCGGTGAGCATCTGGTAGAACGTGACCCCCAGGGAGTAGAGATCGCTGCGGGAATCCATCGACCGGTTCATCCGACCAGTCTGTTCGGGCGCCATGTAGGCAAGTGTACCCGCGATCATCTCGGGCGGTTCTGCCGCCTGGCGTTCGCGCGGAAGACGTGAAGCAATCCCGAAACCAGTCGGCCAGACCGCACCGCTGGCGGAGTTCACTAAAATGTTGGCAGGCTTGATATCTTTGTGGATAAGCCCTCGCTGATGGAGCTTGCCCAACGCTGTTGCCAAGCCAACCGCAAAGCGAAGGAACCGGTTTAACTCCGTCGGTCGTCCCATGAGCCGATCCATTGGCTCGCCGCCAACGTCCTCGAGTATCAACACTGGCCGATCCTCACTCCGAACCAGGGTGAGAGGTCGAGCCGCTCAGTCCGAATTAAGCTCACCTCGGAGGGAGTATTCGTGCTCAAGCCGCTCTAAGATTGCTGGAATGGGATGATCTGAGACCGAAGCAACTACCAGAATGGTCGACAGATCTCTGTCGCTTTGGCCACGCTGCAGGACAAACTCTTCGTCTTGCCGCAGCGTTTCAAACACATATCTTGAAAGCTCGATCACGATGTCTACCGGTTGGACGATTCGCGTTCACTGTGTCCGGCGCGTAGGCATTAGAGCCTTGGTTGGTCTGGAGGTAGGCCATTCGGCGACCGATTCGGGCTGTGCCTAAATAAACGCCTGGAGTAGGACCGTAGACCCATCAAGCGCCGGGTCAACGTGTCGTCCTATTCAAAAAGCGGGCGACCCCTCGAACCGTATTATCGGGAAATCAGGAACATTGCGAGCCTGTGAATTTTCACTCGTAAACTACAAAAAAAATCTGGTTTGCTGCGGCGAGTAATTTATTCAGAAGGACGAAATCAGTCATGGAAGACAAAATTTACGCTTACCTGCAACAGCATAAAGGTTTGCAGTCAATTGATTCGGTCGCTTGCGCTTTAGAGTGCGGCGTGCCTGCGGTCCTTAACGCATCGATAAGTCTCAAAAACAACGGCTTAATCAAAATGCGGTATTTGCCAAACGGCAAATACTTAGAGATCGATCAATTAAGCCAGCCCACTCGAGCTAAACTGCTTTAGGAAGTCCCTGATCTTGGCGACCGTCTCCTTCCGGTCGACCGTGCGCCCCATAGTCCAATTGCGGAGCCCACCGACCGTTGTTCCGAGCGCTGCGGCCAGCTTCCTTTTAGTCATTCCTTCCCGGACTCGGACCGCTTCGAGCGTATGAATTAGGCAACGAAATTTATCCCGTTCCGCACTTTCTGCGCCCGGTGCGCGCCACTTCAATGAGTTCCGGTTGGCCATCGGAACACTGACTACTCTCTTGGTCTTGACCGGCTCAAAACTTCGATGAGCTAACTCAAGTCCACCTGCGCTGCTTATTATTTGGTAATGGCTATGCCGATGGGAAATGCACCGCTTGGTTGGAATTTTGAACCGTATTGTTTTCGGCTGTACGGCAGTGGCAAAACTCGATTGATGAGTCGGCCATAACCTGGCCTAGTTCGCCGCCAGCGGCGAAACTTTTCGCCGGGAACACTTTTCTTCCTTTCACAACCGCCACCCGCGCAACTTCCGGCTTAGCCACTTCCAACGAAGTCTGTAATAAATGTTCAGAAGCTGATCTATAACGCGAGAGAGAGTCTTTCTCATTGTTCGGGTGTCCAATCCTTTTCCGATTCCTCTGCTTGTGTTTGTCTCTTCGATGCTGGGCTGGCTTTGCGTGGCTTTTGCTTCCGGGTCGACGCCGACAAGTCAGGACCGTTCGCTTCCAATAGCTGGCATTCTTGTTCAAGCCACAGTCGGACATAAGGCGCGATAGTCGGCACCGAACTGGTGAGATGATTCATGGCATTGAGCCAAGCCTCTTGTTCCGAGTCAGTGGATGACCAGCCGTGAGAGCTGAACGTAACAGTCGAACCGTCCTTGTGCCTCCATATAAACAGAAAATTCTCCGTTCCCATCCTTGGATTTGGATTCTAAATTCGAAAAACGTTAGCAAAACCCACTTAGCGGATTCTTCCAGAGCGCATCGCAACCCTCCAATATTTAGTGCGAAGCGTTGTAAGATCTTTTTTGTATAGCGAAAGGTGAGCTGGTTAGATGTGTAGTAGTTATCGGGACTAACTATTTCTAGTATAATTTTCAGGTTTGAGAGTCCCCGATTCTGTTCATCCGATAACGGCGTTGGGAGTTGTGGTGCCACCGGCCACCCACGGATGCCGACTCTCTAGAGATGTTTGAATCTAGCGAATTCGGGAGATTTGGAAGGTCAGTTATTCGCCCTCGTCATCCTCCCGGCCAGCCTCTTCTTCCGCTTCGCTGCCGTCCTGACCGCCGTTTGAGATAACAATCGCCTTGCCATTTTGGTGGTAGCCGACAACTTCAACCCGATCTCGACACGACGCAGAACTGTCTAAGAGCGATTTGGATCGACGACCCGGCCATCCAGTTTAATGGTTTCGATCCCGGTTAGTTCTGTTGACATAAAGAGCGGACATTAAGAGACCAAATCGGTGGACGTGTAGATGCATCCACCGATTTGGGCGACTCAACTTACTGACTACAAGAAAAGAACGAAACAGTCCTTCGACCGCGGGATCGTTGAACGATCTTAACCGGGAACTATGCGCATACCGTTTCGCCATTCGCAGCGGGGCAGCAAGGTCCAGAAACGTTAGCGATCGACCCCAGCGGCCAGTTCGCCTATGTGAACAACATAACCGATGACACCGTCTCAGCTTACATTATCGATTGCGACGGCTACCTATCACTCATTGCTGTGGCGCGCACCTGGGGGCAGAACTCTAGAACGGGAGAGGTTTCACCGCCTGATGCGCAAGGTGGAAGCGATCCGGTTGCGCTATGGCATGAGCAAAATGGCGTTGGCCGCCGAGCTGGAGACTACGCCCGATGCGCTTCGTTCGTGGATGAGCGGGCGGACGGTCGGCCGGAAAGAGACCGTCGCTAAGATCAAAGATTTCCTGAAGCGCGAATCAAATTAGGCTTTACTAACTCTGAACATGTTCAAGATTAGGCCATGAACCGTTATCTTTTCGACCTGCTGAAACAGATTGAGGACGGGGCTCGACGGCTGGCCAGCACGATTACGGATGCAGAGGAAACACGGCTGCGTGAGATTACCCTGGTCCATGTCGAACTTGAAGAGATCACCAACGCTCTGAAAGCGTTCAAGAGCGAGGTTGCGGGCGGTGCTTGGGTTGGACATCGGCGGCAGATTGACCAAGAAAGACGGCAGCTAGGCGCAAGCGACTGGACTCGCAATGTTACCGGCTGTTTGTTAGCCTTGCAGGCATGCCCAGACGAAAACGACAAGTAAAGACGCAGCCGGAACCAGCACCTGAACCAATAGCCAAGATCAAGAAACGGCGGCGACGACGGCGTAAGCCAGCGGTTGAGCCGGTGACCGTAGTAGCAGAAGTTAAAAGCGTCATGCACCGCATTTTTGAAAGCCAGCGAGAACAATTGTTCCAGCTGCGCGAGGATATTCAGAAAGTCATCTTCCTTGGCTGGTAGAAGGGTTGGATCTCAGCCGGTAAGAAATTCAGCTTCTCGGCGGTGCCAGCATGGGCGCAATGCCCCGGCAGACCGATCAAAGCATGATATATTTGGGGTTATGTCCGTACCGACTCTTTTCTGTCAGATGCGAGATGAGAAAAGAACGATCCTCGTCAATTGGCAACAAGAGGACATGATTGTAGAAATCTGGGAACACGAGCGGCAAACAGCAGGGGAAGAGATAGACAATCGGCCTCCAATTGAGCACACCTCATCGGTTGATTTCAATTCATTGAAAGACGCTAGAGATTATAAAGGTGTGCGGTACTGGGTGATCGAGAGATTGCCAGATTTTGACACTTGGCCGAAGGAAAAATAGGAACACGGCCACGGCGCTGGTCCAATTGGTCGCCTTGAGCCGGTCAGAAATTCGGCACATTCCCCGAAAACTTTTCCGCATCTTCCTTGGTCACCATCTCCCAGTAATCATCCTTTAGCCGGCGCTCGGAGTGATCCGCTTGCGGATGAATCGGCCTATTCGTCTGCAATCTGTGTACCAACCAAAATCAGGCATTTGTCTGCAGTTTGTCTGCAGTGTTTTGTAAGTGCTTGAAAATCATGGGTATTTTGCACCGTGTTGGAATCGAACCAACAACCCAGTGATTAAGAGTGTATGGCTTCCCCCGATTTCTGTGATCCGATATGAGCTGCTATGAGCCGTCGATTGGCTCCTGGACAAGCTCTTAGCGCCACTCTATCATTTGCGGCACCGGCTCATGAAAGGTCAAAACGGTCCAGGGATGAACCAAAAAAGTGGCTAAGAAATGAAAAATCTTAGCCACTTTCCAAAAACCGATATCCGGTTCTGGCAAAGCGCAGTTTTCCGGCAACCGTACATCGTAGATGGTCAACGTCGATTGACCAAGGAATGGTACGCTCGGGTCCAGTTTCAGGGAAAACGGGCGTTTTTCCAGCTCGGTACTCCAAACAGAGCGGCCGCGGCAGCAAAGGCGCGAGACATATTTCTGTTCCTCACCGTCAACGGTTGGCCCCAGACGCTTGCGAGGTATAAAGCGAGGTCTCAATCGGCGCCGGCAGCAGATACTTCCGAAATTACGGTCGGTTCCTTTCTTGACGCCGTGTTCAGCGTCTGCACGAACCGATCCACGATCGAAGGGTACGCAATTGCGTTCCGGAAAGTCGTCGCCGACCTCTTCGGGCTGGCCACTGACCCGGCAAAATTCGATTACCAATCCGGCGGC
>Ga0073928_10010969_pt1 | contig 10661 bp, 7 predicted proteins | sample PaiPotPPA55metaG_FD_76969 | JGI IMG/M metagenome (GOLD analysis project Ga0073928, IMG submission 76969) | Iron sulfur acid spring bacterial and archeal communities from Banff, Canada, to study Microbial Dark Matter (Phase II) - Paint Pots PPA... ...
CGGACAGGAAGCCTATCAGGACTTGGTTTCGCGCTTTGGCTACACCGTGCCGGTGTTCGAGGGTCTGGTCAAGGACGACATTGTGGTGACCAAGCTGCGCACTCTGGTTTCCAGCAGCGCGTCGGTCACCGACGCCGAGATCCGGCAACAGTTTGACAAGCAAAACACCAAGGTGAAGTTCGATTACGCCTTCATTAAGAAGGACGACATTCTCAAGAGCCTGCACCCGGCCGATGCCGAGTTGAAGGCGTATTTCGATCTCAACCAGAAAACATACGTTAATTCCATTCCTGAAAAGCGCCAGCTCAAGTATGTGGTTTTTGACACCGCTAAGCTGGTGACGCAGACCGAAGTTACCCAGCCGGATCTCCAGAGCTACTACGACCAACATCGCGACGAATATCGCGTGCCGGAGCAGGTCAATGTCCGCCACATCTTGATCAAGTCACCGCTCCCAGGTCCCGACGGCAAAGTGGACCCCAAGGAGCAGGATGTTGCCCGCGCCAAGGCCCAAGACGTCTTGAAGCAGGTAAAGGCAGGGGGTAATTTTGCCGATCTGGCCAAGAAATACTCCGACGATCCCGGCAGCGCGAAGAATGGTGGCTCGCTGGGATTCATTGGAAAGGGAAGGACCGTCCCCGAGTTCGAGAAGGCTGCATTTTCGCTCCCCAAAGGCGGCACCAGCGACCTGGTCCAGAGCAGCTACGGCTTCCACATTATTCACGTGGACGATAAGCAAGATGCCCACTTGAAATCCGTGGACGAGATCAAAGGGCAAATCGAACCGCTCATCAAGCAGCAAAAGGCCGGACAAGCGGGACAAGCTGCCGCGGCGGAACTGCTCTCCCAGGCGCGTAGTTCGAGCCTAGAAAAAGCTGCCGCCGGAAAGGGGCTGCAGGTTATTACCACAGATTTCGTTACCCGCAACAACTTGCTGCCCGGAATCGGTACCGATCCCCAATTCACCACTGCCGCGTTCGGCCAGACTGCCAACGCACCGCCGGATCAAGTTCAACTGCACGACGGATTCGCGATTTATCAGGTGATGGCGGTCAAGCCGCCGTCAACCCCAACCTTCGAGGAAATTCGCAGCCGCGTCGAGCAGGAGTTCAAGAACGAGCGTGCGTCGTCTCTGCTGGCGCAGAAGACACAGGAACTTTCCGATCGCGCCAAGGCCGATCACGATCTGAAGAAGGCCGCCAAGGAACTGGGCGCTGAGTATAAGACCAGCGACTTGGTTGCCCCTGACGGCCAGGTGCCGGATATTGGCTCGATGACCGGCCCCGCGGCAGTGGCGTTTAGCCTGAAGCCCGGGGAAATTAGCGGTCCGATTAACAGCGCGACCACAGGAGCAGTTCTTTCGGTCACCGGACGCCAGGCTCCAACCGAGGCCGATTTTGCCGCCAAGAAAGATCAAATCCGCGACGCCTTGATGCAGAACAAACAGGCAGAGGTCTTCGGTCTCTTCCTCGGCAACCTACGCGACCAAATGGACAAGTCCGGCAAGATAAAGAAGAACCAAAAGGAACTGGACACCTTGACCAAGGCGCGAACCGAAGAGGGGGAATAGAAGACAGTGGTCAGTGGGCGGTGGCCAGTGATCAGTAGCCTTGTCGCTGGATCATCGGGACCGATAGTCAAGCCTCGTGTTCTAACCCTGATCGCGGACCTACCATTGACGACTAAGCACTGACCACTGACCACCGACCACTGCTCTATGACCTTCCCTCGCTCCGCCGGAATCCTGCTTCATCCATTCTCGTTGCCCTCCCGCGGAGGCATCGGCGACTTCGGTTCGGCCGCGTATGAATTTCTCGACTTCCTGGGGGAGGCGCGGCAGGGCGTGTGGCAAGTTTTGCCGCTGAATCCACCTGCGAACGGGAACTCTCCCTATTCGTCAACCTCGGCGTTTGCGGGGAACCCGCAGCTTGTCAGCCTCGAAAGGCTAGTTAAATACGGCTGGCTGGACGCCGCATCGGTGTCCGCGCTTCCTAAGGAGGTGGCGCCCATAGACTACGAGCAAGTCAATCGGGACAAGCTTCCGCTCCTCTGGCAGGCTGCGCGGAACTTTCTGGAACGAGCGAACGGTGACGCGCGTCAACGCTTCGATGATTTTTGCGGGGGAAATTCCTGGTGGTTGGAAGACTATGTTTTGTTCGATACTCTGCGTGAGCGGCATGGAAGGAATTGGAGTCAGTGGCCCGCGGAACTCGCCCGTCGCGAGGCGTCTGCGGTTGAGGCCGCAAGACTACAACTTGGCTCTGAACTCCTGCTCTGTCGCGTGGCGCAGTTTTTCTTCTGGGAGCAGTGGCGGGCCCTGCGGCACTACTGTGCCCAGAAATCGATCCGCGTGGTGGGCGACGTCGCGATTTTTGTTGACTACGAGAGCGCCGATGTCTGGGCGCACCGCGACTTGTTTCGTCTAAAAGACGACCTGCAACCCAAGGCCGTGTCGGGCGTGCCTCCAGACTATTTCAGTGCCACCGGGCAGCGCTGGGGGAATCCGCTCTACAACTGGGAGGCGATTCGCGCCACCGGCTACCGCTGGTGGGTGCAGCGCCTTCGCTGGGCTGCTCAGACCTGCGACCTGATTCGTCTCGACCATTTCCGCGGATTCGCCCAGTTCTGGGAGATTCCCGCTAGTGAGCCCACAGCCGTGAATGGTCGCTGGGTGGATGGCCCCGGCGATGAATTCTTTAATAAGCTGAGAGAAGATCTGGGAGGCATGCCATTTTTTGCCGAAGACCTGGGCTTGATCACTCCTGATGTAGTCGCGCTGCGGAATGGGCAGAAAATTCCGGGTATGGCAGTCCTCCAATTCGCTTTCGGAGACGCCGGCGCGCACGCTTACTTGCCGCACAGGATAGCCGCAGATTGCGTGCTCTACACTGGCACTCACGACAACGACACTACTCTTGGCTGGTGGGCCACGCTTGGCGAAAAAGAGCGCCGAGCAGTTGAGGCTTTGGTCGGCCGCTGCGATGACGGCCCGAACTGGGGACTCATCCGACTGGCGCAGGGTTCCCCGGCAAACCTCTCCGTGGTGCCCTTGCAGGACGTTCTCGGCCTCGGCAGCGAAGCGCGCCTGAACGTCCCCAGCACGCATGAAGGAAATTATCACTGGCGCTACCCTGAGGGATCGCTGAGGCCGGAGCTGGCTGAGAAGTTGGCAGCGCTGGCCGAAGTTACCGACCGGCTGCCGGAGCTCATCCCGGTGCCGTCACAGGCAGACTTCTTCGCATAAAAAAGCCGGAATCTTTCGATTCCGGCTCAGTGGTTGGCTGGTTCGCCCGGACTAAAATCGCTCGTGTGGGTCGGACACTCTTGCCCGACGGCTTTGACTTTGATCTTGATTTTTTACTCCGCCTGCAAACATCCAAGAATCAAGAACCCAATGTCAAAAGCGTCGGACGAGAGTGTTCGACCCACACACACCAAAACCTCAGGCGCTGCGGCGTGGACGGATGGTCAAATCCCTGACCTGGGTCAGGATGCTGGACATCTGCATCCCATTCAGTTGGGAGACAAAGGGCATCATCTCAGCAATAAACGGGTCTTTCATCAACTCGCTGATCTCTTCCTGGCGACTACGTTCTCCGCCACTGAGCAGTTCGGGCACGGCCACCTCCAGAGCTCTGGCCAACCGCTCCAGGGATGAGAGCGTTGGCGTTGCTTTTTCATTCTCGATTTTCGAGACATAGGTCCGCGGAACCGACATGCGCAGCGCCAACTGCCGCTGGCTTAGCCCATTGCGCAGCCGCATGGAGCGGATCGAGGCCGCGAGGTTCAGGTGGCCGCGATGGCCTGGAACCACCATCTGGGGAACCGGCGCTTGCGCGACTTCCGGCTCCTCCTTGTCCAGACACAAATGGCAGCGGCGGCAAAGGTTGTTGGATGTGCGAAATTGAACCAACTGGCAGAGATCACACCGGACAACTTCCCGGGAATCAACCGGAGCAAGCGTAGTAGCCATCGAAAGGTGGGAGTTGCCAGAGCGGGCAAAAACCCAGGAACCCAACGCATTGAGTTCCAACGCTGTGCGTAATCTGCGGTACCATGCCTGTGGAAGTCAAGCTAATTCTGGGGCTAAAGACGGAATCGTCCCTACAAAAACCGGAAATAACCGGAGAAAACACGGAGAAAATCGGCGTCAAAACATGAACGATCGTAACGCAGCATGGTGTTTACTAACTGAGTTCACCCAATCGGAAAGTTTGCGCAAGCATGCGCTGGCGGTGGAGGCGTGCATGCGGGCTTATGCGAAGAGACTCTCTGCCGACGAAGACCTGTGGAGCGCGGTCGGATTGCTGCACGACTTCGACTACGACAAATATCCCAGCGCGCAGGAGCATCCGTACCAAGGCACCCAGATCCTCAAAGAGCGTGGCTATTCGGACGAAATCCGCCGCGCCATAATGTCGCACGCCGATTACACCGGCGTCACCCGCGAGACTGCGATGGAAAAGGCGCTCTTCGCCTGCGACGAACTTGCCGGATTCATAACCGCCATTGCCCTGGTGAAGCCGGGCAAATCGCTGGCCGAGGTGGAGGCTAAATCCGTTCGCAAGAAGATGAAAGACAAAGCCTTCGCGCGCAGCGTCAGCAGGGATGACATTGTCAACGGTGCCAAAGAGCTGGGGGTGGAGCTGGATGAGCATATTGCGTTTTGCATCGAGGCGATGAAGGGGATCGCGGCGGAGTTGGGCTTGTAACGCGCTCCGCTGGATCCTGTCAGGCTGGGAAGAGCACGAGTTCACTGTGCCGATTTGATGCGGAGGCTGCCCACGGCTTTAGCCGCTGCGGTGTGCTTTTGACGTTTTTCGAGGCGATCACGACAGCGTTTTCGCAGCGCGAAGTCCAAAGCTAGACCCAGCGGCTAAAGCCGACGTCGTCCGAGCGTCAATCGGCACGGCTGGAAGCCGTGCCCTTCCCGGTGCACCGCTGTCGATGTCTTCCCCCCAAGGGTTGAGCACTTGTTCAGCAGCACCTGACCAAGTGCTTGTTCCTCGCCTCGCTGCTCTCTCTCACGAAGCTTGCGTACGATTCGCGGCTAACCTCGACCTTTTCGCGCGAGCAGAATCGTTCATACGCCGACTCTTCGAAAATTTCCTTCAACGCCGCCAGGATTGTGCGAAAGAATTTCATCCTTGCTCCTCCGCCAAACGCGTGACCACAAACGGTGTTTCGCTTACTCGCGCAGCTTTCCTGCCGCTCAAAATGTCGAGCCATTGCCGCGCGGACTCCAGCAAAATTAGCGTCACCATCACGATCAAAACTCCGGTCACCACCGCATCCAGACGGTTATTGAAGATCAGCCTGGCATTTCCGCCGGCCGCCGCCAACTGCCGCGCCTGAGCCAGAAATCCTATGCGCGGATCGGAATCAAATACTTTGTGCCACGACGCCGTAAATGTCACCGTAACCAGCCACGCCAGCGGCGCGAGCGTCACCAATGCATACTTTGCGCGATGCATCTTTATGATGATGGTCGTGGCCACGCACAGCGCCACAGCCGCTAGTAATTGGTTGGCGATCCCGAACAGCGGCCACAGCGAGTTGATTCCGCCCAGTGGATCACGCACCCCTTGCCACAGAAAATATCCCCAGGCAGCACAGATTAGTCCGCTGGTCGTCAGAATCGACGGATACCAGCTCGTCCGTCCAAGCGGCTTCCAGACGTGGCCGAGCGCATCCTGAATCATGAAGCGACCCACGCGCGTTCCTGCATCGAGCACGGTTAGGATGAACAGCGCCTCGAACATCAGCGCGAAGTGGTACCACAGCGCCATCACCGCCTGTCCGCCCAGGCTGCTGGAAAAAATGTGCGCCATGCCGACGGCAAACGCCGGTGCGCCTCCGGTGCGGTTGAACAGGGTCTGCTCGCCGACGCTGTGAGCCAGCGCTTGCATTCCGGATGCCGTCACCGGGAAACCCCATCCACTGATGGTGCGCGCTGCCGTCTCCGGCAACTGGCCGGCAATTCCCGCCGGGCTGTTGATGGCGAAATACGTCCCGGGATCGAGCACACAGGCCGCAACCGTCGCCATGATCGCGACCAGGGACTCGCACAGCATCGCACCATAACCCACCATTCGGATTTCGGTTTCGCGTCGGATGAGCTTGGGAGTGGTGCCGCTTGAAATCAGCGAATGAAATCCGCTGATGGCGCCGCACGCAATGGTGATAAACGCGAAGGGAAAGAGTTTTCCCGCAAAGACCGGTCCCGTACCGTCGATGAACCGAGTCAGCGCAGGCATGTGCAGCATGGGATGCATGGCCACAATTCCCAACGCCAGCAGGCCGATGGTTCCGAGTTTCACGAACGTACTCAGATAATCGCGAGGAGCCAGCAACAGCCATACTGGCAGCGCAGAAGCCGCAAATCCATAAACGATAATTGCGATAGCAAGCGCAGGTGCCGTCAGCGTGAAATACTTGCCGACCGCGGGGGTCTGCGACGCCCACTGTCCGCCCCAGATCGCGGCTAGCACCAGCACAAAGCCGATAGCCGAGGTCTCTAGCACGCGCCCCGGCCGCAACCGCCGCAGGTACACTCCCATGAGCAGCGCAATCGGAATGGTCATGGCGATAGTGAACGCGCCCCACGGGCTCTGCTTGAGCGCATTCACGACGATCAGCGCGCACACCGCCAGCAAGATAATGAGGATCGAAATCACCGAACCGTAGGCCACCAGTCCGCCTACCGGCCCGATTTCCTCCTTGGCCATCTCGGTGAGCGACTTGCCATCCCGCCGCACAGAGAACAACAGAATGACAAAATCCTGCACGCAGCCGCCAAAGACCGCGCCCACGATAATCCATAACGTTCCGGGCAGATATCCGAATTGCGCGGCCAGCACCGGTCCCACCAGCGGACCCGGCCCGGCAATGGCCGCGAAGTGATGTCCGAAGACAACCCATTTATTAGTAGGAACGAAATCTCGGCCATTTTCTAGCCGCTCTGCGGGGGTAGCGCGATGCGCATCCAGCGCTAGGAGCTTCGCGGCGATGTATTTGCTGTAAAAACGGTATCCCACCGCATAAGTACAGACCGCTGCTGTGACCAGCCAGAGGGCATTGATTTGCTCGCCACGGTGGAGGGCGATGGTGGCGACAGCTAGCGCTCCCAATAATGCGATAGCAATCCACAGAAGAACTCGGAGACTTGGTTTCATAACGCCGGATTATTGTGGCTGGTTTGAGGGTTTGGTGCAATGTCCAGGGAGTTTCACCGCACTGCGAGGCCTGGCAAAACGTCCCGGAGGGACGTGTGCTAATAACCGACGCTCCCGAAAAGTCCGGCCCGTAAGGACGGCTGATGTGGCGATCGTGCCTACGGCACTGGCGTCGATCTGCGTGGACTCCCGCCACTAAAGTGGCTATTGGCGGAGGTCCCTCCGGGACCGATCGACGCCTACCGCTATTTCCCCACCCACTGGTCCACCCAATCGTTGACCGTCTTATACCAAAGCTGCGAATTCTGTGGCTTGAGCACCCAATGGCCTTCGTCGGGGAAATACAGCATTTTCGACGGCACGCCCTGCCGCTGCAGCGTGGTAAAAAGCTGAAAACCTTCCGAAACATCCAACCGGTAATCGAGCTGGCCATGAATCACCAGCGTCGGCGTCTTGAAATTCGTTGCCCATAGATGTGGAGACCACTTCCTATACATCTCGCGGTTGGTGTATGGCGTGCCCTTGAATTCCCACTCGTTGAACCACAGCTCTTCCGTCGATCCCCACACCGACTCGCTGTTGAACATGCCGTCGTGCGACACGATGCACTTGAAGCGGTCGGTGTGGCCAAGAATCCAGTTGGCCATGTATCCGCCGTAGCTGGCACCCAGCGCGCACTCTCGGGTCTTATCGATGAAAGGGTAATGCTCCTCGGCATAGTCGAGGCCCTTCATCAGGTCTTCAAACGGAGCCCCGCCCCAGTCGCCGTTGATCGCGTCAATAAACTTCTGCCCGTAGCCGGTCGAGCCGTGGAAGTTGATCATGATGACCACGTATCCGTTGGCCGCAAACAGTTCAGGATTCCAGCGATAACTCCAGTCGTCCCCCCACGCCCCCTCCGGCCCGCCGTGGATGAGGAACTTCGCGGGATATTTCTTGCCGGGATCAAAGTTCGGCGGCTTGACCACGAAGCCCTCAACTTTGTCGTTGTCGGCGCCTGTGAACCAGAAGGATTCGAGCTGGGCCATGGGGATATGGGACAAAACGGTATCGTTCAGGCGAGTAAGTTGTTTCACCGCGGGCCGCTGGCTCGCGTCCCCAATCTCTCCAAGAAAGGACGTTGCATAAATTTCGTTCGGCGCTCCAAGTGACATCCTCGTAAAGAGTATCGTTTTCTTTCGATTGGCCACGATCCTCACGTTCTCCCTATCTCCAAATACAGAGAGATCATCATTGAAACCCCGGACGAAAGCGACTGGCGAACTTGCGGTAACTCCTGAATCGGTAACGGCGATACCCACCTCAAAAATCGGAGCGCCACCCTTGTCTTCCGAGGAGAAGTAAATGAATTCCGAGTCAGGTGACCATGCGATCGTGCCGATCCAACGGTCATAATCGTGGACCGGATTATTCGTTATGCCGATCTTGCGAACGTATAGCATCAGATGCCAGCGGTCGCTTTCGTCTCCTGGACGCACCTGCGCGCGATAGGCGATGTATTTCCCATCCGGCGAATAGAGCGGAGTAACATCCGCCGCCTTGTTATCGGCAGTGATATTCCTGGTCTGCGCCAGAACCTGTGCAGACGAGGCGTCCGATGGAAAATTCACCGGCACCGTGAACAAATCCTTGTTAGTCGAAATCGCCTCGACCGGATCATGGTTCGAGCTGTAGCAAACCTCCTGCCCATCCGGCGAGAATGCGTAGTTGTCCTGCCCGCCCAATGAGAACGGCGGCGCATCGAAGTCGCCCGGGGTCAGGTCGCGCGCGCTCGTGTAGGGGCAGGTGCCCTCACCGATCCCGGTTCCGCAGGAACCGACCCCGAGCACAAACAGGTGACTGCGCTTGCCGTCCTTGTACGCATTCCAATGCCGATACATCAGATGGGCAAAAATTTTCGCTTTGACCTTGGAATTCTTTGCCTCATCGAGCTTCTTCGCATTGCAGTCGGCTTCGGCAGCAGGCGCTCCGTCGCACTCCGGATAAATATCCGAAGTAAAAAGAATGTTCTTCCCATCCGACGACCACAGTTCGCCACTGGCTTCAGTCGCAATGTTCGTGAGCCGATGCTTGGCAGTTACGGTTCCAGTCACGCCATCAAAATCGGCAATCCAAATCTGCGATCCGCCCTCTTTGGTAGAAACGAACGCAAAGCGCTTCCCATCCGGAGCCCATCGCGGCCGGTCGGCATCTTGGTCTGAAATAATCTCCTGCTCTTTTCCCCCGGAAATCGGCACCACCCAAACATGCGGCGTCTTGGTATTGGCCTTCAAATCAACCTCGACGGCGGCGAACAACACCCATTTTCCATCCGGCGAGGGAACCGGTTCCTCGACCCGCTTAAGGGCCATCATGTCTTCAAAGGTGAAGGGATGCTTGGTTTGAGCAGTCAGCGGAAGAGCAGAAAGTATGGCAAGAAGAGCGAAACGACCCCACATCACGACCTCCGGAACGAGACCAGCCAGTCTAATCCATCCACGGATTCACCAACTGCATCCCGCAGTCTTCGAAGTCGGCGGTGTTACGAGTGGCCAGGGCCGCCCCATGCACAGCAGCAATGGCAGCAATCTGAGCATCGAACTCAGCCATTGGCCTGCCGAGTTTGCGCCTTGAAAATGCGATTTTGGCAAAGGCGTGCGCAGCCTGCTCGTCGAAGAAAAGAATTTGGCCTCCAAAGTCCTGCGTAAAACATTGCCTCGGCTTTGGCGTTCAACCTCTCCCGCCTCTTGCCTGCGGGAAGAATTTCAAACCCATAGAGAATCTCCGCAACCGTAATTGACGTGATAAAGACTGGGTCAACACCCCGTCTGCGCTCTATCCAGACTAATGGCGCATCCGCGGGCGACGGCGCCATAACCTCCGACAGAACGTTCGTATCTAGGATTGTCATCAGTATTTAACGAATCCCGGGATCGCGGATGGGACCACGTGGCGGTATCTGCAATGCAACTCCTCCAAAAGGGGCGAATCGGCGCCGGATCGACTCGACCAGGTTCTTCGGTTGCCTTTCCGGCTTGCTCAGCTCAGCTTTCAGGATCTCACGGGCTTCCTGCTCCATGGAGCGGCCGTGTTCGGCAGCGCGGATTTTGAGCTTGCGTTTGGTGGTTTCTGGAAGTTGACGGATGGTGATACTAGCCAGCCATCAATGATAGCATTGCAATCATTGATGGCACACGTGAAATTGACGGGCTGGGGGGCTAGTCCAGCGCAGCCCTGATCTTGCCACCGTCAATCACTTTCGCAATCCTCGCAAAATCCTCATACATCACGCGGTCTTTCTCGATCTTCGAAGAGACGGCGCGAATTGCCTCGCACGCTCGCTGCCCTCGCTTGCCGGTCTTGAGAGGCGCCATCAGATCCAGTGCCTGCGCCGCCGCCATGGCCTCGATGGCCAGAACATTGCGCGCGTTCTCGACCACGCGCCGCAGTTTGAGAGCCGCCGTCATACCCATTGAGACGTAATCTTCTTTATTACCCGAAGTCGTA
>Ga0073928_10010972_pt1 | contig 10658 bp, 5 predicted proteins | sample PaiPotPPA55metaG_FD_76969 | JGI IMG/M metagenome (GOLD analysis project Ga0073928, IMG submission 76969) | Iron sulfur acid spring bacterial and archeal communities from Banff, Canada, to study Microbial Dark Matter (Phase II) - Paint Pots PPA... ...
GCGCTGCGATTGGTGGAGCCCCCTAAACCGATCGCCGTGCCGCCGCCGACTGCTGCACGCGCCGGGCCTTTCCGTTTGAGCGAGAGCTGGTGGGAGCATCCGGTCGAGCGCGATTACTATCAGCTCGTCGACAACGCGGGCGCGCTGCTGCTCGTGTTCCGCGACCTGCGCGACGGCTGCTGGTATCTCCAGGGCGTGTTCGATTGACCGATGACACAATACGCCGAACTGCACTGCCATTCGAACTTCACGCTGCGCAAAGGCGGCTCGCATCCTGAAGAGCTGGTCGAACGCGCGTGGGAGCTCGGCCTATCCGGCATGGCCATCACCGATCGCGACGGTCTGTACGGCGCCGTGCGCTTCGCGCAAGCGGCGCGCGAGTCACAACTGCCGGCGATCATCGGTGCCGAGCTCACGCTCGAAGACGACAGCCACCTCGTCCTGCTCGCAGAATCGAGAGAAGGCTATGGCAACCTCTCCCGGCTGATCAGCCGGGCGCACCTCGACAACGAACGCGGTCAACCGCGCACGTCGTATCACAATCTCGCGCGTTACGCGAACGGGATCATCGCGCTCTCCGGCTGCGAGCATGGCGCGGTGCCGCAGGCGTTGGCGCGCGGCGACTTCCGCGGCGCGTGCGAGCAGGCCGGCAAGCTGCGCGACATCTTCGGCTGGGGCAATTTCTGGATCGAGCTGCAGCGCCATCTGGTGCCCGAGGACGGCCCGCGCATCCGCGCGCTGTCCGCCGTCGCGGGTGCGCTCGAGCTTGGCCTGGTGGCGACCGGCGGCGTGCACTACGCGATCCCAGAGCACCGCGAGCTCGCCGACGTGCTCACCTGCATCCGCCTCAAAACGACGCTCGATGAAGCCGGCACGCGCTTGCGGCCCAACGGCGAATACTATCTGCGCTCGCCGGAGATCATGGCCAAGCTGTTCGCCGAGCACCCGCGCGCCGTGGCGGCAAGCGCGGCGCTTGCAGAGCGCTGCACGTTCCGCCTCGACCGCCTGCGCAACGAATTCCCCGATTTCCCGTTGCCGCCGGGCGAAACGGCGTTTTCCTATCTTTATTCATTGGTGCACGAAGGCGTGCGCCGCCGCTACCGGCCTGTGACGCCCGAGGTGAGCAAGCAGATCGCGCACGAGCTCGGGGTCATCGAGCGTCTCGATCTGGCGGGCTATTTCCTCATCGTCTGGGATATCGTGCGCTTCGCGATGGAGCGCGAGATATTGATCCAGGGCCGTGGCTCGGCTGCCAACTCGGCGGTCTGCTACGCGCTCAACATCACCAGCGTCGACCCGGTCGGCTTGAAGATGCTCTTCGAACGATTCTTGTCCGAAGAGCGCGCCGAACTGCCCGATATCGACCTCGACTGCCCGTCGGGCGATCAGCGCGAGCAGATCATCCAATATGTCTATCAGCGCTACGGCCGCGAGCACAGCGGCATGGTCGCTGAAGTGATCAGCTACCGCGCGCGCTCTGCGGTGCGCGACATCGGCAAGGCGCTCGGGCTGTCGCTCGATCAAGTGGATGCGCTGGCCAAGTCGCTCGACAGTTATTCGTCCGTGCGGGTCGGTGAAGAAGCCGCGCTGGCCGCGCAAGCGGCGTTCGACATGCCGCGCCACGAGGCGATGCAGGTCACCACGCACGGCGAGCCGCTGCCGATGTCCGCCGCGGACGTGGAGAGCGCGATCGCGTCGCTGCCGACCGCGCTTGCGATCGAATCCGGCACCGACACCGCGCAGCGTTTGTACGAATTGTGCCGGCGCATCGACAGCTTCCCGCGCCACTTGAGCCAGCACGTGGGCGGTATGGTGATCACGCGCTCGCCGCTCATCGAAGTCGCGCCGCTCGAGAAAGCCGCCATGCCCGACCGCACCATCCTGTGCTGGGATAAGGATGATTGCGCGACCCTCGGCTTGATCAAGATCGATCTATTAGGCCTCGGCATGCTCGACGCCATCGAGCTGGCGATCAAGGAGATCAAGCGCGTGCGCGGCGAGACGGTCGATCTCGTCGACTTGCGAGCGTGCGACGATCCGGCGGTCTACGACATGCTGTGCGCGGCGGACACGGTGGGCCTGTTCCAAGTCGAGTCGCGCGCGCAGATGGCGACGCTGCCGCGCCTCAAGCCGCGCAACTTCTACGACATCGTCGTCGAGGTGGCGATCATCCGGCCGGGACCAATCCAAGGCGATATGGTCCATCCGTATATCCGCCGGCGCAAAGGGCTGGAGCCGGTTACCTACCCGCACCCCGCCCTCGTGCCGGTGCTCGAACGCACCCTGGGCGTGCCGCTCTTCCAAGAGCAAGGCATGCGCATCGCCGTGGAGACCGCGGGGTTCACGGCTGGTCAAGCGGACGAGCTGCGGCGCGCGATGGGCCACAAGCGCTCGTATGAGAAGATGGAACGCCTCAAAGGGCGGCTCATCGAAGGCATGAGCAAGAATGGCATCTCGCGCGAGCTCGCCGAGCGCATCTACCAGATGCTCAGCGCGTTCGCCGATTTCGGCTTTCCGGAGTCGCACGCCGCATCGTTCGCGCTCATCGTCTACGTCTCGGGCTTTCTCAAACGCTATTATGCGCCCGAGTTCTACGCATCGCTGCTCAACGCACAACCGATGGGGTTCTATTCGCCCGAATCGCTCATCGCCGACGCGAAGCATCACAACGTGACGATTCTGCCGCCGGACGTCAACCGATCGCATTTCGCCTGCACCGTCGAACCTATGGAGCGGTCGAATTCATTCGACCGTGCAGAGCAGCGCATGCTCGCTCCATCCGAGTGGCAGCACCCGGTCGCATTGCGCATCGGCCTGAGCGAAGTGCGCGGCATCGGCGCGAAGCACAAGGAGATGCTGGAAGGCCAGCGCGTCTCCGGGCCATACGAGGACCTGCGCGACTTCGTGCTGCGCACCGGATTGCCTAAGGATATCTTGGAATCGCTGGCAGCGGTCGATGCCTTCGCCTGTTTCGGGCTTTCGCGCCGGCAAGCGATCTGGGAAGTGCAGCGCATGGCGGCGCTGCCGCGCGTGGGCGCGCTCGAACGCGACATGCCGATCGACGAACCTCACGTCGCGTTGCCGCGCATGCATCAAGTCGAAGAAGCGGCCGCTGATTTTTGGGGCTTGGGCCTTTCGACGAAATATCACGCGATGCAGTTCTATCGCGAACAGCTCAAAGCCAAGCGCATCTACTGCGCGGCCGATCTCGCGCGGTTGCCGAACCGGCTGGTGGCCAAAGTGGCGGGCATCGTGACCACACGGCAACGGCCTGGAACGGCCAAAGGCTTCGTGTTCACGACCATGGAGGACGAGACCGGGCTCATGAACGTGATCATCCGCCCGGATATCTATCAGAAGTACCGGCCGATCGCGCGCGACGAACCGGCCGTAATCGTCGAGGGCGTCCTGCAGAAGGACGACGGGCGCGTCAATATCCTCGCCCGGCGCTTTTGGAAGCTCGATCTGGACCAGCTGGCAAAAGGATTGACCTCGCGCGATTTCCACTAAAGGAAACAAACGCCGCCGGGGCCGAGTAGTCCCCGTATGAGCCACATATGCATGAAAGCGGTCGCGCTTGCGTTCGTCGTGATCGGTCTCGTCGCACCGAAGCCGTCGCTTGCCGCTCCGATCGATGATGTTCTGAAGCAGACCCGCGCGGCGTCGGGCGGAAACGCTCTCGATCGTGCGATCTCGTTCCACGCGACCGGCACGATCGCGATCACCGGAATCAAAGGCACGTTCGACGAGTGGGCGGATGCCGCGTCCGGCGCCCAGGCGGAGACGCTCGATGCGGGCCCGTTCTCAGGTGGCGGCGGCTTTGACGGCACGGATGCCTGGAACCAGGATAGCAGCGGAGTGGTTTGGGTCGACGGCGGCAAGGCCGGCCGCTACGCAGCCATCCTCACGTCATACCTCAGCAACAATGATCTGCTGCGGCCTGACAAACGCGGCGTCGTATCCTATGCCGGCCGGAAGGTCGACAAGGGCGTCGCGTACGACGTCGTTGACGCGACGCCGTCCAACGGGCTACCTCTCCAGGTGTGGATCGCGGCGGCGACCCACTTGCCGGCGCGCGTCATCTCGACCATCGGCATCCAGACGACGACGACCGTGCTGTCGGACTATCGCGTCGTCAGCGGCATCAAGCTGCCGTTTCACGAGCATCAGACGACGGACGAGGGCAACGAGGTCGACGCCCAGGCGACGAGCATGACGTTCAATCCCCCTGGCGTCGCAGCGCACATCGTGAAGCCGGCATCGCAAGTCTCGGATTATTCGATCGCCGGCGGCGACGAGACGACGGTTCCCATCGACTTGATCGACAACCACGTCTACCTCTCGGTGATGATCAACGGGAAGGGTCCGTACCATTTCGCTTTCGACACCGGCGGCTCCAACGTCATCGATTCGTCGATCGCACAGCAGTTGGGACTCCAGTCCTCCGGCGCTATGCAGGGCGGCGGCGTCGGCAATCAGACCGAGACGGTCGCGTTCGCCAAGGTCGCGACGCTTTCGATGGGCGCCGCCACCGTCAAGGACCAGTACTTCGCCGTTCTGCCGGTGCGCCAAGGCTTCAGCGTCGCGAGCGGCGTGCCGCTCGATGGGCTCATCGGCTTCGAGGTGCTTGCACGCTATGTCACCACGTTCGACTACGCGAACCGCAAGCTGACGTTTCAGATGCCGAGCGCCCCGGTGTCAGCGCGCAGCACCGCCGACGTCGTGCCGTTCGTGTTCAATTCGACGATCCCGCAGATCGCCTGCCAGCTCGACGGCATCGCCGGCGATTGTTCGGTGGACACAGGGAGTCGCGCCGCGATCTCCATCCTCACGCCGTTTTCGACCGCGCATCCGGAGCTGATCCCCGCCAACGCGACAGGCGTAGGCATCAATGGGTTCGGCATCGGCGGCCCGGCGCTCGGCCGGATCGGACGGCTGCCGTCGCTGCAGATCGGTGCGACGAAGCTCCAAAACGTGGTCGCCGATTTCAGCGTGCAGAAGAAGGGCTATTTCGCCAACCCATTCATCGCCGGCAACATCGGCGGCGGCGTTTGGCGCCGTTTCACGGTGGTCTTCGACTATGCGAAGCAGACGATGGCGCTGACCCCGAACGCCGATTTCGATAAACCTGAGCCGCAAGATCGATCCGGTTTGTTCCTCATCGTCCAGGGCGGCGTGCCCGTCGTCATCGATGCACGCCCTGGCACGCCGGGCGCGCAAGCCGGCTTGACCCGCGGCGATTCGATCACCGCGATCAAAGGTGTCTCGACCGCCACGATGGATCTGCAGCAGGTTCGAGCGTTGTTCATGGGTCCCGCTGGGACGAGCATCCCGATGACGGTGAAAGCGAAGACCGGCGAGACGCGCGACGTCACGATCGTGCTGGGCGACTACGTCTGACGGCGCCGCCCGTTACGGAACCGATACGCCGCCGGTGAAAAGATTGAGATCGACTCTGGCGGCTCGCGACGGATCGCTTGCCGGCGTCAGCGTCAACTCGATCGTCTGGTGCTGATCGGCCCAGATGCCGGCCGCCACGTACTGCTCGCTGCCGTTGCTCGCGAAGAGCAGCGGCGTCGTGGCATCGATCGGACCAGCGGTCAGCGCGACGTCGTCGAACGACCGATGCACGATCAGCGGGCCAAGCGCTGAATTGGGATCGAGCGCATTGGGCCGCCCATAGTAGCAGTCGTAGACCAACGGATCGGCCGAGACGATCTGCAACGTCGCTCCATCGTTCGCCCCGCCGTTTTGCGCGGCGCGCTCGAGCAGCGCGATGTCTTGCGCCATGGTCGTCGCCGCGTCCGAGGCTGCTCGGCCATGGACGTACGCTCGGAACGGCGTGAGCAGCACCAGCGCGCTGGCGAGCGCGAGGATGGCCGCGGCGATGAGCACCTCTATAAGGGTCATGCCGCGTGCGTGCCGGCCCGCTCTCACGGCAACGCTCCTGAGGACGCCGAGTTGCCATCCCACCAGTGCTGGTCGGCGTACGCATCTGCCGGGACCGGTTCGCCTCCCGCGCCGGTCTTGAAAACGTGGATGCGCAAGTCGGTCGCAAGCAAACCGCCGGGCTGGCCCGCGGGGTCGCCGGGACTTTCCACACCGACCGGGCCGGAATTGTCGATCACCCCGACGGTTTCCGAATAAGGCGCGAACCGTCGGAACACGCGCACGAGCGCCGTGGTGCTGCGCGTCGCCACCGGCGTGCCGTCGATGACGACGGTCGCGGTCACGCCGACTTGCAGCGGGGTTTCGTCGATGTTCGGGTTCTGCTGCAGATTCACATCGAGATGATCGTTGCTGGTGCCTGCCGTGTCGAGCCGGATCGCGACGCGCGCCTGCACCTGCGTGCGTTCGTCGATCGTCACGGTGTACAGGCTGTGCGCGGCGGCCACGTCGCCCAGCGTCGCGACGACGTCGCCTTGGCGCTGGTCGAGGAGCGCGCGGACCCAGCCGACCCCCGCATCCGCGCCCGCTTGTGCCTGCAGCTCCCATTGCTCCTCGGTCGCGCGCCGCAGCCCCGACGTGCCGATGTTGACGAGAAACGCCAACAGCGCGAGCAGCAACGTCGTCGCGAGCAAGACCGTGATGAGCGCGATGCCGCGTTCTTTGCGCATCTCACGGACCTCCCGGACCAGCCGGCGGTGGCGCTCCCGAACCCGGCGCCGGGACCGGCGGGCCAACCGTCGTTGCGAGCTGCGCGAGGACGCGGCCCGACGAGTCGGACGCGGACACGGCGATGTCGCGCGCTCCCGCGACCGCGGAGTCGCTCACCACGATCGTCACCGTCATGCCGTTCACGGATGTCGTCGTCGTGCCGGTGGGCGCCGCCGTGCCGTACGCGCACGCCATCTCTTCATCGGTGAGCGCGTTGGCGACGGCCGCAAGCGCCGCGCGTTTTTGCGCGGCCACGTAGTCTGCGCGAGCGACCGCGGTGAGCGCGGGATACACCGCGACCACGATGACGACCGTGAAGAAAGCGATCGAGACCAGCGTTTCGATCAGGCTCAATCCGGCGCTGGCGGCGCGACGGCTCGGCGTCCGCCGCGCGACGACGCGCGGCAGACGGCGCGGCAACACGACAGCCTTGGAGAGCCCCGGCGCGCTGACGCGGACGAAGAGCGCGGAATGCTGCACCTCGACGGCGCGCGCGAAGAACTCCGGCCCGACGCGATATCGATTGCCTTCGAGCAGCAAGACGCCCTCGGGAGTGACGTAGGACGCGATCGCGAGCGATCGCCAGCCGCGCGGATCGTCGGCGATGCCGGCGCACAGCCGCAGCGTGAACGCGTCGCGGCGAAGCCAGGCAACGATCGCCACAGCGAGCAGGGCCATTCCGAACAGCGTGAGCACGATGCGCAGCGGAAAGACCGGCGTCGCCACGGAGTCATCGCCGAGCGAATCGCGCGCGCTTGCGCGGGCGGCCGGCTGCACGTCGTGCGTCGTGAAAGCCGGCGCTGCCCGTTGACCTCCGCGAGCAGCATCGCGCACCAGCGTGAGCCGATCGATTTGAAACGTCGCCACCTGCGTTCCTTGGCGCAGACGCACGATGCGGGTCGGCACCGGCACTCCGCCGACGTCGCTCCAACCGGAAAACGTCAGCGCCAGACCACTGTCGCGCGCGTTCGAGAGCCCGGCGACCCCACCGTTTAGATCGAAGTAGACGAGCACGCCGTTCGGCGTCTGCCACGACCCCGCGTTGCGTTGGTGGAGCCCACCATGCGAGAGCGCCGCAAGCGCGATCGCCCACGGATTGATCAAGACGTCAGCGTCAAACGGATCCGTGGTTTGCGCGGTCGTCGCGCCCGCGCGCACGACGACGCCGCCGGCGTCGGCATGCAGCGTGTAATTAGGAGCATGCTCGTCGAGGCTGAACCCGTCGGGCCCGATGCGCGCCGTGCCGCTGACCTCCGGGGCGCTGGGCACGTCCGAGCGGTGACCCGTGTAATCGATCCGGCAGGCGAAGCCCGACATCCGCTCGAGGATCGGAGGCACCCCCGCGCCGCGGGCGGCGCTCCCTCCGCCGAGCGGGAGACAGAGGGTGGCGAAGATGACTGCGGCGACGCGAGGTCCGCACGTGTGCTGATGCGGCAATGCGTCTCGTCTCCTCGACAGGTGGTGTGATGGGATTGTAACGGAAAAACCCGCTCGTTGGCAACGCAATCACGCACGGACGAGTGTCCGACAAGGGTCCGATATGGGCGCAATGAATTAGGTACGCTCAGACTGCCGAAACTGTGCATGGATCAGCGAAGGGACGTTCGATGACGGATTTCAACAAACTCACTCGCAAGGCACAGGAAGCGCTCGTCGAGGCGCAGCGGATCGCCGCCGAGCGGCACGCCGCCGAGATCGATGCCGAACATCTGCTCGCCGCGCTGCTCGGCGACGCCGAGGGCACACCCGCCATCGTGCTCCGCCAGATCGGCGTCAATGTGGACCAGCTCCGCAACGCCATCACGGCGGCGCTCGACGCCCGCCCCAAAGTCTATGGCGGCGCGGAACCCCGCTTCGGGCGCGAGATGAACGATCTGCTGAACCGCGCGGCGCAAGAAGCGGAGAAGTTCAAAGACGAATACGTCTCGACCGAACATCTGCTCTTGGCGATCGCCGCCACACCGGGCAAATCCGAAGCCAAAGATCTGCTGGTCAACACCGGCGCTACGTACGACATGATCCTCGCCGGGCTCGCGCCGGTGCGCGGCAGCCAGCGCATCACCGACCAGGACCCCGAGGGCAAGTACCAGGCGCTCGAACGTTACGGCCGCGATCTCACCGCGCTTGCCAAACAGAACAAGATCGACCCCGTCATCGGACGCGATGAGGAGATCCGGCGCGTCATCCAAGTCCTCTCGCGTCGCACGAAGAACAATCCGGTGCTGATCGGCGAGCCGGGCGTCGGCAAAACGGCGATCGTCGAAGGGCTCGCCCACCGCATCGTGCGCGGCGACGTGCCCGAGGGCCTGAAGAACCGGCGCATCATCGCGCTCGATCTCGGCGCGCTCATCGCGGGCGCGAAATATCGCGGCGAATTCGAAGACCGGCTCAAGGCGGTGCTCAAAGAGGTCACCAGCGCTCAAGGCCAAGTCATCATGTTCATCGACGAGCTGCACACGGTCGTCGGCGCAGGTGCCGCAGAAGGCGCGATGGACGCCTCCAACCTGCTCAAGCCGATGCTCGCCCGCGGCGAACTGCACTGCATCGGCGCGACCACTCTCAACGAGTACCGCAAGCACATCGAGAAAGATGCGGCGCTCGAACGGCGCTTCCAGCCGATCATGGTCAACGAGCCGAGCGTCGAAGACACGATCTCGATATTGCGCGGGCTGCGCGATCGCTATGAAGCCCACCACCACGTGCGCATCAAAGACTCGGCGCTGGTCGCCGCGGCTGTGCTGGCGCATCGTTACATCACCGATCGCTTTCTGCCGGACAAGGCCATCGATCTCGTCGACGAGTCTGCCTCGAAGATCCGCATGGAGATGGATTCGCGACCCGTCGAGCTCGATGAGGTGGAGCGCCGCCTGAACATGCTCAAGATCGAGCGTGAAGCGCTCAAGAAAGAGACCGACGCCGGCTCGCGCAAACGTCTGGCCGGCATCGAAAAAGAGATCGCCGAGCTTGAAGCCGAGTCGACCCGGCTGCAAAAAATGTGGGAGTCGGAGAAGAAGGCGGTCGACGAGGTCAGCGCGATCAAGGAGCAGATCGAACAGGTCAAAACACGCATCGCGCGCGCCGAGCAGGGCTACGAGCCGAACGTTAATTGGGAAGAGATCAGCAAGCTCAAATATCAGACGCTGCCGGAACTGCAGCACAAGTCCGACGAAATCGAAGAGCGCTTCGCCGCAGCGCATGAAAAAGGCGGCACGAAGCTCTTCAAGCAGGAGGTCGACGAGCACGACATCGCCGAGGTCGTCGCCAAGTGGACCGGCATTCCGGTCTCCAAGCTGATGGAAGGCGAAGTGCAGAAGCTGCTCCAGATGGAGGAGCGTCTCCACGTCCGTGTCGTGGGCCAAGAAGAAGCGGTCACAGCGGTGGCAGCGGCGGTGCGGCGCGCGCGCGCGGGACTGCAGGACCCGAACCGGCCGCTCGGCTCGTTCATCTTCTTGGGGCCGACCGGCGTCGGCAAGACCGAGCTGGCGCGGGCCTTGGCCGAGTTCTTGTTCGACGACGAGCACTCGATGATCCGCATCGACATGTCGGAGTACATGGAGAAGCACTCCGTCGCGCGCCTGATCGGCGCGCCGCCCGGCTACGTCGGCTACGACGAAGGCGGCCAGCTCACCGAAGCCGTGCGCCGGCGCCCGTACAGCGTCATCCTGTTCGACGAGATCGAAAAGGCGCATCCGGACGTCTTCAACGTGCTGCTGCAGATCCTCGACGACGGCCGCCTCACCGACGGTCAAGGCCGCGTCGTCGACTTCAAGAACACGGTCATCATCATGACGAGCAATCTCGGCTCGCAAGCGATCGCCGAGCACGCGGGCAACGAAGAGAAGATGCGCGAGGCGGTGATGGAGACGCTGCGCCAGCACTTCCGCCCGGAATTCCTCAACCGCGTCGACGAGATCATCCTCTTCAAGAATCTTTCGCTGGCCGACATCAAGCGGATCGTCGACATCCAGCTGGGCACGCTGCGCAAGCGGCTCGCCGAACGC
>Ga0073928_10010973_pt1 | contig 10657 bp, 9 predicted proteins | sample PaiPotPPA55metaG_FD_76969 | JGI IMG/M metagenome (GOLD analysis project Ga0073928, IMG submission 76969) | Iron sulfur acid spring bacterial and archeal communities from Banff, Canada, to study Microbial Dark Matter (Phase II) - Paint Pots PPA... ...
ACCCCTCCAAGTTCGTTGTACTGCGACCAGAGGTCGCTCTCGAGGATTTCGGCCGCCGCCAGAAAGCGGAGGATCGCCACATCGCCCTGGGTGAGCCGGCTCGCGCTCGCAAGCGCGCTGTCGGCAAACAACGCACTACCAGGCAGCGCGGCCGCACCCGCAAGGCCGACGCCCTTCAGGAACGAGCGCCGACCGACGACGCGACGCCAGTGGGCTTGCAGATCATCTTCGCGGGTTGCGGTGGGCGTACCAGTCGCGTTCGAGGAGGTGACTTCTGTGCGCATGCTGCGGTCCTTTCTGTTGTGAGAGGAGAGCGCTGGCCATGACGAGCAGACGCGATGAACCAGCCTACGATCAGGTGTAGTAAGTGCTCTCTGTGGGTGAGACGCTGCCTCCGGGCAAACCTTCCCAGTCCCGCGACAAATCTCCGACGGGCGGTCGTAGCTCTCGCGGCCCTGCCCCAGCAGCCGACCGCCCCCGGACTCCGAGAGGAGCGCGAAGGTTCGCTCGAGCGCGGGTGTCTAACACGGCACGGATCGAACTACTACGCCGCATCGTAGAGCCGGGTGACATGCCCGGCTCGAGATGGTGCAGCCCGCAGAGCCTAGGCTTGGGGTTGGGGTGCGTTGACGCGACGCAGGAAGATGATTCGCGCCGAGTGAAAGGTCTGGACTGGACGATCGCTTGCGTCGAGCCTACGCGCCGCACGCGAACGCGCGCGACAGCAGCAGCTCGCGCTCGGGCTCGTTCTGGCAGAGGTCCGCCGCGCGGACGAACTCCTCGCGCGCTTCGGGCAGGCGGCCGAGGCGGACCAGCAGGTCGCCGCGGACGCTTGGCAGCAGGTGGTAGCCGCGCAGCGCGGGTTCGGCCGCCAGCTCGTCGATGAGCTCGAGGCCCGCCTCCGGCCCGTACGCCATCGCCAGCGCCACCGCGCGGTTGAGCTCGACGACCGGGGAACCGGTGAGCGCCGCCAGCCCGTCGTAGAGCGCGACGATACGCGGCCAGTCGGTCTCCTCCACCGAGCGAGCGCGCGCGTGACACGCGGCGATGGCGGCCTGGAGGGTGTACGACCCCAGCGCGCCGCTGAGCTCCTCGGCGCGTGCCAGCGCCACCAGCCCGCGCTGCACGAGTAGGTGGTCCCAACGGGCACGGTCCTGATCGGCCAGCAGGACCGGCTGCCCGTTTGGCCCGACCCGGGTCCGCAGCCGCGAGGCCTGCAGCTCCATCAGCGCCAACAGACCGTTCACCTCCGGCTCGCGGGGCATGAGCGTCGCCAGGATTCGGCCCAGGCGCAACGCGTCCTCGCACAGCGACGGCCGGATCCAGTGCTCCCCGGCCGTCGCCGCGTAGCCCTCGTTGAAGACGAGGTAGATGACCTCGAGCACGCCCGACAGCCGCTCGGGCAAATCGCTGCGGCCAGGCACCTCGAACGGCACGTGTGCTTCGGACAGCGTTCGCTTGGCGCGCACGATCCGCTGTGCAACCGTCCCCTCCGAGACGAGGAACGCTCGCGCGAGCTCCGGCGTCGAGAGGCCGCCGAGCAGGCGCAGCGTAAGCGCGACACGCGCCTCCCGGGAGAGGACCGGGTGACAGGTCATGAAGATCAGGCGCAGGACGTCGTCCTCCACCTCGTCCACTTGGGCCGCCAGCTCGGGCTGGTCGAGCTGTTGGAGGGTCTCGAGCTCGCGGCCGAGTAGCTCCCGCTTGCGCTCGAGCGTGACGCGGCGACGCAGTGCGTCGATCCCGCGCCGCTTGGCGGTGGCCATGAGCCAGGCCCCCGGGTTATCCGGGATGCCCGACTCCGGCCACTGCTCGAGAGCGGCGACGAGCGCGTCCTGGGCGAGGTCTTCTGCCACCGCCACGTCGCGGACGATCCGAGTCAGCCCGGCGATCAGCCGGGCCGACTCGATCCGCCAGACGGCGTCGATCGCACGGTGGGTGGCCGACGCCCCCACGGCCTAGTGCGAGACGCCGGGGACCTGCTCGCGCAGGCGGTCGTTGGCGTCACGCAGCTCGGGCGTCATCTGCTCGCCGAAGTCGTCGGCCTCGAAGATCGGGCGCAGCTCGATCTCGGTGCCGCCGTCGAACGGCGCGCGCTTGAGCCACTCGATCGCCTCCTCACGCGATCCGCACTCCCAGATCCAGAAGCCCGCAACGAGCTCCTTGGCCTCGGTGAACGGACCGTCGATGACGGTCCGCTCGCCACCGTCGAAGCGCACACGCGCGCCCTCGGACGTGGGGCGCAGGCCCTCGCCTGCGAGCATTACCCCCGCCTTCGCGAGCTCCTCGTTGTACTTCGTCATCGCTTCCAGGACCTCCGTGCTGGGCATCCCGCCCGCCTCGGACTCGGGGCTGCCGGGGACCAGAACCATGAACCGCATCACTGCCTCCTCGTTGGTGTAGGGGTAGTTCTACTCGTACGTCGAACGAGGACGCCCGAAATCGACATCGGCAGAAAGGATCATCGGTCGGCATTCCGGCAGGTGCATCTGACGCAGTAGCCTCGCCGTGTGACTTCCGTGCTGCCCGCGAGGCACCTGCTGCGCGCGCGGGACACCGCCGACCGCCGCTATGCCGAGCCTATTGGGGTCGAGGAGATGGCGGACGCTGCGGGGTTGTCGCGTGCGCACTTCAGTCGCGAGTTCAGCCGCACGTTCGGCGAGTCGCCGAAGACCTACTTGATGACGCGTCGGCTTGAGCGGGCCGCGGCGCTACTGCGTAGCACTGACCGGTCCGTGATCGAGATTTGCCTCGATGTCGGCCTGGTCGGCCTCGGGTCGTTCACTACGAGCTTCAAGCGCCACTTCGGCAAAACGCCGACCGAATACCGCGCGTCCTTCCCGCCGGCCGCAGCGCAGGTGATCGTCCCCGACTGCTACGTGCGCCTCTATGGCCGCCCGCAACACAGCACAAACCGAGAAGAGCGTTCGGCCGCAACGGATTAGCTTGCCCCTCAGTACACCACTGAAAGGAGCAACAACATGCAGGTACGCAACGCGCAGCTCTGGGTTCATGACCAGGACGAGGCGCTCGCCTTCTACGTCGGCAAGCTCGGCTGGGAGGTCCGCAGCGACGTCACGATGCCGGAGCTCGGCGGTTTCCGCTGGTTGACGGTAAGCCCACCGAGCCAGCCCGACTTCGCCGTGGTACTCATGGCGATCCCGGGCCCGCCAGTGATGGACCCCGAGACAGCCGGTCAGGTCCGTTCGCTGATGGCGAAGGGTTTCGCCGGCACCGTGTTCCTGACGACCGACGACGTCGACAGCGACTACGTCCGCCTCAGTGAGGCCGGCGTCGAGTTCACCACGCCGCCGACCGACACGCCGTATGGCCGCGACTGCGGGCTGCGCGACCCGTCCGGCAACCAGTTGCGGCTGGCGCAGCTCGCGCCGGAGTTCGCCGTGGGGTAGCTAGCTGGACCGGGGTGTCCCGCTCGGTCCGCCGTCCCGTTCGAGGGTCTGACCGACGGCCGGATCGCCGGCGATTGCGGGATCGAGCAACCCGGCATAGTGTTCGTTGCGCGCGGTTCCGTTCTGCATCCGGGCCGCGGAGTCACTATGGCTGTCTGCCAAACCTGCGGCGTAGAGAGTCCCGATGATTTCCAGTTCTGCCCTAGGTGCGGAGCGGAGTTGTCCCGGGACTTCGTGCCGCGTCAGGTGCGAAAGGTCGTAACGGCGCTTTTCTGCGACGTCACCGGGTCGACGGCGCTCGGTGAGCAGCTTGACCCGGAGGTCTTGCGCGGAGTCCTGAGCCGTTATTTCGCCGAGATCAGAAGGATCATCGAGGGCCACGGGGGGACGGTGGAGAAGTTCATCGGGGATGCGGTGATGGCGGTGTTCGGAATTCCGCGGGTGCACGAGGACGACGCGCTTCGCGCTGTGCGGGCGGCGGCGGAGATTCGGGAACGGTTGCCGGCGGTGGCGTCTGAGGTGGGTGTCGAGCTTCGGTTTAGGACGGGAGTGAATACGGGTCCGGTGTTGATGGGAGAGGGTGAGAACATCGCGATCGGCGACGCGATCAACGTCGCGGCGCGGTTGGAGCAGGCCGCGGCGCCGGGGGAGATCGTGATCGGTGAGGAGACACTGCGGCTGGTGCACGACGCGGTGGAGGTGGAGGAGCTTGCGCCGCTTGAGCTGAAGGGCAAGTCAGAGCCGGTTGGGGCGTTTCGGCTGATGGGCGTTGTGGGGGTGCGGGAGCGGAGGTTCGCGACGCCGATGGTTGGGCGGGAGAATGAGCTCGAGCATCTGCCGGTCGTCTTCAATCAGGCGGTTCGGGATCGATCCTCTCGGCTGTTCACGGTGCTGGGGTCGGCCGGAGTGGGGAAGTCACGGCTGGTGGCGGAGTTCCTGGCCGGCGTGGACGCGCGCGTGGTCCGCGGCCGGTGTCTCTCCTATGGGGACGGGATCACGTATTGGCCTGTGGTGGAGATCCTCACCCAGCTCGGCATGCTGCCGGAAGGCGAGGCGGCCCAGCCGATCCGCTCGCTGCTCGCCGAGACGGGCGAGCGAGTGTCGCCCGAGGAGATCGCTTGGGGGTTCCGTAAGCTGCTCGAGCAGGAGGCTCAGGTTCAGCCACTCGCGGTGGTGCTGGACGATCTGCACTGGGCAGAGGAAACGTTGCTTGACCTCGTCGAGCACGTCGCGGAGCTCTCCCGTGACGCGCCGCTTCTACTGCTCTGCGTGGCCAGGCCGGAGTTGCTCGATCGCCGTCCGTCATGGGGAGGGGGCAAGTGGAACGCCACTACTGTGCTGCTGGAGCCGCTCGACGCAGCCGAGACCGAGCACCTGCTCGCGGAGCTGGGTGACGTTCCGAGCGGGCTGCGGGAGCGGATCGTCCAGGTCGCTGAGGGCAACCCGCTATTCCTGGAGGAGATGATCGCGCTCGTCCGCAATAGCGCGGGCGAAACGGTCGAGGTGCCACCTACGATCCAGGCGCTGCTCGCGGCCAGGCTAGACCAGCTGGACGTGGCTGAGCGCTCGGTGCTTGAGCGCGGATCAGTCGAGGGGAGGACGTTTCATCGCGGGGCGGTCGCCGCATTGGCAGACGGCGACGGGCAGGTCGATCAGCGGCTGTTAGCGCTGGTCCGCAAGGAACTACTTCGTCCTGACCGCACCGTTTTCGTAGGCGACGACGCTTACCGCTTTCGACACTTACTGATCCGCGACGCGGCTTACGACGCGCTGCCGAAGACGCTCCGTGCGGAGCTGCACCAGCGGTTTGCCGAATGGCTCGAACAGCACGGCGAAGCGCTGATCGAGCTGGACGAGATTCTCGGCTACCACCTTGAGCAGGCGGCCAGGTACCTCGCAGAGCTCGGGCAGCCAGACGCGGAGCTCTCGCTGACGGCGGGCGAGCGTCTCGCCGCGGCGGGCCGCCGCGCCCTGCGGCGCGGTGACTTCCGGGCGACCGGAACGCTGCTCGAGCGCTCGCTCGCACTTACGCGACCGCATCGACTCGACCTGCACCTAGAGGTAGAACTTGCGATTGCGACCCAGTGGCCGGATACGCAGCGCGCGGCCGAGATCGCGGATGCCGCCGCAGCTAGGGCGGACGCGCTCGGGGACGAGTCTGGCGCAGCGCTGGCGCGCGCGATCGCCGCGCAATCACGTTTGCAACGTGGCGGGTATTCGGCCGACGAGGCAGAGCGGCTGGCGCGGGAGGCGGTGCCGTTGCTGGAGGCGGCCGGAGACGACGACGGTCTCGCCAACCTCTGGCTGGTCCTCGCGCTCGTCGCCAACATCCGCTCCCAATACGAGGACTGGGCTCATGCCAGCGAGCAGGCGCTCAAACACTCCCGTAGTGCCGGCCGAGGAGTCGGTGGCACATTCGCTCTGTCAGCGGCGCTTGTCCTCGGGCCGCGACCAGCGGCGGAGGCGCTGTTGACGCTCGAAGCCGCCTCCTCCGATTCGCCGCATCCGCTCGACCTCATCGCAAGAGCCGTGCTGCTGGCGATGCTCGGCGAGATCGATCAGGCTTGGGCGGTAGCTCTTCCCTCGGCGCAACGTGCACGGGAGATCGGCGCCGGCGACGGGAGTCTCTGGCTCGCTGATATCGCTGTCATCGCCGGCGACGCTGCTGCTGCTGCGGCGTACCTTCGAAGTGGGTGCGAGGAATTGGAGAGGACCGGCCACATGGCGGTGCTGTCGACCTACGCGCCGAAGCTTGGACGGGTGTTGTGCCGGCTGGGCCATCACGACGAGGCAGAGCGCCTGGCCGGACAGGGGCGAGAGCTGGGAGAGCCCGACGATGTCGTGACCCAGACGATCTGGCGGCAGGTCCAAGCGCTTGTGCACTCGGCGCGCTCGGAGCATCGCGACGCAGAGCGGCTGGCGCGTGAAGCGGTTGAGTTCATCTTCCGCAGCGACTCGCTCTGGCAGCAGGGCGACGCGCTCTGCGACCTCGCCGAGGTACTGGCGGCCGCTGGTCGATCTGAGGAAGCGATCAGCACGCTGCACGACGCTCTGGACTGCTACGAACGAAAGCAGGTCGTCCCGCTCGCCGACCGCGTCCGTGACCGTATTACTGCATTGGAGCCTGTGGCCGACTGACTGTCTCTACGAGTTGCACTCGTAGGCTCTAACGCCAATCTCGGACAGCCCGTCCGAGCGTCGGGCTGACCTCGGTTGTGAGAAGCGGTGCCAGTGACGCTCCTGTCGCCTCGCCGGCGCCGACACGATCCGTTGAGTGAAAACAATCCCAGAAGCGAACCAGTCCGTCCTCACCGTCGACCGCGAACATCTTCGCCGCGAGCCGCTGCCACCGATACTGAAACCAGACGTAATTCAGAGGGTTCATCGAATCAGGACCCGTGTAGTGGGCTTGCAGGTCCTCGAGCGTGCTGTAACCCTCAGCGCGCATCCGAGCGGCAAGCTTTCGACTTCCCGCCCCCACGGTTGGGAGCATCTCGAGCGTCGGCAGGCTCGCCGGCAGCCGGGTCGCGACGAACGCGTGCAACGCCAGGTTGACGAAGATCTCGCTGAGCCAAAAGGTCGGCAGCCGCAGATCTCCGAGCGACTCAAATGCGTGGCCGAGCTCATGAATCGTGATGAGATCGAAGAACGGCCGCAGGTCCAAGCCACCCGTGCCGTCCGGGTATGTCGCGAGCAATCTCGCATACCCGCGGGGTGACACGTCCCGCAGGTCCTGCGCCATCGCGATCCAGAAATCCCCGGCCCCGGCCGGCATCACAACGACGCCAGGCCGGATCTGCCCGGCATCATCGTTGAAGAACGGCAGCCCGTACGGGTCGGCCTCATCCGGCCAGTCTGCTTCGTCGGCCACGATGACGGCGATGTCCGGCTCAACGGCTGAAAACAGGCCACTGAGGTAGCCGTAGGCGTCCGCGGCGACATCGGCAGCGGCCGTCGCGCGCACCAGTGCCCCGTCGCTATAGCGCACCTCAAACGGATAGCCCCTTAGGCGCACAAGCTCCGACCCCACCGCCACGGGATCAGCCTAACTGCTCCCGGGTTCATGAACAGGCTCGAGCGATCTCTGGCCAACCCGCGGCGGTGACAGCAGGACCCGTGCCCATCGCTGTGGTCCGCCTTCGGTGGGCTTAGGATCAGACGCCGTGCGCGGGCGACCTTCGGACCGGCTCGACCCAAGCGATCGTCCCGTTCCGGTTGCCTTCGAGATACCCGCCGTAGGCAAAGCCGCCGCGGCGGCGGAGCGCGAGCTCAGGAAGCGGGCGTTCGTCGACCGCGACCGATGCTGCGGCTATTTCCCGGCGCTTGCGGGTGCCCCCGGGATCCTCACCAATCTTCCCGCGTGTCGAGAGTTCGCTAGTCGACTGCCGCAAATCAGCTGCTCGGAGGGCGTGTACCGGTTCAATTTCCTACGCCTCTCATTGGTGCGGCACGGCGCCGATCCGGCTTACCACCTCGACTCCGACGCCGAAACGGCGATCACCGGGGATGTGGCCACGCTACGGGAGAGACGGATCCTGAGGCTCCTGCTGAACCTGAGCACGCGTACTCAGAGGCATCTGCACTACCTCGACCTTGACCCGTGGTCGGTCGACCTTGACCGTCGTGGGTCATACCTGTGCGCCGCCAAGCCCGCCGCGCTCCATCGCCACGCGCGCGTAATGGCAATTCCGTCCCGCCGCGGCTCGATCGTCCACGGTGTCGCATTCGCGTCGAATTCGGTGCTCCACTCGGGTGTGGATGACCTTCACGGACACTTCGTCGCCGCGTATGGCATCAAGCAGGCGCTTCCGTGACCACCTGATCACTGGCTGGCGCGCGAAAAGCAGCCAACACGCGGTCCCGCAGCTCGCGTTGTCGTGCGATCCCGGCGCCGCACTCCCCGAAGACCCACTGATGTAGCTCGCCGGGTTGCCTGGTACCCCGCCGACCGTGGGCCACGGCCAGATTGTCGAACACCAGAAGCTCCCCCGGCCCCAAAGAAACCTCGACCGCGGACTCGTCGATGGACAGCGAATGGCGCTCGAAGAAGCGAAGCTCTGAAGCGAGGGTCTCGAACTCCATACCGCAAAGAAAGCCAGCCTCGATCTTAACGCTCGGGAGTGCCGGCCGGCCGGCGGCCGCCTCTACGATCCGCGCGAGGCTGCCTTCGATGTAGCCATGGTCATCGTTCCACGCGCCATGCGTCTTGCCGTATTCGCTAAAGCGGGCGAGCAGTTCGGTCTGCGGGCACCATCCGCGCTGCGTCAGTAGTGCTGTCAGCGGCACGAGCCTCGTCACTGCCGACACTCGTCCGAAGCGGCTCGGGATGTGCAACGCGGTGTAGCGCCCCACATCCACCTCGACCTTAGGGTCGAGCGGCACCCCGAAGTCGAAATGGAGCGTCTGGAAAGCCCGACTTTGCTCTCCATCCCCGGGCGGGAGAAGGAAATCCCCGACGAGGCTCAACCCAGCCGGGCCGTCCACGCCCTCGCGCGCATCGACTAGCGCACGCGCGGCCTCAAACGCCTGCTCGCGATCCGCCGGGGCATCGCGAATCCAGACGAAGCCCAGTTGCTCCAATTGCTCGAGGGGATCATCCACGCGACGCATTCTCCCGGGCGGCTGACCGCACGGCGGGGAGAGGGCGAAGTTGGAGCTTCGTCGTCGAGGGCGCCAAGCGCCGCCGTACTCAGAGCAGCTGACGCTCCGGTTCCTGCGCGGGGCGGCGCCAGGGTGTCTTGCCAAGATCGGGCCGGTTGTGGTCTCGCACCCGCCAGCGTCCCACCTCGGAGTCCGACAAAGGAAGCTTTCCGCTCGGCCGATCAGGCGGAGACGGAGGCTGACCGGGACCGTGGCCCCCACCATCGTCGCTGCCGTCCGATGAGCAGTCGGACGCGCTGAACAGAACCGACTCAACAGCCATCAGCCCCGCGATAGACAGGACCACGAGCAAAACCACGAACCCTTCCGCTGCGCCACCCTCCGGCAAGACCCCGGCGAGGGGGATTCCGATCGCGAGCGTCGCCGGCATGAACAGGCACAGGAGCGTCACCCGAAGCCAGAAATGTGGCCGCCTCTCGCCAGTGGAAAACCGGGCGGCCAGCAGCGTGACGGCCGGGACCAGAGCCACGAGCGGAAACAGGAAGATGACGCGGTACACGATCGGTGACGCTACCGCAGCTCGACCGGCAGGTAAAGATGTTGACGCCCTTGCCGCGACGACTGTTGCTTGGCGCCTTGAGCCGGAGTCGGTGACGGCGGACGAGTTGTGACGCCTACGGGGCAGGCGACCGCTGGCCTGCGCCGAGCAGCGCTGCGAACCGCGAACGGGCCCGAGGGAAGCCCTCGGGCCCGTTTCGCGGCTAGTGTTGCGAGATGCTCGCCCTAGGCGGGCGGTGTATAGCCGGTCGAATGCTGCCCGCCCTGGAGCGCGAAGTTCGCCAGCGGCATGCCACTGATGTCCTCCGTCGGGAACCAGAAGTACCCCGGGCCACCCCACTGGCTGGTCGGCGTGGGTGCGCCACCGCCGATGGGTTGCGGCCCCGAGGTCCACACCGGGGTGAGGTTCGGCTCGCTCAGCACCGACATCGTGACGAATGCATCACCGTCGACATTGCTGAAGACCCATACGAACCGGTACCAGCCGTTAGTCGTAACGACGGGAGTACCCGCGCACGAACCGGGGGAGCCCCAGCCGAAGTTCTCGACGTAGCCCCCATTTTCGTAGCAGGAGGTGATGACAGTGTCGATGCCATAGGTACCGCTGTTGTTGTTGAGGCCAACGTCGCTATCGACAAGCTGCCCCACGGGCTGCGGCGAGGTGGGCGAGAGGTACTGGTCTTCGCTGACGGTGAACCCGTTTGATGGGAAGACGTTGTAGACGCCCTCGGCGGCACCGGTGCCGAACAGGGCGTATGGGCCAGTGCAATACTCGGTTACGGTTGGCTGTGGGCAGCCCGCGCCCTGGTTGCCGTCCACGTCACCGGAGACCACCGCCATGTAGTTGCCGTGATAGGCAGGCGTCGACGGCGCGTAGTTGCCGTAGCCGCCGTTTGAGAATCCAGAGCTCACTCGGTCGACCGTCCCATAGTCCCCGGCGGTCGTATTGCCGTCACACGGATTGTTTCCAAACCCGCTGGGGCAGAACCCAGCCGTGTTGGTCGCGAACTCCTGAACCTGCGACTTCACGGGGTAACTCGCTGCCACCCCCGTGCTCGCGAGCCCGTCGACTCTCGCGCTCGGGCGTG
>Ga0073928_10010974_pt1 | contig 10656 bp, 8 predicted proteins | sample PaiPotPPA55metaG_FD_76969 | JGI IMG/M metagenome (GOLD analysis project Ga0073928, IMG submission 76969) | Iron sulfur acid spring bacterial and archeal communities from Banff, Canada, to study Microbial Dark Matter (Phase II) - Paint Pots PPA... ...
CGGCCAGCCGGACATTGAACGCGCTGGAAGAGCGGCTAGGCGCAAGGCTGGTGGAACGAACCACGCGCCGCCTCTGGCTGACCGACGCCGGGCGCGACTATCACCGGCGCTGCAGCACCATACTGGCGGAGATGGCCGAAGCGGACGCGGCTGCCGGCGACGCCGCCCTGAACCCGCGCGGCACATTGCGGGTGACCAGTTCCGTCTCGTTCGCCATGATGCATATCGCGCCGTGGCTGCCTGAATTCAGCCTGCAGTATCCGGAACTATCGGTGCAGATCGTGGCGGCCAACCGGTATCCGGATTTCATCGAAGCGGGCATTGACGTGGCCATTCGCACGCGTGAATACGAAGGCGATTCGGGCATCACGGTAAGGCGTCTGGCCCAGACGCGGCGGGTACTGGCGGCGTCGCCCGGGTACCTCGCCAGGCACGGTCGTCCCAAGACACCCGAAGACCTTGCCGGCCACCGGATGCTTGTCTACAACCTCGCGCTGGATCCCTACGTGCTGCACCTTACGCGGGGAGAAGAAAGCCGCAATGTCCCGATCACCAGCGCACTCGATTCAAACGAAGGGCAGGTAATCTGCGCAGCGGGGTACGCTGGCATGGGTATCGCCATACAGCCGCTCTACATTGTTCACGACGACATTGTTGCCGGGCGTCTCGTGCCCTTGCTCGAAGACTGGCAACTACCCCGTCTTACGATAAATATGGCTTACCAGAGCAGGCGGCATCAGCCGGCCAAGATTCGCGTCTTCACGCAGGCGTTGATCGATCGTGTCGAACGGCTGGACCTTGCAAGAAAGTGGAGCGCACTGCCTGCATGAGCGACGGCACGCCCTTGCTGCGGTCATGCCGTCAAAAGCTTAAACGCCGAGCATCTGTCTAGCGGCTGTTTCGGCCATTGCCAATGCTGCGTCAGCGTCGCGCATTGGACGTCCGCAGCCGCGTCCCGTCACGCGCTCGATCGTCTTCGTGTCACGCACGGTTGTCACGCGAAGCGCGCCTTTGAACATCTGACCGGGCGACGGCAGGACACACGCCTCAACGGTCACGTTCCCCTTGGTTTGTTTGAATGCCATGGCATCCTCCATGAATTTGCGGGGTCCGGTTGACGGAACACGCATAAAAAGCAATCGACCCATATACTTCGTAGTGCTCTCTAGCGGCAACCTTCACAGTGGCACGAGCACCGCTCAGTGCGGCTCAATGAGCCGTACCGTTGATGGCCAGTCCCGCCGGGCGCGCTTCAAAACGATATTGAAGATGCGTGGGGTAGTGCACGTCGATCTTACGTACCAGACGGTCGATTTCATGCTTGAGTTCGTCGGCGCGACCGACTCCCAGCAAGTAAACCGCCTTGACCAGACCCTCGCCAAACTTCTCGACCATCAGCGCTGCAAGCGCCGGTGTTTCTGCGCCGCGAGCCACATCCTGCGCACGGTTTCCCGCATATCGTTGAATTTCTTCAATCAAGCTTCCAACGTCATCGGTCATGTTACCCCCGCTTTTTATAGTTTCGATGTCGCGACAACCGTCCTTTCTTCGGATCGCCCGTTATTGTTGATCTTCGACGGTAATGACCGCGTCGAAAGAGCGCATTCCAGCGTATAGGTTCTGTAAAAATGGCATGACTTTCCTCGCGCCTCACGAGATAGCGGCGCGGATCAGGACAAAAGCCCATTGGGCGCCGGGGAAAACCGGACTGGATTGAGGCCCAGTCAATTGCGCAAGTTCGTACAAGTCGCCATGCCCCTGCGCCCTCTATCATGTCGCGATTGACAGTCGTTTGATCGAGACAAAGACATGACGCAGAAAGTATTCTGGAGCGCCCCTTATCAGACGGAACTCAGTACCGTTCTGACCCAGGTTGCGGGCGATCGGGTGCAGGTTGAACAGACCGTGTTCTTCGCGTTTTCGGGCGGGCAGGAAAGCGATGCCGGCACGATAGGAGGCTACCCGGTTCTCCTGGCAGAAAAGCAGGGGATGGACATTGTGTACACGCTGCCGCCCGGGCATGCGCTCAAGGTCGGCGACCGCGTGACGTTGCGCATCGACTGGGACAGACGCTACAAATTGATGCGCCTCCACTTCGCCGCCGAGATGGTTCTTCAACTGGTGTATAAACACCGGCCTGGGATAGAACGCATAGGCGCTCACATATCACCCGACAAAGCGCGGATCGACTTTGCCAGTGAAACCAGCCTGGCTCCGCTATTTCCGGTTATCGAACAGGAAGCAGGATTCCTAACGAAAGATGACCGCCCCATTCTCACCGCGTTCAGCAACGAGCAGGCCGGCCACCGGTACTGGGAAGTCGAAGGCTTCGCACGGATGGCATGTGGCGGCACTCATCCGCGATCCACCGCGGAGGTTGGTCCGGTCAGGCTCAAGCGCAAGAATACAGGCAAGGGGAAGGAGCGGATCGAAATTACGCTGGTGGAGTAGATGACGGTATTCAAGTGAATCGGATGCGATGAGGCCTTCAGGTCGATTGGGAAGAAAATTCTGGATACCGTTGGCGACAGGCCGATACAGCCTGCCGCTCGCACCCGAAAAAGGGACGGTGAATGCATCTCTCAAAACGACGATGAAAACGTGATCGCCGTCGGATGGGGCCGCAACCAGCCCGAGTTGAAGAATGAAACCCGCTCTATTCGAGCGTAGACCCGTCGTCGCCCATGGCGTCGATTGTTCCGTCACCCTCGGTACGCGTCAGGCTGAACTCGACATGTGAATCCCAGTACCTCAATGCAGTCACGCGTCCGTCGTCCATCACAAACTCGAACGTGGTTTCCGGGCTGAGGCGGCTTCGGAACTGAAGATCCCTGAAGGGCACAAGGACTTCAGCGGGCTGGAACGGAAAACGCAGCGTGAGCTTCTGGTCGCCATTCAATTGAACCGCCGCCTTGATTCCGAGTTCGCTTACGTAAATCCCGACAAGTTGCTCGATAACACTCACGGGCGGTGCAATGGGTACGCGTACGAATACGGCATCGGCTTGATCCAGCCACAGCACGGCGCGGTCAATGTCGCCCAGCGCGCTCGTCTGGAACAAGATGGACCAGGCACCGTCGGCTTCGTCGTCGGGGGTTTCGAAACGGTCATAGTGAAAATGGTTTAGCGCGAGCCTGGTCTGACGGAATTCGAACTGAAGCTGCTTGTCATGCAGCGCGACCGTCAACGTCCCATAAGCGGGGTGGTCATAGTGTCCGGCGTAATCGGCAAGATCGTGCGACGGGCGTGTACCCGGCACAGCATTCGGCGTCACTCGCTGGCGCGCCTCGCAGATGCTATTTCTTGCCTTCTTATCGAAGTCCAGCATGCGTTCGGTCCAGTCCGTCGGAGCAAGACCCAGCATGCGATCGTAAATTTCATAACCGACAGCATCACGCAGAATGGCGCAATGGTCTCCGATAACGAACACACTCACGCCAATTTTCTCGCGCGGCAAGTACGAAATCTGGGAATGGAAAGCCCGGAGGTCACCCCCGTGACTCGTCAGCAAATGTCCCCTGTATGCGGAGGTTTGCCGGCCCATGCCGTAGATGACGTTTAGCTCCGGCGAGAATCCCATTATCTCGTTCATGACATCTGGAAGCGGCAAGCCCGGTGCCAGCGTTGCCTTCAGAATACGTTCGGGGATGACCTGTTTACCGTCGATCCGCCCGTTATTCATCAGCATCACCAGCCAGCGAGAGATGTCGCCCAAACTGGCAACCATGCTTCCAGCGGGACTCGACTCGTCATCATCCATATAGGGCGGTTGCCAGAGTTCACTGCTGTCGCGCCTCTCGAGGAAGGGGACGGCATACTCCGGTTGCGCAAGCATGTCGGTGATCGTGAACGCGGTCCCGATCATGCCCAATGGCGTGAGGATCTCGTCGCGGACGAAAATATCCCAGGGTTTCCCGGTCAACAATTCAATAATGTGACCCACTGCTTCGTACATCATGTTGTTGTAGATGAACTTGGTGCGCAGCGGTGCGGTCGGCTTCATGAACCTGATCCGCTCGAACAATTGCTTCGGCGACAGGCCTGCTTCATACCAGATCGTGTCGTGCCGCGGCACGCCGGTTCGATGACCCAGCATGTCGCGCAGCGTGACCGCTTCATCAAGTGACTTATCGTAAAAGCTCAAGCTGGGGACGAAATCGCGGATCGGCCGGTCGAAGCTCAGCAGGCCACGATCGACCAGAAGGCCCGCGGCCACGGCGGTGAATAACTTCGTGTTCGACGCAATAGGAAACCCGGTAGCAGCTGTGAAAGGCAGCTTGTGAGCGTGGTCGCGATACCCATATCCCTTGGCGATCAGGATCTCTTCGTCCTTGATCACACTTACGCCAATACCCGGAACGTTGCAGTCACGGACCAGCTTCTCCATGAGAGCATCAAAATCAGCCAATTCTTTCAGCATCGATTGTCCTTTGACGGCAAGTTTACTGTCGGAGAAGCGTATTGGGTCGCGGCGTTTCCTGAAGATTCGGGTAAGCAATAGCACAATGAAGTTAAAGGGACTCGCGACGCGGTTTAGCGAAGTATGACCGGATCGCCCGACACAGGATTTTCATTCCGATATTAAGGAAAAAATAATCTACCGTTTTATTCGCGCGCGTTCTGTGTCTTCCCCTTGCATCGCCGTCTTGCCGTTGGTGAGCACTTCAGTAAGCGAACCGCGCAACAGATCGATAGCCCGCATCAGCCGGCCGGGGACTGAACCATGGACGAACCAGACATCGACTCCCGTGCGAAAGTCAGTGGTCTCTATCACCTGGAGCGCCGGCCGATGCGCCGTGCGTTCCAGCATGTCCGGCGTAACGAGGCCAATACCGAGGCCACGCGCGACCAGAGACAATTGCAGCTCGGAGCCAAACGCTTCAACGGCGACATTGAATGGCACTCCCGCCGCTTCCATCGCCCGTCTTAACGCCGAACGCAACCCGCAGCCATCCTGATTGAGTACCCATTCGTAACGCGCCAGATCTGCCAGTGTCATTGGTGTATCGGGCAGGCCGAGGGTGCGCGCCGCGACAATCACGGTCGGCAGGAACGCGAGGAGCCTGGCGTGCAACGTCTCGGGCGGTACGGCGCCGGACGGCATCAACACGATGGATGCATCAAGCGATGCCCGTTCGACACTCTGCAACAGAGCCGGTGACCAACCCGCTGTCACGCGCAAGGTAAGTCGCGGAAAGGCGCAGCGCAGAAGGTCAACGGGCTTCTCGAGCGCCACTTCCGCCAGAAACGGCGGCATGCCAATTCTCAACTCGCCGGACGGCTCGCTTTCGGGAGAGGCGACAAGCAATAGATCATCCACCGCGCGCAACACGGTGCGCGCCAGCGCGTACACCTCGTTGCCCGCAGCGGTCGGCTTGAGCGGCTTGCTCTGACGATCGAGCAATTCCGCACCCAGCATGCTTTCAAGGTTTTGCACGCGCCGCGTCAACCCAGGCTGCGTGAGATGGAGTTTTTCTGCGGCGCGCACCATCGAACCGCTGTCGACAACCGCAACGAACGCCTGTAGATCTCGCGTATTCAAACGGGTGCTCCAAACGGATATGCCAAACGGATATTAAAACTATATCGCATAATCATTATCAACATATTTCAATTGTCGCATAGTAGATGCATCACTACGATGGTTTCTCAGACCCCGTTTTGAGAACCCGTCCGATGAATCCACCCGTAGAAAGTCCCGCCCGTGCCATCACCGCGCAGGAAGCCGACAGCCCGCACAGACTCACCGGGCCGCTGACAGTCTTCTTCGCGACGGCAGTCGGCGTGATTGTGATGAACCTGTTTGCCGCGCAAACGCTGACCGGCGCGATCAACCGCAGCTTGCATCTCGCCCCTGATTTCGCCGGCCTCGCCGCCATGCTGCCGCAGCTCGGCTACGCAGTCGGCCTGGTGCTGCTCGTGCCGCTGTGCGACCTGCTGGAGAACCGCCGGCTGATCGTGCGCACACTGGCGTGCGGCGCCGCTTTTCTCGCCATCGCGATGCTTACCGATTCACGCGTGGTGTTTCTGGTCGCTGTCTTCCTGGCCGGCGCCGCCTCCAGCGTGATCCAGATGCTGGTGCCCATGGCCGCTTCGATGGCGCCGGAAAGTCATCGCGGGCGTGCAGTCGGCAATGTGATGAGCGGCTTGATGCTCGGCATCCTGTTGTCGCGTCCGGCGGCGAGCGTCATTGCCGGGTCAATCGGCTGGCGTGCTTTCTACGGGCTTGCCGCGGTGATCAATGCGCTACTCGCTGTCGTCCTCTACATGAAGCTGCCTGCGCGCGTGCCGGCCATACCGACGCGTTACCCGGCGCTCCTGTACTCGCTCTGGACGCTGATGCGCACCGAGCCTGTGTTGCAACGGAACGCTATGTCGGCGGCGTTGGTGATGGGCGCGTTCAGCGCGTTCTGGACTGCGATCGGCCTGCGGCTCGTGCAACCGCCGTTCAGCTTCGATATGAATGGCGTCGCGCTGTTCGCGCTCGCCGGCGCGGCGGGTGCGATCGTGACGCCGCTCGCCGGCCGCGCGGGCGACCGCGGGTGGGGTCGCAGGACGTTGCTCGCCGGCCACCTGACCATGCTCCTCGCGCTGGTGGCAATCGGCGTGGCGGGCGCGGGCTGGGGAGGCTTTTCGGCGAGCGCCCATCCGGTGCTGGCGGTTGCAACGCTTGTTGCAGGCGCGGCCGCGCTCGACGCAGGCGTCGTCACCGACCAGACCTTGGGCCGGCGGGCGATCAACCTGATGGATCCTGCTGCGCGCGGAAGGTTGAACGGTCTGTTCGTCGGGGTGTTTTTCGTCGGCGGCGCGTTGGGCGCAGCGCTTTCCGGTTCTGCGTGGGCGATGGCCAGCTGGACCGGAGTCTGTGTAGTGGGATTCGTTTTCACCGGCCTCGCTTTCGTTTTGCGGCTGACGAGGCGAGGCCGGATAAGCCACCGGTAACGATCACCGATCCGCGAGTTTGCCCGAGATGGTTCGCACCAGCAGCGCACCGAGCACCAGACACGCGGCAACGAAATACAGTCCCATGCGATTGTCGCGGGTGGTCACGTTGAGCCATCCCACCGCATAGGGCGAGACAAAACCTGCGAGGTTGCCCACGCAATTGATTCCTGCAATCCCGACCGCCACGGAAGTGCCGGCCAGGAACGACGAAGGAATGCTCCAGAACAGCGACAGCGCCGACAATATGCCCGCAGCCGCCACGCTTAACCAGATCACCGCGAGTGTGGGATGGTGGCCCACATAGCCACTTGCAGCGAACCCGATCGCGCCGATCACCGCAAGCACCGAGAAATGCATCCGGCGCGAGCGGAAGCGGTCCGAGCTCATTCCGGTCAGCACAATCGCAGGGATGGCAACGAGATAGGGAATGGCCGATAACCAGCCTATGGTCGAGACATCGCTAAGCCCCGAGTCCCTGATGATCGACGGCAGCCAGAAGCTGATGCCATACAAGCCGATGATCTGGCAGAAATAGACGGCGCAGAGTTTCCAGATATGGCGATCGGAGAGAATGGCGCCCAGGTTGTGATGCGTCGTCTTCTCGGAATCCTCTCGATCGATCTCCCCTGTCACCTGGGCTTTTTCATCGTCGGTCAGCCACTTCGCCTGCGTGGGCCGGTCAACCATCAGCGCAAACACCGCTATGCCGCAAAGCAGGGCCGGCAGCGCTTCGATGAGGAACAGCCACTGCCACCCCGCCATCACAGTGGAATGGCTGAAGCTGCTGAGTACCCAGCCCGACAACGGACCGCCTACCACGCCTGACAACGGAATCGCGATGTAATACACGCCCAGCGCGAAGCCCCGTTTTCTCGCGGGAAACCAATAGGTCAGATACAACATGATGCCCGGCGAAAAGCCGGCTTCGGCCACACCCAGGAAAAAGCGGGCGGTGTAGAACTGCATCGGCGTTTTCACCAGCAGCGTGAGCGCGGAAATAATGGCCCACGTGATCATGATGCGCGCGATCCAGAGACGCGCGCCGACCCGGTGCAGGATCAGGTTGCTGGGCACTTCGAAAATAAAATAGCCGATGAAGAAGATGCCCGCGCCCAGGCCATAAACAGCATCGCTCATGTGCAGGTCGTTCAGCATCTGCAACTTGGCGAAGCCCACGTTCACCCGGTCGAGATAACCGCACAGATAACACAGCACGATGAACGGCATGATGCGCCAACTGATCTTGCGGTACACGTCGGTACGCGCCGCCGGCGCCACCAAAAGGGTTTCGCTGATATGGCTCATGTCTCCTCCGTCGTCCTTTGCCGGACGTTATAGAGTGCGGCCGGGCGGACGCCCGGCCAGATTCAATCAGGCATGCTTATGATGCGAGTTTTTCGGCTGCGACCTCCACGCCGAGTTCCTTGCGGAACAGCGCCTCCATCTCGAGACGTACGCGCACGGCTTCTTTCGTAGAGTCGAAGGCCACGTCGCTCCAGCGAACCGGTTGCCCCGCCACTACCGGCCGCTGCAGCACCATGTTGTGCGCAAGGCCAATGGGCAACGCCCCGTGCAGCAGCGAGTCCACCGCGGGCATCAGCTTGCCGTAGACGGTGTGGCCGCCCTCGCCGTCCAGCCGTTCGCCTGCTCGCAGGTCACGCTTGGCGGTAGCCGCCACGTCGCCGTGGAATCCGGTGGTTGCGCCCGTGGCCTCTCCCCTCACCGCAATGCTTGCAATCGATACCCCGAGTTCAAGGCCAATAAGGTGATACGGCTTGTACATGGCGGCGAAACGCCCGCTCTTGTCCGTCTTCAAACCGTATTGCGCAAAGCAGTCGCGGACGTAATCGGAAGGCGCTTCAAATACGGCATAGACACCCCAGCGCAAGTCACGGAACACGGGACGTCCATCGCGTTCAAGCGACGACACCACTTCCACGCTGCCGCGATGCGGAAGGATTCCGCCCTCGGAGGCCGGGCGCAGCAACTCCGGCAGATCGTCGACGCCGCAGGCCGGAAACGCCAGGCCGTCGGGAGGCGGGCGCAGATCGCATGCGTTCGATACCGCCGCCATTTCCAGCGCCGACTTGGTGCCGTCGAGGAAGGAGTTGAACATCTGCGCGTTGAAGTCGCCGGAAGCAACCTGCTCTTCCGTGAACCCGTAGTAGCTCCAGACGGTGTCGGGAGTCGACTGGTGATAGACCGGCAAGTACTTGGTGCCCTTGCCCGCGCAGATGACTTCAAAGCCGATCGTGCGAGCCCAGTCCACCAGCTCCGCAATCAGCGCCGGCTGATCCCCCGAAGCCATCGAATAGATGATGCCCGCCTCAGCCGCGCGCCGTGCAAGCAGCGGACCAGCGAGGACGTCGGCTTCAACGTTGACCATCACAATGTGTTTCTTGTGCTTGCAGCACAGCAGCGCGTGATGAATGCCCGCAGCAGGGCTTCCCGTTGCATCTATGACGATATCGACGTGGTCGCTTGCGATCATTGCATCGGCGTCGTCGGTGATGAAGGTCGAGCCGCTACGCAAGGCCTCCGCCCACGAACCGGCCGAGTAACGTGCTTCTTCCCAGCCTACGCGTTGCATCGCGCTGCGTGCCCGGGCCGGCGACAGATCCGCAATGCCGACCAGATGAATGCCCGGCGTACGCGGCGCCTGCGACAGGTACATCGAACCGAATTTACCCGCGCCGATCAGCCCTACTCTGACGGGACGCCCGGCCTGGGCACGAGCTTCGAGCTTCGCGATAAGTGACATGCTGTCTCCTTTTTTCATACGGTTGAATCGCGGTTCGTCATGGTTCGTCATACCGGGATCGAGCCGCGCGCCTTCGTCGGGGAAGGACATGAAGCCAAAGATAGCAGCCAATTTTTTGCAATAGAATGGGCAATTCCACAACCGCGCTGTGCAAAAATTCCCATGCGAAGATTTGACTGGGATTCCCTGCAAGCTTTCCTCGCTGTCGCTCGCGCGGGGCGTCTCACTGTCGCGGCGCAGCAAATGGGCATCGACCATTCCACGCTGAGCCGGCGCGTGGCGTCGCTTGAAGCAACCATTGGCGTGCAGTTGTTCGAGCGGCGGTCGGTCGGCTTTCTGCTGACGCCCGAAGGAGAGCGCCTGATGACGGACGCCGAGGCCATGGAGAGCCTGGCGCTGCGTATCAACGCGCGTCTGGGCGATCCGTCGGTCGGCCTGACGGGAACGGTCAGGGTGGGCACGCCTGAAGGATTCGGCACTTACTTTCTTGCGCCGAGGCTGGCGAAGCTCACGGCCATGCACCCCGACCTGGAAATAGAACTGGTCGCCAATCCGCGAACGTTCAGCCTCTCCAAACGCGAAGCCGATATTGCGGTGACCATGACGCGCCCAAGCCAGGGCCGCGTTTATGCCCACAAGCTCAACGACTATTCGCTCGGCGTGTATGCATCGCCCCAGTACCTGGACACGCATGCGCCAATTACGACGTTCCAGGACATCTTCGATCATCCGTGGATTGGCTACGTCGAAGATCTGATGTGGAGCGCGGAGCTCGATTACCTGTCCCAGATCTCCACTTCGCTCACGCCGTCCGTGCGTATTTCGAACGTCATCAGCCAGGCGGCAGCGGTGAGCGGCGGCGCGGGCATTGGCGTATTGCCATGCTTTATCGCGCGCATCGACCCCACTCTCGTTCGTATTCTCCCGGATGAAATTTCGCTCAGCCGCTC